>Ga0187849_1000444_pt1 | contig 56335 bp, 40 predicted proteins | sample June2016WEW_4_10_2_FD_132412 | JGI IMG/M metagenome (GOLD analysis project Ga0187849, IMG submission 132412) | Peatland microbial communities from SPRUCE experiment site at the Marcell Experimental Forest, Minnesota, USA - June2016WEW_4_100 | ecosystem: Environmental > Terrestrial > Soil >... | reverse complement strand
CCTCGTGGCGCTGGCCTAGTGGAGTGTGCCCGGTCTGTTGGGCGTAGTCCTGTTGAGCGAGGACGACTCGTCCTTCCGACCGATGCAACCCGGACAGTTGGGCCATAGATTCGCTTCAGAGGTCACAGGAGGTCAACGATGCGAAGCGCAAAGCGCCGGTCACTCAAGGCCCTCGGCGCCGTGGCGATCGTCGCCCTGGCGGCCGCCTGCGGCAGCACCAGCGCACCGGGCGCGGGTCAGCTCACGGTCCAACTGAGCGACTCTCCCACCCCGGACGTGCAGACTGCGTACGTGGCGATCTCGCGGGTCTACCTGATCGGCGGCAGCGATACGACGGGCCCGCGCTACACGATCGACAGCACGCCCCACGAGGTCTACAACCTGCTGGGTTTCCAGAACGGCATCACCGCGACCCTGGGGTCCGCGACGATCCCCGTCGGCACCTACAGCCAGATGCGGATCGTCGTGGACTCGGGGATCGTCGTCCTGTCCCCGGGCTTCCGCTTCTCCGACGGGACGACCAGCAAGGCGCTGTCGGTGCCGAGCGGGATGGAGACGGGGGTCAAGGTCGTTCTCGACACGCCCATTCAGGTGACGCCGGGCCAGACCGTGCTCGTGGCGGACTTCGACGTCTCGCGGAGCTTCGTCCTGACGGGGCCGCCGACCCTGCCGGTCGGCGCCATCTTTCAGCCGGTGATCCATGCGACGATGGAGGACGTGGCCGCTTCGGTCGCGGGCACGGTCACGCCCGCCTCATCGCAGGCGACGCTGTACGCGATCTTCACCAGCAACGATGACACCGTGGCCACCGCGCTCGCCGACTCGGTGAGCGGCGCGTACAAGCTCTGGTTCCTCCCGCCGGGCGCCTACACGATCACGGCCGTGGGCACGGGGCTCAACGGCTCGAAGTCGGTGACCCTGGGCGCGGCGCAGGATAGGACCGGCGTCAATTTCCCCTGATTGCGTGGCAGGCAGGCGGCAGCGGGGAGATTGCGGAACTGGGAACCACTGGCAATTCGGCGTCTGGGAACTGCTCGGAAGTCTGTCCCCGGAAACTTTCCGTCCCCTTCGGCGTCTAATAGGAATCTCGAACCTGATGGAGCCATGAAGCGGCATCCCTTCGTTCTCTCTCTCATTCCCCTGATCGCGATGGCTTGTTCCCATCCCGCCCGCGAGATGGACGCCTCCGGCGCTCCGGCGCCGCAAGCCACCCCCGCGGGCGTCAGCTTCGCCGGCACCTGGGTCTACAACCCCGACGACAGCGACCAGCCCGGCCGCTACGCGATGCAGGGGGGCAGGGGCGGGGGCGGGGGCGGGGGCTACGGCGGCCGCGGCGGGATGGGGGGCGGCGGCGGCCGGGGCGGGGAGGGCACGCAGTCCGGCGGCGAGGACCGCGACACCGCGGACAGCCTGCTCCGCCAGCCGGCGGGCCGCCTGGTGATCGCGCAGTCCGACAGTAGCCTCTCCATCAGCCCGCGCGACGCCCTGACCTACACCCTCTTCTTCGACGGCCGCGACGTCACGCTGACGGATTCCGCCGGCCGCAGCCAGAGCCTGAACGGGCGCTGGCACGGCAAGCAGTTCGAGGTGCGCCGCACGCTCCGCAACGGCGCCGAGCTGACCGAGAGCTACGAGCTGAAGAGCAAGGGGCGGCGGCTGGTGATCCACGTCAAGATCAAGCGTCCGACCAACGACACCGCCCTGCCCGAATTCCAGAGAGTCTATGACAAGTACGGACAATAGAGGCCGGAGAAGGCGGCGATCAGAACAGTTGCCGGACGGCAAGGTGTCAGTGGTTACCAGCAAAGGCCCCGCCACGAAACCGCGGCGGGGCCTTTCCGCCGATGCTCACTTCTGCCGCTTGGAACCAGCGCGCTCGACTGGCTCGAGAAGGCGTTCGCCCAGCGCCGCGGCCGGCCCTGTTATCTTCAGATGAACCCGCTGATGGATCCGCGGCGCGGCGATCCGCGCTTTCAGGCGCTGATCGAGCGGATGCGCCTGTGACGACTTCTCGACGAGGAGGCTCGGTGCGTCTCTCCGGTATGAAGAGCGTTGTCCTGGTCGTCCTGGGCGCCGCCTGCAACCTCAACGGGACCCGGGTCGGCGGCTCCGGCGGGATCCTCACGCCGCCGCCCAACGGCGTGTACATGCAGGACCTGACCTTCGATCCGGACAACCTCACCGTGGCCGTCGGCACGACGGTGACCTGGACGAACAAGGACGTCTACACCCACACGGTGATCTACAGCTCCGGCCCCGACTCCGCGTTCAGCGACACGGTCGTCGTCGGCGCGAGCTTCCAGCACACCTTCAAAACGGCGGGGACGTACCAGTATTACTGCGGCATCCACGGCACGCCGACGACCGGGATGCGCGGGACCATCGTGGTGCAGTGAGGAGTGAGAGGTGCCCTCACCTCTCACTTTCTCGCCAGGTATTCCTCCACCTTCCCGGCCTCCTCGCGCAACCGCTCGAGGATGGCGCCCAGATCCCCATTCGCCTTGGCCGAAGCCTCGATCTCCGTGAGCAGCCCCGCCAGCTTCGCCGCGCCCAGCTGCGCGGCCGACGACTTGAACGCGTGCGCCAGCCGCGCGACCTCCGCCGCGTCGCCGGCCCGGGCGGCGGCCCCGATGGCCTCGATCCGCACGGCGAGGTTCTGGACGAAGCTCTCGACGATGCCGTCCACCGCCTCGGCCGCGCCGGCCTCCGCCATCTCCCTGCGGAAAGTGTCGAGGTCCACGGCCGGGAGCGTGCCGGCCGGGGCGCGCGCGCCCCACCCCTCCGCGGCGGCGAACAGCTCGAACGCCTTGAACGGCTTGGACAGGTACGCGTTCATCCCGTGCGCGAGGCACTTCTCGCGCTCGTTGGCGAGCACGTGGGCGGTGAGCGCGACGATCGGGAGGTCCCGGCACTCGGGGATCTCGCGCATCCGGTCGGCCGCCTCGTAGCCGTCCATCTCCGGCATCTGGATGTCCATCAGCACCACGTCGTAACGCGTCGCCTTGACCCGCTCGAGCGCCAGCCGCCCGTTCTCCGCGACGTCCACGTCGTGGCCGCGCTTGCGCAGCATGGTCGCCGCGACTTCCTGGTTCACCGGGTTGTCCTCGGCCAGGAGGATCCGGAGGCGGCGCCGCGACTCGTGGATCCGGTGCCGCGTGACCACCTCCGTCGGCTCCGCCTCCGCGGTGCCCAGCACGCCGGCCACCATGTCGAGCAGGTCGGCCCGCGAGACCGGCTTGGTCAGGTAGCCGCGGATCCCCAGCTCGCGGCACCGCTGCGCGTCGCCGCGCTGCCCCGCGCTCGTCAGCATCAGGAGCGGGGTCCGGCGCAGCTGGGGGTCGTTGCGGACGGTCTCGGCCAGCTGGAAGCCGTCCTGCCCCGGCATCTGCGCGTCGAGGATCGCCAGCGCGTACGGCGTCCCGGCCGCCGCCGCGCGCTGCAGCGCCGCCAGCCCGGCCTCGGCGTCGGGCGCATCGTCCACCGCGACGCGCGCGCTCGCCAGCATCCCGCGCATGATCCGCCGGTTGGACTGGTTGTCGTCCACCACCAGCATCGTGAGGTTCGCCAGCGGCACCACGCCCGCCGCCGGGAGCGCCAGCGGCAGCGCCGCGACCACCGGCAGCTCGAGCGTGAAGGAGAACTCGCTCCCCTTCTTCGGCTCGCTCGCCACCTCGAGCGTGCCGCCCATCATCGTCACCAGCCGCTGCGCGATCGTCAGCCCGAGCCCCGTGCCGCCGTAGCGGCGCGCCATCGTCAGGTCCCCCTGGCTGAACGGCTGGAAGATGAGCGCGAGCTGCTCGGTGGAGATGCCGATGCCGGTGTCGCGCACCGCGAACCGGATGCGCGCGAACCCGTCGCCCGACGGGGCGGGGGTGCTCGACAGCGAGACCAGGACCTCCCCCTCGTGCGTGAACTTCACCGCGTTCCCGATGAGGTTGGTCAGCACCTGCCGGAGCCGCGTCGGGTCGCCGCGCACCTGCTCGGGGACGGCGGCGGGGATGTCGGTCAGCAGCTCGATGTTCCGCTCCCGCGCCTTCACCGCGAGCAGCGCCACGGTCGAGTCCACCACCCGCCACAGGTCGAACGGGATCGCCTCGAGCTGCAGGCTCTCCGCCTCGATCTTCGAGAGGTCGAGGATGTCGTTGAGGAGCTCCAGCAGCGCCTCGCCCGACGTCTGGACCAGCGCGAGCGAGCGCCGCTGCTCCGGCGACAGCTCCGTGTCCAGGAGCAGCTCCGTCAGGCCGAGGATCGCGTTCATCGGCGTGCGGATCTCGTGGCTCATGTTGGCGAGGAAGGCGCTGCGCATCTGCGCGAGCCGCTCCGCCGCCTCCTTCGCCTCCTGGAGGGCGCGACGGGCCTTGAGCTCGTCCGCCATGTCCTCGTACATCACGAACAGGTCGCGCGCGTCCCCGCCGGACGGAGCGCCCTGGACCCGGGCGGCCGAAGCGCGCACCGCGATCAGCTCCCCGTCCTTGCGGCGCCGCTGCGCCTCGACCTTGACCGGCACCCCGGCGCGCACCGTCTGGTCGAGCTGCTCCGCGAGGGTCAACTCGCCGCTCGGCACCACGAGGTCGTTGAGCGGCCGGCCCCGCGCCGCGGTCGCGCTGTAGCCGAACAGCGCCTCGAACGCGGGGTTGGCATCCCGCACGAAGCCCTGCTCGTCCACCACCACGATCGCGACGGGGGCGCTGGCGAACAGCGCGTCGCGGTGCGCGCGCTCCCACTCCGCCTTCGCCTCGCTGCGCACCAGCTCCACGTGGGTGGTGAGCCGCTCGAGCAGCGCGCCGTGCTCCCGCCCGTGCAGGTACCACATCGACGCACCGTACACGACGATGAGCAGCAGCGCGACGCCGCGCGAACGCTCCACGTCGCCGGCGAGGATCCCGACGATCGGCGGCCCGAGCGTGCCGGCCAGGAAGACCCGGAAGCCGAGCCGGTCCGCCGCCAGGCTCTGCGTCGCGCCGGCGACCAGGCCGCACAGGATCACGAGCAGCAGTGCGACGTCCTGGAAGGGGAGCCACTGTGCGAACAGCGCGGCCCCGAGGCCCCACGTCACCGCGCCCACGCCGACGGTGAGCTGGAAGGCGCGGCGCGCGGCGACGTCGTAGCCCCGCGCCGCGATCCGCAGGCGGACGTCGAGGTGGTATGCGGTGGCCGCGAGCAGCACCGCCACCCATCCGACGAGGAGGCCGCGGGGGGCGGTGCGGAAGGTGAGGAACGCCACCAGCGCCGCCAAGGCGACCTGCGTGACCTCGGCGATGGGGCCCTCGAGCAGGACGCGCTTGCGCGCCTCCTGGCTCAGCGCCTCGCGGACCTCGGCGTCCAGCGGCGTGGCGGCGGCCATCGAGCCAACCTGCCCCCGGGCGGGGTGCCCGTCAAGCTTGACGCGGCGCCGCGAACGCGGAATGTTCGCGGGGTCTCCTCGAAGGGCCATCGTGGGCGCCGGCAGCGACAATCGCGACAAGATCGAGTTCTGGCGGGAAGAGGTGCTCCGCCGCGCCGAGCAGGCGCTGCAGGGGCGGCTCGTGGGCCTCTGGCAGACGACCGACGGGAAGACGATGGTGCCCATCGCGGTGGGGGCGGGGCGCGAGCTGCCGCCGACCGCGGCCGCGGAGATCACGCGCGCGCTGGGCGGCTGGCACGTCCCGATCGATCGCGAAAGCCGCTGGCTCGCCGCGCGGCTCGACATGGGGCGCTGGTGCATCGCGCCGGTGCGGGCCGACGTCCCCGCGCCGCCGCCGCACGGCATCGAGCGGCGCAAGAAGGAGCGGATGATGCTCGAGCTGGCCGGCCTCTGTCTCGGCCTGATCGAGCAGCGCTTCGCCGCCGAATCGTCGTCGGAGCCCGAGGCGTAGAGGTGGCCCGCGGCTGTTGTCACACCCTACACCCTACCCCTTACACCCTCGCCTTTCTTCTCCTAGCCGCGCCTCTGCCGGCACAGTCTCTTTACGATCGGGCCCAGTCCGCCCGCGGCCGCGGCCAGGTGGACTCCGCCTGGGAGCTGATCCAGCGCGCCGCCGAGCTCGCCCCCAACGCCGCCGAAGTGCAGTTCCTGCTCGGCGACATCGCCTGTCAGAAGGCCGGCACGGCGAGCGCGTTCAGCGCCTTCGGCCTCGCGCGGAAGTGCGAGGCGGGCTACGCGCGCGCGGCCGCGCTCGCGCCCGACAGCCTCGGGTACGTTGCGGCCCTCGCCTCCTATCTCGCGCAGGCCCCCGGCATCGTGGGCGGCGACAAGGACTCGGCGCAGAAGCTGATCGCGCGGGTGCGCGCGCGGGACGAGGTGCGCGGCGTCTTCCTGCAGGCGGGGTTCTGGTGGACGGGGAACGCGGCGGCGAAGGAGCGCGCCGATTCGGCGGTGGATGCGTTGGGCAAGGCGCGTCCGGCCGAGCGCCCGACGCAGTTCCGGGTGGCGCAATGGTGGGAGCGGACCGGCCGGCCCGAGCGCGCCCTGCCCGTGTACCAGGCGCTGGCGGCGCGCAATCCCGGCGACGGGGTCGTGCAGTTCTACGTCGGGCGGGAGCTGGTGCTGCTGAAGCGGAATCCGCGCGAGGCGCAGAAGGACCTGAACGTCGCCGCCGCGGTCGCCGCGCCGGCGGCCGGGCCTGACGTCTTCACCTTCGCGCCGGGCGCCCCCTGGTACCGCCTCGGCCAGACCTACGAGCAGCTCGGCATGAACGACAGCGCGCGCCTCTGCTTCCGCCGCGCGCTGGAGCTCAACCCGCAGCTCGGCGCCGCGCGCGTCTCGCTCGACTCCCTGAAGCACCGCTAGCGGCCCGCGCCTCCGGCCCGCCAGGCCGAGGGCCCGCCGAGCGCGCCGTCATCGTTCCATTGCGGGCGCGGTCGCGCTCGTCCGCACCGGTCCGCCGCAAAGTGGCGCCGCACCTCGGCTTCAGGCTGCTAGCGTGGCGAGGTGGGACCTTGCCACCTCAGCGCCGAGCCGAGCACCTTATGGGCATGCCGCAGACAGCCGAGATCTGGACGGCGGAGCGGATCCGTGCGCTCCCCGACGACGGCCTCCGCCACGAGGTCGTGGACGGGGAGCATCTGGTGAGTCCCTCGCCGCGGCTCAAGCACCAGCGGGCCCTGGGGCTTCTTTGGGGGCCGTTGAGGCTCTATGTGCTGCAGCATCAGTTGGGCGAGTGCCTGACCTCTCCCGCCGACGTAGAGTTGGATCCGCGCACCCTAGTCCAGCCGGACCTGTTCGTGACCGCGAAACGGCGGGCGAAGGACTGGACGGAGATCCTCCCACTGCGGCTGGCGATCGAGGTTCTCTCGCCGAGCACGGCCCGCGCCGACCGGATCGTCAAGCGGCGGCGCTTCCAGCGAGCGGCGATCGAGTACTGGATCGTGGACCTGGATGCGCGGGTCGTCGAGCGCTGGCGTCCCGGCGACGAGCGGCCCGAGGTCGCGACCGAGAAGCTGGAGTGGCAGCCCGAGCCGGCCGTGCCGCCGCTGGTCGTGGATCTGGTGGCGTTCTTCCGTGAGGTCCACGCCGAGGAGTAGGGCCGTCCCCGGGCGCGCAAACCGTCATCGTTTCATTGCGGGCGCTGCCCGCGCTCATCGGTACCGGCCCGCCGAAAAGCGGTGCCGCGCCTCGGCTTCCGGCAGGTAGCGTGGCCGGGTGGACCCTTGCCACCCGAGCGCCGAGCCGAGCACCTTATGGGCATGCCGCAGACAGCCGAGATCTGGACGGCGGAGCAGATTCGCGCGCTCCCCGACGACGGCCTCCGCCACGAGGTCGTGGACGGGGAGCACCTGGTGACGCCCGCTCCGCGCGCCCTGCACCAGATCGCCATCTCGGAGCTGGAGGCGATCCTTCGTCCCTACGTTCGCGAGCACGGTCTCGGGCGAGTGATCTTCTCCCCGGCCGACATCGAGCTGGACCGGCAGACGCTGATGCAGCCGGACCTCTTCGTGACGCGCAAGGTCCGCGTGAGGACGTGGAAGGACGCCGTCCCGCTGCGGCTGGCGATCGAGGTCCTCTCGCCGAGCACGGCGCGCGCCGACCGGATCGTCAAGCGGCGCAGGTTCCAGCGGGCCGCCATCGAGTGCTGGATCGTGGATCTGGACGCGCGGGTCGTCGAAGTGTGGCGCCCCGGCGACAAGCGGCCGGAGGTGGCGGCCGAGCGGCTCGAGTGGCAGCCCGAGCCGGCGCTGCCTCCGCTGGTGATCGATCTGGTGGCGTTCTTCCGCGAGGCGCACGCCGATGAATAGTCGGGACGATATGCTGGAACGCTTTGATGCCCACATGGACGCCAAGATCCAGGCGGTGAAGTCGGATGTCCTGCGCTGGATGTTCCTCTTGTGGATCGGCACGGTCGTTCTCACTGTGGCGCTTCGCGTGAGAGTCCACATGTTGCCCGTCAGCCATCAGGGGACCGTGGCCGGCCACGTGCGCAACGTGCCTTAGCGGGTGCACCAGTCTACTACGAAACGCGAAAGGCCGGGGCTCTCACCCCGGCCTTTCGCTTAGCGCGGCGAACTGGCGGCCGCGGTGGTCTCGCAAGCAGTCGCACTATCCGCTCGGCCGCGCCCAACGGGCAACGGCGTCATCGTTCGGTTGCGGAAAGGCGCCGTCCGGTGCCAGCTTGACGGGTCCCCCGCCGCCACCAGGAGCCCGCCGTGCGCAGGTCCGTCTACACCCTACCCCCTACACCCTACACCCTGCTCCTCGGCGCCCTGATGCTTGCGGCCGCCCCGCCGGCCCGCGCCCAGTCCGTCACCGCCTACACCCAGCTCCAGTGGCGCTCCATCGGCCCCGTCCGGGGCGGGCGCACGGTCGCGGCCGTCGGCGTGCCGCAGCGGCCGGGCCTCTTCTACATCGGCGTCACCGACGGCGGCGTCTGGAAGACGAACGACTACGGCCGCACCTGGCGGCCGATCTTCGACAGCGAGCCCACCGGCTCCATCGGCGCGATCGCCGTGGCCCCGTCCGACCCGAACGTCATCTATGTGGGCAGCGGCGAAGGCCTCCAGCGCCCCGACCTCTCCGTCGGCGACGGGATCTACAAGTCCACCGACGCGGGCCGCACCTGGGTGCACGAAGGTCTGACGAACGGCCAGCAGATCACGCAGATCACGGTGGACCCGCGCGATCCGGCCAGGGTCCTGGTCGCGGTCCTCGGCCATCCGTACGGCTCGAACCCGGAGCGCGGCGTCTTCCGCTCCACCGACGGCGGCGCCACCTGGGCGAAAGTCCTCTACGCCGACGACGAAACCGGCGCGACGGACCTGGTCCTCGATCCGGCGGGCGCCGACACCGCCTTCGCCGTGATGTGGGCGGCGCGGCAGTCGCCGTGGGAGGGCGGGCCGTACTACCTCAACCTGTCGGAGAAGAACGGCCTCTACCGTTCCACCGACGGCGGCGCGACCTGGGCGAAATTCGGCACCGGGCTCCCGACCGGGAGTGACGGCCTCGGCCGGCTCGGCCTGGGCACGAGCGCCAGTGAGCCGCGGCGGATGTACGCCATCGCGCCCGCGACGAAGAACGGCGGGCTCTACAGGAGCGACGACGGCGGCGCCACCTGGCGGCTCGTCAACGCCGACCAGCGCCTCTGGGACCGCGACGGCGATTTCAGCGAAGTCAAAGTGGACCCGAAGAACGCCGACGTCGTCTACGTGGTGAATGTCACGTCGTGGAAGAGCACCGACGGCGGCGCCCACTTCACGGCCTTCAAGGGCGCGCCCGGCGGCGACGACCCGCACCGCATCTGGATTGACCCGAACAACACCCAGGTGATGATCCTGGCGGGCGATCAGGGCGCGGGTGTGAGCGTCAACGGCGGCGAGACCTGGTCGAGCTGGTACAACCAGCCGACGGGGCAGTTCTACCACGTCATCACCGACAACGGCTTCCCCTACCGCGTCTACGGCGGGCAGCAGGAGAGCGGCTCGGCGTGGGTGCTGAGCCGGGGGAACGACGGGCAGATCACCTTCGCCGACTGGCATCCGGTGGGCGCCGAGGAGTACGGCTACATCGCGCCCGACCCGCTGCATCCCAATCTGATCTTCGGCGGCAAGGTCTCGCGCTTCGACCTGAACACGGGGGACGTGAAGCAGGTCGCGCCGCAGGTGGGGCGCGGGCCCTACCGGTTCGTGCGGACCGAGCCGCTCCTCTTCAGCCCGGTGGACCCGCGGATCCTCTACTACGCGGGGAACGTGGTGTTCAAGACCACCGACGGCGGCGAGAGCTGGCAGGTCATCAGCCCCGACCTGACGCGCGACAGCGCGGCGACGCCGGGGCTGCTGGGCGATTTCGCCTCGCAGGATCCGGAGCACGGGCGGCATCGCGGCGTCGTCTACACCCTCGCGCCGTCGTATCGGGACAAGAACCTGATCTGGGCGGGCACCGACGACGGGCTCATCTGGGTGACGCGGGACGGCGGGAAGAAGTGGGACAACGTGACGCCGGCGGACCTGACGCCGTGGAGCAAGGTCTCGCTGATGGAGGCGAGCCATGTGAACCCTGAGGAGGCGTACGCGGCGGTCAACCGGTTCCGGCTCGACGATCTGAAGCCGCACATCTATCGCACGCGGGACGGCGGCCAGAGCTGGGAGCAGATCGTCGCGGGGATTGAGGGCGACGAGGTGGTGAACGCGGTGCGCGAGGACCCGTATCGGCCCGGGCTGCTGTTCGCGGCGACGGAGAAACAGGTTTACGTGAGCCTGGACGACGGGGATCACTGGCAGAGCCTCAGGCTCAACATGCCGGCGACCTCCGTGCGGGACGTCTGGATCCACGAGGCCGATCTGATCGCGGGGACCCACGGCCGCGGCTTCTGGATCCTCGACGACATCCAGCCCCTCCGCGAGCTGGCGGTGGCGGGGCATGCTACACCCGACACCCTACACCCTACACCCAGTTCTTCAGGCGGACTGTGGCCGGAGCCTCATCTGTATGCTCCAGCTCTGGCCACGAGAGTCCGCCGCGACAAGTGGACCGACACTCCCCTTCCTTGGGATGAACCTGCGGGGAAGAACCCCCCTGATGGAGCCATCATCGATTATTGGCTCCCACAGGGCGTCACCGGCCCCGTGCGGCTGCGGCTCCTGAACGACGCGTCCGACATCATCGTTCGCTGGTCGAGCGACGATCCGGTGCCGGCGCCCGACACGACCTTGGATCTCCCGCTGGGCTGGCTGCGGCCGCCGCAGCGGCTCTCGGCCGAGCCGGGGCCGCACCGGTTCGTGTGGGACCTGAGGTATGCGGCGCCGCCGGCGGTGCAGCACGGCGCGCCGATCGGGGCCATCTGGGGCGACACGCCGTTGGAGCCCCGGGGCGTGTGGGGGATGCCGGGCGTGTATCGCGTTCAGCTCACGGTGCAGGGGAAGACCTACGAGGCGCAGCTGGCGGTGCGGATGGACCCGCGGGTCAAGACGCGGGTGGAGGATCTGGCGCAACAGTTCCAGGCGGGGATGAGCATCGTCGAGGCGTGGCGCCGCGACTCGGCGGCGATCGCCGGCGTGCGGGAGCTGCGCGCGGAGGTGGATTCGCTCAAGAAGGCGGCGGGTGCGGGGCCGCGGGCGGATTCGCTGGCGGCGTTGGACGCGAAGCTGGCGGACCTGCTGAGCGGGCGCGGCGTCGTCGCGCGGCCGGACTCGGCCTCTCGTCAGCCGAGCGGTTTACAGCCGGAGCAGATGCCGGGCGGCATGGGGGGCGGTGGCCGCTTCCCGGGCGGCGAGGAGCGGGGGCGGCGGGAAGGGCAGGAGCGGGGCGCGCGGCCGCCGGCGGGCATGCCTCAGGGTCCGATAGCGGCGGACAACCTGCTGCGGATCTCCGGCGAGCTGGGCAGCGTCTACTCGATCGTGGAGGGGAACGACTCGGCGCCGACGGACGAGGTGGCACGGGCGTTCTTCACGTACTCGCGCTCGCTCCAGGCCCTGCTGAACCGCTGGGACGCCCTGCGGCAGGAGGGGGCGGGGATGGGCGTGGCGGGGCGGTAGGGGGCTACGAACAGGCCTCGGCGCGAAGTGGCGGGCGGTACATCTGCACTTCAGGCCGCGAACAGGAGCTGCCGCGGGGTCGGCGGCGGTGCGCATCTTGGAAGGTTAGGGACGGAGCCGGTGGCGACCGGCGATGTCGGCACGATGTGGTGCGGGGGTGCGTGCAAGGAGCGGCTGGAGGGCAACCTACGTGAGCTGGGGAGGGGACGGGGCGCTCTGAAAAGGCGAGCGGGCAGGACAGAGACGAGTCGCTGTCGCAATGCCCGAGGCATGTCCACCCTCCCCGGACCTCCGCTTGCCCCGGCATCCGAATGCCCGTACGTTGGCTCGCCGTCACTGTCGCAATTCAGTTGTTGTGACCAAACGAACTCGCAGCCGCTAGGGATAGCGGCCGCCGGTTCTGACCCCGGTGGGTCGGCTGCGATGTCTACGCCTTGCGCCCTTTGCCTAGCGGTATCCCGCGATGCCTCTCTCCCACGGCCGGCGTGCAACACGCACCTCGTCGAAACCGAACGTTTCGTGGTCGTCCCGGCGGTCGGCCCTCTGCTGGCGGGACACCTGATGATTGTTAGCCGGGAGCACCAGCCCAACCTCCTCGCGCTGGGGCTGGACGCGCTCACCGAGTACGAGCATGTGGCAGACCAGCTGAGGCATCACAAGCTGTACATGGGGAGCGGGGCACTCGAGGCCGAACATGGCGCCGGGGAATTTGACCCCGGCGGAACGTGCATCACGCACGTCCACGTCAACTTTGTGCCCCAGTTGGGCCGAGAGACTGATCTGTTCGACTCCAAGCTCCGCCTGATGGGGACGTATTCACGGCTGAGCGAGGCACGGGTGCTCCAAGCGCCGTACATACTTCTTCGCGGAGACGATGGGCGTGCGCGAGTATTCGAGGCGAAGGGCGTCCCGTCGCAGCTGATTCGTCGGGCGATTTGCGCTCGACTGGGAAGGGATGACTGGGATTGGGCGGCATCGCCGAGGCCTGACGTTGTTGATGAGACACTAACTCTCTGGAATGCGCAGTGAACGACGACGAGCGACTGAACCCGGACGCGGTGCCGCCGTGGCTTGCCTCGCTCTGGCCGCGGTACGAAGGGTCGCCCGTGATCGCCGGGATCAACGATGATGACTGTGCCGTACTTGAGTGGGGGGGAGAGCTGCTTGTCGTCACAACCGACTTCCTGAACGCGAGGCCTATGGCGCTTGAACTGGGAGTTGGCGGCCTGGGTGACCTTGGCCGGCTGGTTGTAGCGGCTAATCTGTCCGATCTCTGCGGTTCCGGGGCGGCGCCGCGCGCGCTGCTGATTGGGGTCACGATGCCCTACGGCTCACCGTCCGAAGATTTCCGCGAACTGATGCTCGGGGTTAGGTCGGAGGCGAGCCGGTGGGCCGTTCCTGTGGTGGGCGGCGACACCAAGCTCGGTGCTGCGCTCGCGCTGTTCGGTGTGGCAATTGGGGCGGCGCGTTCGCGATCCAATCTGTTCCTCAAGAACGGCGGATTGGAGGGCGACGCGTTGTGGACGTCTGGTCCTCTTGGCTCCGTTAGCTCCGCGGCGTTGGGATTGAGCCGAGGGGACATGACGCCCGAGTGGAACGAATGGGCGCGGGAGGTTGTGTGTAGGCCCCAGGTTCCCGTCGCGCAATCGAGAGCGCTTTCTGACGCTGGAGTAGGGCACGGGGGCATTGACGTGAGCGACGGGCTCGGAGCGGACCTGAGGCGCATGTGTGAGGCAAGCTGTGTCGGTGCGACCGTTGAGGTGTCGAACGTGCCTGTGGCGGCCGAGACCAGAGTGTTGGCTGATCGGCTCGGCGTCCCCGCTTGGGCATTTGCGTTCGCGTCCGGTGGGGACTTCCAGTTCCTCGTGAGCACGGCGCCAGAGGCAGCGCGCGCGATGAGTGGGCTCGGTTTCCGCCGGATTGGGACCCTAACGCGGGACCCTGCCCTGCAGCTGTGCTCTGACGCGCGAGTATTTGCTCCGATGCCGGACTCCGGTCACAGCGACGCTCGTGGCCTCTCGTTCGTCGACGAGATCGGACAGCTCCTGGCTGCGGCGACCAGCAAACCCACGGAGAGCTCATGATTCGGGTGTCCGACCTCAGGAACGCAAGGGCTGAGATCGCAAGCCGCATCGCGAATCACTGCGCGCATGGACCTCAGAGCAGGGGCCTGCCGCCGGAGGTCAAGGCGTGCGGCCAGTACCTGGGGCCAACAGATGGCGGATCAGGCCAGCGGGGCGTGCACGGGACGGCAGCGGCGTTGCGGGTCCTCGGTTCCACGGAGGGCTCGGATGCGCGGGATCTCGTGCCGCAATTGGTGAGGTACCTCGGGGATCGCCTAACAATCGAAAAGGCCCTTCGCTCCGAGCCTGACTTCCTCTACTTCAGCAGGCGGCTCGCTTCCGAGGACCACAACGTCATCAAGCTCAGCGAGACCCTCTACGCGCTGTCATTCGTTCCGCCTGCGGTGTGCTCGACCGAGGAACTCGTCCAGCGAATCGCCCAGCAGCTTCTTGCGGGGCTCCAGGGGGACTCAGGTTGGACGTACTTTCTGGATCAACCGGGGGAAGCTCAGGTCCTTCCGACCGCACACGCCGTGCGAGCGCTGGCGCGCACGGGCTATGATGTGGCAAAGCCCGCGCGCTGGCTGCTCAAGCGCCTATCCCAGACGAGCGGCCCCAGCGGGGCCGGGCATCGGGCGGACCTGTCCGTCCGCGTGTACTGTCTCTTCGTGCTTGCCTTCAGCGGGATTGAGCACCCGCCCGAGACCAGGGAGCTGAAGGGGCTATTCAAGGAGCTGTGGAGGAAGCTGGAGCCCCTCATGGCGGACGACGTTGAGCAGAACGTGGAGTACGGTCGCGGTGACGAGCGCTACTTCGTCCGGGTTCCGTGGCAGCTTTACCTGATCCCACTCGCAGCCAAGCTGTCGACGCTCTACCGGTTCGCGTCACTGGGCGTCCAGGGCCGCCTCGCCGCGATCCTGCGGAGTGTGGGCAGCCCCGAAGGATTCATCTATCCGGACTCTGGTTACAACTGCTCGGCTCGGACCAACGCTATTCTGTTTGACAGCCTGGCGCTGATCGAAGACCATGTGAGTCGTCATCCGTGGAAAGTCGTACCGGGGATGATCTGGGATGGTTTGCGGGCTGTCGCGGGTTCCCGGCTGGCCACATTTGGGGGAATCAGCACCGCTGTCGTCTTCGCGGCAGTCTCGGTGCGGCAGTGGATTGCTGTATCGGGGAGGTTGTCAGACTTGGCCCCCGAGATCTTGGTGTCCGCCGTCGTCATTCTTCTATCAGCGCGAAAGCCACGCTGACGGCCAATGCTTGAGTTCGCTGACATTCTCTACGGTCGCATCGAGCTACCTGATTGGGTGGCGCCGTTCCTCCGTCTGCCGGAGTTCGTGCGGCTCCGAGGCGTCAGGCTGTCAAACGTGGACTCACTTGAGTTCAAGGACTTCGCCGGACCTACGCGCTGGGAGCATGGAATTGCCACCGCCTACCTCGCCACCAGGTGCGCTGACCGACGTGGCCTGCCGCACAGTGAGCGGGTCCAGCTGGTGCTAGCTGCTCTGCTCCACGACGTTGCGACGCCTCCGTTTGGTCATACGGTCGAACACGTCCTCGATGACTTCGATCATGAACGTGAAACCGAGCGAGTTCTTAGCGCTCTTCCCTCGAAGTACTTTACGCCCGGGGCGCCCGTTTATGGATCGTCGTTGCCGCAGTTTGCGTCTGTGTGTCGTCAGGTTGCCGCGCGATTAGGAATGCGGATCGACCCGGACGAGGTGGCGAAGTTGGTAGTCGGAGCGGGCGATCTGGGCTTCCTGGTTTCTGGCGCGGTTGACCTTGACAACGCGGACAACGTGACGCGTGGGTGCCTGTACATGGGCATCCCAGTGGACAGGAGAATCCCACTCAGAGTTGCGGAATGGCTCGCCGAACAAGAAGAGCCCCCAACGGACCTGTCGCGTGCAGACGAGCCTGCAGTGCGCGAGTGGCTGCGCTACCGAGAAGAGTACTACGGGCGATTCTATACGTCGTCTGATCAGGAGCTCGGCCGACAGGCTTTTCTCCAGCACCTGATGCGCCGGGCTCTCGATTGCGGGCTGACAAGCCGGGCTTTGATCTGGACGACCGACGATGCGCTCCTATCTGCGGTCGCGGCGTTGCCCGAGGGTGGACCCAGCGTGTGGCGCGCTGGTAATGGTGAGATCGTGGAGCGCTATAGGCTGCTGGAGCCGACGCAGAAGTTCCTGCACTACCGCGTCGAGTCAGAAGAGGTGCTGCGTGCGTTCCGACAGCCCCATGCCGCAGCCTGGCTCGAGCGGAAGCTCTCAGGCCGGGACCTAGAGGCGTTTGTGCTGGTTAGCACACGGCGCTTTCAAACCGACGGTGAAGGCGAGCTCTTCGGTCCTGAGAGGGGTGTAATCCTCGCTTTCCACCTTGGTCCTGACCTTCGGCACAGGGACCTTCCCGATTGGCTCCGGGGGGTCCTGCCAGAGCGTTACACTGGAAAGCGGTTGCGTCAGGCACTTGCCCAAGCGCTGGCCAAGGACATTCCGCGATGGGCTCAGGATCGCCCTTGGCTTGTACCGAGCACTCGCCGCGTCCACAGTGTGGTGCAAAGCCTCAAGTCAATCGGTGACTGGAGCTTCCGCCTCTCGCGGAACGAGAGCCTTCATGCCTATCCAAGCACATTCGTGCACGCAATTCCAGCGTCCTTGCTTCATTGTCTTGAGCTCAAGGGCGAGACTGTCCTTGATCCTTTTGGGGGGACAGGCCAGACTGCATGTGAGGTTATCAGACTTGAAGGGTCCGCCATCTCGGCGGACTCCAACACAGTGGCGTGTTTGGCCGCGCGTGCAAAGCTGACCTACTTGCCCGACGACGAGAGGGCGAAGCTTTCCGCGGTGTCCGCGGCCGATTTACTTAGCGTAGAGCCTTCGGCCCCCCCCCAGTTCGATCTCCGATCCAAGTGGCACCATCCCCGCACACTAATGGAGCTGCGGCGAATCAAGGCCTTCATCGAGTCATGGCGAGACGAACGAGGCCGTCAATTCCTTCTTGCTTGCCTCTCCTCCGCCATCCCCGACACCACTGGGCGCAAAGGAAAGCAGCACGGTTTCTTCGCCGACAACACGCCCTTGGCTGGCAACATTGAAAATCCGCCGTACCAGAACGCAGCAGACTTGTTTGTGGCTCGCGTGAGCCGGAACTTGTCAATCCTGGGCCGATTCTACGCATTCATAGAGCGGAGTGGTCGCAGCCCAGTTCAGGAGCTGTGCCGGGCGAGGGTTGTTCAGCTCGACGCGCGCTCGGCCTCGGTGAACGATTACGGCGTGCCGCCGCGGTCCGTAGCTGCCATCATCACCTCCCCTCCGTATCTGTGCATGGCTGATTACACGCTTGGGCAGCGTCTGTCCTATCACTGGATCGCACCGGACGCCATGGACGCTGACTTCAGGCGGGAAATCGGAGCGAGGCGCTTGCGGTCACGTCCTGAAGATGCTGCGAAGGCATACTTCGAGAGCCTGGGTCAGTTCGCGACGAACGCCTTGCACCTTCTTCGACCAGGAGGGTTCTTGGCGATTGTTCTCGGCGCGCCGGTGGCCAGAGCATTCAAGGGGGTGCGGGTTCTTGAGAGAGTCGATTCGATTCTTGCGGAGCGCGGATTCGATCTTATTTGGAATCAGTGGCGGCCCATTCACTGGCATCGCAACCAGGGCTATCAACGGCTCCGGCAGGAACGCGTGGCGGTGTACACTGCTCCGTGACTCACCAACTCAGCAACTTGGTCGAACTTAGCTCGGCCTACTCGGGCGCTGCGTACCGGCACCAACGGTGCCCGCAGCAAAGGGCGCTGGAATCAGGACCGCCCGGTTTTGCCGCGCCATCAGAGGGCGCGACGGTGAGGTGACGGCCTGGGGCTTTGAGCCGGGGCAAGGTCTCAGGGCGATCGGCGGTGGGCCGACACACCTATCGGTGGCTCTAGGCTGTCGTACGCGACCGGCGCCGCCTGACGCCTCCCTAACGCCCTAGACTTACCTTCCGTTCCCTAGGTAGAGGGCCCGGGGCCGGCGCTCCGGTCTAAGGCCGCCCTCTCCATGCCAGAGGAACCGGGATGGCAGCAGCTGATCTGAAGCCCAACTCCATTGTGCGCGGGCGCCTCTTCCCCGAGCCTGTCAGAGTCATTGCGCTTATTCCGATGGGCGACAACGTCAAGCTCGTCGGCGTGGGGCTCCAGAGCGGCAAGGCCCACCAACCGATCTTGTCCCCTGAGCAAATTGCTGGACTCGAGGTCTCCCCTGAGGTCCAGCCGTTCGACGGCGACGCAAGTCGATTTCGACTCGGTGTCGAGGCCATGCGACTTGGATTGGCCTACGAATACGACCCGTACTTCAGCCTCTCCATAGCGCGCGTCGACCCGCTCCCTCACCAGCTCGAAGCCGTCTACGACTACTTCCTCAAACTCCCGCGCATCCGCTTTCTCCTTGCGGACGACCCGGGGGCCGGCAAGACCATCATGGCGGGTTTGCTGATCAAGGAGCTAAAGGTCCGCGGACTCCTGCGCCGGGTCCTCGTCGTCGCCCCAGCGAATTTGTGCTTCCAGTGGCAGCGGGAGCTCAAAGACAAGTTCCGCGAGACTTTCCAGGTGGTCCGGTCCGATCTGCTCCGGGCTAACTACGGCACGAATCCATGGCAGGACGTCGATCAGTGCATCACCTCTGTGTCCTGGGTGTCGCGCATCGAGGACGCCAAAGACAGCCTGCTACGGAGCCGATGGGATCTGATCATCGTGGACGAGGCGCACAAGATGAGCGCCTACAGCGACGACAAGAAGACCCTCGCATACCAACTCGGCGAAGCCTTGTCCGAGATGACTGATCACTATCTGCTGATGACCGCCACTCCACACAAGGGAGACCCTGAGAACTTCAGCCGGTTCCTCCGATTGCTCGACAAGGACGTGTACGCGGACATCAAGAGCCTTGAGAGGGCGATGGAAGAGCGCTCGGCGCCTTTCTATCTGAGGCGCGTGAAAGAAGCGCTGGTGACCTTCCCCGACCCCGATACGGGGAAGTCAAAGAGTCTGTTCACGAAGCGGAACGTCCACACGGCGGATTTCCAGATCGACGACGACGAACTCGACTTCTACGACGCGCTGACCCGCTACGTCGAGGACCAGTCGATCAAGGCCTCACTGGATGAGACTGCCCGGGGGCGTGCCCTGGCCTTTACGATGGCGATGCTGCAGCGGCGATTCGCCTCTAGTGTCTACGCCGTGCGCCGCACGCTCGAGCGAATGACAGCCAAGCGGGAGAAGATCCTGGAGGACCCGGAAGCTTACAGGCAGCAGCAGATCACGCGCCGCGTGCCCGACGACTACGACGATCTGCCGGAGGAGACGCAACAGGAGATTCTCGCAGAGCTTGAGGACGCCGTGGCCTCGGTCGATCCGAGCTCGCTGCGAGAGGAGATCCTGGAGCTCGGCAAGCTGGTCGCGCAGGCGCGAGCCCTTGAGGGTCGCGAGGTCGAAACGAAGCTGCGGAAGCTCAAAGAGGTCATCACGAGCCAAGGGGTATTTGCCGACCGGAACATGAAACTCCTGGTCTTTACCGAACATAAGGACACACTCGACTACCTCGCGGGTGACGGTCGCGACGGACGCCCCATGGGAAAACTCCGCGAATGGGGTCTGAGTGTGACGCAGATTCACGGGGGCCTGAAGCCGGGTGATCGGGACAGCCCGGGTACCCGCCTCGGGGCCGAGCGCGAGTTCCGGGAGGATTGCCAGGTTCTTGTTGCCACCGAAGCGGCAGGCGAAGGCATCAACCTGCAGTTCTGCTGGTACATGATCAACTACGACATCCCATGGAACCCGAACCGGCTCGAACAACGGATGGGGCGCATCCATCGCTACGGGCAGGAGAAGGACTGCCTGATCGTGAACTTTGTCAGCACCAACACCAGGGAGGGGAGAGTCCTTGAGAAGTTGTTCGAGCGGATTGCGCAGATCGAGCGCGACCTTGATCCGGGGCGGACAGGGAAGGTCTTCAACGTCCTCGGTGATGTTCTTCCTGCAAACGACATCGAGCGGATGCTGCGCGAGATGTACGCTCGCAATCTCACCGAGGAAGTGATCAAGGATCGCATCGTCGAGCAGGTGGACACCGAGCGACTGCGACATATCACTGAATCAACCCTGGAGGGGCTGGCCAAGAGGGAGCTGAACCTCTCGGCTATAGTGGGCAGATCGGAGGAGGCGAAGGAACGGCGCCTGGTTCCTGAGGTCATCGAGGACTTCTTCATCCGTTCGTCGTCAATCGTCGGACTCTCACCAAATCACGAGAAGGCGCACCCACACGTTTATCGCATCGGACAGGTGCCTCGCCTGCTGCATCAGTACGGCGAGCGACTCGAGGGCCAATTTGGCAAGCTCGGCCGCGAGTACAAGCAAATTGTCTTCGACAAAGAGCTTCTGGTCGGCAATCCGACCTCCGAGTGGGTCACTCCGGGCCACCCGCTCTTTGAGGCTGTGAGGGCGTCGGTCAGCGACCAGGCGCAGTCAGATCTCGAACGCGGGGCGGTCTTCTTCGACCTGCAGAGGAGCAGCCCCGCCAAGCTGGACATTTTCTCCGCAGAGATTAGGGACGGCCGAGGACACGTCGTGCATCGGCGCCTGTTCGTAGCTGAGAGCGATGCGGAAGGCACGATTGCCATTCGTCAGCCCACGATCTTCCTCGATCTCTCGCCGGCGCCTGCTGGAACCGGGGTCCCCACCGACGCGGGCCTTCCGAGTCGCGAGCGTGTCGAAGCTGTGCTGTACGCGCAGTCGCTGCATCCTCTGCTGCAGAAGGAGAGCGCCCAGCGCGCAAGAGAGATCAAGACGATCTCGGAACATTTGGAGATAAGCCTCAGCGCGATCATCGACCGCGTGCAACTTCAGTTCGGCGAACTGATGGAGTTGAAGGCTGGAGGATCGCAGGAGCAGGGACTCGAGGGTCGAGCCCGCATGCTTGAAGACAGACTGGATGAGCTGAACAACCGCCTCGAGACACGTCGTCAGGAGCTTAAGGGTGAGCAGGAGTGCTCGATAAGCAACATCCAGCACTTGGGCGTCGCGTGGGTGTTGCCTGACCCTGAAAGAGAGACCCCAACCGGCCGGTCCATGGTCAGTGACCCTGAAATCGAAAAGCTCGCCGTTGAGGCAGTCGCAAAGTACGAGGGAGATCGGGGTTGGCGGGTCCAGAGCGTGGAAGCGGAGAATCGGGGCTTTGACCTGATCTCGCGCAAGCCACACCCGGAAGACCTTGCGACGGCCATTGCGGTCCGGTTCATAGAGGTGAAGGGGCGAGCAGGAGTGGGTGAGGTGGCGCTCTCGTCCAACGAATACAAGACCGCAGCGCGACTCAAACAGGACTACTGGCTCTACGTCGTGTTCAATTGCGCAAGCGATCCTGAAGTGCATGTAGTTCAAAATCCCGCGCGCTTGGGCTGGAAGCCCATAGTCAGGGTCGAGCACTATCACGTTGGCGCGAAAGACATCCTTGGAGCCGAGACCCCTCGTGCCTAGTTACTGCAAGCGACTCATCGAGGTGGACTTGCCGATTGGGCGAATCTCAACGCATGCGCGACGCGAGAAGAGCATTCGCCACGGGCACATTTCGACACTGCATATCTGGTGGGCGCGGCGGCCGCTGGCAGCATGTCGGGCTGTGATATGCGCCGCTCTCTGGCCTGACCCGGCGGACCCCCTATCTCCAGGGGCATTCGTAAGCGCGGCTCGTGCAGAGATGCAGAAGTGGACCGCGCACGACCGCCAAGCAATGCTAAGCGCCGAGAGCCGCGAGAGATTCGAGAAGGCCCGGCAGAAGCCTGCGCTTTTCGGGGACGCCGTCCAACTCCGTGGGGCGCTACTGGACTTCATCGCAGACTTTGCCGACTGGGACAACTCCACCGCGCCCGAGTTCCTGGACACCAGCCGCTCGCTCACTCAGGCGGCGCACGAGGCCCTCGGGGGTACCCCGGGCACGAAGCCGCTGGTGGTGGACCCGTTTGCCGGCGGCGGCTCCATTCCTCTTGAAGCCTTGCGCGTTGGCGCAGATGCCTTTGCCAGCGATCTGAACCCCGTTGCCGTGCTCCTCAGCAAGGTTGTTCTCGAGTACATCCCCAAGTACGGTCTGCGCCTCGCCGATGAGGTCCGCAGATGGGGCGAGTGGATCGAGCGCGAGGCCGTGAAGGAGCTAGCCCAGTTCTACCCCAAGGACTCTGACGGCGCGGTTCCGATCGCCTACCTCTGGGCGCGCACAATTCGATGCGAAGGCCCCGGCTGCGGCGCGGAAGTCCCGCTCATCCGCTCCCTCTGGCTGTCCAAGAAGGCCAAGCGGCCCGTAGCCCTTCAACTCGTCCCCTCGCCCCGGAAAAGACGCGTCGACCTCCAAATCATTGTTAAGCATCGAGGTGGCTGGGTCGACCAGAGCGACCCGAGAACCAAGATCAAAGAACCGAGGCTCGACGGCACGGTTAAGCGCGGCGCCGCCAGCTGTCCGTGCTGCGGATACACAACGGCGGCAGAGAACACCCGCAAACAGTTCATCCCCCGAGCGGGTGGCGCAGATGACGCACGGTTGTTGGCCGTCGTTGTGCGGGGTCCAGGTGCAGGTGCGGTGCGCTTCAGGCTCGGCAGCAAGGAAGACCTTCGAGGTCTGCAACAGGCTGCAATTCGAGTGGCGTCGATGGAGACGGCGAACAAGGCTTCGATGAGCGTCGTCCCCGACGAGACGCTTCCTTATCTCCGAAGCATCTTCAACATCAACCTGCTCGGGGTGAACACGTGGGGCAAACTGTTCAACAGGAGACAGGCACTCGCGTTGGCAACGCTAGTTGAGATGACACGTTCTGCAGCCGAGAGACTCTCAGACGCAGGCGATCCCGGCCTGGCAAGGGCGACTGCTACCTGCCTCGCATGTGCTGTCGACCGCTGTGCGGACTACTGGAGTTCCCTAGCTGTCTGGGCGGGCGACTTCGTAGCACACACCTTCGGAAGGCAGGCGCTGGGTATCATATGGGACTACGCGGAAGTGAATGGACTCGCGGACGGTAGTGGAAACTACAGCGGTGCGGTGGACTGGATCATACGCGTCATCCGACGTGTCTCCGATGGCGTTTCATCGACGGCGACTGTTGAGCAGGCCTCAGCATGCCAACACCCATTGCCAAGTGATAGCGGCCAAGCGTTCGTGACGGATCCACCGTACTACGATGCAGTTCCGTACGCGGACCTTGCGGACTTCTTTTACGTGTGGCTCAAACGCTCGGTTGGGGACATGCACCCGGCCCTATTCCGAGAGCCCATGACACCCAAAGATGGTGAAATCGTACAGCTGTCCGAACGGAATCCAATCTACTCCAGGAAGACGCGACAGTACTTCGAGTCGTTAATGAAGGACGCGATGGCCGAGGGGCGACGAGTTCTTGCGCCAAATGGAGTGGGTATCATTGTCTTCGCGCACAAGACAACCGCTGGCTGGGAGACTCAACTGCAGGCCATGATTGACGCCGGTTGGGTAGTTACTGCGTCTTGGCCGATCGACACCGAGCGCCCAGGTCGCTTGCGGGCGAACAACTCCGCAGCACTCGCCTCCTCCGTCCACCTAGTGTGCCGCCCGCGTGAGAACTCGGACGGATCGGTGAGGATTGATGAGACCGGTGACTGGCGCGAGGTGCTGGCCGAGCTGCCCCGCCGCATCCATGACTGGATGCCGCGCTTGGCCGGCGAGGGGGTAGTGGGCGCCGACGCCATCTTCGCTTGTCTCGGCCCAGCGCTGGAGGTGTTTTCGCGGTACTCGCGGGTGGAAAAGGCGAGCGGAGATATCGTCACGCTCACCGAATTCCTGGTTGAGGTCTGGGCTGCCGTGTCCCGCGAAGCGCTGAGCATGGTCTTCGAGGGCGCAGACGCCTCCGGATTCGAGGAGGACGCCCGCCTCACGGCAATGTGGCTCTGGACATTGCAGGCGAGTGATTCCAAGCCGGCGGAAGAGGAGGAGGCGGAGGAAGAGGGTGCGGACGCCGGCAGGGCTTCTGGTCCTTCTGGTTACAGTATGGAGTACGACGCTGCTCGGAAGATCGCGCAAGGCTTGGGGGCGCACCTGGAAAGCCTCGGGCATCTCGTCGACGTAAACGGCGATATCGCGACGCTACTCACAGCCGGGGCCAGGACGAAGTACCTCTTCAGCGGGAAGAGCGCTGCAGCGCCCCAACCACGGAGGAGCAAGAAGCCCCAGATCATGCTTGACCTGGGTGACGAAGCCGAGGCCATTGAGGAGGCGCGTGGTTTCGCAGGAGAACTGAGCGGAAGACCAGGCCTTACCGTACTTGATCGGGTTCACCAGGCAATGATCCTCTTCGGCGCGGGTCGGGGCGAAGCCGTGAAGCGGTTTCTCGTGGACGAAGGAGTGGGTGGCAATCCGCAGTTCTGGCGACTGGCCCAAGCCCTCCTGGCGTTGTACCCCGCCGGCTCGGACGAGAAGCGCTGGGTCGAAGGGGTGCTCGCACGCAAGAAGGGGCTGGGGTTCTGACCAAGAGCATGGGGCTCATGACAAGGAAGTCAGCGCAATGCCAAGCAAACTGAAACCCTGGTACAGCGTCGTCACACCACGCGCGGATCTACGTGAGGGCAAGCCTCTGGATGCGTCAGAGTTCGCCGTGCATCTCGACCAGGTGCGCGACGGCCGCGCCCATGAGGACTACCAGAAGCCAGCGCGCTTCTTCGACCGCACGTTCCTCACCAAGAACCTCCTGGCCGTCAGCTCTGAGGTGGTGCGTCGTCTGTCCGGCGAGAAGACCGAGACTTCAGCGGTCTTCAACATGGCCACTCAGTTCGGGGGTGGGAAAACTCATGCGCTGACTCTCCTGTACCACCTCGCAGAGAATGGCGCCATGGCGGGAAAGTGGCAGGGCGTACCGCAGATCCTCGAGAAGGCTGGGGTCGCCGAGGTTCCCAAGGCGGCGACTGCCGTCTTTGTGGGCACGGAGTTCGACTCGCTGCAGGGCCGGGGCGGTGACGACGGGACACCGAACCGCAAAACGCCATGGGGGGAGATTGCCTTCCAGCTAACCGGGGAGGCCGGGCTGGCAGTGTTGGCAGAGCACGAGAAGCAACAGCAGGCCCCTGCGGGTGATGTCATCCGGCGGTTCCTGCCCAGGGACCGCCCCGCGCTGATCCTTATTGACGAGCTCCTCAATTACCTCAATCGCAGCCGAAAGAGCGGGCTGGCGTCACAGGTATACAGCTTCATGCAGAGCTTGTCGGAAGTGGCTCGCGGGTCCGATCGCGTGGTGCTGGTCGTGTCCATTCCGGCTTCCGAGCTGGAGATGAGCGCGGAGGATCAGCAGGACTACGACCGCTTCAAGAAGATGCTCAACCGCCTGGGCAAAGCTGTGGTCATGTCATCCGAATCGGAGACCGCCGAGATCGTTAGGCGCCGCCTGTTTGAGTGGGATGTGCGGGGGCTGAGTGAAGACGGGAAGGTCTTGTTGCCTGCTGATGCGATAGCTACGTGTCGAGCCTACGCTGACTGGGTAGGCGAGAGCAAGTCACAGATGCCGAACTGGTTTTCGGCGGACCATGCACGGTCTCACTACGAGGCGGCCTATCCCTTCCACCCTATGGTGCTATCGGTATTCGAGCGCAAGTGGCAGGAGCTCCCGAGGTTCCAGAGAACACGCGGGGTGCTTCGCTTGCTGGCGTTGTGGACCGCCCACGCCTATCAGCTTGGATTCAAGGGAGCGCACAAGGACGCGTTGATTGACCTCGGCACGGCGCCCGTTGAGGACCCGATATTCCGGTCAGCAGTGTTTGAGCAGCTCGGCGAGTCTCGGCTCGAGGGGGCGGTAACGACGGACATCGCTGGAAAGAAGGAGTCGCATGCCGTCCGTCTCGACGAAGAAGCGGTGGACACCATTCGCAAGGCGCGCCTGCACAAGAAGGTCGCCACGACCGTGCTGTTCGAATCCAACGGTGGGCAGACAAGAAACGAAGCTACACTGCCTGAGATTCGCCTCGCCGTCGCAGGCCCGGATATCGATGTTGGCAATGTGGAAACGGCGCTGCAAAGCCTTACTGACGCGTGCTACTACCTGACCTCGGAGCGCAATCGATACCGCTTCAGCCTCAAGGAGAATCTCAACAAGCGATTCTCCGATCGGCGCGCGAGTGTGCGCGATCAGGAGGTGGACGAGACGGTACGAGAGACCATCCAGGAAGCGTTCACGAGCGAAGAGGGCATCGAGAGAGTGTTCTTCCCCGAGAAGAGCGGGCAGATCGCGGATCAACCGGCCCTCACGTTCATCGTCATGGGACCGGAGACCTCGGTCGACGCTCCTGGAGTCGAGAACCAGATCGAGACCATGACCGCGGAGCACGGGAAATCAGCACGAACCTACAAGAGTGCTCTCATCTGGATCCTGGCGGACGCTCCAGGTCCGCTTAAGGATGCGGCGCGCAATCTCCTTGCTTGGGAGGATATCAGAGAGGAGGGACTGAGTCTCGACGAGCTGCAGCAGAGGCAGCTTGAGACGAGCGTGAAGAAGGCCAGACGCGACCTAACAGAGGCGGTGTGGCGCACCTACAAACACGTCCTGCTGTTGGGTGCAGATGGCAAGATCAAGTCGATAGATCTTGGCCTGGTCACGTCGAGCGCTTCTGAGTCGATGACTAGGTTCGTTCTTGCGAGACTCAGACAGAGCGGTGAGGTGGAGAAGGACGTCAGCCCGCGCTTCCTGGTGCGCAACTGGCCGCCAGCGCTTCCTGAATGGAGCACCAAGGGCGTTCGCGATGCGTTCTACGCGACGGCGCAATTCCCACGCCTCCAGTTCTCGTACAAGATCAAGGAGACGATAGCCCGTGGTGTCTCTGAAGGGGTTCTCGGGTACGGGACGAGGGCAGAAGAGGGCAGCCACTCGCCGGTCACATTCAAGAAGACGATGGAGGCAGCTGAGGTCGAGATCTCAGACGACACCTTCATCGTTACTGCTGCGGAGGCCGAGAAGCGTGCAGAACCACCAAAGCTCACTCGGCTTGTGCTGATGCCCGAACAGGTTCAGCTCCGGACTGGCGTCAGTCAATCGTTTTCAGTCGAGGGCCAGGACCAGTTTGGGCGTACCATTGAACTCGGCGCGATCAAATGGACGGCTACGGGTGGAGAGATCGACGCACAGGGCGTGTTCACATCTGGGAAGGCACAGGGGTACTTCCGTGTCACGGCGGTGGCCCAGGGAATCACGGCCTTCGCCGCGGTCAACGTGGCGGCCGTCGAGTCGCCACTACCACCTCCGCCGACCAGGAAGCGACTAGTCTGGGAAGGCGATGTCCCCGCGCAGAAGTGGTCGAACCTGTATATGAAGGTGCTGACCAAGCTGGTATCCTCGGGCGAAGTGTCGCTGCGTGTGCACATCGAGGCCACGCCGAAAGATGGGGTCAACGAGCAGCAGGTCGCGGAGACGAAGGCGGCGCTCAAGGGGCTTGGGCTGAAAGACAGCATTAACATCGAGTGACTTAGCTAGCCGCCCGATGGCCTCCGGCATCGGTCACTGGCCCGGGGATGTCTCCGGCGACCGGTCCACGTCGATCGACACATCCTCTTCTGAGGACTTCGCCGCATTCAAACGGATTAGGCGCTCGCGTGCCTCGACAAGTTGACTGCGACCAGGGTGTACATACAGGACCGTCGATATGAGGCCGATCAGGTGGTCTAGGTACCGTGCGCGCTTCTCCATTGTATGGCTGAGGTGCGACGACAAGCCGAAATGCTCAATGTAGTAAGTTGCTTGCCGAAGCCGTCTTCGAATGTCGCGTGGAAAGTCGAGCTTGTTGTTAACAACGATTCCCGTTACTTCCTGCCGCTGATGTTGCTGCATGGCCCGCGTCTTGGAGTGATTGAGCTGGAGGCCCTCATCTGCCAGCACGCGCTCGACCATCGAGATGACGGCGCCCGGACGCAGCTGGCCTGAGAGGGTGATGTCGTCGGCGTAGCGCGTGTACCGAAGCTTCTGTGATCGTGCATATCTGGCCAGGCGGCGGTCGATCCGGCGTGCAAACAAGTTGGACAGAGCGGGGCTCGTTGGCGCACCTTGTGGCAGCTGGTTGTCACGCGTACACACTCGCCCCAGAATGTTCGAGACCTCTTGCGAATAGCCCAGTGAGCGGAAGATCCCGTACACTCGGTGGCGCTGGATGCTGGGGAAGAAATCCCGAATATCGAGTGAGAGCACAACTGGCTGTGCCCGGTGAAAGCGAGCGTTTTCCTTAATGTCCCGGCCTGCGACGAATCCTTTTGCGAAACGGCTCACTGTTAGTCTTGAGAGAACGTTGCCGAGCACCCAGCGCTGAATGTCCTTCAGGCTCGGAAGCGGCTCGTCAATTGTCCGCAACCCTCCGCTACGCTTGGCAATGTGGAAGCGTCTGTAGAACTTCTCGGAGCAGTAAGCGCACCCACGGATGTAGGATTCGTCGTAGCCCACGAGAAGCGACAAATGCTGCAAGTTGTAGATCGGGGGCAGTCCCTGCGCGATCAGCGGTCGTGCGTAGTGTAGACACTGATCTACGTACTGCTCAGGGCAGTCGCGTGCTCTTGCGGCGTCCTTGAATCGGGCTTCGTACTCATCCCAATTCACCGTCTGAGGCATCCTGGCTGGGCGCACGAGGAGCGGGTGGTGGGGTCAGCCCTTCGTAACTCTCGGTCGTTACCGTCACCGGCGATGTGCGCCGGTGTCAGCGAGCGAAGCGAGCTGGCGTGGTCCCATGCGTTGCGCGCGTGAAGCGCGCAGCCCGACAGGGCAGCATGGGACCACGCCAGGCTCGAAAACAGGTTCCTCCTAGGGCGGCGACTCGCCGACCCGGCAGCAAAGCTGCCAAAGGCAAGGACTGACCCCAACCCCGGTACCCTAATCATGGCGCCCGGGTGGCGCTTCCGGCAAGAATACGTCGAAGGCGCCGATATTCGGCACCCTGTGCCGCTCTGCCCTCGTCACCCATCCCGAGCTCTCGTCGGGGGTCGACTTGGCAACATCTGAGAGGAACCGGAGCCCCGCGTCCGTGGGCACGGTTTCTCCCGATTCTCGCTGCTCGATGAAGCCTCCCAGCCGTGCTGCGCGCAGGAGATCAGCAATCTGTGCGACATCAAGCCCGCGCTCGAGAAGAAGATCTATGCCCTCCCTCGCGCGGATTGTTTCAATCAGAAGAGCCAGATTGGCCCCAGAATAGCGCTCGTTCATCTTCTGAATGGTGCTGGCCACACTCCTCCGGTCTTCCGCGTGTCGGCCCAGTAGACAGGGAATGTGTTGTTGGGACACCGTGCCATATACACAAGGGCCTCCGACTGCTTGTAACCACGACGATAGTCAGCTCCAAGTTTCAGTCTGAGCTCAATGTTGTCCATAGTGGCAAGGGCCGCAACTTTATCCCGCAGCCGCGTCGAATCCGAGATCCCTCGACGCTGCAGCGGATTGGCTGCAATCAGGTCTACACCCTCGGCGTTCAGCGCTTCTGCGGCCCTCGATAGTGCAACGAAGGCGCACAGGATGACCTTATCGGATGGCCTCGCGTGTTCCCGCCGAAATGCCGCTACGCATTCGCGCGCGGTAGTGCCAGAGCCAATAAAGTCATCGACCAACAGTATCAGAGCGTTAGTTCGTGTCGCGGCCTTCTGGTTCAGGAGGTTGAGCCGATCCCATGCGCAGAAACGCCATGTTGCGCCGCGTGACCGCTCAGCCAGCTCATGCCTGAGGAGGTACAAAGCTAAGCCGGCACTCTTTGGCAACCCAACGTCTTTGGGCCGTTGCAGCGGAAGCGCAACCACGAAGTCGTGCCCGTCGACGAGCGACACAGCGACCATATCGGCAAGTCTTGCTGCGGAGGCTTGGTACGAGTCTAGCGCATGCAGATAGAAGTCGGCGGTGATCGTTAGGATGAGCTCCTTTTCTTCCGCGTCCAGTTCGTGCAGAAGCTCACGAAACAACGTCAAACGCGCGGATTCCACTCCATCAGCCTCCCGAACGGACCAGCGGAGCGCCTCGAACAGCTCAACCAGCCTCGTGGCATCGAGCGCGGTCAGGCTAGGCACATCAGATCTCCTCCCCACTGTGAGATCGGAATCCGCGGCCGGGCCTGATCGGCGAGCGTATGCGGTCCCTGCGCCCACGCGTGGAGCCTTCGCAGGATCAGCAACGGATCGCAAGGCGCTGCCCAATCGGTCACAGGGAGGCGGATGGCGGTCTGGGGCGGTGCCGGCAGATCTCCATCCTGCTGGCGGGAGGTCGTGTATGCCTTGCGCTCGATGTGGAACAACGGGCTCCCACCCTTCGGTGCTGTCTCGGCCGCCGACCCATGAATGGCGCCACCGGCCATTAGACCACGTTTGGCGGAGGGGCGCAAGGAAGGGTAGGGCCCGGGCCTTGGTGTATCTTTCCCGGCCTCATTCAATCTGCGTCTTGCCATCCTGCTCCGCGCCCGCAGATTAGGGTCTCGTGCGGCGATTTCCCCGATTTGGTGGGCCGCGCACCGGAGCGATCCGGCTCAACCACCTAAGTCACGGCCAACGGCCCGCGACTGACGTCGGGGGCCGATTTCGTTTCGGCAGCCTCCGTCTCGGCTGCCAGGCATGGAGAGGGCGGGGAGAGCACCGGTTGGGCGCTCGAGTGATGCCGCCAGCGCAGCCGCTCGCGCGCGAGCGGTTCGGGGTGCAGGTTGGTGGCGCCTGGCATCTTGGGCACCGGCCCTTGGGCGTCACGGCGCGCGGCGGATCCCCCGCATCATCCGGAGCAGGCAGATGGCCCAGGCACCCACTCTCCACCTCGTCACCGTCTGGAATCCCCAGTACGCCCCGGAGGCAATGGACCAGCACCTCGGCATCCTAATCGACTGGGCCCGCCGCCGCGGCGAGGGCACTGCCGCGGACGACGACGTCTACGTGTGGTGGGCCAAGCTGGCCTCCGCCAACCGCCAGAAGCCGATGCCCCACCGAGACGAGGTGCTCGCGCTGAACGCGCAGGTCGAGGCGGGGCACGAGACGCACCTCTACTTCACCGACTACCGCTCCCTCTACGTGGCGCACGTTGGCGAGGTGCGGGGCGACGACGTGCGCAAGGACGCCGCGGAGCGGGATCACGTCCCCGCCTACTACTTCGACCGCGAGGAAGCGGCGGACTGCTGGTTCCTGCTGTGGGACATCTGCCGTCTGGTGGGCGACGACACGTCGGCGGTCGCCGACGAGCTGCGGCATCTGCGCAACGTCCGGTACGAGGACCGGCCGGTGTCGCTGTACGGGGGCATGGTGGATCTCCCGCTCATCGTGCGGCGCGACGGCGACGAGGCGGGGTGGTTCTCCGACCGTGAGTCGCTCCTGGGCGAGATGCGGTGGGCGGAACGCGACCGGCACCTGCGCGGCCAGACGGAGCGCCTCGGCGCGGAGCTGCGCGACAACCTCATCGGCCGCGAGTGCTGGGCCCAGATCGCCCTCACGGCGCGCGGCTTCCTCGCCACGGCCGAATCGGTCTTCCGCCTGCACCGGGACGACCTGCACTTCGACTTCGCCGCGGCCGCGATCGAGTATGCAAAGGCCATCGAGGTCGAGCTGAACGCCCTCCTGCGGCCGGGCCTGCGCGAGGTGGGAGAGACCGCGCACCAGTCACTCGGCGCGCTGCACCGGCTGCTCGACGCGCCGCCACCGGCGCTGAGCCAGTGGCTCAAGCGTGCCTTCGGGGCAAAGGCGAGCTTCTTCACCGTGGAGCTGCCACCACGCCTCGGCGCGATCGCCGACCTGCGGAACCCCGGCGCGCACCAGCAGGAGGTCGGCCTCGCGCGCGCCTCCTCGCTGCGGGAGGAGACCCTGGGCATCGGGCAGGAAGGGCTGATGGTGCAGCTGGCGCGGCTCAGGGAGGCGCGGCGGGGGTGACGGCAGGGTGGCCAACGGCGTAGGGCGCGGGCGGGCGCTAGGGGCTTTGCCCAAACCCGATCTGCTTCCTCGGCACGGCCGGCGGCTCCAGCATCCCCCGGATGGTCTGGATGATCGCCCTCAGCTCGTGGTCGTGAGCCCCGACGCGCCGCTCCAGCTCCGCGAGCCTCCCCGCCAGTTCCGCCTGACCCACGACCCACTCCCGTAGCCGCAGGAACGCCCGCACCACGAAGATGCTCATCTGAACGGCGCGAGGGCTGTTCAGGATCGTCGCGGCCATGACGGCGCCGTGCTCCGTGAACGCGTGGGGGAGATATCGCGGCCCGCCCCGTCCCCGCTTTGAGGTCGCAATTTGCGACCTCAGACGTGCTAGCTCCTCACTGGTGAGCTGAAAGACAAAGTCGGCCGGAAACCGGGCACGGTTGCGCCTGAGCTGCTCGTTGAGCCGCTTGGTGGTCACGCCGTAGAGTGCAGCCAGGTCGGAGTCCAGCATCACCCGGGCGCCGCGAACCGTATGGATCTTCGCGGCGATGTCGTCAACCGGAGCCAGCCCGACGCCGGGAGCCATGCCTGGCAGAATAGCCGCGACGGGCGGCCGCCTCGTCATCGTTTCGTTACACCCAGCAGCGCTCCCTCGGCCCTCGCGCACGCGCCACTCGACGCGCATCTTGGCTCGGTGACCATGACCTCGGTCCGTGCCGAGCGGTTCGAGAGGTTCAGGGCGGCGTGATGCTCCGGCCCTCACCGAGCCTGCCCTGCGTGCGGTCCCCGAGGCGCTGCTTCCGATAGGGCTCAGGGGCCCGACCTTGGCTTTCCTCAACAAAACGCTTTCAACTGCGATAGCCCGGTGCTGCAGGGCGATGCGCCCAGGCCCAACGTTCCCCCGTCGGGAACGGTAGGACCCATCGAGGAGCCGGCTGGCGCGGAGATATATGAGTAGATATACTATGGGATATACCTCCGACCGGACCCCGCCGATGGGCAAGCCCCTGATGCTGCGCGAAGACGACGACCGGCGGATCGAGCGCCTCAAGACCCGCCTCGGCGCACCTTCCAAGGTGGCCGTGGTGCGTTCCGCCCTGGACCTGCTCGAGAAGCAAGCCGAGCGCGCCGAGCGGGTCGTGCGGTGGCGCCGGGCCGCGCGAGTCGCCGCCGCGAGCAGCGCCGAAGTGCTCCGCGACTTCCAGCCACACTCCCGCCTCCCGGCGCGATGACTGAGGCCCTGCGTCGCTGGCACGTTTACGTGGTGGACCTCGGCGCGCGCGTCGGCACCAAGCCGGGGAAACAGCGTCCGTGTCTCGCCATTCAGCCCGACGAGTTCCGGGAGGGGGGGCTCACGAGCACGGTGGTCCTGCCGTTGACCACGCGCCTGGTGCCGCGCGATGCGTTCCCGCTGCGCGTGCGGGTGCCAGCCGGCACCTGCCGGCTCGAACGGGACAGCGACCTGCTCGTCGATCAGATCCTGGCCTGGGACAACGCCTTGTTCCGCGACGACCTCGGCGAGCTGCCCGAAGCGCTCCAGGACGAGGTACGGCGGGCGCTGGTCGAGTTCCTGGACCTGGCCCCCGCGCGGTAGGCGCCCTGCCCGCCGCGTCGGCCGCATCCGCCCGCTCGCCCGAGCCGCCCACGGCGCGTGCTTCCGACGGCTCAGTCCGCAACGAACGGATGATGCGGCCGGGTCCACACGTGCTACCTTCGCGCTGCCTTGACCGGAACTGGGTGCGATCGTACGTTTAGTACGCTATGTACGCAACGTACAACGTGGAGGGACCATGACCCGGCTGCCGTCCGCCAAGGTGCGCGAGCAGTTCGCGGACATCATCAACCGCGTGTCGTATCGCGGTGAGCGTGTCGTCCTGGAGCGCCACGGGAAGAGCGTGGCCGCCCTGGTACCGGTCGGGGACCTCGAGCTGCTCGAGGCGCTGGAGAACAAGCTCGACCTGGACGCGGCGCGCGCTGCCCTCGCCGAGAAGGGTCCCAACGTCCCCTGGGCGCAACTCAAGCGCGAGCTGGGCCTGTGACGTCGGCGTGGAGGCGCCATGCGCTACGCCATCGAGTTCACCGCTGCAGCCGCGCGCGCCTTCAGGAAGCTGCCCCCGGCTGTTCAGCACAGGATCGGCTCACGGATTGACGCTCTTGCCGTCAATCCGCGCCCGGCGGGCGCCAGCCAGCTCGCCGCGGCGGAGAAGCTGCTCCGCATTCGGATAGGCGCCTATCGCGTGATCTACCAGGTTCTCGACGACGTCTTGCGAGTGCTCGTGGTGACCATCGGCCACCGGCGGGACGTGTACCGCTAGACATCTCTCGCGTTCTCCCCTCGATCCGGCGTAACTTCGCGGCCTATGACCACACCTCTGCGTCTCGTTACGCCCGTTGCGCTGGCGGCCCTGTTGGCCGCGTGCCGCGGCACTCCCGTCGCCCCGCCCACCGCCTTCCCCAAGCTGGACAGCGCCGCCGCGTCTTCTTTCGCGCGGCTCGCGTTGAAGAGCATCACGCGCGAGTACCCCAACAAGCTGGACCACGTGATGAACGGGCCCGCGGACGTGCTGGGCCCGCGCCAGCTCCACCCCAGCTTCTACGGCAGCTACGACTGGCACTCCTCGGTGCACGGCCACTGGATGCTGGTCCGCTTGCTCAAGCTGCGTCCCGGGCTGCCGGAGGCGGCCGAGATCCGCGGCGCGCTCGAGGCCGATCTCTCCGCGCCCAACCTGGCGAAGGAGGCGGCCTACTTCGGGCGTCCGGGCTCGGCGGCGTTCGAGCGGATGTACGGCTGGGCTTGGGCTTTGAAGCTGGCCGAGGAGCTGCACGGCTGGGACGACCCCGACGGCCGCCGCTGGGCGGCCAACCTCCAGCCGCTGGCCGACTCGATCGTCAAACGCTATCTGGCCTTCCTGCCGAAGCAGGCGTACCCCATCCGACGCGGCGTGCATCCCAACACCGCCTTCGGCATGGCGCTCGCGCTGGACTACGCGCGGGCGGAGGGACGTGGGGACCTGGACTCGCTGCTGGTGGAGCGGAGCCGGACCTACTTCGGGAACGACGTGGACGTGCCCGCGGCGTGGGAGCCCGACGGCGACGACTTCCTCTCGCGCTCGCTCATCGAGGCGGACCTGATGCGGCGGGTGCTGCCGGCGCCGGCGTTCGCGCGCTGGTTCCACGCATTCCTGCCGGGCATCCAGCGGGGCGAGCCGGCCAACCTGCTCGAGCCCGCCAAGGTGACCGACCGCGGCGACCCGGGGCTGGTGCACCTGGACGGGCTGAACCTGAGCCGCGCCTGGTGCATGCGGGCCATCGCCGCCGCGCTGCCTCCGTCAGATCCGGATCGCCCGATCCTGCTTGCCTCGGCGGCACGACAGGCCGAAGCCTCGCTGCCTTACGTCGCCAGCGGCAACTACCTGGGCGAGCACTGGCTGGCGTCGTTCGCCGTGTACATGCTGACCGAAACCGACTCGACGGATTGAGCAGGAGGTACTAGGCCACCAGCAGCTGGGCGATCTCCCGCTTCCTCGTCCCGGTCGCGAGCAGGGACCGCACCAGAAGCTCGATGCTCACCGACGGATCGCCGGCCTCCATCTTGGCCACGCGGGACTGGCTGGAGCCGATGCGCGCCGCGAGGGCAGACTGTGACAGTCCCCGCGCTATCCGGCGCCGCCGCAGCCCCGTCGCCAGCGAGACCTTCATTTCGATGATCGCCGCCTCGGCCGCGCTGAGGCCGAGAAACTTCTTCGCATCGCCGACGGACCACCCGGCGTCCCGAAGGTTCTTGATCCTGGCCTTGTTCACCGGTCACCCCCCGTACCCGCCTCGCCGACGGCTCCTCGATAGCGCCGCAGCCGGTTCCTGCATGCCTCGATCACCGGCCGCGGGGTCTTCGCAGTCTTCTTCTCGAAGACGCCCAGGATCACGACGGCGTCCGCGGCCACGAGGTGAACGATCCTCCAGGACACATTGCGATCGTTGATGCGAAGCTCGTGGCATCCCGGGCCGACCGATGGCATTGGTCTCGACTCGGGCAGTGACAGCCGGCGCCCTCGCTGCAGGAGTCTCAGGAGAAAACCCGCCTCTCTCCGCGCCTCCGCCGAGAAGGGAGGGGTCCTCACCTCTCCGGCCAGCCAGACGAGCGGCTTGTCCCGCCGGGAAGAATATGTCGCATCTGACATAATGGCAAGATCCGGCTCGGGGCCGGCAACCAATCTGGTCGCGCCGCATCACCGGGCCGTCACCTCCAAGCTGCTCCGCATCCGCGCGGCGGTCCGGTACCGTTCCGTTGCCGTCAGAACCCGCCGCCGAAGCCGCCGCCGAACTTCATGTTGTGCAACGCGATGGCCGAGCCGACGAAAACACCCCCGACCACCAGGACCGCGACCAGCGCGATAGTAGCGCCGTGGTTGCTCTGCAGTGTCTCGACCCGCTGCACCCCTTGAATCGGGATCGCGATCCGCGACGACGCGACGCCCGCTTGGCGGTAACCGATCAGGTCCTTCTCCACGATCGCGGGCGAGTACAGGTCCACCACCTGCCCGCTTGCAAACGTTGCACGCACGTGCGCCGGCAGCTTCGCCGTGAGCCAGCTCTGACCCGACGGCAACGGGCGCCAGGTCACGCAGCCAGTGGAGAGGATCGCGGCCAGGATCAGCGCGACGGACTGGCGTAGAACGGGATGTCGAGCGAAGAAGTCCATGTGGCCCCCCAGGCAGCCTCTTCCGGCTGCAGGGAGAACCTGGCAGGCGCGCGTCATGTGTTCGTCAAGCGGGCAAGGGGGCCTGAAAGCGAAAGGCCGGGGCGGGCGCCCCGGCCTTTCGATCAGCGCGGCGAACTGGTCGCCGCAGAGGTCTCTCACACCGCGCCGAGTATATGCTCGGCGCCCCCAGCCCCGCAACGGTTCGTACCATTCCATTGCGGCCATCTTGAAGTTGCAGATTGTGACTTCAAATTCGGACTCAGCTCTGGCGAAACCCGATCTGCTTCTTGGGCGGGACAGGGGGTTCCAGCATTCCCCGGATGGTCTGGATGACGGCCTTCAGCTCGTGGTCGTGAGCGCCCACTCGCCGCTCCAGCTCCGCGAGCCTTTCGCCAACTCGGCCTGGCCCACAACCCACTCCCGCAGCCGCAGGAACGCCCTGACGACGAAGATGCTCATCTGCACCGCGCGGGGACTGTTGACGACCGTGGCGGCCATGACGGCGCCGTGCTCGGTGAATGCGTTCGGCAACTTCCGGCGCCCGCCTCTCCCGCGCTTTGATGTTGCAATTTGTGACATCATACTTGTGATCTCGCGGCGTGTGAGCTGGAAGACGAAGTCGGCGGGAAAGCGTGCGGCATTGCGGGTTATCTGCTGGTTCAGTCGTGCCGTCGTGACCCCGTAGAGAGCCGCCAGGTCGGAGTCGAGCATCACACGCTGACCTCGCACCGTGTGAATTCTCCGAGCGATGTCCTCGATGGGAACCAGCGCGTGAGCGGGGGACATGCGGAGCATCCTAGCAGCGACCGCGCGGCGGCGCGGTACCCTTCCGTTGCGGTCCCTGTCAGTGGAGCCGCCCCCGACCTGATCAACGCGCAGGCCTGTTCCGTCACGGCGCCCGGATGCGCAGCTCCTCGCCGACATAGCTGACCGTCCGGTCGGGCCGCAGGTCGAAGCCGAAACCGACAGGGCGGCCAGGAGAGACGAACACCACCTGGAAGCTCCGGCGCGCCAGCATGCCGGGGAACGCGCCCTCGCGCCGGCCGACGATTAGCGTGCGGCTCCGCTCGTCCCAGCGGAGCGGGATGCGCGCTGACTCGCCGCGCTCGTAGCCGTAACTGGCGCCGTCGTCCTCGTACAGCGAGAAGCGCCCGTTGCCGCCCGTGTACACCACCAGCGTGATGGGGTCGGCCGGCTTCTCGTCGGTGTACTGCAGGTCCGGTCCCATCGGCAGGATCGAGCCGGCGCGCACGTATACCGGGATCCGGTCATAAGGAGCCGCGGCCTGCACCGTCCGGCCGCCGGCCAGGCGCTTTCCGGTCCAGAAGTCGTACCACGCCGCCGGCGGCAGATACACGCTTCGGCTGCGCGCCCGATACTCCGTCACAGGATTGACCAGGAGCGCCGGGCCGAAGAGGTACTGGTCGGTCACCTCACGGGCCCTCGCGTCCGCCGGGAAGTCCATCACCAGCGGCCGCATCATCGTGCTCCCGTCCCCGGTGACCGCGCCGGCCACGGAGTAGATGTACGGGAGCAGCCGGTAGCGGAGCCGGTCCCAGTAGACCATGGCGCCATACGCAGCCGTGCTGTCCCCGAACCTCGGGATCTCCCGCGCCGGCGGCGCCTAGCCGTGCGCACGGAAGATCGGGACCATCGCCCCGAACTCGGTCCAGCGCGCGCTCAGCTCGCGCCACTCCTCCGCGTCCGCCGCCGCCATCGGTTCGGCGCGGAGCCGCGGCTGCGGCCAGTAGCCGCCGATGTCCATGCTCCAGTACGGGATCCCGCTGATGGAGAAGCCCAGGCCGGCGGCGATCTGCTTGCGCATCGCCGGCCACGTCGAGGCGATGTCGCCCGACCAGATCGCCGCGCCGTAGCGCTGCAGCCCGGCGAACGCCGATCGCGTCAGGATCGCGACCCGGCGATCCGGCGCCGCCTCGCGCTGGCCCTCGTAGATGCCGCCGACCTGCTCGAGCGAATAGGCGTTGAGCATCCGCGCGCCGGACCCGAGGAAAGTCGGGTTGATGGCCTCGCGCTGCGCAGCCAGGTCCCAGGACGGCAGGATGTCGGGCTCGGTCGCATCCAGCCACCACGCATCCACGCCCTTGTCGAACAGCGCGGGCCGGAGCTGGTCCCAGAAGAGCCGGCGGGCGGCCGGGTTGAAGGCGTCGTAGAAGGTGTAGCGGTAGCCCAGCCAATCCCTCACGCTGTCCCTGAGCGGGACCTGGTAGAGGAAGCCGCGCGCCTGCATCTCCTCTGCGTTGCGGGTGTCCGGGTAGAACTTCCCCCACACCGAGATCAGGAGCCGCGCGTGGCGGTCGTGGATGGCGCGGATCCAGCCCGGAGCGTCGGGGAAGCGCGCCGGATCCGCTTCGTGCGAGCCCCACTGATCCGGCCTCCAGTACATGAAGTCCTGCACGATCACGTCGAGCGGGATCCGCTCGCGCCGGAACTCGTCCACGGCGTCCAGGCTCTGCTGCTGCTTCTCGTAGCGGTTGCGGCTCTGCCAGTAGCCGAATGCGTAGCGGGGCGGCATCGCCGCCCGGCCCGTGACGAGGCGGTAGCCCGCGATCACGCGGTCGAGCTCGGGGCCGTAGAAGAAGTAGTAGTCCACCCCGTCGCCGACCTCTGACCAGAGCGACGTGTTCCGGGTCGGCGCCGGCGTCTTCCACCTGAGCTGCACCGTCTCACCTTCGCCCTCGACGTCCGTGTACTCCAGGCGCACGCGGTAGCGCCGCCCCACCTCGAGCCGCACCCGGGCGACGCCGCGCCACGGCAGCCACCAGGAACGCCAGTCGTCCACGACGAGCTTGCCGTCCACCCAGAGCTTCACCGCCTCGTTCGCGAACAGCTCGATCTGGTAGGTCCCGGCGGTGCGCGGCGCGATCCACCCCTCCCAGCGCGCGCTCACGGGGCCGCGCGCGGGCAGCGCGGGATGGAGCCGAACGGCCGGATCGGTCTTGTCGCTCGGCGTGGCGAACAGGATCGCGGAATCCACGCGCGTGCCCACCGCGCTGCCCAAGGCCGCGCCGGCGTAGAAGGTCCCCGTCAGCCCGCCCGGGCGGCCGTCCCGATCGAGCAGCTCAAGCGCGGGGATCGGCTCGAACTGTCGGAGATCGCCGAAGCGGGTGAACGACGTGTTGTCCCAGAAGATGCCGTAGCCACGGCTCGAGACCAGGACGGGCACGACCTCGGACGTGTTGCGCTGCCAGAGGTCGAGGTCGTAGCCCTTGAGATCGGTCAGGCCTTCCTGCCGCTGCCCGAGTCCATACAGCGCCTCGCCGGGATTCGCCTGCCAGACCTGGCGCACGTGGTACGTGCGCTCGCCCTGGACCTCGACAGGCGTCAGCTCGCGGCCCCCGGGCGCTTCCGCCGCGATCCGCCTTCCGCGCGCGTCGTAGAAGGCGACGGCCCCGGCTCGCGAGACCCGCACCGACAGGCGGCCCGTCTCGATCCGCGTCTCGCCGCCGACGCGCACCACCTTCCAGGGCACCACTTCGCGCGTGCGATCGCCCGCGGCGAGGCTCTTCCGGGCGAAGAAGGCGCTGTCGGGAGCGAACGCCACGCGGATCACGTCCGCGGCCACCACCTCGATCTTGAGGAAGCCGCCGGCCACGGGGATGACGACACCGTCGGAGGGCGGGGCGGCGGGGGCGGCCGGCCGCAGGGCCAGCAGGAACGCGCAGAGCAGAGGCGACATCGCTGGACTCGCTTTCAGGTGCGCCGGGCAGCGGCCAAGCTGCGTACGGATTACTCGATGCGACGATTGCCCGGGATGCGCAAGTGTCTGAGATATGCGGAGAACACCCGAACCATGTTCCCGCGCCCCAGTCGGGAATTCCGATGCCATTCCTCGGCGATCTGACGCCTCGAGTGTTTGCAGTTCGATGGGCTCGCACCCTACTGTGGCCGTGCCGCTGACGGCTGGCTGACGCCTGCGGGCTAGGTTGACGTCGTGCACTGCGTGGGTGCAGCACCGCGTCTCCAAAGCAGCGTCTCCAGGTTCTCTTCACCGCGGTTGTTGTGCTAGGGTGAGTGCGAAGAAGGACCTATGAACCTCAAGTGGTATCTCCCTCTAGCAGCAATCCTGGCCCTGCTCGCACTTCCGGCGAGCGGGCAATTGCGCCAGGCCCCTCGCATCCGTGAGCTCGGTGCCATTACGCAGGTGACGAGGGACTCCTTGGTGAGTGCTGCGTCGGTCGTACACCTGCCTGGGGGCCGGATCCTAGTAAACGACATCACGGCCGAGAGACTGCTGATCTTCGATTCCTCTCTGTCGGCGCTCGGCGTCGTACTCGATTCGGCAGGCTCGGGATCTGCGGCCGTCTACGGCGATGGCCCGGGCACGCTGCTGCCCTATCGCGGCGACTCTGCGCTGTTCATCTCGCCGCCAACACTCTCAATGCTTGTGCTTGCGCCGAACGGAGCGATCGCTCGCGCCATCGCCATGCCGCCCACCCACGGACTTCCATCGCTCCTCGGCAGCGTCTTCGGGACACCGGGCTTCGACGCTCAGGGCCGCCTCTGCTACTACTCTCAGGTCCTACCAATCGTGCCTGGACAGCAGCGCGATAGGCCGTTCGTCCTCGACTTTCCAGACAGTGCACTGATCGTGCGCTTTGACTTCGTCAGTCGAGGATTAGACACGGTTGCGTCCATCAGGATTCCAAGGGCGCGTACCTCGTCGTTTGTTGATGACCAGGGAAGGCCCTTTTCGGAGAAGACCGCCTATCCTATCGCGACCGTGGATGGCTGGGCCGTCACATCGGATGGCAAGCTCGGGATCGTGCGCGGGCGCGATTATCACGTAGACTGGTTATCGGCGTCAGGCAACTGGGCCCACTCCGCGCGCGTGGCATTCTCGTGGGCGCGTCTTAGCGATTCCGAGAAGGCTGCGTTAGTAGACTCTGCTGCGATGGCGATGCAGGACGCAATTGACTCTCTACGAGCCAGAGTGGAGGCAGCAGCTGCGGCGAGATCTGGGGCCAGCCCGAGCCGTCGACAGTCACCGGGCTCGCCGCGCCCGGCTCCATCTGCCAATGTGATCGTTGCGGAGCCTGGAGGTGCTCCAAGGGCGTTACGCGTGGTGATTCCAAGAGTCGAGAAAGCTGCTACGACGGAAGTGCCTGACTATCGTCCCGCGTTCGGCCAGGGCGCGGTGTACGCCGATCGAGAGGGCAACCTGTGGGTCAAGACCAGCCGGGCCATCAATGGAAGGCCGGTATACGATGTGATTGACGGCAGCGGGCAGTTGGTGGACAGGGTTCAGCTGCCACCGTATCGCAGCGTCGCGGGGTTCGGGCCGGGGCTCATCTATCTCGCTGTCCGAGACAGTCTTGGAATCGTTCATGTGGAAAGGGCGCGGATCAGATGAGGGTCGAGCGTGGCTGGGCCGGTGCGTCCAGGAGGCTCGGGTGAGAGTCGCGCGAAGGCGCGCGCGGATCCTAGGACTCTGCTGCCTGCTTTGCGCGGCAGGTTGCGGTCACCGCAGGGAGCGCACGTTGGGGGAGCGCCCCTTGGAAGTCAGCGACGTCCTGCCCGGCTCGTGGGTTCAGGTTTGGCCCGCGCGTGGGGTCTTGGATACGCTTGTATTTCGCTCTAGCGGCGATGTTGCCGGCAGCGTACGCGGGCTCTGGCTCCCGTTCGAATACCATGAGCACCTGACCTGGCGCACTGACTTCGCCCCAGTGCCCGGTGGACTCTGCATCTCGGAGGGCCCATGGACGGGTGGGGTACGGGCGATCAGTTGCGACGGATTCCGTATCGCAGGAGATACTCTGCTGCTCGCCAGAGGTGCAAGGTATATGCGTCTTCGACCAGCAGGACCGGCTATCTCTGCGTGGTCTGAACCCGCGGGAGTCGTCCTAGAGCCTGCGCCGGGCGAGTCCGTGCACGCCCTGGCGCCTCTTCCACCGGGCGTCACGGGCGGTGGGAGGCCTGACACGACCAGTCCAAGGAAGACTGGGCCATGACGACGGCGGAGCCTGCTCGGGACTCGAGCTTGTACCCGGGGCGCCTGCGGCGCATCGCATGGTGCGTCATCGCGGCCGCCGGCGTGGCCGCCCTCAGCGCGCGACCCCTGGCTGCGCAGGCCGACGTCATTCGCGGCCGCGTCACGGCCGCGGCCGACAACGCGCCGATCCTCGGCGTGGTCGTCACCGCCACCTCGATATCCGGGAACGTCAGCCGCACGGCCCGCACCAACTCGGACGGACGCTACACCATCGTCTTTCCCGGCGGCGACGGGGACTACTGGGTCAGCTTCGCGGGGATCGGCTTCACCTCCCGCCGCTTCGAGGTCAAGCGCCTGGCCGAGGAGAGCGTGCTGATCGCGGACGCGCGACTCGCCCCCATCACGCTCGATACCCTCTACGTCACCGCCGGCAACCGCCGCCGCCCGGGCCGGAACGACGCCGGCGGCGACGTGAGCGGGACCGAGCACCCGGTGGATGCCAACCTGGTGCCGGCCGATCAGGCCGGCGATCTGGCCGCCATGGGCGCCACGGTGCCGGGAGTCACCTACATCCCGGGCACCAACGGCGATCCGTCGGGCTTCTCCGTGCTGGGCCTGAGCACCGATCAGAACCTGACGACGCTGAACGGCCTTGCCAGCAACGCCGCGGACCTGCCGCGCGACGCCGGCGTGGCGGTCTCGGTGGCCACGTCGCCTTACGACGTCGCGCAGGGAGGCTTCAGCGGCGGCGCGCTCAACGTGCGCACGTTCCCGGGCTCCAACTACCTCGTGCAGAGCCTGAGCGTCGTCGGCAACGCGCCTCAGCTGGAATGGACCGATCCCGCCGGGCGCGCGCTCGGCCAGCAGTACACCAACCTCAGCCTGGGCGGGCTGCTGTCCGGTCCGATCGCGTACGACAAGGCGTTCTACAACGTGTCGTACCAGCTCGGCCGCCAATCCAGCGACCTGCAGACGCTGCTGAACACCGACGCGCTGGGACTCCAGACGGAAGGCGTGTCGCAGGACTCCGTGGGCCGCCTGCTGGGCATTCTCGGCGATGCCGGGGTCCCGGTCACGGTGCCGGGGTTCCCGTCCACCCGGCGCTCGGATCAGGCCTCCCTGCTCGGCTCGTTCGATTTCATGCCCCCGACGTCGGCGAGCGCCCAGGCGCTCAACCTGACGGTGAACGGGAGCTGGAACCGCGCGGCCCCGGCCTCGGCGCTCGGCACCCAGCTGCCGACCTCATCCTTCGGCTTCACCAACTGGAACGGCTCGGCGCGGCTGCAGCACACCGCCTACCTCGGATTCGTGCTGAGCGAGACTGGCCTGTCGTGGAGCCTGTCGCAACGCTACCTGAGCCCCTACCTCGAGCAGCCGGGCGGCGGCGTGCTCGTGCAGTCAGACTTCGCCGACGGGACCAGCGGCGTGCAGATGATCCAGTTCGGCGGCACGTCGCTCCAGAGCACGGGGACCAGCGGTTCTGTGGCCCTGCGGAACCAGCTCTCCTGGTTCAGCACCGACAACCGGCATCGCGTCAAGCTGGAGACGGAGCTGCGGAACGACACCTGGTCCCAGGAGCAGGCGAGCAACCTCTTGGGCACGTTCACCTACAACTCGCTCACCGACCTCGAGGCCGGCAGTCCGGCGTCGTTCACGCGGCAGCTCGGCTCGCTCAAGACCAGCGGCAACGAGCTGGGCGGGGCGCTGTCGCTGGGCGACGCGTTTCGGCCCAGCACCGATCTCCAGATCGTGTACGGTCTGCGTCTGGACGCCAATCGCTTCCCCGACCGCCCGGCGGTCGATCCCGACGTCGCGCGGATCTTCGGCGTCGCCAACGACCACGTGCCCAACGGCGTGTATCTGAGCCCGCGGCTGGGGTTCTCGTGGACCTACGGCACCGCGCCGCAGATCGGCGCGTTCATGGGCGCGGCGCGCGTGCCGCGGGCCATCGTCCGGGGCGGCATCGGAGTGTTCCAGAACACGCCGAGCGCCGAGCTGCCGGGGCAGGCGATGGTGAACACCGGCCTGCCGTCCGGCGTCCAGCAACTCACCTGCGTCGGAGCGGCGGTGCCGGCGCCGGATTGGAGCGCCTACGCCGCCGACCCGGGCGCGGTCCCCTCGCAATGCGCCGGCGGCTCCGGAGGGGGGGGCACGGTGTTCGCCAACGGCGCGCCCAACGTGACCCTGTTCGCGCCCGGCTACGCCGCGGAGAAGAGCGTGCGCTCCACTCTCCAGTGGGCCGGGCCGGTCCTGGACAATCGCTTCATGGCGACGGTGACGGGCACCTGGTCCGTCAACCTGAACCAGGCCGGCTCGCAGGACCTCAACTTCAGCCCGACGGTGCGGTTCACGCTCCCGGACGAGGGCAACCGGCCCGTCTTCGTGCAGCCCACCAGCATCGTGCCGGCCACCGGGGCCGTGGCGACGCTCGACAGCCGCGTGACCACGCAGTTCAATCGTGTCACGGAGCTGGTCTCCAACCTGCGGTCGGTGAGCCGGCAGCTCCAGCTCCAGGTCGCGCCGCTGTCGCTCAACTCGACGTTCACCTGGAGCCTGGCGTACACGCTGAACAGCGTGCGCGATCAGGTCACCGGGTTCTCGAGCACCGGCGGGAGCCCGATCGGGGTGGATGAAGCCCGGTCGGCGATGGACTGGCGGCACCAGATCCAGGTGATGCTCGGCGCGAACCTGTTCGACCTGCTCCGGGTCAGCTGGATCCAGCGCTTCACGTCCGGCACGCCGTACACGCCGGTCGCCAGCGGCGACATCAACGGGGACGGGTACGCCAACGACCGCGCGTTCGTCTTCGACCCGGCCCGCACGGCCGATACCGCGCTGGCATCGGGGATGAGCCGGCTCCTCGCCGGTTCGTCGAGGGCGGTGCGGGACTGCATCGGCGCGCAGCTGGGACGCGTCGCGGGGCGCAACAGCTGCGAAGGGCCGTGGACCACGACCGGGTTCCTCAGCATCGCGTTCAACCCGCTCAGGGTGCGCCTGCCGCAGCGGGCGACGCTCTCGCTGCAGATCGCCAATCCGCTCGGGGCGCTCGACCTGGCGCTCCACGGCGAAGGGCACCTGCGGGGGTGGGGCCAGACCCCCACGCCGGATCCGAGGCTGCTCGTCGTGGAAGGGTTCGATCCCAACGCGCACCGGTTCGTCTACGAGGTCAATCAGCGCTTCGGCTCGACAAGCCAGGCGGTGAGTGCGGTCCGCAACCCGGTGGCGGTGACGCTGTCGCTGCGGATCGACCTCGGGCCGACGCGCGAGCGCCAGTACCTCACCCAGACGCTGGACCGCGGGCGGACGCTGGCGGGCACCAGGCCGTCCGCGGGTTTCCTCAGGGCGATGTACGGCTCGGCCGGGATCATCAACCCGATCGCGACGATCCTCGCGCAGGCCGACAGCCTCCAGCTGACGGGACCGCAGGCGGACAGCCTGGCGACCCTCAACTGGTGGTACGTGACCCGTCTCGATTCCATCTGGACGCCGGTCATCCGGCACTACGTGGCCCTGCCGGACAGCTACGATCACTCGGAGGTGTACGACCGCTACCGTGCGGCGCGGGAGGCGTCGGTGGACCTGCTCGTGGCCGTCGCGCCCGCCATCCGGTCGCTGCTCACCGCATCGCAGCGGCGCAGGCTGCCGGATCTGATCACCGCGTACCTCGACCCGCGCTATCTCGCGGCGGTGCGCGCGGGGACGTCGGGGACGCCGGGAGGCGTGTTCGCACCGGGCAGCGGCGTGCCGAGCATGTTCAGCGGCGCGGCAGTGTTCATCTCGAGGTAGGGAGGTCGCCATGACCGTTCGTGCCGTCGTCTCGATCCTCGCGCTGGCCTGTGGGGCCGCCGCCCTGCCGTGCCGGGCCCAGCAGCCGGCGCAGCAGCAGCCGCCTGCGGTGCGGCCGCTCGGCCCGATCACGAACGTGTCCAAGGACTCGCTCGAGAGCGTCGCGGCGGCCGTCGAGGTCGGCGGCGGGAGCGTTTTCGTCAACGACATGACCGCCCGCCGCCTGCTGCTGTTCGATTCGACCCTGCAGAGCAGCCGAGTCATCCTGGATTCCGCGGGGGAGGGGGCCAGCGGGTACGGCAGCTTTCCGGGATCGCTCCTCCCCTATCACGGCGATTCGGCGCTGTTCATCGCGCCGCAGGCGCTCTCGATGCTGGTCCTGAGTCCGGCCGGCGCCGTCGCGCGAGTCATGGCCGTCCCGCCCTCGGGCGGCGGCCTGGCCGCGTTCCTCGGCAGCATCTTCGGGACGCCGGGCTTCGACGCCCAGGGGCGCCTGGTGTACTTCGCGCCGCCTGGGTTCCAGCCGCCCGCGCCATCGCCGAGCGGGGGGATGCCGCGGATGGAACCGCCCGATTCCGCGTTCATCGTCCGGTTCGATTTCGCGACGCGGACGCTGGACACCGCGGCGGCGATCCGGATCCCCAAGACGCGGATGGAGATGGCCCGGGACGATCAAGGGCGCTTCCACATGGCGATGACCGCGTTCCCTCCCCGGACGGTGGACGACTGGGGCGTGACGGCGGACGGCGCGGTGGCCGTGGTGCGCGGCCTGGACTATCACGTGGACTGGCTGGAACCCGACGGGACGCGGACGGCGACGCCGCGGATGCCGTATGCCTGGGAGCATCTGACGGACGAGGAGAAGACCGCGCTCATAGACTCCACGGCGAAGGCGATGCAGGTCATCATGGACTCGCTGCCGGCGCGGATGCAGCGCGGCGGGGGCGCCATCGGCGCTCAGATGACCGCGACGCGGGGAAGCCCCGGCGGCGGCACCACCATCACCATCCGAGCCGCCCCGGGCGGGGCCGGCGGTGCAGCGCCCTCCGGTCCCACGAATGTCGTGATGATGCCCACCGTGACCCGAGCCGAGCTGGCGGACGTGCCGGACTATCGTCCGCCGTTCGGACAGGGAGCGGTGCGGGCGGACCGGAGCGGCAACCTGTGGATCCGGACGAACAAGTGGGTGGACGGGCGGCCGGTGTACGACGTCGTCAATCGCAAGGGCGACGTCGCCGACCGCGTGCAGCTGCCGCCGCATCGGACCATCGCGGGCTTCGGGCCGGGCGTGGTGTACATGGCGGTGCAGGACAGCAGCGGCGTGGCGCACCTCGAGCGGGCGCGGATGAAGTAGGCCGGAGCGCGCTGCAGAGAAGCGACGTCAGTTCTGCCCCTGCGCCTGGTCCAGGTGCCGCAGCACCCGGTGGATCACCGCGGTGTCGCCCCTCATCTCGGGGAGTCTGCGCAGCACCTCGGGCAGCTGCTCCCGGAACCGCGTGAGCTCCACCGCCGCCGAGTCAGGGTGCAGCGTGAGGCGCCGCCCGGTCTGCGCCAGCGTGACGAACGCGTCGGACGGCCAGTCCGCCGGCCAGAGCGCCTCCAGCATCCTCATCCCGCGCTTGAGGCGCAGCAGCCTGCCGGGCACCCCGTCCAGCTGTGCGCGATCCGCGCCGGCGGGCTGCTCCACCACCAGCTCCTTGCGGGTCGAGACGTCGGCCCGGGGCAGCGACACGATGGTGGTGAGTTCATCCCCGTCGTAGCGCCAGCCGGGCGCCCCGTCCGCCTTGTACGGGACGTCCGCGCCCTGCCAGGTCACGCGCGCGGGCGGCCACGTCCGCTTGAGTCGCACCTCGTACGCACGCTCCCGCAGCATGCCCGGGAAGGACCCCTCCACCGGCGCGATCGTGAGCGCGATGGTAGCACCGCTCCACCGCTGCGTCACCGGCGTGAAGCTGTACGCGCCGTTCTGGTATCCCTCCGAGTCGCCCGCGTCCTCGTAAACGCGCGCGCTCCCGGAATCGCCGGGGAACACGTCCAGGATGAGCGGATCCACGGGCCGCGCGTCGCTCCGCTCCATCCTGGGCTGCTCGGGAATGATCGCGCCGGCCCGCACGTACACCGGCAGCTCGTCCAACGCGAATGACCGCTCCAGCACCTGCGGACCGTGCAGCCGCTCTCCGCTGGACCACTCCACCCAGTCGCCCGGCGGGAGCCACAGCCGCTGGCTCGCCAGGGCGCTCGCGCTGTCCATCGGTGTGACCACAGGACCCACCACCAAGTCCTCGCCGAAGCGGTACTCGTCGGGGAACGCGTACGCCTGATCCGCGTCCGGCCAGTCGTAGTAGAGCGGGTGCACCACGGCGACGCCGGAGTCGTAGGCGTGGCGCGCGGCGGTGTAGATGTAGGGGATCATCGCGTAGCGGAGCTGGAACGCGTCCCGCATCGCGTCCGCGAATTCGGGCGGATACGCCCAGATGCGGCGCTCCGCGTTCGCGTTCTTGGTGGTGTGCGTGCGCAGGATCGGGCTGAAGATCCCGAACTGGATCCAGCGCGTGTAGAGCTCGGGCGCGACGGGCCCGGGGATGTGCCCGCCGATGTCGTGGCTCCAGTAGCCGAAGCCCACGTTGGCGGCGGTGGCCGTGAAGTACGTCTCGAAGGCCAGCGCCGGCCAGGTGGAGTGCATGTCCCCGGAGAAGCCGATCTGATAGCGGTGATTGCCGAGGCCGCCCCAGCGGTGGAAGATCAGCGGGCGGTGCAGACCTTGCCGCTCCATGTCGGTGAAGAAGACGTAGTTCAGCCACCACGTCGGGTTGAGGCCCGGGATCGAGGTGTTGCCCCACGCCTGCCAGTCCAGCCACCAGAGGTCCACGCCCTGCCGCTCGAGCGGGTGGATCACGTTGGCGAAGTACGCCTCCGCGAAGTGCTTGTCCTCGATCTGGAACGGCACGTACCGCTTGGTGGCCGGATTGATCCCCATCGCCCGCGCCATCGCCGGATACTGCGCCTCGTGCGGCTGGATGCCGGAGGCCGGGTGCAGGTTGAGCGTGGTCTTGAGCCCCTGCGCGTGGGTCCAGCCGAGCAGGGCGTCGGGATCCGGGAAGTAGGCGCGGTCCCAGGTGTAGCCGGTCCAGCCCAGATCCTGCCCCGCCTGGTCCCTGGGCTGGCCCTCCCAGCGCAACTCGAAGGTGTTGTGCCAGTCCATGTCGATGACCAGCACGTCCAGCGGCACGTCGTAGCGGTGGAAGTCCTCGACCAGCTGCTGCTCCTCCGCGTCCGTGTACGCCCAGTAGCGCGACCACCACGCGCCGAAGGCGAAGCGCGGCGGCATCGGGATCTTCCCGGCCACGCGCGTGAAGTCGGCGAGTGCGCGGCGGTAGTCGTGCCCGTAGCCGAAGAGGTACCAGTCCTGCCGCTCCCCCGGTGAACGCTGCACGACCCACGGCCACGGACTCGCGTCGTACAGCGAGCGCTCCGAGTCGTCCACCAGCGCCCAGCCGTCGCGCGAGACCAGCCCCGTCTCGAGCGGCACCGCGCCGCTTGCGCCGTCGAGCGTGCGGGTCGTGCCCTTGAGGTTCGCCGTGTCCGACGCTCCGGGCCGCCACGTCACCGTCGAGTCGGCGTTCTTGAGCGCAATGCTCAGGTTCTCCGGTCCGAATCGGCCGCTGCCGCGGCGGTAGCGGAGCTGCAGCGCCTGGGTCGCGATCACCAGCCAGCCGCGCTCCACCCGCCTCGTGAACTGGACCGGCGGCGTGCGCCGGTTGAGGAACACGAGCGAGGGCCGGTCCTCGAAGCGGCCGTCCGCGGCCCACTCGAGGCGGATCAGCTGCGGAGTGAGCACCGTGAGGCGGACGTTGCCGTCGGTCACCACGTCGCGCTTGTCCGCGACCGGATCGGCTTTCCCCTCGACCTGGGCGTGCAGCGCCGTCGAGACGAAGAAGGGGGCCGCGAGCAGCAGTCTGCGGATGGCGGTCTTCATGCCTACCTCACGGTCAGGCGATACAGCGTCACGCTGAACGGTGGAAACGTCGGACTCGCGGGCACGCGCGTCACCGGCTCCTCCTCGACCCGGACCTGCGGCGTCTCCCCGACCACGATCCGCGCGTCCAGGCTGTCCGGCGCCATGCGCCATCGGGTCCCGCTGCCCGCAAGCCGGACGCCCTGGAACGACAGGTCCAGCGTCCGTTCGGACTCGGTCGGGTTGATCACCGCGACGGTGAGCGCCGTCCGGTCGTCCGTCCAGGCGGCCGCGACGTCGAGCGGATAGGTCGGGCTCCCCGCGTTGACCTTCGGCTCTTCGCCGCCGGGCGGGTACTTCGGGGCGCTCTGGGGCGCGTTCCCCGTCACGCTCACGGGAATCGTCCCGAAATGGTCGCGGTACAACTTGAACAGGAGCCCGGCCGGATCGAGCACCGCCGCGGTGCGGCTCGCGCTCAGGAGCGAGGTGGCGAAGGTGAAGGCGGCCATCTGATAGAGATCGGAGTGGCGGAACATCTCGTGGAACGCCCAGGCGTACGCCGGCACCACCCTGTACCCGTTCGGCGGTGAACCGGCGTAGGCCCATTCGTCCATCGCGATGCTTACCGGCTTCGCGCGCAGCGCCGGGATCAGCTCCAGATAGTGCTCGTACGCCTCGGCCTTGATCTTCACGTGGTTGGCCGGGCGCCGCAGCCAGTCCACCAGCGGCTCAGCAGGGTCGAGCGGCACCGACCGGCCGGTCGTGACGTCGAAGCGCCGATTGCCGTACGAGTAGTAGTGCTCCGAGATCATGTCCAGGTGATCGAGGCTGTGCAGCAACAGCCCGCCGGTCCAGTCCGCCGGGCCGAGATCGTCCGGGACGATCTTGCCGGTGCGCTTCTGGGATTCCCCCGAGCCGGTCATGGCATCGGGCATCGCGCCGCTCGCGATGAGCACGATGCCCGGGTCCACGGCGCGCATGGCGTCCGCGAACTCGTTGTTCTTGATGACGAACTGGTCGAGCGACATGGCTCCGAACTGCCACGAGCCCCACGCCTCGTTGCCCACGCCCCAGAACTTCACGTGGTACGGCTCGGGGTGCCCGTTGAGGGCGCGGAGCCGCCCCATCCGCGTCTGGACCGATCCGTTCGTGTATTCGACCAGATCCGCCGCGGACCGCGCGTCACCCAGCCCAGCGTTGACGGTGATGTACGGCTCCACGCCGAGCAGTCCGCACAGGGTCAGGAACTCGTCGGTGCCCACGTCGTTGGGCTGGACGGCGTGCCATACGGGATCGTAGATGGATGGCCGCCGGTCGCGGTCGCCGACGGCGTTCCTCCAGTCGTGCGCCGACACGAAGTTCCCGCCCGGGAACCGGTACACGCCCGAATGCAGCGACTTGAGCGCGGCCACGACCTCCCGGCGGAATCCTCCCACGTTGTCGGCCGGCATGAGGGAAGCCGCGCCCACGCGCACCGACCCGTCGCCGGTGGCGGTGATCTCGAGCTGCGCGTCGGCGGCGTCCGAACCCGCGGTGAAGGTCAGCGGGTAGGTCACGTAGTCGCGCGACAGGACGTCGATCGTGTCCGTCTGCCGGTCGCCCGGGTTCGCGCCCCAGGCGAGCGTCACGGTCACCCGCGCCGTGTCGTCCGCGGCCAGGACGATCCGCCCGACGTACGACTTCCCGTGCTCGAGCGCGAGGCCCGCCTGGCGGATGCCGCGTGGCTCGGCCGCGTCCAGGGTGATGCGCGGGCTGTGCGCGCCCGTGAACGCCCGCGCTGAATCCATGCGGATGGCGGTCATCGGGCCGATCGCGGTCCACCGGCGGGCGGGGGCCGGGCCCGGCCGCGCCGGCAGCGACTCGGTCACCACGATGGGATAGTAGAACTTCCGGTCGTCCAGCATCTCCGCCCACAGCCCGCGATTGACGATCCCGCCGATGTGCTCGAGGAACATCCCATACAGGTACGGAGAGATCGGAGCGTGGGCCTGGTCGGCGTGGACGGTGGCCTCGACGCGCGCGGCCTGCGCGCGCGCTCCCGAAGCCCCGATGAGCGACAGCAGCACGCACACCGCCGCGGCGGACACCCGCGAGACAGCTCTGGGCGAATACGCCGTCACGGGATCAGCGCAGCTCGACGACGACGACCGACCTGGACGGCAGCTCCAGCGTCAGGACGTCGCCGGACAGCCGGGCCCCGTGGAAGTCCGCGGGTTGGACCGCGTTCGGCTGCTCGAAGGTGTTGTCGGCCTGCATCGTCGCCGCCGTCAGCACCCGCCCGCTGACGCTGGAGACCTGCTGCCCGCGGATGTCCACCTGCACCGTGCGACCGCGGTTGGGGTCCAGGTTCACGAGCGTGATGTGGATGCGCCCGTCCTTGTCCTTCGAGGCGGATGCGCTGACCGCCGGCACGGACTGGCCCTCGAACGTGTAGGCGTCCGACTTGATGTTCAGCGGCAGCAGCGTCGCGTCCTGGTGCACCTTGTACAGGTCGAAGACCCAGTACGTGGGCGTGAGGACCATCTGATCGCCCTGCGTCAGGATCATGGACTGCAGCACGTTGACGGTCTGCGCGATGTTGGCCATGCGCACCCGGTCCGCGTGGCTGTTGAAGATGTTGAGGTGGAGGCCGGCGATCACCGCGTCCCGCAGCGTGTTCTGCTGGTAGAGGAACCCCGGCGTGGAGCCCGGCTCCGGGTCGTGCCACATCCCCCATTCGCCCACGATGAGCCAGACGCGCTTCGCGGGATCGTACCGGTCCATGATCGTGGCATGGCGCGTGATCAGCGTGTCCATGCGCTCCGCGTGCTGCAGGGCGGTGAACCACTCGCGCTCGCCGAAGTCCGTGGCCGAGCCCTTGTGCGACCACGGGCCCACGACCGTGTAGTAGTGCATGTCGAGGCCGTCGATCATCCAGCCGGCCTCGCGCATCATCGTGTCGGTCCAGGCGTAGTCGTCGGTGTTGGGGCCCGAGGCGATGCGGAAGGGGTGGCTGCCGCGCAGGTACTCGGCGTAGCGCTTGTAGTTGTCCGCGTACGCCTGCGGCGTCATCGCGCCGCCGCAACCCCAGCTCTCGTTGCCCACGCCCCAGAAGCGGACGTTGAACGGCTCGGGATGGCCGTTGGCCGCGCGCTCGTCGCCCAGCGGGCTGCCCGTGGGCGCGTGCAGGTACTCCCACCACTTCGACATCTCCTGCACGGTGCCGCTGCCGAGGTTCCCGACGATGAACGGCTCGGCGCCGAGGCGCTGGATCAGCTCCATGTACTCGTGCGTGCCGAAGCTGTTGTCCTCGGTCACGCCGCCCCAGACGGTGTTGACCATCTTGGGCCGCTGGTCGCGCGGCCCGATGCCGTCGCGCCAGTGGTAGTAGTCCGCGAAGCAGCCGCCCGGCCAGCGCAGGACCGGGACCTGGATCCTCTTCAGGGCATCGATCACGTCGTCGCGCAGATGCCACTGGCCCGTGCCGGCCTTGGTCCAGAACCCGTCGTAGATGTTGCGCCCGAGGTCCTCGCCGAACTGGCCGTAGATGTATCGGCTGATGGTGGTCTCGCCGAGATCGGCGTTGAGGACGATGCGGATCGGCGTCTGGGCGGCCGCGCGGCCACCGGCCAGCAGCAGGAACGCCAGGGCCAGCTTCGCGGTGTGCTTGAGCATGATGGTGGCTCCGATTGTGTAGTCGCGCGGCGGCTCCGGCCGCGCGCACAGCGCAGCGCGGCTAACAGTGCTTCGCGCGCGCGCGCGACGCCAGGGCTCGGCCCCCGCGTGACGCGGGTCCGCGGGCGTCATGCGCGCGACCCGGCGGGGCTCGCGTGAAACGCCGCCCCGCCTAGGAGCGTTGGGCCGATTCGCCGCTGTTCTGTGTCTGGCTGGGCCTGGAGGCGAGTGCGTTCTCGACGGTCATGAGCCCGGGCTCTCCGGCGCGGCGCACCATCTTGAGCAGCGTGTCCATGCTCGAGCACTCCTCGAGCTGCTCCCGCGCGAACCACTCCAGGAAGTCGTGCGCCAGGTAGTCGCGCTCCTTCGAGGCCAACTCGAGCAACCCGTTGATCTGCTTGGTCACCGTGTGCTCCCACTCGAGGGCGAGCGCCACCGCCTTCTCGGCCGAGGCGAAGGTCGGCCGCGGCGCCGGGACCGCGGGAATCACCACGCGGCCGTCGGCGTCGAGGATGTAGCGAACGAACTTGAGTGCGTGCTCGCGCTCCTCCTCGGCCTGGGTGAAGAAGTGCTTCGAGAGCACCGGAAGGCCGACACCCTCGAAGTAGGAGGCGATCTCAACGTATTGCAGTGACGCCCCGAACTCGTGTCCGATCTGGGCATTCATCAGGTCGTTCATCTTCTTGCTGATCAGCATGCGGTCCTCCCCGGACCTACGGGCAGCGCCAAGGTAATTCAGATAGCGACACTAGGATATGGGAGTGGAAGGTCCAGCGCCAGCGTGGCCGCGACCTTCCTGGCCTGCGGACGAGCCATCAGAGTCTCCGACCAGCTCTCAGCTCGCTCCGGGGAGGGCGTTGCGCGGCTTGATCTGGGCGAGCAGGCGCTCGGCGAAGTCGAGGCGGTTCTGAATGTCGTCGAGCTCGGCGGGGCGGCTCGGGTGCTCGAGGTCGGTCCGGAGCCGTTCCATCTCGCCGCGCAGCAGCTCGACCTCTTCGCGCAAGTCGCGCAGGGTGCGCTCCGAGCCGCCCCCGGCGAACCGCCTCGCCCCGGCGATCGCGAACGCGACGATCGAGATGCCGCCCGTGAACGACGCCATCATGATGAGGAAGTTCCAGACGCCCATCTGACCTCCCGCGCTGGTCGAGCTGCTCCAACCACTACCTGAGGGCCCGGCCGGAGGTTTCGCAGCCGGGGTGTGGCGCCGCGCCGAGGCCGCGGCTATCCTGCAAACATCTCCCCGTCAGAGGGCGAAATGAAGACCGCCGCGCAGCTCGGCCTGGCCACGGCCATCCTCGTCGCCGCCCAATGCTCGGCCCAACGTCTCCCCCAGGACGCGCCGCCGGCCGGCCCGCGCCCCGCGAGCACGCACGACTGGACCCGGTTCGGCTGGGACGCGGGACGCTCCTCGGCGCCCAGCGCACCGATGGGGATCACCGCCGCCAACGTGGACTCGCTCGTCCGGATGCAGGTCCCCTTGGGCGGCACGGTGGACGCCTCCGCGATCTACCTCCACGGTGTCACGGTGAAGGGCGTCACGCGCGACGTCTTCATCCTCACCACGACGTACGGCAAGACGCTGGCGATCGAGCCCGACAGCGGGAAAGTGCTGTGGGAATTCACGCCCCCCGGCTACGCCGGCTTCGCGGGCACCTACCGGATCACGACGGCGACGCCGGTCGCCGACCCGGACCGGCAGTTCATCTACGCCGCGGCGCCGGATGGGATGATCCGCAGGCTCGCCGTCGCAGACGGCAGCGTGGCGTGGAGCACGGCGATCACGAAGCTCCCCGCGCGCGAGAAGATCGCCTCGCCCCTCAACTACTGGCATGCTCGCGTGATCGCGACGACGGGCGGCTACGTCGGCGACGCGCCGCCCTACCAGGGCCACGTCGCCGTGCTCGACGCGGCGAGCGGCCGGTTCCTCCACGTCTGGAATGCGCTGTGCAGCGACACCGCGGGGCTGCTCACGCCCGCCAACTGCACCCAGAGCGACGCGGCGATCTGGGGCCGCGCCGGCGCGGTGGTGGACACGACGACCGGGGACCTCTTCGTCGCGACCGGGAACGGCCTCTGGGACGGCAAGACCAACTGGGGCGACGCGACGCTCGCCCTCGATTCCCTCGCGACGACGCTCCTCGGCAACTACACGCCGACCAACACCGCCCAGCTCAACGCGACCGACGCGGATCTCGGCTCGACGTCACCCGTGCTGCTGGGAGCGGGACTCATCGCGCAGGGCGGCAAGGACGGGCTCATCCGGCTGCTGGCGTGGTCCGGCTACCAGGGCGCGGCGCACCAGGGCGGCGAGACGCAGACGGTCTCGACGCCGTCGGGCACGGACCTCTTCACCGCGCCGGCGGTCTGGCGCAACGGCACCACGACCTGGCTCTTCGCCGCCGACAACGGCGG
>Ga0187849_1000440_pt1 | contig 56673 bp, 42 predicted proteins | sample June2016WEW_4_10_2_FD_132412 | JGI IMG/M metagenome (GOLD analysis project Ga0187849, IMG submission 132412) | Peatland microbial communities from SPRUCE experiment site at the Marcell Experimental Forest, Minnesota, USA - June2016WEW_4_100 | ecosystem: Environmental > Terrestrial > Soil >... | reverse complement strand
GGGCCTCCGATTACGCCGCTCACCTGTTGGACATCGCCCGGAGCTTCCGGCGCGTGCCGCAGGTCGCAGCCATTGCGATGGCCCGCTCCTCGCACCTCGAGGGGCGGATCGCCGCCATCGTGGATGCCTCCCGCGCCCGACGCGCTCCGCGCGCTCTGCTGGTGGGTTTGTGCTGTGGCGCCGTGCTGGCGTTCGTCGCCGCCGTCGCCGCGCAGAAGCCGGAAGCAGATACCTCGTCACTTTCCACGACACCACCCGCGCCGCCCTGGTTCGACCAGCGATTGCGCGCGTTCTTTGCGGCCAAGGAGGCGCAGGCCCGCCGGCTGGCCGAGCAACCAAAGCAGCTCTCGCAGGCGGTCGAGGTGCTCCGCCGCCGCGTGGCGCAGGTCAGCGGGTTGGCCGAGCAGGCAAAGCAGCCCGTCGCCCCGGAGGTCTGGCCTTACTTCGAGGCGGGCATCAGGGGAGATTGGCAAACCGCCACCAATCTTTGGGCCGCCATGCGCCGGCGGGCGCATCAATACGAGGGGACGACGCCTGATGGCACTCTGGACGCGTGTTGGTCCCCGATTCTTGAGACGGACTTGGCCTGGGAGCAATTTGCCAACTGGAAGGAGAAATACGTCCTGGCGTACGGCAACGACATCATCAAATCCATTCCGCCGGGCAGCATTTATTTCGGCGGGACCGACCCTGGCCGCGGCGTCATCACCGCCATGTCCGAGTCCCATGCGGACGGCAGACCATTCTTTACCCTTACGCAAAACGCCCTGGCGGATAACACCTACCTGGATTATCTGCGGGCGATGTACGGCCCGACCATCTATAGCCCCACTGCGGAAGATTCCCAAAAAACCTTTCAGGAATATATGGCCGATGCCCAACGGCGTATCCCCCTCAACCAGCTCAAGCCGGGGGAAGACGTGAAGGTCGTTGACGGCACGTTCCAGGTCAGCGGCCAGGTCGCCGTGATGGCCATCAATGGTGCGCTCGCCAAAATCATCTTCGACCGTAACCCCGGCCGCGAATTTTACGTCGAAGAGAGCTTCCCGCTCGATTGGATGTATCCCCATCTCGCTCCTAACGGCCTGATTATGAAGATCAACCGCCAGCCGCTGCCCAGGCTCTCCGAGGAACTCGTTCAGAAGGACCATGAATACTGGTCGCGCTTTCTCGAGCCGATGCTCGGCGATTGGCTCAACTACGGCACCCCGGTCGCCAAGGTCGCCGCCTTTGCGGCGAAGGTCTATCTCAAGCATGACCTTGACGGTTTCAAGGGCGACCCGCAATTCGTCGAGGACACCTGGGCGCAAAAAGGCTTTTCCAAGCTGCGCAGCTCCATCGCCGGCGTCTATAACTGGCGCATCACCGAGGCCAAGACTCCCGACGAGAAACAGCAGATGACCAAAGAGGCCGATTTCGCCTTCCGTCAGGCCTACGCCCTTTGCCCCGTCAGCCCCGAAGCTGTCTTCCGGTACGTCCAACTGCTGCTCAGTCTAAACCGCGCGGACGACGCGCGCCTGCTGGCCGAGACCACCCTCAAGCTCGACCCCAAAAACGCCCAGATACAGTCGCTGCTCGAACAGTTGAAGAATATCAAACCGAAGAATTGAGGGCTTGCGCAGAATTAAAGACCGAGGCTGAGGGCGCAAATCCGTTTTTGAGCACCGGCTGCATTTCGAGTGTCCCATTCCCCCTCACCCCGGCCCTCTCCCCGAGGAGAGGGTGAATCGTCGTCCGTCGGTCGACGAATCCGGCGGTGGGGGAATGTTCGAGAACCGGCCCTGGTTTCCCCCTCTCCCTCGGGGAGAGGGCCGGGGTGAGGGGGAATGGGCCGCCCAACAAAACTGGTTTCCAAAACCTGAATTGCGCCCGCCGAAGAGCAGGCAAAAAGCCTAATGGTCTTAACGCCGGATGGTCTTAACTACGCGCCATTCGGCTCAAGCGGGCGTTCCACGGGGCAGTGTCCGGCTGCGCCCGAGGCAGGTCTGACATTCTCGAACCACGGCAAATACAAATTCCTGTTTGTCGGTGTCATTTTAGGTGAAACGAACGCGAACATCCATGCAACATCCCAATCCGCTGCGGAAGGCGCCTCTCCCTGACCACAGCACCCGCCTCCGCCGGCGTTGGTTCCTCACGACCCTCTGCGCGCTGGGCCTTCTCGTTGCCATCCTTGGCATCCGACGCCCTGGCGCCTCATCAGGTCCCACGGCACCGGCCGACGGCCAGGCATCGCTGGGCGCACCAGCCATTTCTCCCCAGGGTGAAACGGCGCGCCCGGAGCTGCGCCGGACAAGCCCGGCGCCCATGCTCGGGCCTGCAGCGGAGGAAATCGTCGCCGCCAAGCTTAGCCAGTTCGCCCGCTCCCGCCTCGGGTTCGCCCGGGCGCTGGCCCGGCGGCACAACGTCCAAGTCCCTGCCGATGTGGAGCGGTTCTTTGCCGCCCTTGAATCGGGCAACTGGGACGATATCCAGGCCGCGTTCAAAAAAATCAATGGTGGCGACTCCAGTTGCAGTTGGACGGACACGCGGGCGCCGGATGTCAACAAGCTGTGGCCCGCCATTATCGATGCGTATGGCGTCGCCGAGCAGGCACATTTGTGGCCCGCGCAACAACTCCTCGATTATGGCAACGCCCTCCTCGGCGCCCTTCGTCCCGGCATGGTTTATGTGGGCGGGACCGACAATGGCCGGTGGATTCCTGAACTGCTCAACGACACCAGCGACGGCGAACGCCACATCGTCATCACTCAAAACGGCCTCGCCGCCGGCGACTACCTCGACTACCTGCGCCTCCAATACGACGACCGCCTCGCGACCTTGTCTGATGAAGACTCCCAGCGCGCCTTTGCGGAATACGTCGCTGATGCCCAAAAGCGCCTCGATCACGACCAGCAGTTCCCTGACCAGCCCAAACAAGTCCTGCCCACCGAGGACCTCAGTGTGGTGGACGGCAAAGTCCAGGTCCGAGGCCAAGCCGCCGTCATGGCGATCAACGAAAGGCTCCTCCAGATCTTGATGCAGAAGAACCCGGACCTTTCATTCGCCATCCAGGAGTCGTTTCCCTTGAAAAGCACATACGCGGACGCGCTGCCGCTCGGCCCGCTCATGGAACTGGAGGCTGGCGGCGGCCAAAATGCCTTCTCGCCGGACCTCGCGGCGCAATCTTTGGACTATTGGCGCAACACCACCCAGGATATCCTCTCGGACCCCGATGCCGCCGACTCGCCTCCCGCCCTCAGGTCGTACTCGCACGACACCGTCGCTGCCGCCAACCTGCTCGCCGCCCATGGCTTCACGGCCGAGGCCCAGGAAGCCTATCACCTCGCCTCACAGCTCTGGCCTGCAAACCCCGAATCCGTCGGCGCTTTGGCCGACTTGCTGGCGGCCGGCGGGCGCCAGGACGAAGCCCGCCAGTTGTTGGACACCTTCACCCAGCAATATCCGGATGAGCGCAAAAACATCGAACAGACCAGCGCGGCTTGGCGCCTCCTTTGGACCCCAGCCGCGCCCGCACATTAGGCCGCAGTTCACAAGTCAGTCGGTCGGCGAATCCAGCGGTTTGGGAATGTTCGAGAGCCGGCCCTGGTTGCTCCCTCTCCCTCGGGGAGAGGGCCGGGGTGAGGGGGGATGGCTGCCGAACAAGACCAGCGCCCGAAAACCGATCCGCGCCCCGACCAGTTACTAATCTTTACACGGCTCCTAATGCTCGAAGCGGGCCAGAATCTTTGAGGCCGAGTCGATCTGAGCGGTCAAGGCGTCGAGGGCCTTGGCGAGGCGGGCAATCTCTTTCTCGGCTTCGTCGTAGTGCCGGAGTTCGATGCCTTCGCGGACGCCAGGCATAGTCTTGACGTCGTAGCCGGAATAGACACCGGGGGCGTAAAGCAGGTGCTTGAACCACGGGCGGCGCGGGAGGCCCGCGGGGTCCGTCAGGCGGCGTTCGGCGTGCAAGAGGACCTGGTTGAGTTCCCGCGCGGCGGAGGCGAGCGCCGGGTTGCCAAAGTTCGGCTGGGCTTTGGCCACGGCCTGCTGGTAGGCCTTGGCGCTGGCGGCCAGCGCCTTTGCCGCGTTTTGCAGCGGCGCAAAGTTCAACTCAGGGGGAACCGCTTCGGCTTCCGGCGGCGCCGTGGGATGGCGTGGGTCGGAGGCCAGCTCAAAGACGCCTTCCTCCAACTGGCGGTTCCGCTCTTCGATCTCTTCCTGTTTGTGCCGCAAGAGGCCCAGGAGATCTTCGTTGTATTTGCGGACGGTATCGGCCAGGCCGGTGAACTCGAAGGGAATGACCTCGGCGTCGGCCAGGCGCAGGACGGTTGTGCCAATGACCTGGGCCAGGGCGCGGCCATAAGCGAAGTCAGTGTCCGAGTAATGAGTGTACCAGTAAAAATCGTCGTAGATGGAGTGATAGATGCCGCTGCTGCTGCCCTCGCCCTCGAAGCCGAGGTCCAGTATGGGGACGCCGAGAAAATCGATGAAGGCGGTGTAGTCGCTGCCGGAGCCCGGGGCCTCCAAGTGGAGGTCGGCGCGGGCGCGCAACTCGCGCCGCTCGTCGGCGTTGGCGGCGCGGGCCGTTTTCAGGGCGAAACCGCGCTTCCAGAGGGTGGCCTTGGTTTCGGGGTCCTCGATTTCCCGGGCGACGGCATTGGCCAGGTGTTCGAGAATGTGTGACCCGCTCAGGTCCAGGCAGCCGCGCCCATTGCTGTCCGAGTTGATATAGGCGACGGCATGGGCGCGGAGTTCGTCGGCGTGCGTCTCTACCCATTCGGTGGAACCGATCAGGCCGGGTTCTTCGCCATCCCAGGCGCAGTAGATAATGGTGCGGCGGGGTTTCCAGCCTTGCTGAGCGAGTTGGCCCAGGGCCCGGGCTTCCTCGAGCAGGCAGACCTGGCCGGAGATGGGGTCATCGGCGCCGTTGACCCAGCCGTCGTGATGATTGCCGCGGAGGACCCATTCGTCGCTCGCGGCGCTGCCGGCCAGCTTGCCGATGACGTTGTAGAGCGGTTTGAGGTCCCAATTGAATTCGAGCTTGAGGTGGACCCTGGCCGGGCCGGGACCGAGGTGGTAAGTGCGGGGCAGGGCGCCGCGCCAGGCCCCGGGGGCCACGGGACCTTTGAGTTGCGCCAGCAGCGGTTGCGCGTCCCCGCTCGAGAGGGGCAGAGTCGGTATTCTGGCAATGCTCGGGGCCTCTTTGGGCGAGAGCCGTTTGGCGCCGGCAACCGCGCCGTAACCGGGGGTCAGCGGGTCGCCCGGGCTGGCGGACGGGAAGTCCATGACACTGCCGCGCTGGACGCCCGTGGAATTGCGCATCGGCCCGTCGGGAAAGACCTCATCCACAAAGTAGCCGTCGTCTTTGGGGTCCGAATAAAGCAGGCAACCGATGGCGCCGTGTTCGGCCGCGACCTTGGGTTTGACGCCCCGCCAGGATTTCCCGTACTTGGCGATGACGATGGCGCCCTTGGCCGACACGCCCAGCCGCTGGAGTTCCCGGTAATCGTCGGGCAGGCCGTAATTGACATACACCAAAGGGCCGGTGACATCCCCGTCCGGCGAGTAGGCATTGTAGGTGGGCAATTGTTCGGCGACTTGTCCGGAGGTCGGGTCGACGGCCAGGTTCGTTTCCTGGAGCGCCGCGGTGAAGCGGACCGGTTCGAGCATTTCGAGCACCCGGGTTTTCGGCGTGGGAAACAGGACGTCGAACGACTCGATGGCGGCCTCGAATCCCCATTCCTTGAACCGGGCGAGAATCCAGTCGGCGTTTTCCTTGTCGTAGGGAGAGCCGACGTGGTGGGGGTGGGCGCTGAGCCGCTGCATATATTGGCGGAGGTTCTCCGGTTGTGGCAGCGCGCGGAAGGCGGCCTCGAGCTTGCGTTGCGCCTCCGAACCGCCGGTCGAGAAGCCATCGAGCGGCTCGGGCGCGGCGGCGCCGGCCCCGGTCCAAAGGCCCATCGCCAGCACCAGCGCCCCGAGCGGAAGCAGCGGAACAATTCTTTTCCTGATACTCATACATTCTTTCAGAGGATCAAAACATATAGCTCACGCTTACCTTGAACAAGACCGGCGCGGCCAGTTGATTGCCCGTGAAGTTCTGATAAACGGGAATCTCCGCGTCCGCGTAAACTGTCACCGGATGAATGTGGAATTCGATTCCCGGTGACAGCATGAGGCGCTGGTAGCCCGAAGCCACGGGACTGGCCGCGTTGGCGCCGCTGTCACTGGTCCGTTCGGAAAAAATCACCTGCGCCAGGGGTGTAATTCCCACGCGGCCCAGCGAGAGCCCCCGGTAAGCAAGGCCCGCCGCCGTATCGAGTTCGACGCCCGGACGATAGTGAACTTGAGTCAGCGCCGGCACATCCAGTTGCAATTGGGCAAACCAGTTCCACTTGTTGTCCCGGGTCAGACTGTCGCGATAGAAACCGCCCAGCAAAATGTCCGTGCTGCCGGTGCCGAGTTGCGAATCGCGGTCAACCACGCCGGAGTCAAAGGTATAACTGCCCGTCGGCAATTTCACCCCCAAGGTTAGGCCCGCAGACAGGTCCGCGAAAAGTCCCGTGTAAATGCCCTCGAGGCGAACGTCGTCAACTTGGCTCCAATTTCGCGACACGATGTTGCCCGCGTCGTCCGTTGTCTTGAAGCAGCGAAAACCGTAGGGCGCCTCGGCTTGAACGCCCCAACTTCGATTGAACATATATTGAAGACCAAGCGTGACAAAATGGGTCCGAATTTCCTTGTCATCATTGTTGGCCGCCGGCGCTTGCGACGTGCCGCTCCAATTGTGGTCCTGATCCTGATAGGCGTATTGAAGGAAAGCCATCCCCCCTTCGCCGTTGGGGAACATCGAGCTTGTGGCGACGTCAAAAACGCCGCAGCCGCACGCGCACGCATGAACATTGCCCGGCGCGAGCACTCCGGCCAACAAACCGCAACTGACTCTTGCCGTTGCTGAATTGAACTTGTTTTTCATTTCTGGACAATGGCTGGAAGACAAGCAGACCATACCGCCAACTCGCCCGGCGTCAAATGGTTTTCTGCCTGGGGCAGTGTACCCTCACCGCCAAGGAGGCGAAGCACACAGGGACCGGCCGGCGCGGAAAACCTGAGTGACGGCCGCCTTGCCGGACCGTAGGCGGGCGTGACCACTAACCTCAGACCTTTACATAAAATGTCCCTTCACCAATACTGCCCCCAGGCTATGAAAAACCAACCCCTCATTAACGGCAAGAGACGCCCCCACCTGAACACGACCCTTCCGCGGCTCGGTCACAAGCTCCGCGCCGCCTGCCGGCTGTGTTTTCTGCTGGGCGCCGGCGCGCTTTGGGCCGATGAGCTCGTGCTCCAGTCGCCCTGCGTGCAGAACCAGAGATTCAGTTTTGTGTTCAACGCCCAAACCAACATCACCTACTCTGTCCAGTATGCCACCACGCTGGCGCCGCCGAACTGGGCCACGACCCTCTCGGTGGTGGGTTCGAACGGCGCGGTAGCCTTTCTCGACCCGGATGGAATCGGCCAAGCCCGGTTCTATCGCGTGGTGCAACAGGGGCTCACGATCCCCGCCTCCGATGTGCGGGCGGTTGCCAGCGGCCTCTACGATCAAATCCAACAGCCGCAGCCCCTTGACCCGGCCGAGGTATCGCTGTTCTTTTCGGTGTTCGGCATCGCCACCCTGGAGTCCACCAACGACACCGCCTACCAGGCGGCCGTCGCGGCCCAGGCGCCCTTCATGTTCGATTTCCAGGTGCAGGCCATCGCTAACAAACTCGTCCAGAGCTGGTTTGTGTCCTGGGACTCCTTCATCGCCCAGATGGCGGACCTCGGGGCGGCGGACCGCTCCGGCCAACCGCTGAGCCGCTCCTACCTGACGGCTCAACTGGCGCCGCTGCTCACCAAGGACCCTTATCAGTACAGCGAGCTGCTGCCGGCCCTGGTCCTGGCCTTGGGCCAGGAGCGGGCCTCACGGTTTCCCGGTGGTGATGCCGACCCGGTCTTGGGAGATGACCTGATGGACCCGATCCAGTTCAACCTGATGGCTTACGGTTGCATGATGGCGTCATTGGGGCCTGGGCCGGGCCTGCGGCCCCAACCCTCGACACCCATCACCCATCGCCCCAAGGACAACCCCATACCTACCTTGACCGGCTGGGCTCCCGGCTTGGCCAGAGGCGCCGCCACGGCCTGGCTCGGCGAGCAGATCGGTTTTCCCCTCGGGTATAAGGCTTCCCCCCAGGCGGTCGTTTGCGCCTCGATTGTTCTTTACAGCTACGATGTGCAGGTCACGCCCGACCCGGATCACATCTATCAGAAAAGCGACCCCCCCAACAACCCCTACCAGAGCCAAATCACCGCCACGGTTAATTTCAACTTCCGGCAGGACATAGATAGTCTGCCCAAGCAGATTGCCCTTTGGGCCGCAGGGTGCGATTTCCCCCAGCCCGGAGCCCAGAACAACGTGCAGGTCGAATGGGAAATCACCGACGAACTGCCGCAGCACGGAATGCTGACGCAGTTGGACACACTGACCCGGGATGGTCAGGCCCAGGCCACGTATGAGGCCTTTGATGAACCGGTCCCGCCGGTGTTTCAGGCCATGACGTCTCCCAAAGCGGCGATTGGCTATGTGTCGTTGCGGGTGATGAACGTCCTGCCGAAATGGTCGAAACTCGTGGCGATCGTGCGGCTGGGCAATCCGAACCTCGCCGCCGGAAAGACCTCGCTGACGGTGTATTACTACAAATGGCCCCAGTTGACCCTCGATTTTGACTCGGAACTGTCTGTCCCAGACGCCGGCCTCGACAGCCGGATCCTGGCCACCGGCATCCCGCTACAACTGGTCAAGAATGCGCAGGGCGGGACGACCAGCTACAGCTACCAGGGCCAGCAGCAGGAGACCTACGCCACTTTTCACTGCCCGCTGGAGGGGGATAATCCGGGAGTCGATATCGCCGGCCTGGTCGGCGGCCAATTTCAGGCCACCATCCCGGTTCAACCAGGCATGACCGCTGCCGATCTGGAAGTCATGGTCGATGTGGGCAAGCCGCAGGAAAACGTGGTGGTGGTGACCCCTCAGTCAGCCACGCCCGCCACCTGGTATTGGTTCCTCGATCAGTGGGCCCTGGCCCACAGCGGTGAGCTGGTAACGGACACCACCTCACCCTACGTGGGCCGGTACGCGATCGGCGGCTGGCAGGCCTCAGGCTCATCGACCCTGGTTCGGCAGTATGCCGGCGGCACCGGTGAGGTCACCGAAAACACCACCCTTAAGCTGGTCGGGACCCCGGGGCAGTAGCGTGAGGCAGGATTATTTTTCATCGGCAGCGCGAGCGGCTGATTTCCCCACCGGCCAGTACTCTCTTGGCATTGCCAATCCGGACGGCTCGACTTACCCGACTGGGCTCTTCACCTGGACCAATGGCCAAAATCGCGCCGTCTCGTTTTATCGGGCCTGTCGCGGCACTCCGTAGCCCTGGCAGAACATTGAGTTATGAGTGGGGTATTCAGTCCAGGACATGATTGCGGAGGACATCGAAGACACCGATGGATTCGATCGTGGTCAGTCACCCGGCTGACCATGTGGGCGTGGGGCTCGATGCAGCGCATGTCGGGTCACGGTTTTTCGGCCCAAGCGCCGCAAGCGGCTTTGGTGGCGGCTGCGGGGACAGGGTCAACGGTGGGGTCGCTTAGGCTTAAGAGCACCCGCTCGGCGCGCGAGCCATCCGGACGGCGCAACTCCTCAACTGCTTGCATGAAAGCAGCCAGACGGAAATCAGCCCGGCCCACTGCCCGGTCCACGCGATCGAGAAAAGCTCCGACGCCAATGAGCTTGGCGCGCGCCTCCACAAAATACATATCGAGCATTTCCTGGCGGCTCATCATCCGCCCAATAGGCCCCCAAACGCCCTCATCAGCGACCCCAAAAGGCGGGGTCGGAACAAAGTTTCTTCACAATTGTCCACCGGGAAGGCGAGGCGGGGCGCATCTTGACTACCTTCTCGCAACCCTCCGGGTTGCTCCGCAGGCGCTGGGTCTAATCCATAACTCCGACTGCTTTGGTGGTACGGGCCAGATGCGCCCGGCGAGGCGTGAGGCGGGGTCAAAGGCTTGACATCGGCGGCCTTTGGGGGGACACCCTCGCGGTAGGACTATGGCTCGAAAGCTCAGAGTTCAATATCCTGGAGCAATTTACCACGTGGGAGAATGGGGCATCCCCAAGGACAGCCCTGCCGGCCGCCAGGAATTCGCAGGGCGGATGGAGGCGCGACGTCAAGCCGAGGGTGCGGGCCAGTACGAGCTGCAAGGCTGGTGCCTGGGCGGCGAGGAGTTTCGCCAGGAACTGCTGGCGCAGGTCGGCGAACTGGCCAGTCCGAGACACGCCGGCGAGGAAGTCCGGCAGTCGGCGTTGGCGAAGGCGCAGCGAATAGCTGGGGAGGAGCTTGAGGCCTTAGGTTGGACGGCGCAGGACCGGCAAGGCCGGCGGAAGAGGCATTCGCGATTGCCCCTACTCACAGAATTGCTCGGCTTGCATCTGCAAATCACCTTCCTGTTTCCATAAAGCCCGATAACACGTTACAGCAAACAGTCACTTTGGTGCTCACGAAGGACTTTTCGCAACTGCCAGTCATGACGTCAACCCGTGAGCTTAAAGGTGTTGTCAGTCGGAAAACAATTGGTCGTCGTTTGGCCCTGAATGAGCGCCCGTATTCCGCGGTTATCGGTTGCGGCTTCGCCGCGCTAAGCCCGTTGCGTCCTTTGCGTGAGGCATTGCACGGTCTGAGGCCCTGGCTCGGCCAAGCCAAAAGCAAACTACCGCTTGATTGAAGGCACTGCGTTGGTGCGGGTGAGGGCGGGGTCTTCGGGAAGGAGTCCTTTGAGGGTGCGCCAGGGGTGGAGGGGCAGGAGCACGATTCGGGGCAGGAAATGGAGCGGTTCGGTTTTGGGTTGGTCAAGGGAACCGGTGACTTTGTATTCGAAGAGTTTGGTCATGGGCCAGAGGGCGGTGCTGACGAGAGGGCCGAACAAGGGCAGGTCGCGCAGGACCAGGGCCTCGGCGCGGGCATCGAGCCGGCCTTGGAGGTCGGCGGTGCCCCGGTAGAGGAGACGGACGGGCGGGGAGTGGATTTCGAGGTTGTCGGAGTGGATGACGCCGTTGGTAATGACAAACCTGCTGGCGCCGGCGCTGGCGCGGCTGCTGCCCAGGCCCGGGGCCAGGGCATCCAGGGCGGGAGAGAAAACGCCGAAAAGGGGGATTTCCCAGATGAGGCCGTCGCGCAGTTCGAGGGCGCCGTACCCCTGGGTTTGGCGCCAATCTTCGGAGTTGGCCCGGGTGAGCACCAGGGTGCCGGTGAGGCGGCCTTCGAGGTGATTGGTGCGGGTGGATAAATCGGCCATGAGGGATTGCAGGAGGGTGTTGGAGGCGCTCAGGGCAAACTGGTAATCGGTCCCGGGATGGCGCGGGTCGAAATCGAATGAGGCGGAGCCTTCGGCCTTGCCGCCATAGAAATCCATGCGCACGTCGCTCAGGAGGAGGTTGAGGCCGGCCCAGTGGAGGTTGGCAGCGACTTGCGGCACATCGAAGCTCAACCAGTGAAAGCGCCCCGCCTGGACCTGGAAATAGAGGTCGGCATCTTTCTCGCCATGCATGGGGATGATGCCGTGGGCATGAACGGCGGGGGGCACAATGAAACGGAACGGCTCGAGGGCCCGGGCGGTTGGCGGGCCGATGGCGCGGGCGACGACCATCGGTTCGGTGGTGCTGAAGCCGTTGGTGACAAAGATTTTCTGGACGTTGAAATCGGCGATGAGGCTCTCGGCGTTGAGTTGCTGGGCGCCGCGCAGCAGGCGGGGGGCCTGGAGTTGCAGGACCTGGTTGGAGTAGAGGACGCCCGTTTGGAGACTGCTGGCGGATTCGCCGCGAAAGGTGAAATTGGTCAAGGCCACGCGCCCCTGGATGCCGAGCTGTTTTGGGTCGCCGCGCAGGCCCCGGACCTCGGCCGCGATGACGGGCGGCTGGGTGAAGGTGAAGAAATCCAGGGCGCCCTGTTCGCCAGGACCCAGGAGCGGGCGGGCGGCGCGCGGGTCGACGCTGCCGGCGACCCGGCAGGAGAATTGTTTTGTGAGCGCGTCGTCGGAGCAAGAGGCAAGGAGCTGCCCCTCGGGCCGCGTGATGAGCAAGTCGGGGAGCCGCCAGCATTGGTTGGAGTAGCTGAAATGGGATTGGACGCCGCTGACGGAGACTTCCTTATAGGCGCCTCCCCGGGGGGCTTGGAATTGGCCTTGGACCCGGAGGGTGGGTTGGATTTCCGCGCGCCAATCCGGCTGGCGATTGGTCCAGGCGGGCAGCACCAGTTCGACATTGGCGGAGAGGCGGGGCGGTTGGTTCCAGGCGACTTGCGCAGCCCACTGGGCGGCGCTCTCGGGCAGAAGGGAGGTCAGTTGGCGGGGGTCCGCACCGGATGTCACCGCAGCCTCGAGGGCGCGGGTGGCTACGTTCAGAGCGGCGCGAAGGTCGATCTCACCGTTGGTGAAGGCCGCGTGAAGGTTGGTGAGGGTGAGGGCCGGCGCCTGCCAGGCGCCCGTGCAGGCGAGCTGTTGGGCCGTCAGCTCCTTGGCCTGGAAATCCGCCAGGTGACACTCCCAGTCCAGGGAGTAAGGTTCGAGCCCGGCCCACCAGGCCCAATCCGGGTGTGCGGAGGCTGGGACTGGGGATGACTGAGCCGGTGCCTGCGGGGTCGAAGGGAGATTAGGATTAGGATTAGGATTAGGATTAGGGTTAGAAAGGCGGGGTGCCTGCGCCATTGCCTCAGGGTTCAAGGAGGCGCGCGCGAGGACTTGGGCCTGAGCGGCGCGGCCCCATTGGGTCTCGAGTGGTGCGCACTCGAACCGGCCCTGGGCAGAGAGCGGGATGGGGTTGGTGAGGGCGTGGAGCCATTGGCCGGCAAACCGGGCATGGGAGCCGCTGCCCCACTTGGAGCTGAGCCGGCCGGCCGTGAGGACCAGGTTGCCGCTGACCCGGCCGGTCTGGTCTTTAGCCGGGAGGAGAGCCATCTCGAGCTGGAGATTGGCTGCGGTGGCCCAGGGTGTCTGAGCGTCGCGGGCCTTCAAAGTCAGGTTGCCGTTGATGAGGTTGGTCTGGCCCTCGATGTCGGGAAGGCGGATGAGGAGGTGAAAGTTGGTGAGATTGGCCCAACGCGTCTGCGCGGAGGCGGCCAGGAGCCTCAAATCGGCCCGGGACAATTGGTTGGTTGTCGCCGGCAACAGGCGGGCGTTGAGTTGTCCTTGGGCCAGAGTGCCCCAGGGGGTTCGAACGGCCGGGGCGGTGGCAAACAGATGAATGATGAAGCTCTGCAAATCACGGGCATCCCCGGACGCATCCAGCCGCAGGTCGGGCGGTGTGGCAAAGTGAATGCTCTCGAGGGCGTCGGCCAGTTGGCGAAGCCGGGCTTGCCACTGCCGGGCGGCCTGTTCCTGCGGTTGAAGTTGGGGCTGGAGGAACTTCCAATTGCGCGCAGCCGAGGCGTGGGTGAGGGTCCCCGCCAACTGGACCCTCGCGCCGAGAAAGCCGGCTTTGAAGTTATCCAGGGCCCATTGATCATCGGGCAAGAAGCGAAGGTCGGTCTGGATGTCCTCGAGGGTCAGTTGCCGCGGGGCCTGGTTGGTCTCGGGGATGGGCCAAACCAGGCGGCCCTGGCGCAAGACCAAGGCATCGACTTGGAATTGGCGCCGCAGCAGGGCGCGGTGATTAAGCCGGACTCGGACTTGGCTGAAGGCGGCGCGGGGGGCCAAGGGGTGGTTGGCTTGGCCAAAGCGCACATTCTCGGCCAGTATCCCCCGATGCCAGGAAAGGCGCAGGCGGGAGAACTCGAGTTCGATGCCTCGAGCCCTGAGCTTTTCCAGGAGCGGGCGTTTGAGGAAGCCGGGCAGGCCGACCTGGTTCAGATAGACCCAGGCGCCCGAGAGCGCCAGGAGCATCAGCCACAGGGCGATGCTCAGCCGTCGGAAATAAATCCGGCATTTCCGCCACTTGGCTCCAAGTCTCAAGGTGGCGGGAGAAGGAAGGTTTGTATCCACTGGGCGAGCCAGGGGTGGAATTCAAAGACCCAGGGTTCGCCATCGAGGGTGACGGCGCCATAGAGGGACTTGGCGGGGGAGGGGCCGCCCAGTTCGACGAAGGGTTTGGCGCCATTCTTCAATTCGAGGGTAATCTGGCCGCTGTTATCGGAAAAGCCGTAGGGGGCGCGGCTTTGGAGGCCATGGGCGACCCAGTTGGTTGCGGTCAGTTGGGCCAGGTTGTGCATGGTTTCCCCTACGGCCAGGGCCTCGATGGCGCCGGTCGAGCCGGGGGGCAGTGCCCAGGACTGGCGTCCGTTATCGGTATGGACCAACTGGCGGACTTTGCCTTGATAGCGAACGGTGACGCGGGCGAGGTCGTCGTCGGAATAATTCCAGATTTGGCGTTCGCGCATCTGGAAGCTGGCGACGGGCAGGCGCTGGACATCGGCCAGTTTGACGGCATAGGCGGAGCTTTTTTCGTCAGCGCGGCGGACGAAGACCCGGCCGTCGTTTGTGGCGCCGACGTCCACCTCTGCAATGGCGGGGTTGGTGTCGCTGGCAGAGGGGGCGGCCATCTTGAAGATATACTTGCGGGTCGGAGCCGCCAGGCCGTAACGGGCGAACTCCGAGTCGTTGACGGCATCGAGAGGTTCGAGGATTGGCATACGGCCCAAGGCGGAGAGCAGGTCTTTGCAGGCGGCGGCATCGGCAGGCAGGTTCTGGGGCAGGACGCGCCAGGTGTTGGAGCCCTGTTGTTGGACGGAGAAGCGGTCTTGGCCGAAGACCTCGATGGCGGCAATCGCGTCGGGCAAATCGATGACATTGGTGGCGCGGAAGGCATCGACCTGGTCCTGCCAGCCGCCGAGGGCGTTGGTGGCGACGGTCACGATGGTGTCTCGTCCCCCGCGGCGGGCATAGACCAAGGCGGGGTCGTTGGTGGGGCTCTTGCCGAACTGGAGGAGGACGAGGGTGTTGGTGCCGCGGGCCAGGGCGAGTTCGAGTTGGGGAAGTTGAAGGCCGAAGGGCTCGAGTTCGGCCTTGGGCTCGTCGGAGACGAACTCTTTGACGCGCAGAGATTCGAGCTGTTGGAGCAAGTCGCCGAGCCGGTTGGCGTCGGCCCGGGCGTCCTTGGGAGGGTTAACAATCCGCCAGAGATTATTGGCGGGGTAGTGCTGGAGCTCGATGACCTTGGTGTCGTTGAGGTTATTGAAGCGGTTGGTCAGGGCGATGTGGTCGAAGGCCAATCCCTTCAAATCGACGAGGGCCGTGTCGCGCCAGTCGTCCTGGGCGCGGGGGATTTCCTTGAGCAGATCCGCATCCACGACATAGACCCCGGCCACGCCGACGACTTGGAGGTACAACTGGTCGCCGGGAGCGGTCCTGGCGCCGACCTCCAACTGGAAGATGCGGGAATTGTCCTGCTGGATGGAGAGGCTGGCTTGGGGTGAGACGAAGCCCTGTTCTTCATCGCTGTTGGGCGAGCCTTGGCGCTCGTGGGCGGTGATGATGGCGGCGGGGGTCAATCGCTCGAGGGCGAGCAGCAGGCTCTCGATGCTGGCAGGTTGCGCCGGGTAGGAGACCGGCTCGGTCAAGCGCCAGGCGTCGTTGGTCCGTTCGGCGCGAATCAGTTTCTGGCCTTTAAGCTGGACGGAGATGCTGGTCACGGCTGGGGCTTTGAAGCCGGGCAGGACCTTGAGGGGGCCGGGGGGGGGAGGCCGGCCAAATCGCTGGTGCGTCAGGATAGCAATGAAGAGCACCGCCGCAAGGGCCAGCCAGAAGAAGGTGTTCCTGGCATTCATTCGTTTTTGTTCATCTGCGGCGGCGCAGCCAGACCAGGGCGCCCAGGAACAGGACCGTTCCGGGCAGGCCCGCAAGCAAGAGCCAGCGTGTGGTCTGGGTCTGGGCTTTGGTCATCACGATTCGGTACTGCCCGATGGGCTTTGGGCCGATGCCTTGGAGCAGTTGCATGCGGTCCAGCAGCCAATTGGCGGCGTAGCCGGCGAAGGCACGGTTGGCTGCCAGGCCGATGTAGCCGTTGGCCAGGAAAAGGGAGTCGCCGACCACCAGCATGCGGGTCGAACCGCGTTCAGTGCTTACGCCGCGGATGGTGTTCTCGACGGCCACCATAACCGGATAGGACTGCTGGCGGCCGGGTTCGGCGGTGGTAAAGGAGCCTTTGCCCGTGAAAGCCAGCTCGTCGGCGCGCGGCGCGTCGGCGTTTTGGGCGCGCGTCCTGAGCCTGCCGACTTTTCGCGGCTGGAGCATCTGAAGGCCGGAGGAGATCAATGGATTGACGACGGGGTGGGACTCGTTGAATCTGAAGACGAGGATGTCGATGCCTCTGCCATCGGAACTATTCTTGGGGTCGAGGATAACGCTGTTGCCGACATCGACGCCCCATTTCTCGAGGATGCCTTCGAGGCCACAGGGCGGGATCTGGCCGCTTCGGGTGACCGCGGTCGAATTGAAGAGCGCCAGCAGGCGGCCGCCCTGGGTGAGGTACTGGTCTATTTTTTGGAGCTCGAGGGCCGAAAAAGGTTCTTTGGGGCCGGCGATGACCAGGAGGTTGCAGTTGGCGGGCACAGTATTGGTGCCCAGGAGGGAGAGCGACTCGGCGCGGATGGAGTTTTGCTCGAGGATGCTCTTGAAGGTGCGATAGCCGAAGTCGTCTCCTGCCTGGATTTCGTGCTCGCCGCGGTGGTCTTCGAGGAAATAGGCAATCAACTTCTTGGGGTTGGTGACGGCGAGGATGGCCGAAGTGAAAGCCCGTTCGCCCAGGAATTCGGTGGGTCTGCGAAGGAGCACGAGTTCGGTTTCCCCGCGGATCAGCTCTTCGACGCCCCGGGTCAATTCGTTGCTATCGAAGGAGAGCTGCTGGCCCATCGCCGGGCAATCGAAGATGATGATGTTGGTGGCGCCGGTGGCCAGGTGATAATCCTCGCGGACGGTTTGGGCGAGGCCCCGGTCACGGAGGTAGTCGACGGCCCGGATGGTAATCCTGGGATTGGCCAGGTGATATTCGTTGAGCAAGTTGGCGACGGTGCCGTAGAGCGGGTCCTTCTTGTCATAGAACAGGGTGATTTTAACCTGGTTGGTGAGGGAGCGGAGAAAGTTGACTGTGAGGGGGCTCAACTCGGTTTTGGCCTGGGCGCCCCAATGGAGGCGAGTGAAGTAATCGCGGCCCAGGTAGTTGACCATGACCACCACCGCCAGGACGAAGAGGGAGGTCAGGGTGACATTGAGGATAATAGTCCACCGGCGGCGCGGCGAGAAGCTGGGTTCGGATCCAGGTGGCGTCGGCATGGGTTAGTCGCCTCCTCATTTCCAGCGGCGGCTCTCGACCACCCGGAGCGTCAGGAACAGGAAAAAGAGGGTCAGGCTGGCGTAAAGGACGACGGCGCGGGTGTCGACCACGCCGCGGGCGAAGTCGTGCATCTGGTCGAAGAGGGTGAAGCAGGCCAGGACTTGGGCCTGCCACTGGGGCGCATCGGTGAAGCGGTCGGCCAGGAAGGCCAGGAGGAAGAGGCCCACGCCGAAGACCAGGCTGATCATGGCCGCCACGGCCTGGTTGCGGGTCAGGGCCGAGGCGAAGCAGCCCAGGGCGACAAACATGGCGCCCAGCAGGAGGATGCCCAGGAAGGTGCTGCTCAGCACGCCGGCATCCAGGGCGGAGGGGTCGTGGGTGTAACGGCGCACGACGAGCATGCAGCCCAGCAGGGGAAGCCACATCACGGTGTAGAACATCAGGGCGGCGGTGAATTTGGCCAACACGACTTCCAGGTCCTTGACGGGGGTGGTCATCAGCGTCTCGAAGGTGCCGGAGAACTTCTCCTGGGCGAAGAGGCGCATGGTAACCAGGGGGGTCGTCGGCAGCAGGATCAGCCAGAAGTACTCGGTATTGTAAAAGAGCTCGGTGACCGGCATGGAGGTGCGCTCGTGCTGGAGTTTTTCCAACATCACGACGAAGCTGTAGCCCATCAGGAACAGCGCGGCAGCGATGATGACATAGCCGGTCAGGGACAGGAAGTAAGCCCCCAGTTCGCGGCGCACGAGTGTCCAATAGGCCAGCATCAGGTTTCCTCCTCCTCTGGCGGCCGGGTGACCTGGACATAAATGTCCTCCAGAGAATGCCGGCTGCGGGTCAACTCCCGCAACGCCCAACCGCGCTTGCGCGCCAACTCATAGACATAAGGGCGCAAGTCCAGGCCATCGCGGGGCGTGAGGGCGCAGCGGAAATACTCGCCCTCGCAGGAGGCGACATCGAACTGGTCGATTTCGGGCATTTGAGTCCAGCATTCGCGCAACTCATCCGGCGGAGCGGCAATTTCCGCGATGACCTGGCTGTTGTGGCTCATGAGCCGCTGGAGATTCTCAGGGGTGCCGGCGGCCAGGATCTTGCCTTCGTACATGATGAGCATCCGGTTGCAGGTCATCTCGGCCTCCGGGAGGATGTGGGTTGAGATGAGGACGGTGTGCGAGCAGGCCAGGCCCTTGATCAACTGGCGGACGGAGCGAATCTGGTTTGGGTCCAGGCCGATGGTCGGTTCGTCCAGGATGATCAATTCGGGCTCATGGACCAGGGCGTCGGCCAGGCCGACGCGCTGGCGATAGCCCTTGGAGAGTTGGCCGATGATGCGGCGGCTGACTTCGGCCAGACCGCACTGTTCCATGACGATGTCGACGCGGCGGCGGGAGTTGGCGCAGTTCAGCCCTTTGAGCCGGGCGCGGAACCGGAGGTATTCCCGGACCCGCAAATCGGGGTGCAGAGGGTTGTTTTCAGGCATGTAGCCGATGCGGCGCCGGACTTCGTCGGAGCGCTTGAACACGTCGAGCCCGGCCACGCGGACGGTGCCGGAGGTGGCGGGCAGGTAGCAGGCCAGGATGCGCATCGTGGTGCTCTTGCCGGCCCCGTTGGGGCCAAGGAGCCCGACGATCTCGCCGTGGCCGACCGTGAACGAAATGTTCGATACCGCCCTATGTCCGGCGTATCGCTTCGTCAGGTTGGCGACTTCTATCATCAAACCATCGCTCATGAATCCAATCCAAAACCCAGTTTAGCCAATTCCAGCGGCTCTCGGCCAATGAAAAAATCAACCGTTTGCGGTCCCGAGCAGGGCCGTTGACATCCCGACAAGCCGGGGCTGGAGCGCGCCGGCAGAGCGAAGCGCCCGGACGGTTCGGGATTTCGGCCGCCCGGCACGTCCAGGAACGCCACCCGCCGCCCGAGCCAAAGCGGTGTCGCGCTTCGCTTGCCACCGCACTCCAAAATGGCCGGCTCGAGACATCTCGGCGGAAGCCGGCTCTCGTAGCTTGGACGGTCAAACCGCGGGGATGCTTCATCCTGGTTGGGGGCCGGCGGGCGGGTCGGAGACGCAATGAAACGCAGAGACGCCAAGAACGCAGAGAAGAAATAGCCGCGAAAAAGCGCAAGAGACGCAAAAATGGAAGCAGAGAAGAAAATGTTAGCAGCCTGCGAGCGAACAGGACCAATGCTCCCGGCAAATTGAACAGGAGGAAACGGAGCGAACAGAGGTCTTCTCTCCGGTCTCCGTTTCCTCTGTTTGCTCCTGTTGAACTTCTTGCACATGTTTTCATAAGTTTGCAATATGGAGAGGGAGGATGGCGGCGGTGCGGGGGGCGCGGATGGCGGGGCAAATGAGAGAGGCGGGACACGCGCGGCGGGGCGGGAGGTTATAATTGGTTAGAATTGCTTAAAACTGCTGAAATGTGGAGACGGCAGAGGGGAGCGCGAGGCGCGGGGAGATCTCTGAGCCTCGGACCATCGGATCTTGAACGTTCAGTCTTCACGGATTGTGTCGCGTTCCTGGGCAAGAGTTTTCGCATGACTGGGGCGGGAAAGCAAATGCTCCATTGGCTGTGTTGGCTGCATTGGCTCTTTTTTGATCTTTGCGTCGTCGAGAAAGGCTGCCACGTGCGCGCCGACAGCACTTTCTCCTTCAAGGCCCTTCGCTCCGAAGCTCCGCGCCACGTGGCTGACCGCAAGATGCAGACCCGCTTCCGGCGCAAGGAGCCCGATCCTTTCACCAATTGTGGAGAAACTTCGTTCTGACCCCGCTGTGTTCGGATGGACCAAGCCGGTCGGAGTCGATTCCGACCAACGCGACGAAGGAGCGAAGCAAAACAGAACGTCCCACGCATTTGCATTGCAGTTAACGGCGCATCAGCGTAAAACTTCTGCGCAGGCGCAGGCGGTCGTACGCGCTTGGATATGAGTCCCTATGTACCACCTTGAGTGGCAGCAGCGTAAGGCCCGTCCTCCTCGGCGGAGGGCCAAGCCGTCGTCTTCGCCATCGGCTCCTGGCCCTGTCCCCTATTTTGGGTGCCCTACCGTGCGGAGAAGTGTCGCCCGCACAAGCACATGATCCCGGAAAAAACCATTCTCGAGCACGACCCGCCGATGATCCTCGCCAGCACCTTGGCGCTCAAGGAGGGTAACAGCAAAAAGCCCATCTACACCATGCATAAATGGTGGGCACGCCGGCTTGGCTCCGTATTCCGGCTCCTTCTCCTTGGCGCAACACACTCTTCGCGCCGGAGCGCTTGGCTCCAAAATGGAGCTTTCTTTGAAAAGCACGACCTCACCGGCATTAAGGTTTTGGACCCCTTCGTAGGCGGCGGGACCTCGCTCGTCGAAGCATCGAAGTGCGGCGCATCAGTCATCGGAAACGACATCGATCCAGTTGCCGCGTTCGTCACTGAGAAAGAGCTGCAGCCGATAGACGAGAGGCGCCTCCGGGCGGCGTTCACTGAGGTTGAAGCAGCTGCCAAGGAGGCCTGCCTCAAGTGGTACCGGACAACACTCCCGGACGGCAGGTCAGGAGCAATCGTCTACGCGTTTTGGGTTGAGGAGGTCGCCTCACCAGAAACCCGTCGAAAAGTCTTCGCTCACCCGCACTACCAGCTACACCGCGACCAGAGGAATAGACGCCAAACGGTTTTCTGCTCATCCTGTCACGCCATCCAAGTACTGCCTCTCCGTCGCGCCAATTTTACCTGCGCCGAATGCGGCCACCGCACCATCATCCGCCACGGCGTGGTTAGTGACGGTCGGCTCAACGCCCCTGGTTTCAAACCAAACCAGAAACTTATCGAGCTCTACTCGGATCAGAACCCGCCCTCGTACCACCTTTTCGCGCTCCAAGTTCTCGTCGATGGCACCGACGAGAAGGTCTTCAAGAGGGCAGACGCCGCCGACCTCCGGCTTTTCCAGCTGGCCAAAGCCCAGCGGCAGGCCACTGCCGTTGCAGATGAGATCGTTCCGCCCGAGGCAATACCTCCTAACCACAGAACCGACCGCCGGCCCCTAAGTTACGGCCTCTCCAAGTACCGCCAGCTTTTTAACGCGCGCCAACTGCTGTGCCTCTCTACGATCGGTAAGGCCATCAAAGACATAGCCGACGCCGACTGCCGCGAGTTCGTGGCTATGGCATTCTCCGACTGCCTCGCGTCGAACAACATGCTCTGCTATTACGCGTTCGATTACGACAAACTGACCCCACTCTTCGGCCTTCACGCTTACAGCAAAGTCACCCGGCCTGTCGAAAACAACGTTTGGGGCATACAAATGGGTAGAGGCAGCTTCAGCAAATGCTTCGCCAAGCTGCTCCGCGGCAAGGAGTACGCCGCCAAGCCGTACGAGAACAGACACGAACCGGACCGCGTCGACCCGCAGCGCGTCTTCACCGGAGAGACCATCAACCCCTACATGCTGGGCCCCAAGGCCAACGCCGATACCGCACGTCGCACCAACCCGTCTGCCCTCATCCTCAACCAGTCCTCCGCCGACCTGCCGATTATACCTTCCGGTTCAGTCCACCTGGTACTCACGGACCCCCCCTATTACAACAACCTTGCCTACTCCGAACTATCTGACTTCTACCACGTCTGGCTAAGGCGCTTGAACCTGCCGCGGTATAGCGAGTCGCAACACGCGCCGATGGCTGAATCCCTCTACGGCGGAAAAAACTCGACTTCTCCGGCGGAACAACTCACGGCGTTCGCCGATGGCCTGTCCTCTGTCTTTGTAGAATGCAAGCGTGTCCTCACCCCCGGCGGGATGATGGTCCTCTCCTACAGCCATAACCAGGTCCAGGCATGGATTGCGCTCGCCTATGCGCTCGCCCGGGCGAATTTTGCGGTCACTGCAGTGTTTCCCGTCCGCTCGGAAGGGCAGAGCCGGTTCCACAGCTACGAGGGCAGTCTCAAGTGGGATGCCGTCTTCTGCTGCCGCCCGGCCCGCAGGAAACAAAAGCGTCTCGCTGTTGATCGCCCGCCTTCCCACCTCGATCCGGACTTTGAGAAACTTTGGCTTTGGCGAGAGGCGCTCAAGACTTCCGACCTCGACTTCAGCAACGCCGACGCCCGGAGTATGGCATTCGCCCTCCAAGCCAAGGAACTCTGCAATCGCTTGGCTCCAAAGCGCGGCCTCCGGACCTTCGAGGCTTGGAGGACAGCCGCCCAGCCCATTTTTCTCCGCACCAGCAAGCACCTGAGAGATTATGAAGAGAGCGAAAAACAAACCACGAGGGCAAGGCGCAGCCGCACCAATTAACATCGAGGAATACTCCGAGAAGACCGCTCGGAAGCACCTGATCTGGTACAACGGAGAGAAACACGAACTGGAGGTGTTTCGCATCCCCACCAAGTACCTCCATTTCAATATTCAAAATGGTCGCTACGCCGACAAGATGATCCAGCTAAGAGCTGACCACCCCGGCGAAGAAATAGATCCTCGCGTCAAGAAGTGGCGGGACGAAATCAGCAGGATGCTACGTGCCGAGTACCCCGGCACCCAGGAAGACCGCGAGCCATGGGAGCGCCTGCGAGAAGACATCAGAGGCAAAAGCCAGCTCACCCCCGGGGTCGTTATTGCCGACGGCGGTGTCATCGATGGAAACAGGCGCCTCTCGGTCCTTCTCAGTTTGGCTGATTCCGAGAAAAACGCCACCCCATACCAGTACTTCGAAGGCGTCATTCTCCCACCGGACGTCAGCGACGAAGACCGCTGGCGCATAGAAGCCGGCATCCAACTCGGCAAGGACGAAAAACACGACTACAGCTCGATCAACAAAATTCTTAAGATTAAAGAAGGCTTGAGGATCTTCGGCGAAGACGCCGCCGGCATCCGCCAGATTGCTAACGCCCTCTATGGCACGACCGAGAAGGAGATCGCACAGACCATCAAAGAAATCAACCTGATTGACGAATACCTGCTCTGCCTCGGCAAGAAAGACGCGTACAACGAGGTCGCCGGCTTGACCGAGCGTTTCGTAGAGGCGGTCAACACGCTGGAGGCCGCGACCGAAACCAGCATGAGCAGGAAGGAGTTCGGCAATCTCAAAGGCACCCTATTCCTGTCCATCAAAGAGAAGATTATGGACAACTGGCAAATGCGCCAGGTCCGCACCGCCATTGCGTTGCCGAAGAAGGAAAAATCTGTCGAGCACATTAATGAGAAGATTGTGAAAGACCTGCTCGACGGTGACCTAACGGCAAGCGATGTCAAATCAGCACTCAAGGACAGCGGGTCTGCCAAGTCTCCTCTAATTAAGAAAATAAGAGACAAGGCAGAGAGATTCCTCGACCAGAGGGAAATTCTGAAAAAGATCAACGAGCCGATGAAGCTCGCCGACAGCGCCAAGAGCAACCTCGAAGCGCTTCAGGAGAGCCTCAAGCAAAGACTTCCCAAGCACCCTGAGAGGGATGCTACTCTCCAAGCCGTCAACCGGGCACTTGGCGAGGTAATCAAGTTAGCCAAGACCTGCCAAGCACAGCTCAAATCCAAGAGAGGTTAAATGGTCAAGCTCTCCCAGCCGCGCGCCGGCGTCATAGAGGTCGATTTTTCCGCGGAACCCGCCTTCGACCTCTCCACCCACGGCCTGGATTTAACCTTCGGCCTCACCACTCGGGCCATCAGGTCCACCTCGATCCTCGTGAGCGACGACGGCGAACCGGCCAGCGTCCTGCATTACCTCGTTGAGGCCGTCACGGCGGCCGGCTTCGAGACCAATATGGAGCCGGCCCTCGAAGCCTCCCTCAAGGCCATGCAACAGGAGGCCCGGCAAATTCAACGCATACGCACCGGAAAGATTAAGCCCATTCCGTTCCCAAGCCCCGCGGCCCTTGGCATCACGCGGCCCCTCCTCGCCCACCAAATGCGGGCCATCCATCACGGGCTGACAAGCCTCAACCCTGCCAATTTCTCCGTACCGGGCAGCGGAAAAACAACCGTCGCGCTCGCCACCTTTGCTGCCATGGTCGCCGACGGCAGGGTCCAAAAGCTCCTCGTCATCGGGCCCGCAAGTTGCTTCAGCCCATGGACGGACGAGTTCAGGGAGGTGTTCGGCCGACAACCCTCCGCCTTGCGTCTGATTGGTTCCAAGACTGAGCGCCACGACTGGCTCAACCGCGTCGCCGCCTCCGACATTGTACTATGCACCTACCAAATGGCCTACCGTGAAAAGGACAATTTCGTTCGGGCGCTCAAAGCCACCGAAAGCCTGCTGGTCCTTGACGAGTCCCACTACGTCAAGAACATGAACGGCGCCTGGGCAACCGCCATCCTCGAGTTCGCCCCGTTTGCAAAGCACAGGATGATTCTTAGCGGCACCCCAGCCCCAAGGTCCCTCCGGGATCTGTGGACCCAGTTCACCTTCCTCTGGCCCAGCCAGGCCCTCGCCGGCAGCAAAAGCGCCTTTGAGAAGGTCACATCTTCGCTCTCGGCACCCTCCAGGGTCAGAAGCCTGATTCAGCCTTTTTTCGTCCGCACGTCAAAGCAGGACCTCGGCCTCCCAAAGACCCACACGGAGTCCCACAGAATCCCATACTTGGAAATCCCGCAGCGGCAGCGCACTATAATCCGATTGTTGGAGGCGAAGACTCTCGCCCAGATTAAGTCCCTCAAGCCGGCCGCACGCGACCTGGAGCTAATCAAACGCTGGCGCAGAGCACGTGTCCTCCGCCTCATGCAGGCATCGAGCAATCCAATGCTATTGACCACGGCACTCCAGGACTTTGCAGACGTGGACGATGCCACGCGGGACAACCCCATTCTGGAGAAGGCCATCGCTACCTATGGCAAAACCGAAATCCCGGCCAAAATTGCCTACGTGATCCAGAAGGCAACGAACCTCGTCGGTGCCGGGAAGAAGGTCCTGATCTGGGCGACGTTCATAGGTAATCTACGCATTCTCAAGCGACACCTTGCCGCCCTGGGGGCGGAAATGATCTACGGCGAGGTCCCGGCCTACATGGAGGACGAGGACGACACCTTCCCCAGCCGCGAGCGCATCATCAAGGAGTTCAAAGAACCGGGAAGCCCGGTCCGCGTGCTCCTCGCCAACCCTGCGGCTTGCGCCGAGTCCATATCGCTCCACACGGTTTGCCACGACGCCATCTATCTTGAACGCAGCTTCAACTGCGGCCAGTTTCTTCAGTCGCTCGATCGCATCCACCGCGTCGGCCTGAAAAAAACGGACAGAATCACTTACTACCTGCCATTGATCGACACAGCAATCGAGCGGGTCATCGACGCCAGGCTCGCATCGCGGCAGGGCACCCTGTACGAGGTGCTCGGGGATCCCGCCAAGGTCGTCGCAGGACTTGACGCCGACTGGCTCCTTGAGCAGGAAGAGGAGTTGGAGGACATCTTCCGAGAGCTGGAAAAGGAACTCCAGAAGGAGGCTGCCCGGCATGTTGGAAGCCCTTGAGGCCATCGAACATGTCGGAGAGGTTGCCCGCCTTTTCCTCGTCCTGGCTAGGTGGGGCAAGCCACGCATGGAGGGGCGGGCCCTGGTCGAGGCCTGCAGACGTACAGCCGGACTTTCCAGCCGCTACCCGCGTCCGAAGCCGGCGGTCGCCATTGCTGTCTCCGCCGGGCTGCTCACCTACGCGCACGGAACTGTTACGATCACCAGCCGAGGCCGCACATTCTCGTCACAAGGAGCCCCTGGCAGCCTAGACCTCTCCCAGCCTCAAGCAAAGCTATTGCTCGGCGCCTTCCTCGACCAAGCCGCCATAGAGCGAGGGGTCGCCTCGCTGGTGAGCAACTTCCAACTCGTGCGCGGCCAACTTGTCGCCCGTAAGAACTCAATCCAGCCGGGCAACACGCAACTCCTCCTTTGTCGCCTGCTTCAGCAGCTCGGCGCCATTTCTTCCTCTGGGGACTATTACATCGTCATCCGAGCGTTTGAGGACCTTTTGGGCCACCTGGTGATCCGAACCGCCAAGCTCACACAAGCTGAACTCCTCCAAATGCTCGAGCGCCAGCGAGAGCGTGGCGAACTGGCCGAGCAGAAGGTTCTTGAAATCGAAGTGGACCGCCTCAAGGAGCTCAAGCGCCCAGACCTGGCCGCCAAGGTTGAGCGCGTCAGCATCCACAATGTAAGTGCCGGCTACGACATCAACTCGTTCGAGAAAAATGATAGCCCCCGCTACATCGAGGTGAAATCATCCGTCGGCTCGCAAATCACATTTGAATGGTCCGCTGGCGAGAGAGCGGTAGCCGCTAGACTGGGCGACGCCTATTGTGTGTTTTTCGTGCCATTCTCCTTTACCCTACCCGATCTGGCTGCCCCGGTGGCGATCCTTAGAAACCCGATCGGGCTAATCGGCTCCCGCTGCCTGGTCGAGACGCCCCGCAGCTTTCTCGTGAGAGAGGTGCCTTCCCCAATGCGCGCCGGAACAGGATCTCGTCCAGCACCGACTAGCTCACCCATGACGTATGTTTATAGGTGATCAAGGCAGCGTCAGCCCTCATTAATGCCACTTTTGGCGGGATGTGAAGGCATGCCGCTGTGCCTCGCGAACTGCGCATTCAATGCCCGGGCGGGGTGTGTCATGTGGTGCACCGCGGCGACGAACAGGGCAACATCTTCCGGGAGGACGCTGACCGTAAACGCCTCTTTTCCACCCTCGGCGAAGCCTGCGGCAACACGATCTGAAGCCGTCTGGCCAGCGCCCGAGCCGGCTGGGGTTGGACCAGTGGTTGGGGGAGGCAGGGATCCGCAAGGACAGCGCGGCCGGCCGGCAAGAACTCGGGCGGCAGATGGAACGTTGGCCGGGAAGCCGGGGAGGCCCCCGGCCTTCAAATTGGCCTCGAATGTTGGGTCACCTGTTCCAACTTGACTTTACGGGGGTTGGCCGCAAAGGTTTGGGCCGGTGTTTCCAGTGCTGGCCAGCTTCTATGCCCAATGGCGCGTGCGCAACGGTGTCATCCCGGTCCTGCGCGAAGAGGGGGACTCGCCGCCCGAGCGTCTGCTGCAAGCGGTCTGGCAACACCAGCGCCTGCTCCGCGACCGGATTAAAACCTTGGACGGTCAAACCGTGCGAGTGCTTCATCCCGGTTTTCAGAGTTTCGAGGGCGGGCCGGACTTTCGGGGCGCCAGCGTTCAATTTGGCGACGCGCCCCCGCAGTCGGGCGACGTGGAAGTGGACTTGCGTTCGAGCGGGTGGCGCGCCCACGGCCATGATCGGAACCCGGCCTTCAAGCAGGTGATTCTGCACGTCGTGTGGGAGTGCGAGCGGCCGGCGGCGGGGGCGCCGCCGGTGCTGGCGCTGCGGCAGGTGCTCGACGCTCCTTTGGGGGAGTTGAGCCTGTGGCTGGGCGGGGAGGCAGTCCAAGGGTTGCCGGAGGAGTTTCGCGGGCAATGCTGCGCGCCGCTGCGGGAACTGGGGGCGGGGCAACAGGTCGAGCTTCTCGGCCAGGCGGCCCACGTGCGCCTGCGGAGCAAGGCCGCCCAGTTCCAGGCGCGCGCCCGCCAGACGGGCTGGGAGCAGTCCTTGTGGGAAGGGCTTTTTCGCGCCCTGGGTTACAAGCACAACATCTGGCCGATGCAACGGCTGGCCGAATTGCGTCCGCGCTGGTCGGCGCGGCCGGGCGAACCGCTGGCCCTGCAGGCGCGGCTCTTTGGGATCAGCGGCCTGCTCCCGGCGGAGTTGACCCGCTCGGAATCGGGCGCCGACCATTACCTGCGCCGGGTCTGGGACCAGTGGTGGCGCGAGCGCGATGAGTTTTGCGATTGTATCCTGCCCCGGACGCTGTGGCGGCTGCACGGCCAGCGTCCGGCCAACCACCCGCAGCGCCGTCTGGCCCTGGCTTCCGGATGGTCGGCCAGCGGGGATTTGCCGGCCCGGCTCGAGCACTGGTGCGCCTGCGAATGGCCCGACCGCGCCCTGGCCGATTCCTTGCTCGAGACCTTGCAGGCCGAGCCGGACGAGTTCTGGTCCCGGCACTGCACCTTCAGGTCCGTCCGGCTCAAGCGCGCCCAGCCGCTGCTAGGTTTGACGCGGGTGACCGACCTGGCAGTGAATGTGGTCCTGCCCTGGCTATGGGTGCGGGCCGTGGAAGGGAAGAACCCAACGGTGCAGCGCGCCCTGGAACATCGTTACTTTGCCTGGCCGCCGGCCGAAGACAACGCGGTCCTGCGCCTGGCCCGGCAGCGGTTGCTGGGTGGCGCTCCTGCCCGGGCCTTGCCAACGGCCGCCGCCCAGCAGGGTCTAATCCAGATGGTCCGCGACTTCTGCGACCAATCCAACGCGACTTGCAAAAACTGCCGGCTGCCGGCGCTGGTTCGGGATTGGACGGCTACTTGATCTCCAGTTGGGCGAAGGGGTTATTGACAAAGCCGTCCGGTTTGGAAACGGAGGTTTGGGGCTGAGGCCGGGGCGGTCTGATGATTTGCACGGGAATGGCGGGCTGCGGCTGGTGGTCGGGCTCGGGAGGGGCCGGCGCGGCAGCAGGCTGCGTCTCGGCGCCTTCAACCTGGCGCGGATTCCTGGGCCGCTTGTTCCGAGGCAAAGGACTGAGCATCACGTTAATCCCCCGGCCGATGAGCTTGGGCTCGAAATCGGGATGCCCGTAAGGAGCAACGTCCACGAGGAACTTTTGGACCACCTGGAAGCCGTACTGGGTGTGGGCCATTTCGCGGCCGCGGAATTTGAGGGTCACCTTGATCTTCATGTCCTCGCAGAGGAAACCGATGGCGTGCTCGGTTTTCACGGAGAGGTCGTGGGGATCGATTTTGGGGCTCAACTGGACCTCTTTGACCCTGGTTGCGTGCTGGTGTTTTCTTGATTCCTTCTCCCGTTTGGCCTGCTCGTAACGGAATTTGCCGTAGTCGACCAACCGGCAGACGGGCGGCGTGGCGTTCGGGGCGATTTCCACCAAATCGACGCTCTTGGCGCGGGCGAGATTGAGGGCCTCGCCCAGCGTCATGACCCCGAGCTGCCTGGCATCGTCACCGACCACCCGGACTTCGCGAGCACGGATTTTGCCGTTTACCCTGACGAAAGGACCAGAAGAAGAAGAAGAACGTGAAGGAAAAGGGCGACTCAAGACACCCTCGCCGGTTGAAACTTATTCATGCAGTAAAAAGACCATTATACAAGCATTCCGGCCAGAACAACCATTCTGACTACCTGTGCTTACCCTCAAATGGGACGGAATGCAAGCAAAAAAGGCAAAAAAAAGCGCCGAGCACAAGTTCATGCCCGGCGTGATGAACACCTTCCCAAAATGAATTGGGAGGAGATGCTTTACTTGTTCGTGCTGGCTGGAGCGTTTGTCGTTCCGCCAGTGGCAGGGGGAGTTTGGTTCTCGCCACTGTTGCAGCCGGTCAAGACCGCGCACGTAACAAGACCCAATAGCGCCATAAGGGCAATGATCCTTTTCATAGGTGGGCGTAGGTTCCGCAAAAAGGCAACAAAGAACAAGCAAAATCTTTAGAAAAACGTTCGGGCGATTTCAAGGCGGCGTGAGGCGCTCCTGGAATTCAGATGGCGTCTGGTGTGGCAGGGAGTTGCGGTTGCGGCGCGGAACTGGCAGACTCCGGTTCAAAGCAAGTGGCAGAGGCGAGCATGAGAAACGCGGTATTCCAGGGGCTGGTCGAGGCGGCGCGCGACGGGGAACCGGTGGCGCTGGGCATCATCACCGGGGCCCAAGGGTCCAGCCCGCAAAAGATCGGGGCCAAGGCGCTGTTCCACGGGGACGGGCGGATACAGGGCACGCTGGGAGGAGGTTGTCTGGAGGCTGAAATTCAGCAGCGGGCGCTTCAATCATTGCGGACCGGCCAGGGGGCGAGGTTCGAGTTGGTGCTCGACCATGATTTCGGGTGGGATGACGGGCTGGTCTGCGGAGGAAAGGTCAGCGGCCTGATCCTGCCCAATGCCCAAGGGGCCGGAGAGCAGTTCTGGAAGGAACTGGCGGAGCCGAAGGGGGCCCGGATGTGGGGAGTCAGGGCAGATTATTCGCTGGCTGGGATTGCCGAGTGGGCGGATGGGTTGGTGGAGGGGACGGTGGAGGGGGCCTCTACGTCCAGTCTTGCCCCGGACTGGCTCTATCAGGAGAAGGTGGTTCCGGGCTGCGCGTTGTGGATCGCGGGGGCGGGGCACATCGCCCAGGCGGTAGCGCCGCTGGCGCTGAGGCTGGACTTCGAGGTGGCGGTTTTCGACGACCGGCCGGCGCTGGCCAATCGCCGGCATTTTCCGGCGGAGGTTGCGCTGCACGCGGAGGGCTGGGAGAAGCTGCTGGCCTTGCCCCTGCCGTCGGCGCCCAGTTTTGGCCTGATCGTCACGCGCGGTCATCGCCACGATGCGCTGGTGCTGGCCAATTGGATTCACAAGCCGTTCCGGTTTCTGGGCATGATCGGCAGCGCGCGCAAGGCGCGCACGATCTTCGAGCATTTTGCCCAAGAGCGGCTCGCCACGGCGGAGGAACTTCAACGGGTTGCCTGCCCGGTCGGAGTGAGAATCCGCTGCCAAACCGTGATGGAGATTGCGGTGAGCATCATGGCCCAGTTCATCGATAAACGGGCGGAATTGGTCTGCTGAGTCACATCGGGTCGCGATTTACGTCCTGGTAACAGATGTAACTGGCGGGCACGGCGCCGATGGCGGCAAACCACTGGGGACAATAGGAGGCGGTCCAAATCACGTCGCCGGCCTGGACCGGGAGCCACTGGGTCTCGAGGCGAAAGATTCCCTGGCCGCGCAGGATGAGGAATCCATGTTCCATGATATGGGCTGCGACTGCGGGCAGGGTGGCGCCGGGTTGGAAGGTGAGGACGTTGAGGGCCATGTCGAAGGCGGGTTCGGCGGGCAGGAGGCCCTGGATGCGCACGGCCTGGTTGCCGAGGAAGGGTTGGGCCTTGACCTCGCGTTCCTGGGTGACAAAGGCGGCCGGGTTGGGCAGGCCGGGCTGCGGTTGATATTCCTTTTGGAAGATGAGGAGGCGGGCGGCGGGGCCTCCGTTTTTGATCTGAATATCTTTGCCCGGCGGGACGTATGCGCAACCGCCGGCCTCGAGCCGGTGCCGCCGAGTATCGGACTGGAGGCTGACGGCGCCTTCCAGGACGTACAGACAGAACTGGTTGCGGCCGGTATTGCCTTGGCAGAGACCGTCGCTTTGCAGCGTGACGAGCAACTGGGAGAAGCGGGCGCCCAAAGCAGGGGAGATCGCGACGTGGCAGAGGGCCTTTTCCCAGCCGGGCAAAGCGCTCGGCGCCAGGCCGCCGGGGGTAAGCAGCGCGTAACGGTTCTTCACGATGTTGCGAGCAGAATCAAGGAACTCTTTCATGGTTGCTTCCAGGCTGGCGAGGATGATCCCCGACGGAAGGGCTGTCAAATAAAACGGGGTGAGCGTCGTAAGGCCTCAGTGAAGGCGGGAGTGTCACGGGGGCAGACCCCTCACCCCGGCCCTCTCCCCTTCGGAAGGGGAGAGGGAGAAGCGTCGGCAGTCTCTTGAGCTTCCAAGCGTCTTTGGTTCCGCCAGCGGCTGCGCAGGATTCTCCCTCTCCCCATCCGAAGGGGAGAGGGCCGGGGTGAGGGGCCGGCCGGGGACTCCGTTTCGGCATAGCCATTGACCTGTCGAGTGGTCCTGCTATGTTGTGCGGGCTTCATGAGCAAAACCGTCAAATCGGGCAAGGCGTTCGTTGCCAAGCCAAGAGGGAGCCAGGTTGCGGCGGGGGCACGCAGCGAGTCCTCACCCTTGACGCGGCGGCAACGGTTTCTGGCCGCCTGCCGCTGCCGGCCGCTGGATTACCCGCCGATCTGGCTGATGCGCCAGGCGGGCCGCGCCTTGCCCGAATATCGGGCGCTCAAGCAGAAGCATGGCTTCCTGGAGTTGGTGCAGACGCCGGAACTGGCCGCGGAGGTCACCCTGCAGCCGGTGCGGCGGTTTGGTTTTGACGCTGCGATTCTGTTCAGCGACATCCTGGTAGTGGCCGAGGGGATGGGGCAGCGTTACCGGTTCCGGGACCAAGGCGGGATCGAGATGGAGTTTGTGCTCGACTCGGCGGCGGACATCGAGCGGCTCGACGAGTCTGCGGTGACGGAGCGGTTGCAGTATGTGGCGCAGGCGCTGCCGCTCATCCGATCCGAATTGGGGGACGGCACGGCCCTGCTCGGTTTCGCGGGTTCGCCCTGGACCCTGGCCAACTTCATGATGGAGGGCGCCGGGGTCAAGGAATACACCAAGGCCAAGGCCCTGCATTATTCCGAGCCGGAGCTCTTCGAGCGTTTGCTTGGGAAGCTGACCCGGGCGGTCACGGATTTCCTCCGACTGCAAATTGACGCCGGGGTGGATGCCGTCCAGATTTTCGACAGTTTGGGCGGGGTTTTGTCGCCGGTTGCCTTTGAGTTCGCTTCGGCGCGTTGGATGAAGCAAATCATCGGCTCGCTCAAGGGACGGGCGCCGGTCATCGTGTTTTCCAAAGGGGCGCATGGGAACTGGGATGCCCTGGTGGACACGGGGGCGCAAGTGGTGGGGCTTGACTGGACCGTGGGGTTGGCGGAAGTGGGGGCGCAATTGCCGTCCCGAGTGGCCGTGCAAGGCAACCTGGATCCGCTCCTGCTGTGCGCCGCGCCCGAGGCGATGGCTGCTGAGACGGTCATGATGCTGCGCGCCATACGGAATCGGCCGGGCCATATTTTTAATCTGGGCCATGGAGTGCCGCCAGGGGCGAAACTGGAGAACATCGAGTGCCTGGTTTCACTGGTTCGGGGTTACCGGCCGCCCAAACCGTGATAATTTGCAGATATGCTTAAAGTCGACCTCGAGCTGATCAAGAAATACAACGTCCCCGGCCCGCGCTATACCTCCTATCCGCCCGCAACCCATTTCACGGACGAGATTTCGGAGGAGGTCCTGCTCGAGCAAATCCGCGGCAACAACCGGGCTGAACGGGATTTGTCGCTCTATTTCCATTTGCCGTTCTGCCAATCGCTCTGCTGGTTTTGCGGATGCACCACGGTGATTACGCTGGACCCGAAGAAGAGCGCGGAGTACATGCGTTACCTGGAGCGGGAGATGGATTTGATGAAGCGGCTGCTGAACCCGAAGCGGAAAGTGGTCCAACTGCATTTCGGGGGCGGGACGCCGACTTTCTCGGCGCCCGACGAGATTCGTGCGCTGGGCGAGATGATACATGCGCGGTTCACGCTGGCCGAGGGGGTGGAGGCGGGAGTGGAAGTGGACCCGCGGCGCTTGACGCGCGACCACCTGGCGGCCCTGCGGCAGGTGGGCTTCAACCGCGCGTCGATGGGGGTCCAGGACAACGACCCGGCGGTGCAGAAGGCGGTGCATCGGATTCAGCCCTTCGAGATGACCCGGCAGGTGGTCGAGTGGATGCGGGAGACGGGGTTTCGCTCGGTGAACCTTGATTTGATTTACGGCCTGCCGCACCAGACGCCGGGGTCGTTCGTCAAGACACTCGAGGAGACCCTGTCGTTGCGGCCGGATCGCTTTGCGGTATTCAACTATGCGCACGTGCCGTGGATGAAGCCCGCCCAGAAGATTTTGAAGGTGGAGACGCTGCCGACGCCGGAGACCAAGCTGGAGTTGCTCAAGCTGACCATCGAGAAGCTTACGGCCGAGGGCTATGTGTATATCGGCATGGACCACTTCGCGCTGGCGGGGGACGAGTTGGCCGTGGCCCAGAAGCAGAAGACTTTGCAGCGCAATTTCCAGGGCTACAGCACGCGGGGCGGGGCCGACATTTACGCCTTCGGCATGTCCTCGATCTCGCAGGCCGAGGGTTTTTACTGGCAGAACCACAAGGAGTTGCCCGAGTATTACGCCGCCCTGGATAGCGGCAAGCTCCCGGCGCACCGCGGCTACCTCATGACCGACGAGGACAAGCTGCGGCAAGTGACGATCATGCGGCTGATGTGCGACCTGGGCCTGGATTACGGCGGGATGTCCAAGCTGCTGGGGCTCGATTTCAAAGCGCATTTCGCCCATGAACTCGACTCGCTGGAGGATATGGAGGCGGACGGGTTGCTGGTCAAAACGCCAGCGGGCCTGGTGGTGACCGATTGGGGACGCTTGTTGATTCGCAATATCGCAATGCGGTTCGATGCGTATGCCATGACACGCAAGGAGAACCGATTCTCCAAGACGATATGAGCCGGGTGGGCGACGTCCGAAATCCGAAATCCGAAGTCCGAAGTCCGAAGTCCGAACGGCAAAGGGCGAAGGCGGCGGTTTTGGCGGACAGGGCGGGCGGTGTTGGACAAGGGTGTAGATCATGACCCCCCCCCGGGAATTACGCTCCGCAGCCATTATCGGCGGGGGCATCACAGGTTTAACCGCCGCCTTCTGTTTGAAGCGCAAGGGGGTGCCGGTAACCGTCTATGAGGGGAGCCAGCGTGTCGGCGGGGTCATCGAGTCCATCCGCGAGGGAGGCTATCTGGCCGAGTTCGGACCGAACACGATTCTCGAGACTTCCCCCAGGATTGGGCAGTTGGTGCGGGATGCGGGATTGGCCGGGCGGCGGCTTGACCCCGATCCGAAGGCCGAGGCGCGCTACGTGGTGCGCTATGGGCGGCCGGTGGCGATGCCGGGCTCGGCCTTGGGGTTCTTTACCAGCGAATTGTTCACCGCCAAAGCCAAGCTGGCCCTGCTGCGCGAGCCGTTCGTGCCGCGGCGCCGCGACGGCAAAGAGGAGAGCGTCGCGGAATTTGTCATCCGCCGCCTGGGCCGGGAGTTTCTCGACCATGCGATTGATGCGCTGGTGGCCGGGGTTTATGCGGGTGATCCATACAAGTTGTCGGTGCCGCAGGCCTTTCCGAAGCTGGGCCAGCTTGAGGCGCGCTACGGCTCGCTCATCAAGGGGCAGATCTTTGGGGCGCGCGAACGCAAACGGCGGGGCGAAGTGGCGAAGGACCGGGCGCCGAAGTTTTCCTTTGACGAGGGCCTGCAGGTGCTGCCCGACACGTTGCGCGAGCGCCTGGGCGAGGCAGTTCGCCTGGGCGCCAGTGTGACTGGGCTCATCGAGAGGCCGGCCCACGGCGGTTGGACGGTCCAGGCGCGCCAGGATGGCCGGGAGATGCGCGCCGAGCACAGCGCGGTCATTTACGCCGGCACGGCTTATAGGCTGGCCGAGATGCCAATCCAGGCGCAAGCGCCGGTGAGCTTCGCGGCTTTTGGCGAGATTCGCTACCCGCCGGTGGCCAGCGTGGTGCTGGGCTTTCGCCGCGAGGACGTGACCCATCCCTGCCAGGGATACGGCATGTTGATCCCGAAAATCGAGGGGTTCAAAATCCTGGGCGCGATATTCTCTTCGTCGCTCTTTCCGAACCGCGCGCCGGCCGGGTATATGACGTTGACCAGCTATGTCGGCGGGGAGCGTTATCCGGAGCTGGCGTCGCTGCCGCCGCCCGAGTTGGTTGCATTGACTTGCGAGGACCTGCGCGTGTTGCTGGGGGTCAAGGGCAAGCCCACGTATCAGCACGTCGTGTTCTATCCGTGCGCCATCCCGCAGTACAACCTGGGCTATGGCCGCTACCGGGAGCTCATGACGGAGATTGAGCGGCAGGCGCCGGGCTTGTTCTTGGCGGGCCACTACCGCGACGGCATTTCGCTGAGCGATTCGATGCTTTCGGGGTGCGATGTGGCGGAACGGGTTGAGAAGCATCTCCTGGTAAGATGAGAAAAGCCGTCCTTCTGGTGAACCTGGGTTCGCCCGACGCGCCGTCGGTGCCGGCGGTGCGGCGGTATTTGCGGGAGTTTTTGATGGACGGCCGGGTGCTGGACGTGAACTGGCTGGCGCGCTTCTGCATTGTCCACTTCGCCATCCTGCCGTGGCGCCCGAAACGATCTGCGGAGGCCTATCAGAAGATCTGGACGGCGGCGGGCTCGCCGCTCATCGTGATCAGCCGGAATGTGCAGGCCGAGCTGCGGCGGCGTCTGACGGTGCCGGTTGAATTGGCGATGCGCTATCAGCATCCGTCGATTCCTGAGGCGGTGCGCGCGTTGGCCCGGCAGGGCGCCGAAGAGGTGTTGGTCATCCCGCTCTTTCCCCACTATGCGATGTCGAGCTACGAGAGCGCCGTGGAACGGGTCAAGGAAGTCGCGGGCCGGCTGGCGCCGCCAATGAGGCTGGAAGTCCAGCCGCCTTATTTCGAGGAGCCTGATTATATTGCCGCCCTGGCCGGGAGCGCGGCGGATTATCTCAAGGGAGGTTTCGACCATTTGCTCTTCAGTTTTCACGGGCTGCCGGAGCGGCATCTTCGCAGGTCCGACCCGACGGGGTGTCATTGTATGACGGTCGAGAATTGTTGCGAGAGGGCCAGCCCGGCCCATGCCAGATGCTACCGGGCGCAATGTCTCAAGACCGTGGCGGCTTTTGTCCGCAAGGCCGGGGTGCCCCACGGAAAATATTCCGTCGCTTTCCAGTCGCGCCTGGGCCGGGACCCCTGGCTCAGGCCTTACACGGACCAGGTATTGGCCGAGATGCCCCAACGGGGGATCCAACGGCTGGCGGTGATCTGCCCTGCCTTCGTCTCAGACTGCCTCGAGACGCTCGAGGAAATGGGTCTGCGCGGGCGCGAGACTTTTCTCGGGGCCGGCGGGAAGCAATTCACGCTGATTCCCTGCCTGAACCAGAACCCGCTCTGGCTCGAGGCGCTCGAAAGGATGGCCGCCCGGTTTGCAAAACCGTTGCTCTACCACTGAGCTAGACTGGCTTAGGCCTTTACTATCAGTCACTTACACAGACAAGCCAAGTGCGTGTTGAAGCCCGGAGTTGACACCGCACGGGCGAGGAGAACGTAGCGGCGTCTCGGCAGAGCGCCGCCGATATCCGACAACCCCCACCATCCGACCTGAACAGTTGCCCGGAGCCATTTCAACTCAAGGAGTCTGGCAGTATTACGGCGCGGTCAAGCGCGAAGGCTCGTCGGCTGTGTGTGTTGGTCCGTCAAAGGCTTGCTCGGAAGGCGCCCTCAAGAGTATAGTGTGCCCATGAGCGTCTTGGAATTAAGTGATGAGCAGGTGATTTCCATTGTCCGGCAGTTGCCGGCGGCTCGCAAGCGCACGGCCTTGCTGGCCCTTGCGCAGGACTCGCAAGCCCGCCGCGAGGACCGGATGAGGTTTGGCGAGGCACAACTGCGCCGAGCGTGCGCCGAGCGCGGATTGGACTGGGACCATCTGTCGGAAGACGAGCGCGAAACCTTCGTGGATGGCCTGCTGCACGAAAAATAACCGTGGCCCTTACAGCCGTTTTCGATACGAACATCCTTTTCTCCGCGACGGCCTGGCGGGGAAATCCATACCAATGCGTCGAGCGGGCGCGGGTTGGTGAAATTCAAGCCGTGACCTGCCCGGAATTGATGGTGGAGTTGGCGGAGAAGTTGGAGATGAAGCTTGGTTTTTCCCCGGAACAGGCCGTCGAAGCGCTGGCGGATTATTTAGGCTTCCTCCGGATGGTGGGTATTCCAAAGTTGTTGGCCGCGGTGCCGCGCGATCCAGACGATGACATGGTGCTCGAATGCGCCATCGAGGGAAAGGCGCAGTACATCGTGACCGGCGACAAGGACCTTCTCGTGCTGAAAACGTTCCGTGACATTCAAATTGTCCGCGCCAGCGACTTCCTGAAGGTTCCGGCGAAGGGCCTTGGCTGAGTGTAATCGAGCCGAGCTCCGGCAACGGCGCCTTCCTCCGGGCGCTACCCAAGGGCGCGGACTGGTACGAGATTCAAAACGGGAGGGACTTCCTCAAGGCAGAGGGGCGCTGGGACTGGGCCGTCGGCAACTCGCCCTTTTCCTGGTGTGGTGTCTTACAAATACGTTGGCATTTGTTGCGCCGCATTGGGCTTCTGGCGCGGCTTACCACTCCACTTTCGCGGAGATCTTTGAATGTCTGGACGAGCGTGGAGTTGTCGACATCCGCTCCAAATGCTCATTCGTCGAACTGCTGTGCTGGCCAGCAACCAGAGTTATCCCGCAGGATCATTTATTGGACCTTTTCCAAGGAGATCCGACAAATCCTCGCGTGCGGGCAAACGTGCAGGCAAACCTGCGCGGGAGATTCTGTGCCCGCCAAGCACGACACCGGCAACTCTTGAGTCGTTGCCTGAGCGCCGCGGAGATCATCTTTGTCCCACATGTTGCTTTTGACCTTCTCTGCCATTGCCAGGACGACGCTGTCGCCCCGGAGATCGTGGCTCGCGAGCAGGACGTGAATGAACATTTTCAAGCGCATCACAACCCCCACCCAGATTGGTGGATATTCGACAGCGGGCATCGCGCCCCCCTTCAACTACCCCGTTTGGTTGTCACGAAACGTTTCCCTTGGCTTGGACGCCAACCTGCGCCAATGAGGCGCGAGGCAATTGAGAGGATTCGCGCCATCATAGCAGGAAATGAGGCCGCGCGTTGGATACAAATCACTGGCTTGTCTGCGCAACAACTCCGCAGAGCAGCCGGCCTCAAGGAGAGAATTGAACCGCTGCAGGAGGAACTGACCGCGATCCTCGGCGGCGCTGACTGACGGCGTGCTCCAGGAGAACCAGCCGACACCTCGGTGCTGACTCACCCACCAACCCGGACACGTGCCTCGTGAAGCTCCTTCGGCCCTATATCGTCAACGGTTTCTCCAAGCCACAGCGAACGGCGCCGTCACGACTCCCGGCGCCCCGGGCCCACGTCATCCGGAAAAACATCGCGCAGCCGGCATTTCAGCCGGGACAGAATCTGGTCCACCCTCTGGAGCGTGGCGCTCTGTTCGAGGTTTTGGAGCCGATGGAGAGAAGACGCCGAAATGCCCAGTTTCCTCGCAAACTGGGCGTACGTCGCTTGCCCCTGCTTTCTCCTCAGGAACGCCGCAAACTGCTTGTCAAATCGGCTCGACACACCGGCATCCTGCCGAAGGTGCCATTCCGTATGCGGAATATTTGCGGATTATTTGCGTTGACAGAAAGCGAGCGTTGGATTTATCCATAGACCCTGTGAAAACCCGAAGAATCCCCCTTGCGGTGACAGCCCTTATGGCACTGGTCCTATTGTCTGGTTGCTCTGGCAGTCCTCCACCCGATGTCATCAGCCAGGCGGTGGACTGGCAGCTGAGGCAGACCATCGGCGGTGGTGGTAGCAATCCGCTTTTTCAGAGCTACCAAATCACGAACAAATACGTCGAGGATTCCACGGTTGGGAATACTTTTGTCTATGATTATGAGGCGAAGTGTATAATCACTGGTGTCCAGACGATCCTATCGGAGAGTGGCGGGCAGCGCTCGCGATGGTATTCAGACCCAAGCCTCTTTAATGGCACACTGAAAAGTTTCGATGGGTCTGTGGGTCTCATAAAGAAAGGAAACGCGTGGTATTTCCGAAATACGGAACGTTAACAAGTCTTTGGATCAGGACCAGCTGCCGGGAGCGAGGATAAGGCTTATTGCTTTGAGGCGAATGGCTCAGACATTCTCGTCCTGCGCGACCAAATCGCCTTTGAGGATTACTCGGTCCAATACCAGAAGTTTGGGATCGCCGGACCAAACAAACAGCAGCTTCAAGAGATCGATGGGAAGTTCACATCCGAGGGGAAACTCTTCAGTCCAACAGCGGAGCCCGAGGCAGCCTGCCCCGACCAGCCCGCCAAATAATTCAACGCCCTCGAAATTCACGGGGGGCGACTGGTTCACGGTGGGTTTACTCCTGTTCGGGTTGGTGAGCTTGTGTATGGGTGTCTTCGGGTGGACGAACCCGGACAGGGTCATCACGGACAGGTATGGAGGAAGCGTATCCTTGGAAATCCCTACCGCCGCCTCTTCGGACGACCGCTGGACGCAAGCCGGTTTTGGCTTGGGTCTCCTTGTTTGGGGGGCAATGCGCGCCAACAAAAGGTTTGGTAAGCAACCTGCCAAGTGATCCGCCGTCGGCGGGATGGAACCTCGCGCAAAGCGTGTTTACAAAAAATGGTTTCCAAGCCCATTCCCGGCCTGTAATATGGACCGTGAATTCTCAACTCGCTCTGAGTCCAGAACTCCTGACATGGTATCCCGCGAAAATGTCCGCTTTTTCTCGCCCAGCGGCCTCATGACGCCTCCCGAATCGCGTACCGCCGGCGCAATGGCGAGCCCGGGAAACAGGTGTTGGTCTGATTGAGCTCCTCACAGAGCGCTGCGACTGCCCGCGTGCGATGGGGTGAACTTTGCGGTGCCAGTGTGACGCGCAACTCCGTCTGGGTGACCTCCAGATCCGCCGCGCTGGCCAAGGCTGACTGCAGCAGAGTTCGGCCTTCGTCGCCTGCCCTCCGGTAATGGGGCGCGACCAATCGGAGCAAGCCGCTTTCCGCCTGATAGGCCACGATCTTGAGCACATTGGTCAGATGCTTTCGTTCCGGCGCCAGTTTCACCACAGGTTCTTCGGTCAGGCCTTGGACCGGCACGCGTCGCGGCACAGCGGTGCGACGTTGCTGCAGTTGCCGCACGCGCTGCCAGGCACGCCAGATCTTCTGGCCCAGTTTGCCCTGCGCGATCTTGAACCCGCGCATGGTTGGGCGCTGCCGTTCCAGGCTGGCGAACGCCTCCACGCCGTACTCGGCTTCGAGTCGATCCGGTTGAGCTTGCGCCTGGCGCAGTTGGACGTCCACCGCCGCCCAGACCGGGTTGGGAACCTCGCGCGTGGGATCGTCGGGCACCGTGGCATACTCGACGAGTGCGTCCAGCGCGTATTCCTGGCATAGATACTTGAGGAAATTCTCTTGTCGCCAGCGATCGAACATCCGATAGGCCACCCGGGCGGCGGACAAGTCGCGGGGCGAGGTTAGGATCGGTGTTTGATGCCCATTGTCCATCAGGCGGGTGACCTGCCGCAGGCGTAGTTTGCCCTTGAGCAAGCGCACCTCTTGGTCGGCCAAAACGTAAGCGAGGGTCCGCCCGTTGACACGGGTGCGGCGGGGCTGGAAGCGGTTGCGCGGGATGTGGGGATAGCGCCCTTTGCGGTAGGTCAGCAGGTCGAAGCCCGCCGCGACGATCTGGACAAAGAGCTTGGGACTGTAGCCGCCGCGATCAAAGACTACAGTGACGCGCCGTTCGCCCACCAGGGCACGGATCTGCGCCAGTATTCCGGGCAGCATCTTGGCCGAGCCGGCATTGGCTTCGGCCGTGACGACGAAAAGCGGATCGCCGGCCGTATCGTTGACCCAGTAATCCGACGTGGCGGGCAACGAGATACGCAGGCGCGTCACATGCGTCTTGGGCAGCCGATGCTGGCCGTGGTAAACCCGCACGTGGCCATCGACGTAGAGGAAACCCAGCGCGGCTCCGCGCAGGGCGACCCGTTGCTCGGCCAGCGTCCGGCCAAACTGCGCCGCGCGACCAGCGGCCGCCAGGCCGGCCAGTTTGCGCCGTAGCGTCTTGACTTCGGGTGCCCGGTCCAAGCCCAGCACGCGGCCTAGATCCCGCGGCTCCAGCGATGGCTCGGGTCGGTGTCCCAGGTGCTCGGGAGCGGAGTCGGTACGGCGGATGCAGAAAAAGCGGACAGGTTTGGGTTCCCCCCCTCGCGCGTCAGATCACGACAAATGCAGGGAAATTGCGGAAAACCGCGGATACCATGTCAGGAGTTCTGGATGTCCGTTTCGTGACAGAACTTGTCTTAAAGGTAAGTTGACATTCACCGGCGAGTGCGGCAGCATGGCGCAGTTAGACGGATCGTTTGGCCGCCAGTTCCGCAGGTTCTCAGGTTCCGCGTTCGTGCCGGGGAACGGGATGGCCGTCGTCCGTCGTTGACTCGTGCATCCGGGGATCAAGTCCGAAAGTTCCCGTTGCGCGTCAATGACCGCATTCGGCGCGAACCAGGCCGGGCAGTGATACGAGTTTGCCTTAAATGCAGAATGGACAGCTCTCAAATGCCTCTGAAAACGGTACTTTTGGTCGATGATGTGGACGCGAGCCGGATCATGGCAAAGTGGTTCCTGAGCAACTTCGGCTACGAGGTCGAATCCGTGCGAACCGCCGAGGAGGCGCTTGCCCTGTTTAATCCGCGGGTCCATGACGCCGTTATCACGGACAATACGATGCCCTGCCTGACGGGGGCGGAGATGGCCCACATCATCAAGCTCCGATCGCCGGCAACCCCGGTCATCATGTTTAGTGGTTCGCCTCCCGAGGATCGCTCTTGCCTGGATGTCGTGATTCAGAAGCCGGCGCATCTGATGACGCTCAAGGATGCATTGGACACTCTGTTTGGTGGCGCCGGGACAGAACCAAACCAGTCGCATCGTGAGTGAGGCCAAGGGGCGGTAGAGCGGGCGATTGGAAGGAGATGAGGGGCAGGATTACTGAGGAGTCCATGGGAGGCACTACAGACGGACGGCCCCTCACCCCGGCCCTCTCCCCATCGGATGGGGAGAGGGAGAGCGGTTGGCCGCCACACACTGCAGGGCAACCCGAGGACTGAGCAGTAAGATTACGATTAGGAGAGCGACGATTTCATGGCGGGCGAGCGAGTCGCGCATCATTTTTTCCACCGCTCCCGATCCGCGAGAAAGAGCTGATAGGGGAAATACTCGGCCTGGGCCTTGCGCAGGGGGAATTCCTTAGGTTCTTCTCTGAGGAGAACGGTTTGGGCGATGAAACTGCCCCAGCTTTCTTCGCCGGCCTGGACCCATTGGGAAACGAACTTGCTGTCCATGGTCTCGGCGGTGAGATACAGGGCCTGGATCGGCCTCAGAAAATCGTTAATGGCAAAGAAGTCCTCGTGCCGGGCGCGGTCTTTGGCACTGGGCACGGCCTGGAGGGTGAGCCAGGCACAGCGACGCTGGCCATACCAGGCCACGGCCCAGGGAATGTCGCTCATCATGAGTTCGCTTTCTCTCATGTAACCGGACACCTTCTGGATTTCGGGCGGCAGATAGGGAGGGTACGCCACGGGCGAAGGGCGGGGGGGCAGGAAGACCAGGACCAGGGGCAAGCAGGCAACGGCGCCGAACAGGCCAATGACCATATAGCGCATTTGGAGCACGGGCAGCTCGACCTGGTCGAGCAATAAAAAGAAAAGGCCGATGCCATAAACCAGGACCAACGGGCCAAGGAAGACCAGGAAATTCTCCGAGTTGATCTCCGGGGAGGCGGCCGAGAGCTCAGTGCGGCCCAGGGCCTGCACCACAGCCAGGACGGGCAGGCACAGCAACAGGAAGAAGCGCAACCGTTGGGTGGAGGGGTTGCGAAAATTCACGAGCAGGCCAACCAGGAAGAACGCGCTGACCCAGGTGCCGCCCAGCTTGGGCAGGGCGTTTTGAGCGATTTCGCGCGTGTTGGCCATCAGCTTGACCCAGAAAGGCATCAGGGCGAGCCTGGAAAAATCAGGTTCCAAAGAGCGCAAGAGGCGGTTTCCCGGGAAAAGACTCGTGCCTTCCATGACCGCGTAACCGGCGGTGCCGAAGGGGGTGCCGCTGACCCAGACATTGCGCGCGAGCCAGGGACCCATCACCGCGGCGAACACGCCCAGCACAGTCAATGTCAGCATCACGCGCTGTTGCGGGTTGGAAAAGAGAATGAGGAAAGCCACCACGGGCAGAATCAGCCACCCAAAACCGTAGCGGGTCAGCGCGCCAAGGCCAACCAGCACGCCAATGGCCCCCGCCAGCAGGAAGGGGCCGCTGGGTCCCCACTTGGGCTGGCGCGATTCCTCCTCGAGCAGGGCCAGGCACCAGGCCAACCCCGTGAAGATGTGCAGCAACAGGATGGTCGGGAGTCCTGACACGGTGAAGCGCCAATACAACTCCCCGCCCAGCAACAACACGCCGGACAGCCAGGCCACCGGCGCATCGAAGAGGCGCCGGGCGAGAAAAAAAACCGAGACGACGAGCCCCAGGAACAACAGTTGGTTGAACAGAGCAATAAGAAAATCGGGCTGATAGCGCCAGAATCCGCCGCCGTTGGTCCAAAAGAACCCTTGCGAAACCGGGTAATGGAAGGGCAATATTTTCATCAGGCCGGCCAGCACGACCGGATAGAGCGGCGCGTTGGCCAGGTCGGGGTGCAGGCCCTTGAGCCGGGCAGGGTCGGAGGCATTGGCGGGCTCCGCCGGTCTTTGTTGGTTGTGGCGCTTGACCAGGAAAATGCTCAAAGGACGGATAAAGCCGGTGCTGAACCCTTTGCCCTGGGCCAGGTTGCGGCCCACCTGCGCGCTGTCCATGGCTTCCTGGCTGTTCAGGTTTTTGAAGGCGCGCCAGTCGTATAGACAGGTGAGCGCGGCCACGGCCAACACGGCCAAACCGATGCGAAAAAAGCGGGGGCCGACGCCGACTTCCAATTGGTGAATCAGGTCTTGTGGGAGTGGAAAGCGCATGTGAAAAATGAAAATCCAATTCCAAATCAAAATCCCTCGAGGTGGTAGGCGTGAAATTTGCGGTGGAGCGTCCTGCGGCTCATGCCCAGTTTGGCGGCAGCCAAGGTTCGGTTTCCATCGGCCTGCTTGAGCGCGCGGACAATCAGCTCTTTTTCGGCCTCTTTGACCGTCAAATCAGTGCGGGCCGGCAAGGGTTGGGTGTGCGCCGGCCCACCCGCGCCGGCTTCGCGCAACGCCGGGGGCAGGTCGCGCGCCGTGATACGGTCCCCCCGGCACAGAACGACGCCGCGCTCGATGGCGGTGCGCAACTCGCGCACGTTGCCGGGCCAGGCGTAACGGAGCAGCAATTCCAGGGCCTCGGCGGTGAAACCGTTTACGGGCTTTTCATTTTCGGTGGCGAACTGGCGCAAAAAGGCCTGAGCCAGCAACGGGATGTCCTCGAGGCGCTCGCGCAACGGCGGCAGCCAGACCTCGACCACCCGCAAACGGAAAAACAGGTCCTCGCGAAACGCCCCGCTCTTGGCCAGTTCGGCGAGGTTCTTGTTCGTGGCCGCCACGAGGCGGAGGTCGGCGGTCAGGGTCGTGTTGGACCCGACCCGCTCAAAGGTCCGCTCCCCCAGGAACCGCAAGAGCTTGACTTGGATGGAGGCATCGATTTCGCCAATCTCGTCCAGAAACAGGGTCCCGCCTTGGGCCTTCTCGAACCGGCCGATGCGCCGCTCGTAGGCGCCGGTGAACGCGCCCTTCTCGTGGCCGAACAACTCGCTCTCGAGCAAGGTGGGCGCCAGGCCCGCGCAATGCACGGTCACCATCGGCTGCTGGGCGCGCGGGCTGAGTTGATGGATCGCCTTGGCGATGCGCTCCTTGCCCGTGCCGCTCTCCCCCTGCAAGAGCACCGTCGCCCGAGACGGGGCGACCTGCCGCACCATATCCAGCACCTCCTGCATGGCGCGCGATTCACCGATGATGTTCTCGAGGCCGAACTTCGTATCCAGTTGCTGGCGAAGCGACACATTCTCCACCTCCAAGTTCTGCTGGCGCAACGCCCGCCCGATGCGCATCTCCAGCTCGTCGATCTGCAGCCGGCCCTTGGCGATGTAATCGTCGGCGCCGCGTTTCATGGCCTCGACTGCCAGTTCTTCGGACCCGTAGGCGGTCATTAAGATGCAGACTGGCGGCTTCGAGAGCGACTTGGCCCGGACAATCAGTTTCATCCCGTCCTCGCTGGACAAACGGAAATCCGTCAACAGCACATCCACGTGCTCCCGCTCGAGCATCTCCATCGCCATCCGGGCGTCCTCGGCCAGATAGACATCATAACGATGCTCCAACGCCGCCCGGAGTCCTTCCCGCTGCGTCTTCTCGTCATCTACTATCAATAGCGTCGGTGTCATTTCCAGCCGATCGGCAAGCAACCGGCTCCAGCATGGAGGGTAAAGAGTCTCGGCGCCTTAAACAACCGGCAATTTCAAGTAAGGCGTCAGTGAAGGCGGGAGTGTCACGGGGTCGGCCGGGGACTCTGTTTCCGCCTTCACTGACCGGTTACAATTTCAAGCGGCTAATCAAAGCCTGTCCCAAGAGCTCCGATTCTTGACCTTTGTCGCAACCTTTGTCGCCAACTTTGTCGAAAATCGGCGAGTTCGACAAAGTTGGCGACAAAGGTTGCGACAAAGGTTGCGACGAAGTCTTCCGTTGGCCGGTCTTTTGGGACAGGCTCCTAATCGGGCGCCGGGGCCTCCAGCAGGCGCGGCTTGCGCTCGTGCAAGGGCAACCCGATGCGAAAAGTCGTGCCCCGACCGACCTGGCTTTCGAGTTCGATGCGCCCCCCATGGGCGCGGACGATGCGCTGCACAATCATCAAACCCAAACCGGAGCCTCTGTCCTTGGTGGTGTAAAACGGCTCGAAGATGCGCTTGAGCTGTTCCTGGGGAATGCCGCCCCCGGTATCTGCGACGCTCACCCAGACGCCGTCGGCGCCTTCCCAGGTTTGCAAAGTCAGGGTGCCGCCCCGGGTCATGGCCTGCATCGCATTGCGCACCAGGTTCACCAGGACCTGCTGCATCTGGTTCGGATCGATCGGTGTAGCGGGCAGTTGGCGGGCCAGCCTGCTCTTGACATTCAAGCCCCGGTTGGCCAGCTCCGGCTCGAGGAGCTTGAGGGTCTTCTGGACCACTTCGTTCAGTCCGGCCGGCCGCAACTGCGGGGCCGTCGGGCGAATCGCCTGCAAGAACTGGGTCACGATGCAATCCAGCCGGTTGATTTCGCCTTTGGCCACGGCTTGAAACTGCTCGAGTCTGCCGATGATCTCGGCGGCCTCTCTTTCGGCCATTGGCCGGGCGCGCTGCCTGGGCCTGGAGTGAGGCCCTGCGCCGGGACCCGTGGTAGAGACGGGCCCACCGCCGAGGGCGCTCTTGAGTTTCTTGACCTCGCGCTCCATGAGCTGGAGATGGATGTGCAACGCGTTGAGGGGATTGCCAATCTCATGGGCCACGCTGGCAGCCAGCAGCGTGAGGGCCTGGATGCGCTCGCTCTCGATCGCCTCGAAAGTCTGCTGCCGCGCCTCGGTCGCATCATGGAGAATGAGCGCCACCCCGGCGCTGCCCGGCCCCTCTCCATCCAGCGGAGCGGCATAGAGCCGGAGAAAACGGGGTCGCGGATAGACCACCTCAAATTCATGCCGCACGCCGCCCTGGCCCCCGGCCAGCTCGAAACGGACGAGCTTCTCCCAGTCCAGCCCGGGTATATGATGAGTGACCGGCTGACCCTCGACGTTGGCCTGCAACCCCAGCAACCGCGTGACCGCCTGGTTGAAATAGAGAATCCGGCCCGCCTCATCGACCACCAGGACGCCGTCCTCGATGGTATTGAAAAGGGTCTCGAGGAAACTGCGCTCACGCGCGAACCGCTGGATGACCGTCTGGAGCCCCTCGGCATCCAACCGCCCAATCCGCCCCAGCACCTTGTCCAGGAAACTCGAATTGCCCGCCATAATAGTCACCACAACGATCCATCACGCCATTGTCTGCCAGGCCTGTTGCACCCAATTATGAATGATGAGGAGTGGCAGGAGATGCGTTGGATCATTACCTGCCGTACCTCTTCTTCATCCGGGCGGACGCCGCCGCTGAGTTGGCCGCCGGCCCCGTGGACATGGGCGGGGCAACCTGAGTCGTCGGGTCGGGGAGGATGAGGGGTGCCTTGAATTGTCCTGCCACCACCGTCTTGTCCGTGTCCGCCAAGGCCAGGAAGATCTTCCCGGAAATGAGCCCCTTATCCATTTGGCCCAGCTCCAGCTTCAGCGCATAGTTGGAAGAGAACCTCTGCTCGCTGGGGGCGAAGCCCGCGCTGGTCTTCCAAAGCTTAGTCACCTGGGACACGGCGGGATCGGCGGCGTCCGGAGAAACCGTAAAGGTTTGGTTGGTTGGACCTTCGTTGCCTTTGAGCCGGAGGAAAACCTGAACGGCGCGATCGGGGGTAAGGCCGTTGCCCTGCCGCAAGGTCAACGCGTAGGCCGTGGCCGTTTTTTTGTCGATTCGCGCCTTATCGGCCACGAAACTGCCGCCGGAGATGACGCCGTTAACCTTGCTGAGCGGGATGGTGACATGGCTGACATCCAGCGTATGCACCGGGGCCACCACCGGCAAATCCTTGTCGGCCGCCGCCGCGGCGCTGGCGCCATCAGCCCCCGCATTGTCTGCCAGCGCCGTCTCGCCGTCCCCCGCGACCGGCACGCCGGCCGGGCCGCGCCGGTTGAGCCTTTTTTTCACGCTGGCTTTTAGCGAAGGCGCAGGACGGCTGGGCGCGGTCCCCTCCAGCGCGTCGTTCACGTCCATCGCTGCCCCAACGTCTCCACCCACCACGGGACGCTTGGCGGCGGCGTCCGACGTGGAGTTGAACTTGTCCCGCGCCTGGCCGATCAGGGGATAGCCATAGTAGCCGCCCACGCCCAGCGCGGCGACCCCCAGGCCGATAAGCGCATACTTGAGCAGCGGGCGTTGCTGCTTCTTGGGGGGCGGTTGAAACGGCTTTTGCACCACGCCCGTGGGGGTGATTGAACGCGCCACTTGCGTCTTGCCGGCCGAAAGCCGGGGTGCCGGACCCGATGGCGGTTTGGGCACCAGGGGATGGCTGCCGGCCGGGGGCGCCTCCATTTGCGGGACCACGATCCCACCCTGGCAAGTGGGGCAGTTGATCTCGTGCCCGCACCAGAGTTGGTCGCATTGAATGCCCTGTTGACAATGCGGACAGGTGAACTTGATGTCAGCCATAGTCTTTCTTTGTTGTACGCCGCTTCGGGTCCTGCCTGCGCTCGAAGGCCCAAGGCTTTGGCGTTGTCACTGCCCATTTACAGCACTCCCATCCATCCGAGTCAAGCCGGACATTGCAGCAACAGAAGCTTGACTGCGGCAGAAAAAGTGAATTACATCCCGAGCGAACAAGTCTTACGGTTGTTGAACAGATGTTTGGTTGCCGGCTTAAGCCTATGAAAACAATGACTATGATCCACTCAAGCAAATTCTTCCTGGCGGCCATTTTGTGCGCCTTGGGGTTGGCCCTGCCCACCCAAGCCGCGCCCAAGAATGTCCTGGTCGTGACGGTCACCAAAGGGTTCCGGCACGATTCGATCCCAACCGCCGAAAAAGTGCTCGGCGAATTGGCCGAAAAAAGCGGCGCTTTCACCGTGGACTACGTCCGCAACGACCAGGAGATGGCCGAGAAAATGACCCCCCAGGCGCTCGAACATTACGATGCCGTCGTGTTCGCAAACACCACCGGCGCACTTCCCCTGCCCGACAAACAGGCCTTCATAGACTGGATCAAGTCCGGCAAGGGCTTTGTCGGAATGCACGCGGCCGCCGACACCTTCGATCAGCAAAACCGCTGGGATCCGTATGTCGAGATGCTTGGGGCTGAATTTCAAACGCATCACGCACAAGTGGAGGTCGAAGCGCTGAACCAGGACGAAGCCTGCCCCATCTGCCGTCATTTGGGCCCGAGCTGGAAGGTTTACGACGAGATTTACCTGATGAACGACTACGACCCGAGGAAAGTGCATGAGTTGCTGACCCTGGACAAGCATCCCAACGACAAGACCCCGGGCCATTACCCCATTTCCTGGTGCAAAATGTGCGGCCAGGGCCGCGTCTTCTACACCTCCCTGGGCCACCGCAAAGACGTGTGGGACCCGAACGATACCGACCGCAAGAATTCCAAGGAAGTCGCCGAGGCCTATCAGAAGCTCATATTGAACGGAATCAAGTGGGCCGTTGGCCTTGAGGACTTCGACGCCAGGCCCCAACCCGCTCGCCCCACCAATGTGCGCGTGGTGCCTGGGCCTTGAGGGTTCCGACTTCCAAAGAATTGACAGATATGAACGAGAACGAGAGCAAATCTCAAGATTTTAACCGGCGCGAGTTTCTGAAGGGCGGGTCGGTCGCCAGCCTGATGACCCTGTTGGGCGGAGTGGAGCTCTTTGCCCAAACCGCCGCCGAACCTGCCCCCGGCGCGGAGTACAAGGGACCCAAACTCAAGGTCGCCGTGATCGGCCTCGGCCCGTGGGGACGAGAGATTCTCAACACCCTGGCCCGAGTGCCGGAGGCGGAAGTCGCCGCCATTTGCGACAACTATCCGTCTTCCATCAAACGTTGCGCCAAGGACTTTCCGAACGTAGCCACGAGCCAGGATTACAAGACGATCCTTGCCAACCGGGAGCTCCCCGCCGTGGTGATTGCCACCCCCACCCATAAACACAAGGACATCGTCCTGGAGGCCCTCAAGGCCGGCAAGCACGTCTATTGCGAGGCGCCACTGGCAAACACGATCGAAGACGCCCGCGCCATCGCCCTGGCCGCCAAGGCCGCCAAACAGTCGCTCTTCCAGGCCGGCTTCCAGGGACGCTCGGACCCGCAGTTGGAATTCGTCCTCAAGTTCGTCCGTTCCGGCGCGGTCGGCCAGACGGTGCTGGCCCGCGCCCAGTCGCACAAGAAAACAAGCTGGCACGCCCAGTCCTCCAATCCCGACCGCGAAAAGGAGTTGAACTGGCGGCTGGATAAATCCATCTCTCTTGGCCTGGTTGGCGAAATCGGCTGCCACGCTGTCGACCAGACCGCCAGGTTCCTCAATGCCAAACCGACCGCCGTTACCGGCTTCGGCTCGCTATTGGTCTGGACCGACGATGGCCGCGACGTGCCTGACGCTATCCAGGCCGTCTTCGAGTTCCCGGGCGGTGTCCGGCTCATTTACGACGCCACGCTCTGCAACTCGTTCGACGCCGCTTGCGAGATGCTCTACGGCACCAATGCCGCCGTCATGTTCCGCGACGGCAAGACCTGGATGTTCAAAGAGGTCGACTCCCCTCTGCTGGGCTGGGAGGTCTATGCCGGCAAAGACCAGTTCTACAAAGACACCGGCATCACCCTCGTGGCCGATGCCAGCAAACCCAAGCCCCCGGGCGGCCAGGCTCCTGACCCGCTTACCACCACTCCCCTCTTCAGCGCCCTGCAAACCTTCGCCCGCAATGGCAATGATATGAGCCGCGAAATAAAGCAATACGTCGAGAACTTCGGCGACGCCGATGTCGACGGGCTTAACGAGCACCTCTCCAAGGACGTTCACCTCCGGCCGGCCGCCGGTTACCTCGAGGGCTTCCAGGCAACCGTTACCGTGATTAAGGCCAACCAGGCCGTCCTCGCCTGCCGGCGCGTGGCCATCGAACCCGAGTTATATGAATTAGCTTGACTGACCTAACGTCAAGATTGATGAACGAGAATTGGAACTAAACAACCACGAAAACCCATGAAGATAAGAACCCTGATAGCCGGCGGTTTCGCCCTGTTAATGGCCGCCGCCCTCCCCGTCCAAGGGGCCGACCAGACCATCATCTACCGATCCTCCCCTAGCGGCAGCAAGATGAAGATCGAAGGCACCGCCAACATGATTCACACGACGTGGTGGGTCCAAGCCACGTTCATCATCGGCAGCCTTCAAGTCGGTCCCGGGTTCCCGACCGAACCCGGCCAGGCGGTCACGCCCGGCAGGGTGGAAGCCCAAGCCACCAATGTCGCTATCAGCGTGCGCGCGCTCAAGAGCGTCGAGAAGGACGAAAAGCCCTACGACGAGAAGATGGACGAGATCATGTACGAGCACCTCAAGGCGGACAAATACCCTATGATCGTTTATCGCCTCAAGGAACTGACGCTCAAGGAAGCGCCCAAGTCCCAGGACGCGCCCTACGTCATGGACGCGAAGGGCGAACTGGCCATTGCCGGCATCACCAACCCCATCTCCATGACCGTCAACGTCCTGCCGCTCGAAGGCAAGAAACTCAAGATCACCGGCTCCACCAGCGTGAAAATGTCCGACTACAAGGTCGGCCCCGTCGCGCCAAAAATCGCCCTGGGCATTATCAAGACCGGCGACGATGTGAAGCTCAATTTTGAGTGGATGTTGATCCAGAGAGCTCCCCCCAGAGCTGCCGCCAGCAAGTAATTGGTTGGCTTATGGGACGCTCGTCCTTACCGACATCGCCGGCCTGACTCATTAGGGGCACTGGTGGTATCCGTTGCTCTCAGGCCAAGGGCCTGATTCATACCAGCCCAGGGCAACGCCCGGGCGTTGCCCTGGGCTGGTATGAGTGACGCCGTTGGCGTCGAGAACAGGCCCGCAGCGCTTCCCGGGTGCTGCCTATCCGGGAATTTGCTGTCGTGCGCCCAGAAGCTTGCCGACCGCGGCGCTACTTTGTCGCGGGCGGCGCCCACTTGCTCACCTCCTCGGCCGTCGGGAAGTTGGCCGGAACACTCTGGGTCACCCGGCCGGTGGCGGCCCACTCGGCGCCGCGGTCGAGGGTAGCCACGAAGCCGGCGTCCAGCATGGATTCCGCGTTATGCCCGAGGGTCGTGTGGAAAACCCGGCCCTTGCCGTAGCGGATGACCATCAGCATCGGCTCCTCCTGATGGGTCACGTCCGATTGTGCGGTGGCCAGCACGGTGACGTTCTCGGCCGGCCCGCAGAGGGTCGCGTAGAGTTCGTCGCGGGTATGCCGCCACCTGGCCGGCAGACCTTTGGTAATGGGGTGGTCCGCGTCGCGGGTCTCGACCACGAAGGAGAAAAACTGGCCGTGAGTGCCTCCCCCGCCGTGGGCGTCCCTCACGACCTTGCCGTCGCGCCAGCGGAGCATGGGGCCGCTCTTGTCGCTGCGCCCGCCCCAGCCGCCGACCCCGATCATCCGGTTATACTCGACCCAATTCGGGAAGGCGTTGTCGGCGGCATGTACGCTGACCAGGCCGCCACCGTTCTTGACGTATTCCTCGAGGGCCTGCCGCGTCGCTTCCGGCCAATCCTGGCCGTTGTAGTTGGAGACGATGACTTGGTACTTGGCAAAATCGGGTTTGAAGCCGGCCAGGCTCTGTCCCGGCGGCGGGCTGGTGGCGACCTGGACGGTGAACCGGCCCGAGCTTTCGAGGGCGGCCTTGAGGATGGGTGTCGTCTGCTGCCAGCCGTGATTATTCTGGCCGTCAACGATCAGCGCCTTGAGCGTCGCGGGTTGTGGCGCCGCTGCGTGGACGCGAGCGTGGGGAGGGAAGAGCACAGCGCAAAAAAACAAGGGCAGCAGCAAAGAAGCTTTTCGCATGGGCCGATCCTTGCCTCGGTCCGGCAGAACGGGCAAGCCAATTCGCTAATATTGCCGTTCATACTCGCTCGGGGTTTTTGTCTTCGGGCGCTCCCGTGCCAGCCAATACGTCGGGGCCTGCCGGTCCAGCTTCCGCCGCAGGAAATCTTTGCCCAGCAGCGAGGCCGCCCAGCCCACCGGCGTAATCACCAGAAAAAAGAACACCGTCAGAACGAGGTGTGAAACCACGAAACCGAGCGCCAGCGCCAGCCCCATCCAGGCGATATATACGGGCTTCAACGCCATGGGCAGCGCCACCCCCAACGCCAGCAACACCATCCCCGGAGCCAGGAACCAGGGGAAATGCCCCTTGCCTCGCGCCGCCATGAGCAGGCCCAGCGCGGCAAAAACTCCACCCACCACCAGGCCGAAGTTGCGCAACTCCCGCGCGCCGGTCTTTAGTTCTCTGAGTTCCTGCAAGGCCATTTCAGTCCAATTCAAATTCCTTGAGCCAGTCGATGTCTTTATCGAGGGGCTTCTGGCCGGTTTTCTCGAGCACGAAGTTGCCCAGCACCAGGAAATCCATATTGGTGCGCATGAAACAGAGATAGGCGTGCTCGGGCGTGCAGACAATGGGCTCTCCACGCACATTGAAAGAGGTGTTGATGATGACGGGGCAGCCGGACTTGGCCGCAAAGGCCTTGATGAGCCGGTAAAAGATCGGGTGGTCCGCCTCAGTGATGGTCTGGACGCGCGCCGAGTAATCCACGTGCGTCACCGCCGGAATGGTCGAGCGGAGCGTGAGCAGTTTCTCCAACCCGAAACGACGCTGCTCGGCGGCGCTCAACTGCCGCCGCTGGCTCTTGGCCACCGGCGCCACCAGCAGCATATACGGACTTTCCGTATCTAAATCGAAATACTCCGACGCCCGCTCCCTCAAGACCGTGGGCGCAAACGGCCGAAAGCTCTCGCGAAACTTGATCTTGAGATTCATCAGCTCCTGCATCTGGGCCGAACGGGCGTCGCCGATGATCGAGCGGGCTCCCAGCGCGCGCGGGCCAAACTCCATCTGCCCCTGAAACCATCCGATCACCTTTCCGGCCTGGATGAGGTCGGCGACTCGTCCGGGCAACTCTTCATCGGACACTTCAACGAAGGGGGCCTGCCGCTCGAGCAGGAAGCGGCGAATCTCTTCGTTGGAGAAGCTGGGTCCCAGGAGGGAACCGCGTTGCGCGTCGCCCGGGCTCCTGGCCTGACGCGGCTGGCCGAGGTAATGATGCCACGCCAGCAACGCGGCTCCAAGCGCCCCGCCCGCATCGCCCGCTGCCGGCTGAATCCAAATCCGGTCAAAGAGGCCTTCCCGCAAAATGCGCCCGTTAGCCACGCAGTTCAGGGCCACCCCCCCGGCCAGGCACAGGTGCTTGGAGCCCGTCTGGCGGCGCACATGCCGCGCCATGCGCAGCATGATCTCTTCCGTTACATCCTGGATCGAGCGCGCCAGGTCCATGTCCCGCTGCGTCAACCGCGATTCCGGCTTCCTGGGCGGCCCACCCAGGAGTCGCTCGAAGCGCCGATTGGTCATCGTCAGGCCCACCGCGTAGTTGAAATAACGCATGTTGAGCCGGAAGGAGCCATCCGCCTTGAGGTCCACCAACTCCCGCAGAATCACCTCCACATACTTGGGCTCGCCATAAGGCGCCAGGCCCATGAGCTTGTATTCACCGGAGTTGACCTTGAACCCGGTGAAGTAAGTGAACGCCGAGTAGAGCAAGCCCAGGGAATGCGGAAACTGCAACTCGCTCTGAATCTCCACCCGGTTGCCCTGGCCCACCCCAAAACTGGTCGTCGTCCACTCCCCGACGCCGTCGACCGTCAGAAACGCCGCCTCGGAGAAGGGGGACGGGAAAAACGCCGCCGCCGCGTGGGATTCATGGTGTTCGGGAAAGAGGAGCTTGGCCTGGCAACCCAGTTCATTGCCAATAAGCTCCTTCATCCAAATCCGCTCCCGAATCCAAAGTGGAATGGCCATCAGAAACGACCGCAGCCCTGCCGGCGCGCAGGCCAGGTAGGTGTGCAGAATCCGGTCAAACTTGAGAAACGGCTTCTCGTAAAAGGCGACCAGGTCCAAGTCTCCGGCGCCAATGCCCCCCTGGCGCAGGCAACAGGCGACCGCCTGGCTTGGAAAAGCCGGGTCGTGTTTCTTGCGCGTAAACCGCTCCTCCTGGGCGGCCGCCACAATCTCCCCGTCCCGAACCAGGCAGGCGGCGCTGTCGTGGTAAAAGGCCGAGATGCCCAGGATGTTCGTGGAGCCTTTCATGGCCGCAAATCATCCTTTCACGCTGTCGCACCAGATGGCGGCAAAGCCGGGGGCAACTGCCTGCGAGTGGCGAATCGTAAACTGGTGCGCCCCAAACCACTGGCGACAGGCCGCCTCCACCTCCGGCCCGTGCGTCTCGACCAGCAACCGCTTGATATTCCGGGCCTGCCCTCCCATGCCCTCGAGCACCTCCAACTCGGCCCCCTCCACATCGATCTTCACGAAGTCGGGCGGGGGAAGCTTTTTCCGACCCGCCAGGTCCGCAATCGAAACCACCGGCACCTCAATCCGTTGCTTGGGCGCGCCCTGCTTGCCCTGCCCCTGGCCTTGAAGCCGTCCCCCCCTCAAGTCCTGCGCGGCAAACTCGAAAAAGGCCGTCCCACTCTGCGCGCCGACCGCCCACGGAAACACCTCAGCCCGAGGCAAGTTGCGGAAATTAAGCCGGCACACGTCCACGTTGGCCGGAACGGGTTCGAATCCATAGAACCTCGCCTTCGGAAAACGAGTCGCATAAAACAAAGAGGCTATCCCGATATTCGCCCCGATGTCATAAACCACCTCCGGCTCCATCGGCGGGAGTTCGGGCGGAATGAGCACATAACGGGAGGAAAAAAACTCGGCAAACGTGCTCATATCCAGTCCGTTGTCCCGGATATGAACCTGGAAAAGGCCCGGTCGCGCCGCCCGGGTCGAAAAACTCAGAATGCGCTCCGGCCGATACGCGGCCCATCGGCGCGCCACCAGAGACGGCTTGACCCAGGCATGGTAAAACAAACGCGCGCGCTCCCTCATTGAATTCCCCCGCCGCAGGGCAAAACCAAGCATCAGCCGCAAGCGCCTCAGACTCGTGTTACTCGAGCACATCCTGCCAGATAAAGGGCGGGAGAACCGATTCGATGTCAAGCCGTTTGGGAAGTCCGAAGTCCGAAGGGGCGCATCGCAGCTTTGTCGAGGGCGGCAGATACGGCAGGGTGAAAACCGTTAAAACGGTTGACATTCGCTCGTTCGGCACGTAACACCCCGCTGAAGCAGGGTGTTGAACTCAACCCGCTTCGCGGGTAGGAGAGTTCATTCTCCATGGGCACTATCTCGAGCGTCTAAATCCTTTCGGAGAGAGCTGATC
>Ga0187849_1000439_pt1 | contig 56898 bp, 67 predicted proteins | sample June2016WEW_4_10_2_FD_132412 | JGI IMG/M metagenome (GOLD analysis project Ga0187849, IMG submission 132412) | Peatland microbial communities from SPRUCE experiment site at the Marcell Experimental Forest, Minnesota, USA - June2016WEW_4_100 | ecosystem: Environmental > Terrestrial > Soil >... | reverse complement strand
AGGGGGGAGTGTATGGACCTTAAAGGCAAAGTATTGGGTTTATCAGAGGCCGTCGAACGATATGTACATGACGGGGCCTTGATTTCATTTGGCGGATTTTCCGCTACCCAATGCCCAATGGCTGCAGTCCATGAAATCATTCGCCAGAAGATCAGAAACCTTCATGTCGCAGCGGCTTCCAATGGACAGGCCGTTGATGAGGTAATAGGTGGCGGCTGTGTCGAGGGTGTTGAAATAGCTTACGGTGGCAACGGCAGGTTTGCCTCGACCTGCATTCGCTTCAGAAGGGCTGCCGAAAGAGGCGAAATCAAGGTGGAGGATTACTCAAATTACCAAATGACCTTAAGGTTCATGGCCGGCGCCATGGGTGTTCCTTTTCTCCCAACCTATAGCTCCCTGGGTACGGATATTGTCAAAAAGTGGGGATATAACGAAGAAGAAAGACGCCAAAATCCGCGACTGGCCCCCAAGAAACTTCTCATCCTTGACAACCCGTTCAACGTCACCGGCCGGGTAGATCAACTGGTGCTCGTGCCTGCTCTGCGGCCCGATATTACCATTATCCACGCTCCAAGAGCCGATATCTGGGGCAACGTTCAATTAATGGGTCTGCAGTTTGCTGACACCGAGCAGGCCAAGGCTTCAAAAAACCTGATAGTAACTTGCGAAGAGATAGTCGAAACCGAAGAACTCAGAAAAGATCCTTATAGAAACCAGATTCTTAACTTTCAAGTGAGCGCTGTGGTTGAAATTCCCTGGGGCGCCTACCCTTGTGCCGTGTATGGGTACTATGACTACGATCCCTGGTTTTTACGCGATCTGTACCAAAAGGTGGCAAAGAATGAATCCGAATGGCGAAACTACCTAGATAAATATGTCTACGGGACCAAAGATAGACAGGAGTTTTTGGACTTGATCGGCATGGATAGGCTTAAGACTTTACTGGCCGATAAGGAAGCCGGATACAATCCAGGTCTAAACCGGAGGTGAGGATCATGGCTCAGTATAGCCTTCAAGAGATGATGGCGATTATTGCGGCAAGAGAAGTCAAAAACTCCGACATCGTTCTGTGCGGTACGGGAATAGCGATGCTCGCCGCTATAGCTGCCAAGAAAATTACTGCACCGCAGGCCTCGATTTTTTTCGAGACCGGAGCGGTAGACGTTCAGTTTGTGCAAATACCTTTAAGCCTGGCCGATCCAAGAATTATGCAAGGAGCGATACGGCTGGCAGGGTTGGCCGAGTCCTTCAATATTATCCAAAATCGGACTACCGGGCGTAACGTTATAAGCATCCTCGGCGCAGCCCAGATCGACATCCATGGGAATTTGAATTCCACGGCGATAGGGGATTACTGGAAACCTACGGTGCGCTTTAGCGGCAGCGGTGGAGCATGTGACATAGGGTCGCTGGCCGGTCAATTTTGGGTCTTCATGGAATTAGGGAAAAGAAGGTTCGTAGAACAAGTGGATTATTTGACCACCCCCGGCTTCCTGGAAGGAGCAGGAGCACGTGAAAAACTTGGACTGCCCGGCGGTGGCCCTTCACTGGTCATAACCAACAAGGCCTGTTTCCGTTTTGATGATACAAGTAAGAAAATGTACCTCCATAGTTGCTATCCGGGCTTTACACCGCAAGCTATCCAGGAGGAGATCGGTTTTAAGATCGATTTGACCAGGGCAACTGAAGCCAAACCTCCAACCGAACACGAACTCAACATTCTTCGAACACAGTGCGATCCCGATAGAATGGTCTTGAAATGAATCTCACAGGAGGCGACTGATGGTGGCAATTACTTCGGGCCATATCATAGGTATGGTTGTCACATTGTTGATCATTGTCGGTGCAGGCATCTATGCCGGAACCAGGGTCAAGGGCGAAAGAGACTTTTCGGGCGCCTCCCGTACGGCCGGCTCGGCGGTTGTCGCAGGAACTATCATGGGGACCCTGGTAGGTGGATCGTCCACCATCGGCACTGCACAATTAGCATTCCGATACGGTCTGGACGGCTGGTGGTTTACGCTTGGAGCAGGGATCGCTTGCTTGTTTCTGGGGACATTTATGCTCAGGCCCCTTTACAGCAGCAACAAATCAACCATTCCCCAGTATCTGACCGAAACATACGGTCAGGCGATCGGACCCATTTCCAGTGTGTTCACATCAATAGGGATATTTATCAATATCATTGCCCAGGGCCTGGCAGCGGTGGCTCTTCTGACCTCGATGGCTCATGTCAACGCTACCGTTGCCCTGGTGATCAGCACGGTATTGGTCCTGGCATATGTGTTGGCCGGCGGTCTTCAGGGTACGGGAATTGTCGGAACGATCAAATTAACGCTGCTGTATGGGGCGGTTATAGCTGCCGGTGGACTCGCTCTCTACAAGTTTGGCGGAATGAGTGGGTTATTCGAGGCCTTCCCTGAACACTTTCCCTGGTTTTCTTTGTTTGGCCGCGGTTTTTCACTTGATTTTGCGGCTGGGTTCTCGCTGGTGGTTGGGGTGCTCTCTACTCAAACCTACATTCAAGCTGTTCTATCGGCCAGGAGTTTCAGTCATGCCCGCAGGGGCGCATTGATCTCGGCATTTTTTATTCCACCGGTTGGTATTGGCGGCATCCTGGTCGGCATGTATATGAAAGCGCATATAGCCAGCTTCCCCGGGTTGAAATCCGCCGATGTTTTGCCGACTTTCATTTTGCACTACATGCCGCCGCTGCTCGGTGGCGTGGTCCTGGCCACTTTGCTTGTCGCGGTAGTGGGGACCTGGGCCGGCTTGAACCTCGGGATTTCCACCATGCTTACCCGCGATATCTACAAGCGCTACATCGATAAAAAAGCCGATGATAAAAAGGCGCTGCTCGTACAAAGGGTTTTGATACTTTGTCTTTGCGCCCTCACTATCGTAGCGGTCAGCAGCAATTTAGGCGGTTTGATCCTCGGATTTTCATTCCTCTCCATGGGACTGCGAGGTTGCAGCGCACTCTTCCCATTGTTGGGAGCGATGTTCTTTAAGCGCTTTGTTACCCCGGCAGCCGGCATATCGGCTGCGGTATTGGGACCATTGACCGATCTCATATGGCATTTAGTGTATCCAAAGGGATTGGACCCTCTCTACCCGGGACTTGTGGTTAGCGCCGTCGTTCTGTTTGCCGTCGGTATGCTCACCCGCAAGAAATCGGCGGTCCAGGCAGCGGTCAGTCCCGGCGATGAGTAAAAGACGGTGCGATGGACTCGACTTCCTGGTATTATTCTTGCTTCTCGATCTGTTTAAACAGTGCGATCCGTAAACAGGGATTGATTCGCCCCGCCTGGGCGCAAAAGGGCTTTTATTACGTATTTAAGCGTATCCGGACAGAGGCTGAATAATTCCGCCAGCCGGGGGAGTGATCAGGTGATAAAGCGTAGCGCCGTTATGGGCATTGGATTTGTTTTCCTGGTCATCGGCCTGGCAGGCCTGGCTCTTTTGCTGACAGCAGTGGTTCACCGGCCGGCGTCCAAATGGCAGTTCGGCTTGTTCGATGTAAAACCGCCAGGCCCCTTGCAGGAGGGTCCCGGCAGACAGGCTGGCCTGGAGCGAAGGCAGCTTCCTGGGCCGCCGGACGGCATCAAACAGACCCCGGAACCCGAGAGTCAAACCGAGCAGGTCCCGGCGCCTCAATCCGGGGAGGAGCCCCGGATACCGAGCCCCGCCGTCAACACCAACGGTGCTTCCCCGGCAATAAACCCATCGGCTGCAGAGAGCAAACCGCGGCCTCGCCCGTCACCCGAAGCGTTGCAGCCGGTGGTGATCAGGTTCCATTTCGATCCGGCGCAAAAACGCGAAATCAATGTGGCGCAGGTGCATTTGGGTGACTCGATAAGCGTAAGAGTGCGGCGGTTCGGACAAGCGGACCTGGGGCTCCATCTCGCTTTCGCAGTTCCGGATACTCTGGAGACCGGCGCCTGGCGCCAGTGGAGCACCGGGTCCCGACGGGCGGCTGTTGCCCCGATCCATGACATCGACCGGATCGTTTTGACGGCTGACAGGGATTTTGGAGTCGCTCTGACAAGGAAGCTCGATTCAAAGGAGGGCGCCGTTTTGAAGCTTGGGGCCGATTACCCTGCCGGCCCGGCGTTTCAGTATCGAAGCCCCGCTGGGTGGGGCGGCTACGTAATCGAGATGAGAATTTATTCGGGCAATCGTTGGAAAATAAAGCCCAGGGGGCTTTTGTGATTCGAAGCAAGAATCGAGGAGCGGGAATAGTTTTTTCCTCCTGCTCCGTGCGCCCTGCTTCCGCTCCCCCGTCTGTCATAGAGGCCTCCCGCTCCCGCCCCGTCTCGCGGGTGGGTGGGCGGGCTGACTAGCGGAGCGCGATAAATTGAGCGCGAAAATCGCGATAAGTCAATGTGATTTTAATTCATCATAGTCAAAAATGATTTGACGAAGGAGACCGAGGCTGGAGGTGGCTCTTGGACGCACCACCAGTGTGCCGTTTTAGCGGATCCCTGGTGGTGTTTTTATTCCTAATGAGGAGTGATAAATTCCTCAATAGTTACCGATCAAAAACGCCCGAGCTGTTAGTCATTTTAGTTCCAACTTTCTGCAAAACATGCAGAAATGCTAGAGATCTTTATCAATAAAATCCGGCTCATGGAGCAATTAATTGCAGAAAAATCCGCAGATCTTGCCGAAATTATCCTTTTTGCCAGTGATCAGCAACATGGAAGCATTCTTAGTAATTACCAATCAGCAACTCCTGGACTGCCGTATTGGCCACTTTGCGGCTGCAATAGGTCGTCTGGACTTCGCGGATACGGAAGGACCCGAACAGTTCCCGGATCGCTGCGACATCATTAATGCTCATCAAAAATTTACCCTTGATAGCTCCCAATTGTTCGGCCATGAGGCCGAAATCGTCACGAGAGAACATCCCTTTACCATATATAGATTCGAAGCCATAATAAGGCGGATCGACGTAAAAGAAGGTGGTCGGCGAATCATAGCGTTTAACATATTCCTGCCAGGGCAGGTTCTCGATTGTGACCTGTGACATGCGCAGATGGATCGCTGACAGTTCTTCCTCCATGCGGAGGAGGTTGATTCGCGGCGCCTTGTGCGTGCTGCGCCCGAAAGAACGGCCGATCATATCGGCGGCAAATGAATGGCGCTGGAGATAATAAAACCGGGCGCTCTGTTGGATATCAGTCAAGCCCCCGGCTGCCAGTTGTCGATTCCAATCATTGAACCATTCCCTCGATGAGAGCAGATATTTAAACTGCCGGCAAAATTCCTCCAGATGATTCTGAAGCACTCTATAGAAAACCACCAGGTCAGAATTAAGATCATTGATAGACTCAAATTCAGATTCGGATTTAGCGAAGAAAACCCAAGCTCCTCCAGCGAAAACTTCTGCATATGCCCGGTGTTTCGGGATTAAAGCTATGATTTTTTGAGCTAACCGACTCTTTCCTCCCATCCAACACAATGGGCTTTTCATCCGGATCACCTTTACAAGTAAATGCCTGGTCTGCTACCCTCCTCGTTGCCCACGTGGGTAGGGGCAGCAGTTTCGGCTGTGATCCGCAGCGCAATCTGCGGGTCGGTGGGGAGGTTGCAGCCTCCCCGCCTGCTCCTTTATTCGAGCAGGCCCCACCGAAGCGGGGCCAAATACAATAATCTGGGCTATGGAATCGCCACCGGCTGAGCCGGCGCTATCCATGCCCCGCCCGCCAATGCCGCCGCCAGGGCGGTTTGCAATGCATCGATATATGCGCCCAGGGCCTCGGCGAAACTGGTAAAAGCTGACGTCGACGGGAATATGTGCGGCGCCCCTGCGGCATCCAGCCAGGCCCGCGTAGCCTGACCGTTTGTAAATGTCGATTTAAGCTGGATATAATTCTGTTCGCCGACCAGCTTCAGGAGACTCGCGTCATCGAGCGCATACGTCCCATTGAGCGCCGGCGTCCCTGTCGACACGATCTGGCAGCCAGCCGCGATAGCGGCATTATAGGCCGCCTGCCCAACTTGCGCCGGAGCTGGAGCCGGAGGAGGATCGGGGACATTACCTGCGGCCACCCATTGCAAATAAGTGCGATAATCGGCATTGCGCGGATCGGCCGGGATAAATGCTCCATCACTTTCGCGGACGATCAAGCTGCCACCAGTTAATTGATATGCGCCCATTGATTACTCCTTAAAGCCGCGCCGAAGCAGTATAATGCACACTGACAGATTGCCCGGTTGAGACGGACACATTATTTACGAAGGGCAAGAAACCCGACTCACCGGTAAAATAAATACCTGAAGCTATATCGGTGGCTGTATTATTATTATATATCTTGCCGCTCGCCCCTGTTCCGGGGCTGTAAAGAGTAATCGTAGGACCGATCCTCATTTTTACTGGAATAGTGATCGGAATGGCTGCATAGAAAAAAGTATTTTCCACAACGTGCGAAGGGGCGCCTGCTGAAGTAATCGTGCCCGGAGCAACGCCGAAATCATAGCTGCTCTGAAAATACCGCTGGCAGCGCGCCAATTCGACGTCAATCGGCCGCATCTCGGGCACGGGCGGGCTGCTGTTAAGGCCGGTCGTGACACCTGGTGTCACTCGAATTTCAACCTCGCCAATCCGAACGTACCGGCCTGAGTTGCTAAAATTATTTCCAAAGTCGAAAACAAGCCCATAGCCGGTCCCGGCATAACTTGAAGCCGTAAATGTATAGGCTATTTGCGTCCACGCGTTATTTGGGCAGGATTGCAAACTCGTTGTATTAAGATCGGTGAAGGGACTATACCCCCAGTTATCTTGCAATCTGGCCATCCATGTTGTGAGGGTGGGGGTGATGGGGCCTCCGGTGCCGTTGAAAATCTGCGCCTGAACGGTAACAGTCTGGCCGGCCATTTGTTGGGCCGCATAGCTTTCGATTCTTTGCGCGCACTGAATATCTGTGACGCCGGAGGCGCCTGTCAATTGCAAACTGTTCAACGTCAGGCCATTGGTCCTCCCCTGCGCCTGTTGAACCGTACAGCTTGCCCCGGTTGGGGTAACGATCCAGCCTTCGGCGGTATAAGCGCCGGATTGTGTGACCGTCATTGGGCCGGTTCCCGTCGGCCAAATATCGAGGGTCCCGTTGACCAAAAGATTGACAAAGCCTCGAATCGGCATCGTGCCGCTGGCTTTTTGCGTAAGAGTTCCGCCGATGAAAGGCGCCCCGGAGACCGCTGAGATACTGGCGGCAGTGATCGTCGACTGCCCGTACGCAACGGTTACGACATAGAGGGCGATATATCCGGAGTCCGCAGCGGGGGTCGTTTGAGATCCGGTCGGCGCCGGAGTCCCGTCCTTGACCTGGATCGCGACCGTATCCTGCCTCATGGTGTTTTGCGCCGTCCCGGACCCGCCCGGGCCGCTGTACGCCTGCTGAGGATTGGCGGCATTATAATAGCTCAGGACAATCGGGTTGATGTCCTGCTCCTCAAATGCGACCTCGATCAGATAATTAATCGAATATCCGTTGGTGACCGGAGCAATAAAGGTGAGCTGTACCGGACTGGCGAGAATGCCCTGCTTGACGATACTCGTGGAATCGGTCCCCAGGCTGGAATAGGCATTCTGGTCCGTTACTTCCTGCGCGTAGATTTCGCCCGCGCCGATCAGGACCGACATGCTCGCGGGGCTTGTGGGCGTGCAGGCAAGACCGTTTACAAGCGGCCCCGGCCCGAGCACGGCGCCTACGAGCTTCGCCAGCGCCAGGTAGGCCATCTTATTAACGTTGAGCAGGTCGGTTTCGAGCGGGACCTGTCCTGGATATATGATTTTACGATCCATGTTTCAGCCTTTCACCACAGAGGCACAGAGATCACAGAGAAAATGCCTATAATGGTTTTAATATGTCTCCGTCCAATTCGTAAGCGTCGCATAGTCCGTGCCGGCCTCATAAGTGCCTCCCACAGGAACAATTCCACAAACGGTTATATTTACGTCAAAGCCTCCGGCGCTCGAAGCTATAGTGAGTCCATTTACATACAGATTCAGTGTCCCGCCCTGTGACGGATTTGATAAGGCATTTACTGAAACAAACATCGGCTTGCCCGTATTGTTCGTATACACAGTGCCGAATTGCCGCCCGGACCTGACATTGTATACATTGCTGAATAAATTGACTGACTGGAGATACCGGGCGTCTGCGGATTCACGGTTCAGGGCATGCTTGCTCGCGGTAGCATCTGCAACCTGGAGCGGGCCGCCTTCGCAATTCAGTAAAATCCAAACTCCAAGCGATGAATTCCATTTAACCTGAGCCCGGCCTCCGGCAAAGATTTCCCCGCCCTGGAGAGACGCTCCGGCCAGCCCATAGATCGGCGCCCCGTTAAGAGTTGAAGGGCCGGTACTGGAATGGGCCGGTGTGAAAATGAGCACCATCCCGTCACTGGGCGCGCTGATGGCCGGCGTATAGGTTACCGCATAAGCATTGGCCGATCCGGTATCCGCGCCATAGACGTATGAGCCGTTTTGCACGTTGATCGGCTGCGCATAGCGGAGGTCTGCTGTCGCCTCGCTGATCTTCTGGGTAAGGGTTTCGCTGATGAAGGGGGCCCCGGATACATGGGTGATATGATTGCTGCCAATAGCAGTCTGCCCATAATCCACCTGGACCACAAATAACCCGATGAAGCCCACGTCGACCGTGGGCGTCGCCTGGCTATTGGTAGGCGCCGCAATCCCGGCTTTGGCCTGGATGATGATAGTATCCTGCCTGACCGTATTTTGGAATGCCCCTGTTCCGCCCGGCCCGCTGTATGGCTGCGCAGGATTGCCGCTGTTGTAATAGGGCAAAATAGTCGATCCGGCATCGGTTTCAGAAAACGCAACCTCGATCAGGTAATTCACACTGTAGCCGATAGTCGCCGGCTGCGCCAGGTTCAGCGTCGTTTGGCTCGTGATGATCCCCTGCTTCAGGACTGACCGGGAATCGGTCCCGAGGTCCGAATAGGCATTGGCGTCCAGCGTCTGGAGCGAATAAACCTCGCCGGGATTGACAATCACGGAATCGCTCGCCGGATTCGTCGGGACGCATGAAAGGCCGTTGATGAGTGTATTCGTCCCCAGGACCCCGGCCGCCAGTTTCAGCAGGGCCAGGTATGCGTTTTTTTCGGCGCTTAAAAGATCGGTCGAAAGAGGAATTTGCCCTGAATATACGATTTGTCTGTCCATAAAGACTCCAATTTAGGAATTCAGGAATTTGGGAATTTAGGAATTAAGAGCTCAATTGCTTTTCAATTCTTCAATTAGTTTTAGCCAATTCCTCAATTCCTCAATTCTTCAATTCCTCAATCCGTTTATGGTGGGTTGCTGATATTCACCCACGCAATTGTCCCTTCAGGAAGCACGCTCGCGATGGCCGCATAAATATCCGCGTCCGTAACCGCGCCCTGGATCATATCCAGCGTGCAGTATTCGATCTGCCCGGCGCCATAGCCTCCCGGAGCGGGCGGATAAGCCCCGATGGTCCAGTAGGTGTCCTGCACCGGCGCACCGTCAAAGAGCAGCGACGCCGGCGAAAGAGATTGATCCGCGTTGGTTTTGGACCCGGCGCTCGGCGCCGGCGCAACCGGCATGCCATTAAAAAGCAGGGCGCTAATCCCCGAATCGGACGGCCCGCTAAATCCATATCCCGCCACATTTTTGATACCGGATGGGGACGGCCTGAACGCCTGCACGAAAGCCTGATACTGCAAAAGCATCGAGCCGTAAGCGCCGGCCGATCCGTAGCCGCTGTTCGGCGCCCCGTACGCGCCGCAATCGCCCGGATTCAGGAGTTCGATAATCTTTGGCGCCAGGCCGGTCAGTTGTTCGAGGACATCGATCACGCCGTTCCGAGTGGCCCGTTCGCGGAAAATATTGACGATTATGCGCGACAGAAACCGCGCATCGCTCTCATTGATCTGCCTCGGGAGCGCCCCGCCGAAGAAATCCTGACTGATCAGGTCCAGGAAGCCTTCGGTTGCCGTCTTTATGCGGGTCTGGAGGCGCACATAGGCCAGCAGCGAATATATGAACGAATGCCCGGCAGCCAGGCCCGACAGCACGGCGTCGCGGACCGGGTTCGAATCGCCGTCGAACCACGAGCGCGGCAGGTAGCTTATGAGCCTGGTTTTGATGTCGTTTTGGTCGCCTATTGCCATTCAAGAACCTTCTCCACGCGAAGGCGCGAAGACGCGAAGGGAAATATAAAATTCCCACTTTAAGGGCAAAAACTTGCTCGACTCGGGCGAGATCCGCGCTGCCGGCAGAAGATATTTTCCCACTTTCCCCACTTTTGCCTTTCTTCGCGCCTTCGCGGCTTCGCGTGAAAAGCTCTTTTCCTAAAGCACATTTATGCTGCCCGCCCGGACGACCTGCTGATTCGTAGCGGCTACGTCGGCCGTGCCGCCGTTCAAAAGTATATTCGTGATCGTCGTGATCGCTCCCGCCGGCGCCGCGTCATAGGCCACCTGGGAGAGCCGGGCATAAGAGAGCGCATTCCCGATCCCCAGGCCGTTGATATAATTTTGAAGCGCGAGTTCGACCGTGCTCACAATCGCCGTGTGATTTTGTCCGGCAGCCGTCGTCAGGGTCATTCCCACGGTTGCGGTCACGATGCTTGGGCTGAAGACGGCAATCGCCACGGTGAATGCCCGCACGGCATTGACCGCCGAATAAACGGCATTTAAAAAGTCGGATGGCGGGCTGCCGCTTCCGTCATCGGCCACGACATAAAAATAGCCCATCTGCGTGGCGCCGTTGTACGCCTGGTTGGCCGTAACGGTATAGCTCACAACGTTTCCGAGGCTTTGGATCGCATACTGGATAGCGGCCAAAGTTGCCTTCGAAAGAGAGCTGAGCCATGCCACGAACCTGGCCCGCGCCGCCGCGTCGGTCTCCGCGTTGGCGCCCGTGGTGAAGGGGCTCGCATTTGTCACCGCATCGACGTAGGTGATCGCCTGGCTAAGCGTATTTATGGCCCCGGCAGTGGCGTTGCCCTGGCTGCCTGCGTTGACGGCCTTCACTGTAACGGTTACGCTTGAATTTCCGCCCACGATTACATAACCGTTCAGGCCCGCGCTGTAGGCGGGATTGGTCGTATCGAGAGTGACGGCATACTGCTGAGTGCCATCGCTTGTTTGGACCTGGGCGCCGACGGGCACGACCGCCTGCTGAGTAGGGGTAAACCTGGAAAAAGTCGCCTGCCCTGTGGCGTAGGCTGCCGGGAGCCGCGTAAATCCATAATCGGCAAGCCAGGAATCGAGATCGCTCTTGTTCGACGTCGCCGCCCTGGTGAGGGCCGCAACCTGGAGGACGAGGGCCTGCAGCCACATTACGACGGCCGCGTTCGCTTCCATTATCGCCCGGATAATCGACCCGACCGTAAAGTCAACGAGCGCCTTAGCCGCGCCCTGGACCGCGGCCGCCGCGTTCCGGATTATTTGAGTGAAGGTTTGGGTATTAAGAGGCAAAATCAATTCTCCATTCAAAAATTTAGGAATTTAAGAATTTAGGAATTTAGGAATTGGTTTTTAATCCCTCAATTCTTCAATTCCCCAATGCCTCAATTTTATAATTCCTCAATCGTTTTCCACGTTAAAGCTCAACACAATCGGCGTGCCCGTTGGCGCGTCCACATATTGGATCCAGACCCACAACGAAAAATCCGGAAGCTGCGTTATGCTCACAACCGGAGGCGGCGAAGGCGCAACTACAGCCTCTTGGAGTATCTGGCTCGATGCAATCCCATTGATCTTATCGAGCATATCCTTGCTCTGCGGCTGGCCCACGTATTGCGGCAGCCCGAGTCCATAGCTTGGGTCGAAAATATAATCGCCCGGGTTGGTCATGAGGCGTCTCAATATCCGCTGCTTGCCGCGTTCCGTGCCCGTCACGGCCTGAAGATCCCCGCTATTTGATGCCTCCAGGTCCGTCGACCAGATCTGGTAGAGATCGCTTAGAAGTTGTTGGGCCATAGCTCGCGATGCTCGCAGTTTTTAGTTATTAGTTGTTAGTTTTGAGTAATTATTAGAAACTCAAAACTGGGCACTCACAAAAGATCGTGCCCGGACTTGAATCGTTGAACCACGTTAGCAACGCCAAGCCCGGACCTGAACGCAGTGAGGGTCCACTCAAAACTCTTATGCTACGGGCGGCCCGGTATCCCCACCGCCCAGCGTGCCGCCAGTATGCACATGATTCACAAGACTTATCCCGGCGACCGTGATATCACCCCCGGCTGCCGTGAGATTGATATTGCCGGTAACCGTAATCGTTGCGTTGCCCTGGATCGCTACGTCCAGGTTCGTCCCGACGTTCAGGTCGGCTTCCTTGTTGGCGGTGATAATCAATTTATTCTGTACGGGACTCCACCGGATCATATTGCCGGCTTTGTCCTGAAGGAGGATTTCACCGCTTTGGACGGCGTTGGGACTCTTTATCGGCACTTCGACATTATTGAAAAAGAATTTGCTTATTCTGCCGTTGTCCTTGTCCCCGTCCGCGAAAGTGACCGAAACCGCCTGCCCGATCTCCGGGCCGAAATAGGCGCCGTATCCGTTTCCAACAAAAACGGACGGCAGCGGGATCCAGCCTGTTTCGTAGCCGTCCGGCTGGATCATTACCTTGACCGCATAGGCATTGGGGTCATAAGACGTGATCGTGCCGTCTTTTTCTCCAGCCAGGGTCCCGGCCGCCAGCAGCGCCTGCCTGCGCATGGCATCGTTTAGATCGCCGGCATTTTTCAATAAAAACTCCAATTTAGGAATTTAAGAATTCAGGAATTAGGCACCTCAATTCCTTAATTGCTTTTCAATTCCTCAATTCCTCAATCCTTCAATCATGAATCCGTTTCCATTTCCGGAGCGTGGTTCTTGGCTTCCAGGTCCATCGTATATCCTTCGGGGCCCATGCGCCTCGAGACAGTCACCGGCCAGTATGTTTGATCGTAAGCAGTGCCCGTTCCGCTCACCTGGACAAGCACCCGCGTATTTAAAAGATTATCTCCCGGCAGGGTCGCGCTGAGTGTCATCTCGTTTTGGATGATGCCCTTCAGCCGTTCTTTCGCCCGCGTGTTCGCCTGGGCCTGTGAGAGACCCGGTTCATTGTACAAGTAATTGAGCGTTCCGACTGCGTTCGGCCTCGTCGCCGTAGCCTGGCCGGTCATTTTTGCCTTCATTTTCGAGTTCCAGGAGCGGATGGTTACCTGGGTATTTTTTTGCGAAAGCATATTATTGCGTGTGAAGCGAAGCCGCATGGCGTTTGCCTGCGGGAAACCCTGCCGGGCGCTCCTGGGGAGCCACTGGATCAGATAGATGCCCGTGTCTGAACTGTCCTGCGACTTGAAGCGCAGGGTGTTCCCATCCACCCAGACGTTATAGCCGTAATCATCCGCGAGCTCGGATAGGAGGTCCCATTCGCTCGATGCGTTGTTCAGCCGGGCGTAATCTATTTCGTAAAACGTCCCGTCCAAACCGCCCGTACTATCGACGTCCGGAGTAAGGCCGTGGCGGCCGGCAATCGTTGTCGCGATCTGCGACGCCGTCTGGTTTAAAAAATTCTCGCTGGTCTTCGTGTCGATCATTTCCGACGTGAGGTCCCGGCCGGAAAGCTCGATTATATTTTGCTCCGGATCGTATGATTGCCGGTCGCAGTTGCCGAGTATCAAACTCGTCAGCTCGGCGGCGGAGAAGCTGTTCGGATTTTGAGGAAATCCGGCGAATATCTGCACCTGGATTTTGCCCTGAGCCGTCAGCCAGCCGGCGTTTTGGCTCGCGGGGAGCTTCCCGCAGGCGTAAGTCACCCGGAAGGTGTCTGCTTGCCGGTGGGTATTATTATTCACGTCCCACTCGACCCAGCCGGGCAGCGCCGCCCCGTTCACCTGGACAATGGCCCGAGGCAGCCGGAGGGCGTTTTTCAATGGGACCGGATTTATCGCTGACATTCAAGATCCTTTTCACCACGAAGAACACGAAGAGCACGAAGAGTTCCCGTCGCGAGGCGATAGAACCAAAAGGAATTATTTTTTTTATGTGTTCCCACTTTTGCTTTCCTTCGTGCGCCTTCACCGCGCTTCGCTCCCTCTTCGTGGTGAATGCTTTAGCTTTCCAGCACTCCATCGTTCGTATCGGACACGCTTGGCACAGTCAAATTCGCGATCCCCTGGATGACCGGATCGACCAGGGCGTTTGCCGCCGCGATCGTGCTCCAGGCCTGTGCCTGCCCGTATGTGGCTGCCGCCAGGGAGAAAAGATCACCTCCAGCCATAAGCACCAGCGCGCTCGTCTGCGATACGGCCCCGACGTTCGCCTGTATTCTGCCGAGCATCCCCGCAAGCGATACGAGCGCCTGCATTTGATTCATGGCCGTTATCGCCGCCGCAATGGCCGCCGAGGTCACAAGAGGAAGCGTCCCCGCCGCTGCGATCCCGGTATTCGCCCCGATCGCTGCTTCGGCTGTAACCTGGAGGGCAATCACACGCGCCTGCACGGCGGCAAGCGACTGAGTGACAACCGCCGCGGCGCTCGCGGCAAGGTTCACAAAGCTGGCCACGCCGGCGACTGCCGTCTGAAACGTGCCCCAAAGCCCGGTCAGGACCGAATCGTTCACAACGGCCACCTGGGCCGTGGCCGTCGTCATGTCCGCAGAAATCTGATCGTCAAGCCCCGTATTTTGAACCTGGGGCACGGGGGCCGAGAGGTTATCGACAACAATGCACCGGATCCGGTAAGGGATCTGGTAAAATCGCTGATATGCGGGATGAAATTCTTCGATTGTCACCGAATAGGCAAGCCTTCCCCAGGTAAGAGAAAGGGCATTTCCCTGCACGCGCAGATAATCGAGATGAAGCGCCCGGTCCATCGCGTCCGGCCCCTGGATGAGGCCGTTCCAATCGAGGTCCTTTTCGCGCCGGCCGAGAGCATCCACCTGGCGCCCGCCGCCGATTAGCTCATGTACTGCGAGCCTTTGCTGGCCTCCGAAGATGATTTCTTCCGGGATTTCCATGTCCCGAAAGATAAAATCTCCAAGCTGCAAAGTCGTATCAGGCATCAAAAGAACCTTTCACGCGAAGACGCGAAGACGCGAAGGGAAATAGCATCCCATTAAAAACTCCACCCATACTTCAGCCATTTTTCAGTACTTGTATAATTCAAGTGACGAATAGCCTCTTCTACTGTTTCGCCAAATCGACGCGTCCGAATATAGGTTTGCACATTGGGATATTTCGCCCTGTTCTCTGGATGCCCCCAGATGTCGGGTGGGTATTCATTTCTCAGAACTGCAAAATCGAAGTCATAACCCTTTGCGACCGCTGATGGATATCGCCCGCAGATATCCAAGACAATTGGATATCCAAGGCCATCCCAAGATCCGACTTCCAGTACAATTGGTGAGCCTAATGGTCCTGGATAAGGATGGTGGCCGATGTAATCGACGGCCTCTCCGACATTTACATATGGCATGCGTGTCGCAGAAAAAGCGGAGACGGGAATTTGAGCTGCCACCGTTGCGGCAGCCAAAGCTTTTAAAAATTGCCGTCTTGTTATGTCCACCCCTGCTCCCTTCGTGCTCTTCGTATCCTTCGTGGTGGATCTCTTCTCAACCCAGGCCAACGGTCGGCGCGCCGTACGTATAATCCGGATAGCCGCCGCCGAGCGCCCTGGTCGATTCCTTCACCTGGTGGTCGGTTACCGCCTCGGCCACCTTTCGCCCATCGATGTTTATCGTACTATGCACCTGCACGCTCTGGCTGCCGCCGCCGCGCGTATAGTTGCTCGCGTAGCTTTTGCCGGTGGCCAGGCTGCTGTGCTCGTCCGGATGGGCGCCCCTGATTGTCGCATCAGGCGGACCTCCGGACCGGTGCGGACCGGTATGCCATGTCTGCCCCAGATCGCGCTTCGTCTGGTCCCACCAATTGCCGAAGGCTGCCTGATCGCGGCGCCACTTCGCCTGCACCTTGTCCCAATTCGAATAAATGGCGACCGCCGCAGCCCCCAGGGCCACAAGCGCTCCCACTATGGCAAGAACAGGCGCGGCCACGGTCCCGGCCGTCCCAGCCAGGAGACCCAGCGCCCCGGTCACTCCTCCCAGGTATTTCAGGAGGGCCAGTCCCATGAGGACTTTCCCGAAGATCACGAGCGCCCCGCCGAGTCCGCCGAGAGTGTAAACGATCAGTCTTGCCTGGGCCGACACTTCCGGGCCGCCTTTGCCCAGGTGTTCGATCAGTTCCGCCAGGCGCGCATTGAAAAAGCTGAGGCCTTTTCCCACTTCCGGGAGCGTCTTTTCACCCAGGAGCGTGAGGATGCTCTTCATGTTCGTCTGCGCGTTGATCGCCTTCTGCCATACGGATTCATCGGCGAATTTGCCTTGAATTTCGGCGTTTCCGGGCAGCATTTTGAATTCCTGCAGGAGCGATTTCATCTGCTCCAGCGCTGCCGGGTTAGACAAGAGAGAAGCAATTCTGCCGCCTTGCACGCCGAAAGCGTGTTGAAAATTCTTCATGATATCCTGGCGGGCGATGGCTTCGGACTTGGTCGCAAACTCGCGTCCGAGGTACGTGCTGAGCTGCATCATCCATTTTTCGACGCTGAATTTGCCTTTATCGAATATTGTCGAATGGCCGCTTTCATCGATAAATCCCATTGCGGCCAGTGCTTCGGCGCTCTTGCCTCGGAGCAGCCCGGAGCCGAAAACGCCCGGGATCGTCCGCGTCATGGCGGCAAGAAGATTGGTTCCGCCTCTCGATCCCGCAAAGCCCATCCGGTTTAAGAGCGCCGTCATGAGGACTATCTGATCGTCGCTTATGCCGAGCGCCGTCTTGCCGACCCCCTGGGAGTATTTGAGAGCGTGCCCGACTTCGGTGAGGCTGCCCGGCGTAATAAGCGAAGCGCGGGTGAGAAGATCGAGATATTTCGTCAATTCCGCCGGCGTATAATGCTGCGCCGTATGCGCCAGGCGCACGGCCTCGACAACCGACTGCTGGGGAGGCATCCCTTTGAGCACATATTGTGCATCGGCGAACTTTGCAAAAACGGGGATGAGGTCCGTGATTTGAGATACGGTGAGTTTATTGCTCGTGGCCAGGGTTTTCGCCATCTGAGCGACCTGGACGTTGGAAAAGGTCGTAACGCCGGTCACCTTCATAATGGCCGCCTCGAGGCGAGTCATTTCACCTACGCTGCCCTTGGTGACCGCTTGGATCCCGATCATCTGCCGTTGCAGTTCGGCCGCGCTCGATACGGCGGATTTAAAGCCGTGCACCATCTTGGTCCCGAAGTTCTCGATCATGCGGCCGGCCATCATCTGCGCGAATACATTGCCTATCTTCTGCACCTGGCCGCTCAGGCCGGTGAGCTGCCCGGATATGGTCATGAGACCGGGAGAGACCTGGTTTTTGAGGCCTATCGTGACCATTACCTGGTACGCTGTAGGCAATTTAAATTCTCCATTTAGGAATTTGGGGATTTAGGAATGAACCCTCACTTCATTCGGATTCGCGTTGAACATTTCAACCCATGTGAAGCGATTTAAGTTTGGCGTCCGATCTTTTGTGAGGACGCAATTCCTCAATCCCTCAATTCCTCAATTATTTTATCTTGCTAAGCAAAGACACCCCAATCGCCAGGCCGATCATGAGAAAAAACGTCGCGCCAACTCCAAGCGTGCACAAGGGCAGTGTAATCATTTCACCCATCACCCATTACCCGGCTCCTAAAAGGACCAATCATATCCAAGGGTCGAGTGGGCCTCGACCATGCGCGAGAGCGTAGCAATAGTTCCGTCCGGCAACGTCTTCGTCAGCGTCTCTCTTATAAATCCGCCCGTTGCCGCGTGGCCTAATATGGCATCGATATTTTTGAGATTATTCATTAGCGCCGGCCCCAGGACTGGGCGCATGGGCATCTTGCTCGTGCCGAATTCATGATAAACCATGACTTCGCTGTCTGAGCCGATAGTGGCTATATCGTTTTCCACTTCGTGGCTGATCGAGTCCCGGAGCGCTCCCGTGCGCCAGAGCGGATTGTCCGGAGGTGAGTATCCGAGTTTTTCTTTCTGCTCCAGCGTGCTTTCGGCAAGCGGCGCCCAGGCCGGAAAAGGATATGCTTCCGGCTGATATTCGCCGATTTCGGCTTTGGCAGTCTGCTCCACAATCTGCGCGCAAAGCTCCAGGCCCAAGTGCGATTGCTTGCCCTTCTCCGCGCAGTGGGTGAGGTAAACGGCAAATCCTTCCAGATCAAAAACTTCCATTATGCAAAGCCTTTCTCACCACGAAGAGCACGAAGAACACGAAGAAAATATAGAATCACCACTTTGGCGATAAAGAGCTGCTCCGATCGAGCGACCTGGTGATGCTTTTTTGAAGAAGTTTTCCCACTTTTGCCTTTCCTTTGTGCTCTTCACCGCGCTGCGCTCCTCCTTCGTGGTGAAATATCATTCGCCCGCTGGCGGCTTAACGAAATCCATCCTGTCCAAATCGAACTTATGCCCTTCCATTTCACTGAACATTATCGCAAACGCCCTTGCGCTTAGCGGGTTGAGCAGGAACGCCTCGTCGAGCCGAAGGCCGTTTTTCACGAGCCACAGCCTCTCTCTTACGCGGTCGTCCCGGAGTAGTTTTTTAGTAATTCCTCGTCGATGGAAAATTTCGCCTGGTGTTTCACGGCAACCGGCATGAGCGCCTTTATGCCTTCATTGCCGAGCTGCTTTAAGACCACGCGCATCTGCGGCCTGGTCCTGGGCACCACAATTATCACATCATCTATCTGCGCCACGTATAAGGTCATCCGGGCCATCGAGGACGTCGCCGGGTTCCCGGCTTCGTTCCCGCCGATCGCGGCCATGAGTTCATATTCCTCCAGGATATCAGGGATCCGCGTCCGGATCTTCCGGCCCAGGTCGTCGGTTATTAACTCCGTATCGCCCGAAGGCTTGATGACCGTGGTTTTCTCTTCCTCCACCGGCGCCGTTCCCGTATCGTGCATTGTGACTTTCATTCGTAGGTTCTCCCTTCACAATCATCGCTGATTATTCCGTCCCGGATCCATCCGTGATATGCCCCAAGGATATTGATGCTCGGAGATACCGTGATTAATGGCGGTTCTCCTGTCACTTCCCAACCTTCATAAAAAACCCTGTCATGATTCCAGCACATGCCATCCACGCAAAAGACTTCTTTGCATGGCATCCAGACCAGAACCGGTTCGCGGCGGGTATTGTGTTGCTTGTAAAAATCGGAAAGCCTGGGCGATTTCGACATCATGAACGGCCAATCGAGATAGCCGGCCGCGTCTCGGAACAGCTCAGAATGAAACCACATATCCCCGATCCGGAGATCCATTCCAATCATCCCCTTCCGCCATTCAATCAGCCTGCATGCCCAAGGCATTTCCCCTCCGCTCAGTCCTCAGTCCTCAGTCCTCAGTCCTGCTCTTTACGCCGTCTTAAGCCGCCTGATCGCCACCCAGCTTATGTCCAGCTTGACCGTTTTGTCGCCTTCCCAGGAGCCGGCGTTGTCGTATTTGAGCAAGACGCCGGGATATACATATTGGACAATGCTCCCGTTGGGGTTCTGGATTGTCTCCTGGATCATGCACGGCTGCTCCGGGACCCCGAGGTAATAGTTCGCCTCGAGTTGCGCGAAATAATCATCCAATACGCTGTCCTGGCGCTCGTATTCGAACTTGCCGCTCCAGCCGTCGAAAAAGCGCACGTGCCTCGTTATGCCGTCCAGGCCTTTGACCTTTATTTCCGTCATGTCGGCCTTGGACGAAAAATGAGTAACGAGACTCGAGATCAGCGGACCTCCCGGCGTCTGGATAACCAGGCTGACGTCCCGCCCTACACTGAAATTATTGATCGGCATTTTATTCTCCTGAAAATTTAGGAATTTAAGAATTTAGGAATTTAGGAATTCAATTCTTCAATCCCTCAATTCCTTAATCCCTCAATTCGCCCCTATTGCGGCGCGATCTGCGTGCTGACCTTGTTCACCTGTACGCTCTGGCCGCCTTCCAGGTTTATGATGAACTTCTCCACTATGGACAGGTATGTGACCATCACGGAGGCCGTCATGTATCCCAGGGCCACCATGTTCTGCGGGTTGTTGCCCGCGTCGCATTCGACCGAAAAAGGTATCGTGCCGAGGCTGTTCCCGATCATGGGCGGGTTGATGGTCCATAAGTTCATGAGAAAGGCAGTGAGAGTCGCGGCTGCTTGCCGTTGCAGATCGAGGCTCTGCGTCTTGCCCACGTAATAGCCCATGCCGGCGTTGAGCGTGTAGGCGATGTAGTTCGTCATGCGCGTATAGTTGTCGCCGTGAATGACCTGGTTGCTCGACGTGTTCCAGCCGAACCGGGCCCCGAAATAATTGCCGCCGGGCACCGGGTTGCAAATCAGGTCGATCCCCGCCTGGCCCAGGGCCTGCAAGTCGGCAGCGGAGTAAACCTGGTTCTGCATGCTCTTCTGGGTCCCGACGATCCCGTAGAGCTGCTTATTCAAGGTCGAATTCTGCGGGGAGAGGTTCGAGAGAAGCCCCGCTATAAACCCCTGCGGCGAGATGAGCCGCACCAGGTTGTTGACCGTATCGTTGAAATAGATCCAGTCGCCAAACAGGAGTTTAGCCGTGTAGGAATCGATGCCGGCTGAGGCCTTCGTCGCCGTGGCATTACTGATCGTGTCCCCGGCAGGCCCGACCATGATCATATAGACGCCTTCGCTTAGTCCGAAGGCTACCTGCGTTGTCCACGTGGCCGAAGTATCGCAGTCGGCGAGCATCCCGACCGATGCCCCGGTATTTCTGAGAGCGTACATGCCCTGCCTCGGGATGGTGTCCTGGCCGAGAAGGGTGTTCGCCGTAACTCCCGATGCGCCGTCCGTTCCTCCGGAAAGAGTGACTGTCCCCGGCGAAGGTGCGGCAGTCCCGGCCCCGGCGCTCGCCACGATGAGCTGGCTCGGACCCCGAAGACCCGATATGCCGTTATTTATGGCGCTTGCGATGGCAAGCCAGACCGCATTTCCGCCGAGCCCGGCGGCCAGGTTGTCAAAGACTTCGGGCATGACGCCCGGCATGGAAACCGTGGCCCTCCAGCTATTGGCGGCGGACCCCGCCGCGATGGTGACCTGGAGGCCGCTTCCGAGGCTCCCGGTATATTTCGATGTCACCGTGAGGCAGGTGGATTGGATGGTCGTATTCGCCGCCAGGTCCGTGCCGTCCGTAACGCGCACGCACCTGAAATTGCTCGCCCCCTGAAGGACCGCCCCGGCAACGGCCGTACCCATGTCGTACTTGCGCGCCTGGATCTGCCCGAAAAGCTGCGCGTACTGCCACATGTCTCCGATGATCGTGGGCGAATTGACCGGCCCCCAGGCCGCAGTTCCCACAACGCCCAGGATGTTCGTCGGCAGACCGTTTATGAGGTAATTGCTCGGCGGAATGATCTGCACGTACACGTCGGGCACGATAAGCGCCGTTAAATTGATTTGTCCCTGCTGAACTACAGGCATGTTGCCCTCCTGAATTTAGGGATTTAGGGATTTAGGAATTCAATTCCTCAATTCTTCAATCCCTCAATTCCTGAATTTGTTTATTGATTTCATCCCACCATCCCTATAGCGGTCAAAATCGTAAGCGTCGGGCTCGGATCGGCCCCGTGAACCACAAAGGCCGCGTCGTCATCGTCCAATATGGCCGCTATTTCCACGGCGTTCGTAATCATGGCGCCGACCTGGTGGGCCCCCGACACCGAAGTGAATGGACTGGTCACAATGTAAGTTGACATAGGCCAAAACCTTTCCCACCACGAGCACGAAGATCATGAAGAAGGGCTTTTTGTATAAATAAATCTTTTCCTTAGTGTCCCCTTCGTGCTTCGTGGTGAAATGCTTTTCATGCATAAACGCTCGTCTCCGGCGCATTCGCCGGCGTGATATTTTGCTGCACAACCACGACTTCCCATTCTTCCTCGGTAATCGTGGTCGCATAATCGACGCTGTAGAGCAGATCGCGCCGGTAAATTCCCATCTTCTGCTCGGAATCGTTCAGCGCCGACCCATGATAGATGATCCGCGCCGCATATCCGTCCGGAAGGGTAAGGAACCTGGGAGTCGAGATCGCCGGGTCGACCACTTTGGCCACGGCGTCTCTCAGCGCCGGACTTCCGGCCCATATCCCGGCCATGAATATGCGTTCCTGGTTCCGGATCCCTTTCGCCGCAACGCCGGAACCCCCGACCCTCGCCGCCGCGATCCGCGCGGTCGCCGGCAGGATTATCTGTGCGCCGCTCGACGTGGTCCCTGGAATTACTGCATTTATGAGCGCCGCCAGGGCCGCTGCTGCGCTCAAAAGCGTATCGCCGGAGACGGTCTGATAAACGAACGCCAGCCCGTTTGCGAGGATGGCAATATTTTGTCCCGGCCCGGGAGTGCCGCCGAGAGTGACCGTGACGCCGTTTATGGCCGCCGTGATCGTCGGCGCCGGCGCCGCCTGAACCTGCCAGGTCTCCATGTACCTGGTGGTATTTCTGTCCGCTTTCCACGGATAGATGTTCACATGCACGATCGGTGTGCGCGAATCCCCCGGCTTTAAGCCTTGCGGCAAATCCTTATCGAGTTGCTGCGGATTCGGCCAGCCGGGATAAACTGGTACGATAGGTCCGGCAACGCTCGGCGCCGTAGGACCCGATACGCCGCCCGGATAAAGCGCCGCCTCAACCGTTTGGGCCAGCACGTTCATGACATCGGAAAGATCAGCCATTCAAAACCCTTCTCACCACGAAGATCACGAAGGAACCCTCACTTCTTTCGGATTCGCGTTGAACATTTCAACCCATGTTAAATACTTCAAGTTCGCGTCCGATCTTTTGTGAGGACGCGCGAAAAAATCTTTATGCGCTTCGCCGGCTGCCCGGCCACGTGCTATAGCACGTGCGCCGGCCCTGCGGGGTGCGGGGAAGTCACTTCCCCGCGGTCCTTATTTTTTGCCCTTCCTCTGTGTCCTCTGTGCCTCTGTGGTGAATGCTTTTGTTTTCAGCCAAAAGCCAGATTACGAAAAGTGCTATAAAAACTGCTAAAAGTTCCATCTCTCTTATCTTTTCCACTCAGTCCTCAGTCCTGAGCAACTCAGTCCTCTCCCTTAGGCTTCCATCCTCACGCAATGTAGCATGAACCCGAATGGATTCGGATATGCCGAAACTACCTGGAATCTTCTGCCAAGATCGTCTGTCACAAAATCCCGGTCCTGGACCGTCGTCGCGTCGAATCCGGGAGCAAGCCGGAAATAGATGCTCCATTGGGCCTTTGTCACGTCCAGGGGCAAATTCGGGTCGTTCTTTTGTCCTATTCTCCTTGGCTGTATCCCGGCCGCGATCTCCGAAACGATCACCGTCTCGGAGGCCTCCACGTCGCCTCCATATCCTTGCAGCCCGGCCCCGGTCTGCGCTGTAGCGCGCGTTATGCTGATCGTCCGGTCGTATAAAAAGCTCATAGGACCCTTTCACCACAGAGGCACAGAGGACACGGAGAAAAGAAACTGGCTTGGCTGAAGACAAAAATCTTTTGCATTTGCTTCCCGTTGATCTTCTCTGTGCTCTTCGTGCGCTTCGTGGTGAATACTTTATCCCAGCGGCATTACCACCCACGGCCTCAGCATTGCCTTCACGTCCTCGCTTAAATTCGATGCAACGAAGTTTTGGATGGACGTCTCTCCGGTCCGGCTGCTTTTTACCGCCCCGTACATGGGATTCATCTGCAGGGCCGTTATAAGCTGGGCCGTACCCAGCTTAACGCCGTCCGGAAGGTTCGCATACGTGAATCCGGATATGTACCGGATCTTGGTCTCGGAATAATACGCAATCATTATCCCGGCCGGGATCCAGATCTGCCCGGTCGCCCGGTCGACCCCGCACGTCGCCGGATCCCATATTTCCCAGGCGGGCGGTCCGCCGAACTTGCTCAAGGCCGCGAGCAGGTTGAAATCATCGACGTTATAGTTCCCCGCATCTCCGCGCCGCCCGTAACCGTACCTGCCCGTGCCGCCAATGACGCGCACTACCGGCGTCCGGGACAGGATCGTAAGCGGCCGGTCCTTCGGCATATATTTCTGCTCGGTGATGACCAGGCCGCTCTCCATCGTGCAATTTGCCCCGTGCGAAAACATTACATTCCGTAGAGTTAGGCTGAGCTGACCCGGAGGCGTTCCGGTTATCGATACGACAATGCAAGCCTCGGCCGCCGCCGGATTTGCCCTGTCCAGGATGAGCACGTCCCCTACCTGGAGCATAAGCAGAGGCCCCGTGACCTGTACAACGACATTTGCTCCGGGCACTATTGCTCCCACGCTTGCAAGGGAAAACTCCGCAGAAAGCGCCTGCATCCAGGACGGCTGCCCGGCGCCGTCGGGCGCCCAGATAAGCCCTTCGGGCCTCCTCAAATAGGCGCTGTCCAGCATGGCGGACGCCTGGTGCACCTGGGGCGCCGTTGTATTTGCCACGCCGAACGTGGCATAGTCCTGCGCTTGCAGGTAAATCGAAGCCAACTCGAAACCCCATTCTCACCACGAAGACCACGAAGAACATGAAGAAGAAACTTGTGGAAAAGAAAAGAAATCTGCAGAAATCTATTCCTTGTCCAAGAGATCTTTTCTCTTTACCCTTTGTGCCCTTCGTGCCCTTCGTGCCCTTCGTGGTGATTCGCCCTTACGGCCTCTGCACCACCCCGACACTGTGCGCGTAAGCTGCGCCCTTAACGACCAAAGTATCGAACTTCACGCCGACGAACTGCCCGGCCAGGTTGCCCACCAATCCCAACTGGAACAGCCTCGGATTGGGATTGAATTCCTTGCCGGAGATGACCGGAATTTCGATGTCATCCTCAGACAGGATCGCGGCGTAATAATTCTGGTTCCCACCCGGAGGCGCGCCGAACCCGTAAGCTGCCCCTGCATCGGTAGGCATGAAGGCGTCGCCGATGATCGGCAGCACTCCCGCCTGGGTCGAAAGCCCCCCAACCGTTACACCGGCCACTACTTCAACGGGTTTCAATTCGAGTTTTGCGGCCTTCAATTCCTGGTCGATGTAGTCGCCCAGTACAGGGTTCACATAGATGGCGCTTGGCTTAGGCTTATACAACTGGTTAGCCAGCATCAACGCGACCTGGCTCTTAAGGCCGTCGATAATGGATGCGGCAGGACTGATCGTGAACTGCAGCGTGATCTGCGCAAGCGCGCCCATCCACTGGAGCTGCGTGGGCGTCATCAGGCTGGTGTCGTTTCCGGACCAGAACATCTGCGCCCGCAGCCTTTCGATTGCACTGATGATATCGTCCACGTCTTTAGCAACAACAGAGGCAAATTGCCCCTGCTGTTCGGTAACATCCCGGTCGAACAGGCTGAGGTTGCTTTGCGCCGTCGCAGCCTTGATAAAGGCCGGCCGCTCGACCCTGGTCGGACCGGTAGCAGTTGCGGACAGGTTTCGTGGATCGACCGCTGCCGCCTGGGCAACCGCCGTCTGCTCGAAATACCTGTGCGGGTGCCCTGTGGCAGGGCACTGCGCGGACGCCAACCGCTGCATCGTAATGCTCGTCCGCCTGATTATGTCCATGATCTCGCGTTCGAAGATCGGGACCTCGATGGCCCCGGTCCCGAGGTAGTCGGCCGCAGCCTGGAGCCCGAGATGGGTAGGGTCGCCTGAAAGCGCTATCATTTTTGCCGTGATTCTATTCATCGCCTTTCCCTCCTTAAAAGCAGTTATTCACCACAGAGGCGCAGAGAAAGAGTTTTCACGCGAAGACGCGAAGACGCGAAGAAGGGAATACGAAAAGCCCAACTTTTGCCTTGCTTCGCGTCTTCGCGGCTTCGCGTGAGATCATTTTTGCCTAGCCTCTATACTCTCTGTGTCTCTGCGGTGAAGAGTTTTTTACGCAGCTTTCCCCATCGGCAGAAGTCCCCCGGCTGCCAGCTTGAGCTTCGCCTCTATGGCCGCACGTCCCTTAATCCCGGCTGCTTCGAGCGTTCTGTCCACATCCTCGACATTCAGTTCGCCCTTTTCAATGCTGGCGAGCAAGCCGGTTTTGTTGAGCAGGGCAGTGATTTCCGGAGTGAGTGTCTTTCTTCCCGGATTTGCGGCAGCCTCAAAAGCCTTCGCCTGGAGGTCCTTCATTTGCGTCCCGATGGATTCGATCTCGGCCTTGATGCCTTCGAACAGCTTTTTGGTTTCGCCCTCCGCGCCGGCCTGCATTGCATACATCCAATTCGTATCGTGGAAAACACTCGAAGGCAGTTCATGCGGCATCCGGCCCTGTGCGGCCTCGGTTTCCATGTGATGCGCAATTTTGTGCAGGACCGCCACATGACCGCGTGTCGCATGCAGCCCGATCCCTTCGGCCCTGCAAGCTTCTGCGCAGGCCTTGCACGCCTCGGCATGCGGGTGCACCTTGTCCATGATGGCCTTGTTGGCCTCAATCTGGCTCTGCGCTGATGTCTGCGCTGCTTCCAGCTTCTCCAGCCTTTTTCCGAGTTCTCCCAAGAGCTTTTTCAACTCTTCCATCTCAGCACTCTCCTTTTCGGCTTGCGCCGCCAAAGACGTTGTCGTGTATGCGGCATCGGCCTTGTAGAGCACCGCCGCCCCCGTAAATGTTATTTCCTCGATTACCCAGGGATCTTCGTCCATGTCCCGAACCCGGACGTCCGCTTCATAGCTGAATCCGAGCAGGTCCTTTTCCTCGCGGATGAGGGCCACTTCTTCAGGGAAATCCTTCGCGTAGAAAAAGCCTTCTATGGTGAGCGCGTTCCGGTCGATATCGTCTCCGGTAATCAGACCGATTTTCTTCTTGGGATCGTGGCCGTCAAGAGTGGCCTTAAAATCCACGCCCATTCCGAGCAGGCTCGGCAATGCCTTTTCCGCCGCTTCTTTCGGAATAAAGGTCCTGTGCCCGTCCGCGCCTCCGACCGCATAATCGCTCGGTTCGTTCACCCGCAGGAGCACGCCGGAAAAAGGGGCCCTGTTCGGATGGCCGGATACTTCGGGCAGTTCCAGCGCCATCGCCTCAAAGCGCACACCGGCGAATTGCCGGGATTTTGCTTCCTGCTTCCCGCTTCCTGCTTCCTGCTTCTGCCATTCTCTGGTATCGATCCCGAATTTCTTCGCCCTCTCGAGTATCCGCTCCCGCGCGCGCTTTTTTTCTTCGGGAGTGAGGTCCTTGGTCCGATTTACCATGTCCCAGGCGAGCCTCACGTGCTCTTCGTTGTGCATCGGGAGTTCTCGCTTGCCCGGCACGGCGAAATCGCTCGCCGGAAGCGCATCTCTTTCTTTTTGCGTCAGTTTGGCCATTGCGATTACTCCTAATTGAGGGATTGAAGGATTGAGGAATTAAAGAATTGCGTCCTCACAAAAGATCGGACGCCGAACTTAAATCGCTTCACACGGGTTGAAATATTCAACGCGAATCCGAATGAAGTGAGGGTTCATTCTTAAATTCCTAAATTCCTAAATGGAGAATCCCTCAATCCGCCTTCCCGTACTTCGCCAAATGCGGCTTGGCCGCCTTGAGGCGCAGCATAAGATCGTTAATGCTCACATACGCCGCGTGAAGCAACGCGTGGGCCGGGTAGTCTCCGGCCTTCTGCGCGGCATTTGCGGCAGCTTCGAGCTGAGACTGCGCTTCCATAAGCTTTGCGGTATGGCTTTTTTGCTGCTCGGGCTTGGCTTTTGCCGCTTCTTCCTTCACCAGCCCTTCACCAGGCAGCATTCCTGCCACCGCTTTTTCGCTCGTTTTCGTCGCCATGATTAGCTCCTTTCGAAATTCCACCACAGAGGTACAGAGGTCACGGAGAAAGACAATCAAGAGGGGACAAGAGGTCCCCTTCTTTAACTATGCCGTTTTCTTTCCTCGATGCTCTCCGTGTCTCTGTGGTGAGGCCGTTCCGCGCCTCTGCGGTGAATGCTCAGCTTAGGTTCGTAATCTGAGTATTCACAGTGGCGATATTGGCCGCATCGCTGGCCGGAGTCAGGATATCGGCCACGATGAAACCGAGCAGATCGATCAGTTCCGCGCATTTTTCCTGCGCCTGCTGCATCAATCCGTTCGGGTCTGCGCTGATCTTTTCCGCCTGCGTCAAGTCGGCGGCGGTCAGGGTAATGCCTGCAAGTACGGTCTTCACTCCCATGATTTAATTCTCCTTTTTCACGCGAAGACGCGAAGACGCGAAGAAAAACAAAAACCTCTCACGCGGAGAAGCGGAGCCGCAGAGAAAACTTTTGGCTTAGCAGGCAAAACAGGAAGCCACCCCCCGATGCTTTCTGTTTTTTCTGCATTCTCCTTCCCCCTCTCTGCGTCTCCGCGTCTCCGTGTGATACTTCTTTGTCTTTTACCTCTTCGCGGCTTCGCGTCTTCGCGTGAGACAGTTATTTGTCAGCTCAAATCCGCAATCAACGTCTGCAGCGTCGCTATGTTACTGTCGCCTGCCGGCAGCCGGCTCAAAATCGAATTGAGCTGCATGATCAACTCGCGGGCTTTGACCTGGGCGCTTGTAAGCATGCCGGCCATGTCCTCGCCATAGATCTCTCCCGCCACTTTATCGGCGGCCGACATCGAAAGCACCGACCCAAGCGCCGTGTAAGTCCCTACCGGCACAAACGAATTGACCGGCATCAGGTTGAAATCTATACAAAATCCTGATAATCCCTGCATTAAGCCCATGATGAACTCCTGGGTAATGGGTGAGAGGTAATAGGTTATGGGTAAACACCTATAACCCCTAACCCCGGACCCCTGACCTAATTCTTACGCCACGATCAAAACATCAAACGTCCCGGCCGCGAGCGTATTGGCCGCAAGCCTCGGGTTGAGCACCACGCTGAACCCGGTCAGCGTCTTGCTCGTCACGTATGCGACCGCGTCCTGGTTCGGCGTCACGATCACGTCATAGGCTGCCGGCAGCCGAAGTCCGGCAACGGCCGTGGTTACGCTTTGCCCTGCGCCGCCTCCGGCCCCGTTCGCCACGGCCACAAGCACCCCGATGATGCACCGGTCCTGCAATGCCGGCCTGTTCGATCCGGGAGTGCGCTCAATCGTATGTTGTTCAAAAGCCATGATTTTTAACTCCCAATTGAAAGACATTTAGGGATTTAAGAATTGAGGAATTTAGAACTTCAATCCCTCAATCCCTTAATTGTTTTTCAATCCCTCAATTCGCCCTAGCTCGCATCTTCCTCGGTCTCGACCGTGATATCTACAACCCCACCGGCCGGGATCGCGCTTCCATTGCCCGAAAGGACCAGGAAATCCGACGTGCCGCGAAGCACGAAGGCTTTATCCTGGCGGGTCGAGAAGTCCAAAACCACCGGGTTGTACGCCAGGCCGGTGCCGGCCGCCGAGAACTGAATGCGGTCCGCGCTCAGAATCGTGCTGTTCCCTGTGCCCTGGGTTGTATAGTTGGCCGTCCCGACCGTCGAAATGGTGGCCGTTGCGCCCGCATCGTTCGGATCGTGCTTGACTGCCGTAACGGCCGTAAGCACGGCGGACCCGAGCGACCCTGCAGTGGACCACCTGGATGCCTGGATCTGCATGTTTCCGGCGGCCGTTGCGACGCCGCCGACCTTGATCAGTTTTACCCTGACTGTCTTGGTGGCAGATCCCTGGATCACCAGGAAGGCGGTAGGTGTGGCTACCATAGAGAAAGCCTGCACCGCATAGCGGTATGTGGCCTTATAGCCGTCGCTCGATACAAGGAGCGCGCCCGGATTGCCCGCTGCAATCCTGGGCAGGTAGAACTTGCCGTCGACTGAGTTGAAAAGCGCATCGCTTTCGACGCCCATGCCGAAGGGCAGGAACCCGGTTATGCCTGGGCTTTGAGCCGCAAACGAATCCCAGGCGACTGTGGTATATGCGTAACTGTTGATTGTGCCTGGAGAAGCGAGCGTGCCGCACAGGATCGGGACGGTTGTCGAACCTGGCACGTAGTTCAGTCCGACGTAGGCAACCTCGACCTGGCTCGATGTGCCGGTGAGGCCTGCGGAGCCGTAGAGAACGATCATCTGTCCCGGCTGGAGCGAGCCGATGCCGCTGACGGCAGGGGCCCCGGAAAGGGTCAGGCTGACATTCCCGGTCTGCGCCACATAGCCCGAAAGGGTCCCGGTCGTAATCCCCTTGGCCATGACGTTCCGGGCGCGGTCGAAGTTGGCGGCGCCGCCGGGGCCGCCCGCGTTATACTCGTACTCTGCGGCCACCGAAGTGCCACTTCCGGACGCGCCATCATTCTCACCACTGGCGTCCCGCTCCTGGTTGAACGTGAATCCCTGCACCACGACGCTCGCCCCGTGCGTTTTCGCAAAAGTCGCGGTGATGCTCGGCGTGGCGCTGTTCACCGCCGTGACGATAACCAGTTCAACATTCGCACCTCCGACGTCGTAATTGAGCACGTCCCCTACTTGGATTTGCCAGGGCACGCCGTTGCTCTTGCCCACAAGTCCCGTTGCGCCTACAAGCGTGATCGTCGTGGATCCCGGCGCTGCAACGGCCGTCGATGTCCCGACCTGGAAGATCATGGCCTTCATGCCGAGTCCCATCGGCAAGCCTACGGCCGGTATGTTATCGGCGCCTGCTTCTCTTTGCCGGTCGATGTTTCCGGCAAGATTGATCAATTGCGCCACTCCACCGGTCAGCAAGCCGTAAGCCGTAGCGCCCGGGGCCTGGTTGTCCGCGTTGTGGTATTGGGCCACCGTGGCCCCATACCCGCTCGCCGGATCGCAAATCGTGCTGATCCCGCCATAGGAACTGTCCGAAACGAATTGATTGACCCGGATGTTCTGAGCCGCCTGGTTGGCATCTTTCACTACCAGGTTGACGTTGTTCACATTGCCGATTGCCATTGGTTTTCTCCTTTTTGCGCTAAATTGACAAAGGCGCCGCCGTGGAAGACGGCGCTACCTCATAAATTGAGATATCTTCCTATCCGGTAGCGCCGCCTTCTTCCACGGCGGCGCCTTCGCACCCGTTTTTAAGCCGCATCCCCATTTTGCCTTTGCTCTTCTTCGTGTCCTTCGTGTCCTTCGTGGTGAGATTGCTTTTCCACGATCCTCATCGGATTTTGTGCCTGCTTCATCGCCGCCCTCAGCGCCTCGAACCCCGGCGGCAGCACCGCATCTTCACCGCCGCATTTTTTGCAGACGTACTTGAACAGGCTCGATTGAAAGAATGGCTGACCGGTTTGATTCGCCGGATGGTCTTCGGCTATCCAGACTACCTGATAAACCGCCTCGAACTCCGGATGCCCGCAAATTTTGCAAACCATAACTGCCGTGTCCATCGGTCCCGGCTCCCTGGGCGCTTCCGCCTTTTTTTTGCCCTTATTTTTCCGCTCGCTCATATGATTGCCCTTTCTAATTTATGATTTATGCGTTTCGCCGGCTGCCCGGCCATGTGCGGAACCCTCACTTCGTTCAGGTCCGCGCTGAGCATTAGAACCAGCGTTCGGTACTTCAAACTCATGCCCGATCTTTTGTGAGGGCGCGCACGTGCGCCGGATATTGAGGGGTGCGGGACGGTCACCGCTCCGCGCTCTTAATCTTTTCCGTTTTTTCCCTCCGGGTCCTCTGTGTCCTCTGTGTCTCCGTGGTGAATGTCTTTCTTCTTCCCTACGAGCATCTGCGTTTCCGCCGCAGTCATGTCCCCGAATTTGCTCTTCATCGGAGGCCTGCTTGTCATTGCTCGATACTCATTCGGCGTAGTTGCATTATTGCGGTATTCAATTCCATATCTCCTTGCGACTTCCGTTTCGTCCTCTCTGTCCAGCGTGGTCCATCGAAAATGTATCTGGTAGAAGCCCAGTTTCCCTTCGATCATTTCCCTATTTATATGCCGTCTAATGAGACCGGCAGTCGGGATGATGGCTATCTCCCAATCGCGATCTGTTGCGACCTCGGCTGTGCTCCGATTGACATCAGCTTCAAGGCCCATATTCATTGGGGAGATTCCGAAGGGAACTGCGATCTCCCTGATGATATGCTCCTGATATTTGAGATAGAGGGCTGCATCGCTACCCGCATGGAGCTTTATGGCCTTGAGGTCCTGGTAGCCAACAATCGGCATGGCCCCCTGGCCTTCAATTTCATCGTGCCACCAGCTCCTCACCCTCTTGATTTGATCTTCAGTCGCTCCTTGAAAAAGAATTATATTTTGTGGCTGCGCATTTCCGGCTACGTTCCCGGAATATTCAGCCGTCGTCAATTGCCGGTTGAGGGTTGCGAATGCTATTTCTAGCGGCCCGAAGCCGAACGGGTTCTCGGTTGTCGGATCTTTGCGGATATAGATTAGTTCGTCATTCCGAAGCTGGATTCCCTGGACGCCGCCTATGTTGCCGTATCCGAGCGTCTGCAGGTATCTCGCTTCATCCCACGCCCCGGTCCATCCGGCGTATATCTGTATGGACATCCCATCGACCGGCCAAAGCCATACGGGCCGTTTCGGGTCCGATCCGAGTTGCTGTTCTATCGCGCCGGCGCCACATACTAAAATGTCCTCAACCGTTTGCTCGGCCAGGCTTTCGAACGAATCATCGCGATTTGGCCTCTCCAAACATGATGTTGTAATGTTGATTTGCCTTTTAATTTCAGACGTTAACGCTACGCCTGGCTTTGGTACGATCTCCCACTGACCTCTATCGCATAGAGTGCCAATCGGGTCCTTGATCGTATTTATTGCGCGCCTGGCATACGGCGTCCGCGAAAACTTCCGGACGTTCATCGCCGTGGGCTTGATGAGCGGTTTTTCCCGCGTCGTGTAGCCCCCGACGTTCATTAACCTGGGATAAAGCCTCGTTTCCCGCACAGGCTCCTGTCTGCGCCTGCCGATTTTCTTCGCCTTCTCCCAGGCTCGCTTCATCAATCCCGGCATAAAATCAAATCCTCACCACAGAGGCACAGAGAGCGCAGAGAAGAGCCTCACTATGCATAAAACCTAAAAGCTTTAAGTATTGGTTTTTACCCAAAGAAGTTTCCTCTATGTCCTCTGTGCCTCTGTGGTGAATGCTTTTCCGCCTCTATGGTGAGAAGTCTTTCTTATATGCTTCCCAGCGCCAGCGGAAATTCCGCCTCCATCGACGTCGCGAAGACGACCATCGCCCCGGCGATTGCGGCGTCCCCGTGCCTCTGCTCGCCGTCTTTTTTCACCCGGCTAGACTCCGGGACCTTCGCCACGCCCTTGATCATCTTAAGCGATCTCAAATCCTCCATGACCCTGCTGTCTTTGGCGATGAGCAATTCCTTGTCGTCAATCCGCGCCTTGAATTTCGGCATGTTTTCGCGATACCAGCCTTCAGTCAGCATCACTTCGGCTATCCGGTCCGGACCGTATTTCTGCCGGGCGACTTCGGCCAGATATTGGCCGTTTCCTCTGGCGTCGAGCGCCCCGCCGCTGAATCGCGGGAGCCGGTCGCAAATGAAGTAAAATATTTGCTTCTGCGCCTCGAACGGCATATTGCGCAGTTCGAGGATAAAAGGCGTCGCCAGAAGAAGATTGGGCATTTCCTGCGCCGGCCAAAATACGGAAAGATCTCCCAGCCTTCCGAAGTCCCCCCCGACATAGCTCGGCAGTGCGGGCGCAAGCCGGCTCAAAAGCGGGGCGAGATTTTCTTCACACCAGTCCTGTATTTCCAGCACGCGCTGCGCCTCACTCCAATCGACAAAATCCTGCGCCGGCGGGGCCCACCTGATAACGGGGATTTCGGCCCTCATGCACGCTTCGATTTGCGCCCGCGTCAGATAAAGGCCGCTGCCCTTGCTCGGGATGCAAAAGAGTTCCTCGTCGGCGTTGTCGCCGTAAAAATCTATGAGTTGCTGGCGCCACTCCTCTTCCTTTTTCTGGCTCCATTCTTCGCCTTTTACGAGGCAGATCCGCCTGTAAAGTCCCTCGGCCAGGGCCTCGTCGAGCGTCTCCCTGTGCAGCGAGTATTTTTTCTTACCGGCCCTTATGTCCTGGATATACTGGTTGAATTCGTTGTCTTCGCCGTTGTGCGTGGATATCACTTCGACCTGGCCGCCCCACATGACGAGCGCGATCGCGGCCTTCAAAAGCTCGTCCAGGTCGTCGCAAAAGGCCGCTTCGTCGAGGACTACGCGGCCCTGCTTGCTCCGCAGGTTCCGGGGCGCGCTGGTCAGTGCGCTCACGTGCCGCCTCGAGGCAAATCTCACCCGGTAGATGTGAATTTCTTTGTCATCTTCCAGGATCGTTTCTTCTTCGATATCGGAAACGGCCATCTCGAACCGTTTCGCCCATATGGCGACGTCGCCTATGTATGTCTCGGTCATGGATTTATCGTAGGAGATGTAAAACGTATTCATCTTGTCTTCGGCCGCAAGCAGGCAACTCTCCGAAGCGTCCCCATAGGATGCCCCTATGCGCCGTGATTTTTCCCAGAACTTTATGGCCGCCCGGTCTTCGTTCCACCGGTTCTGATAAGGCAAAAGAAGGGCCGGCGCCACAGGTGCAGGACTGAGTGCTGAGTGCTGAGGACTGAGGATGGAAGATTGAGAACTCATGAACCCTCTCCCATAAGCAATTTGCGCCGCAGTTCTTCCGCCATCTCGCTTGAAAGTCCTTTCCGTTTCTCCTTATCCGTCTTCTGCCTTCCGTCCTCCGATCTCCGTCTGAGAACTTCGATCAGTTCCATCGCATCCTTTACGGCCTTTACCTGGGCCGGCCTGGCCACGCCCCGGGCAGTCTGCATAAGCCATAATTGATGCCTCACGAAATTCTGCAGCGCCTCGATTGCCTCTTCCTCGGTCATAAGCCCGACATCGGTCAGCACAACGGCTTCTTCTGGGGCCCCTATTGACGCAGCCGTGGAAGGCTGCGCTACCGCTTCTGATTTGGTGGCGCCGTCTTCTATGGCGGCACTGTCTGCCCGCTCTGTCATCCTTGCCAGATACGCCTGCGCCCGCTCGATCTCCGCGACTTTTATTTTCTCCGGATGATCGAGCATGGCGTTTATCATTCTTGAAAACGCCTCCCAAAGAGCCTCGCGCGCATCTTCAGGGCTTGTAATTCCGCGCATTGCGGCTTCCAATTTTTGATCTTCTTCGCGGCCTTCGCGGCTTTCCTTGCCCCGTCCACGATCGGTGATATCGCCAGTTTTAAGTTGCTCTATCACCGCCAGCGCCTCGCGGATCTCCCGGAATGTGCCCGCGTTGACTTTCTCCGGATCTCCGAGCACCCGCCCGATCCGGACGTCGACCAACTCTTCGAGGGCTGCGATCCGCTCCTCATCACCACTTATCACCCGCGCCGGAACTTCATTCTCCGTCTTTGGCGCTTCGTCCTCAGTCCTCAGTCCTCGGTCCTCAGTCCTCCGTCTTACGGCTATCATCGTCTTCACCAGGCCGCAAAACGCATAACAGGCCTGGTTGTCCACCACGCCGGCCGCCAGCGCCTCGAAATAATCTTCATAACGTTGCTTCTGCTTCCCCAGGGCTGCCACCAGGCCATTCTCCGCAATGGATGCCGCCTGCCGTTGCATCTCGGCTTCCAGGCTAGCCGCCCGGTTTTTCCAATCATATTTTTGCGCCCAGGCCATGAGCGTCTGCCGGCTGACCGGCAGCCCGAGATCGGCGCGCTTGAGCCTGCGCTCCGTCTCGGAAAAATTCTGCCCGCATTCGATCCAGGTCCGGTATGCAAGCTCTCTTGCCTGTGTCTTTTCACTCATAAAAAAACTCCACCACAAAGGCACAGAGGGGACCGAGAAAAGCATTCGTGGGGAGAATGCAGGGCTAAAAGCTCTTGGATTTTATGCATAGCAATTCTCTTCTCTGTGCCCTCTGTGTCTCCGTGGTGAATCAGCACTCAATCCCGCAATCCTTCACGCGCCCATCCATTGCATCGATCCCATACGCGGTGATCCTTACGAGCGTTATCCCGAACCCTTCTTTCCTGTCGAGTGTCAGGCAACTCTTTTCGGCCAGGTAATTCAGATAAAAATCCAGCGTATGCGAATCCATCGGATACCCAAGGGTCGCCATAGTCGCCCGCAGAAGCTCCGAATCCACGGACCGGGGATAGGCCTTTGCGGCGATTGTCAAAATGTGCCGTCTCATCATGTTATGCCGGACGTTCGCGAGCTCATCGACGGCCATTATTCATCTCCTTCGGCAGCTATTGGCTTTTGTGAATGGACCATTTTTAATGTCTTCTCAAGGCTTCCAATGCGAGCGGCTTCTTCCTTTGCTGTCCGTACTTCATCGCGCAACCACTTCAATTCCTGGCCCACAACCTGCACGGCGAGCAAAATCTCCCGGTGATCGTTATTGTCCCTTTGGATGTAGGTCTGTATCGCGGCGCTCATGCCCGTCATGCTCAGCGCCTGCTGGGCCATCGCTTCTGCGATTTTCTCCTGAGTCGCAATGAACGCCACGCCGAACCTTATGGACAATTTATAGATAACGACCACGATGAGCGCGCAGATGACCACGGTGCATCCGAGGTCCACCAGGCTCTTGATTAACGTCAGATCGTTCATGGGCAAAAATCTTTCTCACCACGAAGATTGTTGGCGTAAAAACAAAAAATCTATCACCACGAAGAGCACGAAGAGCACGAAGGAAAAAATTCATAGGGAGAGGCAATGCCTAAAAAGTTTTGGTTTTTATCCATAACGAGTCTTTTCTTCGTGTCCTTCGTGCCCTTCGTGGTGAATTCTTCTCTTATTCCGTGATCGCCGCATTCGGCTGAGCAGGCGGCGGAATCGGAAGCGGCGCGGTCCACGGCGGCGTGGTGAAGGCTTCCGATGTCCCGGCTTTATTGACCGCGACGATAACGGCCTTATATTCCGTCCCCGGAACCGCAATAAAATCGACCAGGGCCGAACCGTCTGCCTCGGGGATTATTTGCCCATTCGGGATCGGAAGTCCCTGCACCTGGTAATACTCAACGTTTTCAAGAGGTTCGATTTTAAGCTGTGCCATTTCACTTTCCTCCCGTTATTGATGCCTTTGGTTCGCCGCCGTGGAAGGCGGCGCTACCTCACTCTTCATGACTTATTGATGCTGAAGGTTGCAAAGGCGCTCCTCCCGCTCCCGCATTGAGGGTCCGGTTTAGCTGCTGGACCTGCCCTGCAATCTTCGACGGGTCCCCATCGATTAGGTCCTGCATCTCCTGCTCGATCTTAGGGCCAACAACATCAAATGTTTTTCTAATAGGCTCGGGCAAATCGGCTTGTACGCCCTGCCAGCCGGCGATGAAAAACTGAGAGAGGAACTCAAGTACATAATTCGGCCGCAATTGCGTTGATTTGCCAATTGCCTCGGAGAGATAAAAGAGCAAATAACCCACTGGGCAGATGACGTAGATCCAGATCGGGATTTCGACTGTCATTTCGCCTGCTCCTTGTTCTTGTGCGCCCAGAAAGCATCATCCCCCCAGGACGCGACGAATTTGTAGTATTCAAACGCTGCGGATCTGCATGCCACGCGCTGAACGTGCTCTATGATTCCGTTGAGGACACAATGCTCATCGACTGCGAGGAGTAAATTATAAAGGAAGCACCGGTCTGCGATCCTCTTATGCTTCTCCGTTTCCCCGAAATGGTAGCAGGCATCATGGCCACAGCAGGCGGGGTAGAAATCGACGCCCAGGATCGAATCGGGGACGAGTTTGCGCTTCATGCTCTCCGGCCCGCAGCCGTTCGATATGTTCTTGAGCTGCTCGGAGCTGAGTTCAGCCACAATCCGGGGTAGCATCATGCCGCCGGGAGTGTTTACGATCTCGGCAAATACATCGCTCATTGCGTTTTTCTTTCCCTTTCCCACTCCCGAAACCGTTCGCAGAGGTCGCGACACTCCGATATCCCCGCGATTACTCGATAATTCACGCAGTTATAGCAGGGACAATCGAATGGGATGGGAGGTAGCGCCGCCTTCCACGGCGGCGAACCAAGCGGTCGGCAACCTTCCCCTCCCTGCTTCTCGCTTCCCGCTTCCATCTCCATCACCAATCCCATCTGCGCTGAAAGTAGAGCATCTTCTTCCCTGTCTGCGGCAGGACTGTATCCTGTTCCCCGAATCCATTCACTCCGGTCCAGCCGGGCCAGCCGGCCGGGACCTCATCGCTCCCGGCGAGTTGATCCAGCTCCGCCGCTACTTCGAGGAGCCAGCGGGGGTAGCCGGCTGCGTAGGGACCGCAGGCGCGACTCCTGGGTTCGTGGCTGCTTGAGCTGCCGCTAAGACGCTTCCCACTTTCGAAGAGGCGTCCGTTACTGCTTTATCCACAATCGCAGCCTGTGCCGCGACGCTCGTGTCCGACGCCTTTGCGGCCAGCAGGTTATCAAGGTTACCGACTTCCTTGCTTGCCAACGCTATTGCGGGACCGGCTGAGGGGTCGGCTATCGTTGCAACCGCCAGGCCCACCGGGGCGATAAGGCCCGCAACATAGGTATGATAGAATTGGCTCATGGTGGCCCAATTGGTTCCAGAGGATGAAGGCTGAGCTGCCGTGGAGGGTGCGTTCGTCGAGCGCTGAGTGGTGGCGCAGAAACTGCCGCCACATGCGAACGTGGCGATCAATACAATTGCGATTGCGAACCTGGCGCCGCCAACGGGCATGAATTTGCGGTATGCTCTGCGTTGTCCAAACAGGATGAAAATGAGAGCGGCCACAAACAATAATCCAAGGGCTATCATTGGCGCGATGGTCAACAGAACGAAGATGAGGACCAAAGCGATCAACATAAAACCGACTGCAATTCCGATAAGCGTTTTCATTTATTTCTCCTCACTGCTCATTCTTCACTGTTCACTGCCCTTAAGCCCCCAAAACAAAAAAAGCCCGGCCCCACGCTTTCGCGTGGTGACCGGGCATCGTGTGCCTCTGGGGCGACTGGAAGAGTTTTGAGTTTCCAGTTTCGAGTTTTTAGTAATTATTCAAAACCAAAAACTCCCAACCAAAAACTGCCCTTCCCGTCCGGCGGCTTTATTTCTCCGCTTCGGCCCTCAAGGGGGCTCTAAATTGTCACGTTAAAAAATATCAGGCGCCTCGGCATTGTCAAGAACAATTTCAGATTTTAATTCGTTATTGCTCAATAAAAAAATAAGCTGCTTGCATCCGCACCTATGGCAGATGATTTCGAGGACGCCGACGAAATCAGCCCTCCCGAGAAGGCGGCTGCATCGCCTGCAACGCACTTTCTCCAGTTGCGTTCGTACGCTTCCCCCTCCTAAAAGCATTTAGACCTTCCTCGCCGGTATATGATTAGTAAGTAAGTTTTCCCGGTTTTTCCGGCTGCCCACGCCTCCAAGGGCGAGGCCGGGCGCATCTTTTGGCTTAAGCCGATCCATGCCTGCCCATAAAAGGCCCATTATCCCGCTTCCAACCGCTACGCCTGCCATGAAAGCTACCGCCATTCCGAGCATCGCCTTCCCTCTTTTATCCTACCTCCGCCCTCTTACCTCCGACCTCCGTTACGATGCCCTCCTCAGCACGCTCACTTTTCCCGGCTTATCGACAACCAGGTGCAGGGCCCCGCCGCCTTTGAGTATCTTCGCGGCCAGCTCGAAATCCTCCGGGCTCTCAAGGTAGCGCGCGAAAGTGATATGAGTGTATTCGCGGATCCGCAAACCAATGAACCGCTCGGCCATGTGATCGAGGTATCCGTCCCCTTTGACCTGGTGATGCGGCGTAATCCCCGCATTCACCATCTCCCGCCTGTTGTCTATTTTCCGCTGTAAAATGTCCGTAATCATTTCATGCTCCTTTCAAAAGATGCTCACCACAGAGGCACAGAGGGCATGGAGGGAAAAAATCTCTAATTGATCCTTTTCCACTGCCCATTATCCTGTACTTCGTATTTACGGCCGTCCGACATTTCGACAATTTCTCCAGGCTCGTGCAATGTCACGATTGGCTCGCCGGATTTTTGTGTTTCAAGCTCAACCGCCGGGCCAACCATGTGCTCGCTCACCTGATCGAAAAGTGCCCGTAATTGGTCAACAGCCACAGCATACTTTCCGGTTACTTCCTCAAATTTTTTCAATGCTTCCGGCCTTAAGAATGGAGATTGTTGCAACTGAGCCATGACTTTTCCTTTCTTCGCGGCTTCGCGTCTTCGCGTGAAATGCTTGAAGTCGCCGCCGTGGCAGGCGGCGCTACCGTCTCGGCCTATGTTCTTCGATAAACCTCATGATCTTCGGATCGTCAAACTGCTTGTCCCACCAATCCTTCCCGCACAGTTTCTCCATGCGATGCTCAAACATCTTCTTGAGGCCTTCTATAACGAGCCACGCCTCGCGCGAGGTCCTCACTCTGTCGATCCTGAGCCGCTTTTCCATCCAGCGCTTGAGGCCGTCGCGGTATTCCCAATCGATCAGCGCGGCCAGGGCGTCGATTTTCGCAAGCTCCTGGAAGCTGGCCAGGCGCACGAGCTTTCCATCCTCGCGCCCCGTTTCCCGCTGCGGGCGGCGGCGCCGCACCCAACCTGAATAGCTGCTCCCGGTCCTCCGCGTTCTTTTCTTCGTCTCGAACCCCAAAATCTCGAAGCGCTCGATTAGCCTTGTCGCTTCCATTCTTGTGAGCTGCGTGCAGCTCGATACCTTGAACTGCTCCAGGAGCATGGCCCGGTATGTATCATCATCCATGCCCAGTTCCTTTTGGGCGATCTTGATGATCTGGATCTGTCCCCGGCTGATCGGGTCCGGGAATTTGTTTGTTGATGTTTGTGTGCTGCGATTCATTCGAGACCCCTTTTCCACCACGAAGAATGCGAAGGTTTTTAGAATAAAAATCCTGATTTTTATGACTTTTCTTCCTGATCTTCGTGCCCTTCGTGGTGAATGCTTTGTCCCAATCCCTTTTCGATATATACGGCTTCGGCTTCGCGCCTCTCCTGCAAGCTCTTCGTATCCGGCCACAGCCGCTTCATTGCCCGCAGCTCGGCCGGGATCGCCGCCCACTTGCCGCCGGCGACGTCCTTGCGTATATTCATCATCTCTATCCGGCTCGGGCCGTATACCGATGAGCCCCTATTGAACACAACCGACAGCAAGGCCTCCTGGACGCATTGTGGCGCCTCTTCGACCCCAGGGAAGGCTACCTGTGCCATCTTGAAATAACGAGGCACCGTGTAGCGCCTGAACTGCGCCAGGGCGATTTCCCACGGAATGGAAACCTCCTGCATTTGGGGCAAAAACCGCTTCGCAGCATCTCCCTTCACCCCTACCATCGTCGCCAGCTTCGCAAGCGCTTCCACGGAGAGAAATTCCTGCCATTCCTGCATCAAGTCTGCCGTTGGATGCTGGCCCACGTCCCAGCCGATGCCGATAGTGATTCCGGACGTTGTATCTTTGCCGCCCGGCACGGTCGGATGGACGCAAAATTTGCTGTAATATTTCTCGCCGCCGCCCACTTCCCAATCGAGTAGAAGCTGCAATCCCTCAGATGTCAGTTGCATCGATTTTTCCTTTCATTTTGTTCACGCGAAGACGCGAAGCCGCGAAAATTCGAAAGCATCTCACGCGGAGACGCGGAGCCGCGAAGAGTTATCGAACACTCCAGGCAATCCCTTTTTCCTGGGCCAGCATCGCAAGGTACGCGCATGCATCATATTGGTAATCAAAACACACGCTGCGGCCGCCTGTTGTGCATGGATACCACCGGCCCGCAATCTCGATCTCTACGCCCCACAGGATGCGCCTGCTAATTAAATCCACCCATCGCGCCGGCCGCATTCTGACTCCCTGCTTGCCTGCCTTCGGCTTTCTCTTTTTTTTGAGCATCGCCTATCGCTCCTTAAAAACTTAAAAATGTCTCACCACGAAGAGCACAGAGAGCACGAAGATATCTTTTCGAGAAAAAGCTCCCGGATCTGTCTGCCTTAAATGCTTAGTCATTCTTCGTGTCCTTTATGTCCTTCGTGGTGAAGGCCCTACTGCAGCCCCTCCAGCACCCGGCTCAATTCACTCGAAAGCTGCTTGATCTTCGCCACCTGGTCCCGGCGCACAAAAATATCGCCGAACTCCTCCTGGATCCGCTTGATCTCGGCCGCATATTTGGCCGGGTCTCCTTTTACCTGCTGAAGGAGCCCGGTCACGACCGCCACCCATGCCGGAGGACCGTCCTCGCCGGGTCCCGGAACATCGGCGATATCGCGGTGCATCTTTGCCTCGCCTTCAAACCCAAGACTGAGTTGCACCATTGCGTCGGCATAAGCGGCTTTGCGGCCCCGCGCGGCTTTGACCAGGCCCGTCATTGCGCGCCGGTGAAACGCCCTGTAATTACCTTCGACGTCTTCCTTGCTCGCCGGCAGCCAGTATCCGCCGCCGTTTCCGGCCATGCAGCAGATTGATATGCCGTGCGTTATAATGAGGCTGTTTATGGTCTCCCGCACCTGCCGTTTGCAGGATTCGATCCGCGTGCGCTCTTCATTCCAGTTCGGCGTTTCCGATTCCCAGATCGTCGGATAGATGATCTGCGCCAGGGCATTGGACGATAGCCTTCCCGCGTGCCCGAGGGGTTTTCCACTTTCGTCGTATCCAGCCTGTACCAGCGCAGCCAGTATCAGCCGTTCGTTGTCATCGAGCCTGTTTCCATCCAGCGCCGCCCGGGCGCTTTTAAGAGATCCGATTTCCATTGTCCGCTCCTTTGAAAAGCTTTTTCACCACGAAGGCCACGAAGCTCACGAAGAAAAAGATATCTTCATTTTTTACTCTTCCTCTTCTTCGTGTCCTTCGTGGTGGACCAATGCCACTCCCAGGATTTCGCCCATCAAATTTCCAACGGCTCGCGCCGCAGCCTTTTCCTTCCATTGCCCGCAACCCAACATTTGATTCCCAGAAGTCGGGCTGCTTTTTACTTCACATCCTCTCGGTGGCCGGAATGATTCACACGTAAAACAACCTCTTCGGGTTGGTTTATGCGCAGCCGTGGAAGGCTGCGCTACCGTATCCTCTTCGCGGCTTCGCGGCTTCGCGTGAACCTGCTCTCTCTCTGCCTGCGCTGCGATTCCGCGCGCCTTCGTCCACACTACCTTTCTCAGATAGTTGTGGTTCTCCAGCTCCCTTTTGCCCTTCTCGCACATTTCCAACATCACTTCGGCCCACAGCTCCGGAGGCGCCGGCCGGGTTTCCCCGCCCTCCCAATGGACAGAACCGGCAGCAACCAGGTCTTTTAGCTCCTGGAGTATCCGCAGCGCCCGCTTCCACGACAATCCCCGCGTGCCGATCCTGAATAGCCCCAGATAGTTCGCCGCATGATGCTGAACATGATGAGGCAGCCCGGACATCACGGCGCTGAACTGCCGCACTGCCGCATCGTTTTCCCATCCTTCCAGGCTGTATGTTCCCCCGCATCCGGGGCAGACAAGCTTCATAAATTCTCACCGGTAGCGCCGCCTTGAACCCTCACTTCGTTCGGATTCGCGCTAACACTTGCGGCCGACGTTAAACGATTCAAGTTCGCGTCCGATCCTTTTTGAGGGCGCACGGCGGCGGAAGATCCTTGCGTCCTCGGCCAAAATCCGGGAGTTGTCCAGTCCTGGTCGGCCATCTCCGCCCCCGGAGGCAAATCATAAAAATGCCTTTCCTTTTTCACGCGGCTACACATACCGAGCCTCAATTGCCCCTGGGCCTCGAGTAGTTCGCGCTCATATTGCCATTCTGATCTGAAAAGGCCGCAGGCCGGGAATAAACGCTCTACATAAAAAGGATTGAACGGCCGCTCCTGATGAATGCAAAGCCCTTCATATTCCGCATCATCTTCCTCATAAGAGATGCACTCCGCACAGACCTTTCCGTGCGGTCCTCTTCCAGCTCGACGCCGCATCAGATGTGGGCTAATTATTCGTTCCATCTATGAATAATCCTCGAAAAAATCAGGTCCCCATTCATCCTCAAAATCTTCGGCCAAATCACAAGAGACCTCATCCTTGCAATCTGGACACAACCCTGCCGGATTAAAGTCGAAGGCATTCACGCCGGCCCAGAATCGCCCGCAATACCAACAGAAACCATTGTCAGTGCAGTGCTCCGGACAATAATGGCTGATTCTCTCTTCTTCGCCAGGGCCACATGGCTCAGTGCATTCGACGCTGCCATCCCGCGTGCATCCTTCTTGATTACAAAGTTGATGCACTTTCCCCATATTGCTCCCCGATCTCTTTCCCTGTTCTCTGCGCCTCTGCGGCGATCGAAGTCCCAATCAACGCCACATGATGATCGATCCATATGCGCCTGGTTTTATCGAGCTTGAGCCCGGCCGCCCTGGCGGTCACAAAGACATTTACGCCGAACCCTTCCGGGCAATATGTGACAACATCGCAGCCCAAAAATCCCATTGCGGCTTTCACGGCGCGCCTCAAGTCTGCCCTCACTATTTGCTGCCAATACAAAACATTGCGGCATTGCCGGTCCGACCAGCCGGAGTGCCTGATCTTCATCAACTCCGCGTGATATTTGAGGTTGAACATGGCGGAAACCAGGTACATGGGTTGCGTGGTATCGATCACGTCGACAATGCTGCCAGCGCCCGGCGGACAGTTCGGCCTGCCATAGTTCGGGCATCCGCGCTTATGACCGGGATACGACAGCCTGCACCATTTGCCGACTTGGGCGCTGGTCACCAGCCGCTTCACTTCGTAAGTACCGAATAGGCCATTCACTTTGCTCATCGCTATTCACCCCCGACAATATGCTTCCCGTATAAATCATCGAACATTGCCGGAATGGCTTGGTAGAATCCGGTAAGCATACTTTTGGCCAGGTCCCGCATCTGTGGATGAGCGGCGCTGGAGCATCGAAGAGAGAAGAAGTGCCGCCACTCCCGGATATTCGCCGTCATGACAAGTTCGGTCTTCAAGGCATTCGGGAGTACTTCTCTCGCCTGCTGAGGTTGCCAGCTTTCCTTCAAAAGATATTTGTAATAGATTTCAGATAAGTGGAGACTATAGAGAAAAGATTCCTCGGCCGTTAGATGGACTGGCCCTTCAAGAAAACTGATCGATTGGTTTAAGGGCACAGGATAATTGTCCATCCATACCGGGAGGATAAAGACCAGATCATCCCCGCCATAATTGCAATAGCGGGTTGATTCTTGACTATAAGATACGAGCCTGTGCCTGACGATCTCGTGCGTCACGCCACGGTTGGTGATTATTCTGACTGTTATGTTATGATGTCCGATAACGGAATGATGGCCGCTTTTGAGCATATTTAAACAGAATCGCGTGGCCGAATCGTCAGTTATTTTGTCCTCGCTTTTGTAGCAGGTGCGGCCGGCGCGTTCGATCTTCTTAAGTATCTCCGCGCCATCCACCATTTCTTCGAACTCCCAATATTGCCGGATCAATTTCATATTTTGACCTCCATTCGCTGTTCTCTCCATTTTTTCCATGTTATAAACTTCGCGCAAGCAGCCCAGTTCGGATCATGCGCCTTCTTGCCGCGCAGCTCGCATTCCGGCTCGGGGCAAATACCGGCATCCCCGATAAGGAATTTGCACATTTTGCATGTCTCGCCCTCGACCGGACACCGCCCGAGTCTGAGCATCGGGTTTTCTTTTATTATGGCCCTTGATCTTTTCACTATTTCGACATCGATTCGCATTTCCTATGTGGCCTCTGTGTCTCTGTGGTGGATTTTTAACGCTATTCCCTCCCCGCATAAGGGACCGAATGACCGGCATGCATGGTCCAGTTAGCCAGATATTTGGCCGCAATGCCCTTGTCCCGGAGGATGACGATATTTTCGGCGTTGGAATGTTCGGCGGCCTGGGTGAAGTTGAAAGAACCGGTCAGCACCGTCTGGCCGTCGAAGATCATGATCTTGTTGTGGGCGATGGCGTGCATGCTGTCGATCAGCGGCGTGATCCCGTGATTTCTGAAATAATCCGCTGCGCTATACCTGTTCGTCATATTGGACCTATCCAGGATGATGTGGACCTGGACTCCCCTGGCGGATGCGGCCGCAAGCGCCCCGGCGATCGGCGCGCTCGTAAAACCGTACGCCTGGACGTGAATGCTGAATTTGGCATTGCCGATCTCGCGGACTATCACGCTTGTGATCCCGCCATTAGGGCTGAAGAATACTTCGATAGGCGCGCATAAGGGACACGCTCCGGGCGCAAGCGCCGGTTCATGCACTTCTGCGGCCGCAGCCGCGCCGGCCAACAACAAGACAGCAAAAAGGGCAATAAGATGCTTCCTCATATTTAAAACTCCTCAAAGCATGGACAAGCCTTGTCATAAGCCGCAATCAATCCAGCCGGCCTCAACCCTTTTTTATTACATCTGCAGCTTCCGGCCCCTTCATAGGGCATCCTGTTCGGCTGCCATAACTTGAACCAGGTGCATTCGACGCAGCGCTTATTCCGAGGCCTGATTGCCAATTTCCGTCTGATCCATGATTTAATCGCGCCCATCGTCTATCCTTGCGCCCTCTCGGCCTTCAATATGTGGTAAAGACATCGGCCGCATAATCCCCGGCCTTGGATCTTCATCCTTCGCCGGCATCCTTCGCATTTCGCGATTTTTTTCGGATAATGCCCCCCCCCCCGCGCGCGAAGCGCGAGCACTGAGCCCTGAGGACTGAGTGCTGAGTGGTTCATTCTCTGTGCTCTCTGTGTCTCCGTGGTGAATAGAATTTCCGGCCACAACGTCCACCAGCCAGGGACCATCAACTTTCCTGAAATCCACCATCTCCGGGTTTTTGATTATAAAATCGCGAACGGCGGCTTCCTGGATGATCCACCAGTCGCCTCCCTGCTCTTGAGTCCTGTTTGTTCCGCGCCTTTCAGCCTTGAGAAGCCCGGATTTAATCAGGCGTTCAATGTAGTGCGAATCAATACCGAAGCGTTTGGCCAGGGAACCCGACGAATAGCCGTCCCTGGGCTTGCGGCCGACGATCCTGTAGACTTTAATTTTGATGGCGTTCAATCCCCGGCTGTATCCGGCAGTGCGGAGCCGTCTCTGTATTTGCTCCACCGTCAGCGCCGCATATTTCCTCAAAAGCGCCAGCTCGGCCTTCGCCCAAACCGGCTCCTTTTTTTTGATATGGCAAACGGGGACTACGCCTAATCTGAACGCCCTTTTGCTTATCTTCCAGCGGGGCAAGCCGAACTTTTCCGCCAATTCACGGACCGGGCGCCCTTTCTGCGGCGCAATCATCCCCACTTCGGTTTCATAGACGCGACGGATCTCCGCATCCATCTCCGGGGTAAAATCCGGATATTTTCGGCCTTTTTTCCGAACCACGGGCGCAAGGATTGCGGCCGTGGGAGGGGGAATGATCGCCGCCGTCTGGGTCCCGTCTCTTTTGTCGATAGAAGACGCCGGGATGATAGGCGCTACCTTTTCTAAAGGAGGGCACGGAAGGATTGCCCGGCCTTTTTTGTTATAAACAGGAAGCGATTGATCGATGACCACGCCGGCGGCGCCAGCGGGTTCATCCTTCCGGCGCTTTTGATCTCTCCTCGCCTTGACGTCCGGTTGATGCCACCAGCACTTTGAGCAAAGCCCCCGGCCCACGATCCCCCTATGCTCGTGGCATTCGAGGCATTCCCTGATGGGTTTTCCCCATTTATCCTTTGGCTCTTTCTCCCGCTTGTCTGGAACAGGAACAAGAATGGCTTCCGGCTCTTTTGTCGTGCTGGTAGCGCCGCCTTGAACCCTCACTTCGTTCGGATTCGCGCTAACACTGGCGGCCGATGTTAAACGTTTCAAGTTCGCGTCCGATCTCCTGTGAGGGCGCACGGCGGCGTCTGCGGGCGTAGGCAAAGGTTTCACTTCCGGCTCTTTTATCGCGCCCTTGGCGCCGGCGTCTCGGCCGCGTGCGCCTTCCAGCGCACGCGCGTCGACAATGCGGGGTGCGGGGAGTGCGACTCCCCGCGCTTTTAATCTTTTGTCCTTCCTCTGCGCCCTCTGAGCTCTCTGCGTCTCTGTGGTAAGCTTCTCCCCCCCGAAAAGCTCTTTCCACTCCCTGCACGCTTCGCATTCCCTCGGCCGAAACAGCGTGATCTCTCCCGGACGGCCGTGAGCATCTCCATGCGCCCATTGCGCTATGGTCGGCCTCGCCCGATTCTGCCGGCACTGAGCCTGCGTCACTCTGCCGATTGGACACCGGATTGTATTTTGTTCAAGCCACGCTTCGACATTAGCGCTCATGCTGTTTTCGCCGTCCCCTGCTGTCCGTTTTCCGTTCGCTTGCGATTCAAAACTGACCGTAATGCATTGCTGGCTTTCCCCTGATCTGCGGCAGCAATCACTGTGGATCGGCGCCTGGTCGCCTCTGCCAAAAATTCCGCCAGGTCCTCGGGCAGGACATCTTCGCGGCCCGCAGCCAGAGCGTTTGACATGGCGCGGACAAGGATCTCGTGGAGGTCGAGATAATTGCGTGCATCCTGGATACTCGAGGCGGCTTTAATCGCTGATTCGGAAAAAACTTTGCCGACTGTTGCACCGATATAAGCGGTGATTTCAGCCTGAGTGAGTCCGTGCATGGGAACGATTTCAGTCCGCAGCCGCACTTCGCTCAAGCCGATATTCTGAGTCGAATCGCTTTGCCCGATCAGGATAACGGTAAAAAGATGCGTTTCGCCCATCCAGTCGAGTTCTCTCAGATTTTTTAAGCTCCGGAGCGTGTTCCCGTGCAGCCTGTGCGCCTCTTCGAGCACCACAATGACCGGCCCTTTTTGCGAAGCCTGGCCCAGTATCTTTCGGAGCTGCCGTACGCGGATTTCACGGTCCTGCCGGATCTTTTCAGCCGGCGCGAGCTCGATGAGCAGCGCTTCCTGGATGTCGCTTGCGGTTATCCGTGACTTGTCCGGGCTCAGTATCCTCACGATTTTTGCCGTTTTCATCTCCCGGAGGACCGCGTTCACGGCCCGCGTTTTTCCTATGCCGCGATCTCCGACAATCGAGATCTGCGCCCTCGCCGCGCACGCCATCAAAACCAGTTTTTTCACCCTGGCCATATCGGCCGTCTCGATGACATAATTCGAAAAGGGGTCCCGCTCAAAACCGAACAACGAAAGAATTTCCAATTTGTTGCTCATCTAAAAACCTCCTTTTAAAAGATTTGTTTCACGCGAAGACGCGAAGCCGCGAAAGAAGACATCAATGCTCCCCGGCCAAATAAAAGAAATAGGCCTGCTTACAGACTCGATGCGCCCATGCCTTGACTTCCCGCATGAACAATCTTGAAAATTGAAGCTCAATAGTCTCTTTATTTAACTGGAAAATCTCAAAATCTGGCTCGGGCATTGGCTCAACCTCACAACGCATGCCGCCAATCTCGATGATATATGAGTCCATGATTTCATCCTTTATGCGCTTCGCCGGCTGCCCGGCCGCGTGCGGAATGCACGCGCGCCGGTCCTGCGGGGTGTGGGGAGCTCAGCTCCCCGCGCTTATGCTCTTTTGCTCTTCCTCTGTGACCTTTGTGCCTCTGTGGTGAAACACCCTTCATCCCTTAGTTGTTTGCGCTTTCTGCCTGTACCTCCAGCGCCAATTCCCTTACAAATGCTCTGTTCAGCCCGTTCTCTACAATGAGTTCCCGCACGGATGCCCGGTCCTCTGCCGTCAGCCGCACCGGGCATATGTTCAAGAACTCCCTCATCGCCGCTTCTATCGACCCATACGAATCTACGCCCAGGGGATTGCTGATCTCTCTTCGCTCCCGAATCCGTGTCGGCAGCCGCGTAACCTTTTTGTTTCCCGCTTCCCGCTCCTCGCTTCCCACTCCTCCATACAGTGTGTTCCTCATCACCAGGTCCTCCGCCGCCTTGACCGCTTTCTGATGAGGCGTATCTTTCTCGCGCCGGTAATCATCCAGCTTGGCCGGCGCGAATTTCCTCGTTTCGTATTTTTCGCCCGTAGCGATATCCTCCACGACGAGCCGGTCTTCGAATATTCCTTCGTAGACGCGCACTTTGGCGTCATGCAGCCCTTTTACTTCGTAGATCGTGCCGTCCAAGGAAATGCATCCATCCATGCTCACGGTGCGAATGTGACGCCTGGCTGCAGTGGCAATGGCGTTTTCCGGCATCGCGACGGCGCCGCCGCGAAGGGTATTTATCCGACGCCAGGCATCGAGCCGCGTTATTCCCGGCTCGTAGCGGTGCGGCAGCATGTTGTAATAAGTATTCTGATAGATGCGGAAGCGTCGCTGCAGCTCCGACATGGTTATTTCGAATTTCCGCCAGTCCGCCTCTGCGAAGAATACCCGTTCGAATCGTCCCCAAAGGGTCCGCCAGGGCCGCTCGATTTTGCCGTGGGCTTCCTTTTCGTAGGGAGTGGACCCGTCGAGCTCGACGCCCAGCCGGTCCAGCCATTCGCGGGACGCATCGCCCTTCATGAGCGGCCCCTGGTCGGCTTTGATCCTGTCCGGGATCCCGAAAAACGGTTTGTCATCATTGAAACTCCAACCCCAGCTTAGAAACTGGAGATTGTCGGCAAGCGATTCGCCGGCGGCGGCAACATAGCGGGCAAGGTGATACCCGGAATAATCATCGGTCAGTCCATAGACCCAGGGCCGGAGCCTGATAGGCACCGGCTTGTTTTTGTATCCGAGCGCCGATCCGCCGTGCATGCGCAGAATGTATTCGTCGCCTTCCTGCCTGTGGATGTAGAAAAAGGCCGATGTGCTCGCGTCGACGTGATGGAGCTGGTTGGGATATTCGGCCTGGAAGCGCTGCACGCGCCGGCTTTTCTTTGACAGCCCGTCTTCGCGCATGATCCGGTTCCACGTGCCGATGGATACGTCCGCCATTTCTTCCGGGATGATCCCGTTTGCAATCGCGAGCTCGACAGCCTGGTCGGTTGCGATTTCGCCGGCGTCTTTGGGGGGGCGCTTCTTGATTTGGGCGACCAGCGCCGCAGCGTCTTCGATTCCGCATATCTTTCTCTCGCCGCACCGCTTACGCCCGATATCCAGCGTCCTGTAGAGTGATTGATACGAACATCCGACCGTCTGCGCCCATCGGGCGATAATGCCGGACCTGGCCCCGTTTTGAGCGGCCAGCCATTCCGATCTAATCTGAGCTTTTATCGAATCCGCCAAAGCCATGCCGGTTATCCCCGAATGCTCCCCCGTGAATAGGCCGCGCCCGCAAAAGTCTTTCTGATTGCCGCAACTCTTTCGTTAATGCCTCGCGCTCCAGGCGGCCGCACTGCTCTTGGATTTGCGGCTGCAGTCTTCTTTGATGAATTGAAATCGCCCGCGTTTGGATTAATTTGATCGCGCCACCAAACCTTCACACTCTTCTCTTGCTTCTTGGTGCATCCGGAAAATAAAGGCTTAAAATTTTTCAGATTTTTCGTGGCTTCTCGCTCTCCGCTCCCCGCTTCCCCGTCACCCCGGCGCAGGCCGGGGTCCGGGCTTTCCTCATCGCACTTCGGGCATGGCTCCCAATAAACAATCCGTCCGCACTCGCATTGTAATTTCCCGCCCATCAATTGCTCCTATCCGTGATTATCCGCGTGATCCGTGGTCCGCTTTTGCTCTTCGCTTTTGATTTTTGCCTTGAATCTCTCTGTGCTCTCTGTGCCTCTGTGGTGAATGCTTCTATTCCCCGAAATTGCTCTCAAACCTTTCGTTCCAGCTTTTGCGCAGATCGCTCAATGCATTCCGGCAAACGTCCTGCCATTTCTCGACCTCGGCCTGGAGCACTATTTCCCCCTCTAGCCGGTCATCCAAAATGAATTTGCTGCACAGGCGCACGAACTCGAGGGCCGCTTCCTTGATTTTTTTGATCTGCTCGACGGACCAGGTGATATCCTTGCCCTCCGGATCGAAAACCTTGAGTCTCGCGAGTTCCTTCACCAGGGCATCACGTTCCACGGTCAGGGAGTTGGTTTCCTCTGACGCCGCGTTCTCGGCCCGCTTCTTCAGCCGCGCGACTTCCTTTTCATGATCCGAACGCTCTTTTTCGCGGCCTTCCTTCATCATGTCGATCGCCGCTTCGATATCTTCTTTGTTCTCGGGAATGATTTCGATTTTCTGGTCGCCTATAACCACGGCATTTTCGGAAATTTCGGCAAGATTTGCCGAAACGGATCGGCCCAAGAACCTGATTTTACTTAATGGCATGCCTAAAATTTCGGCTTGTTTTGCCGAAATCTGCGTGAGAAGAGGACTTAATTCACCAAGAATGAGGTCCACGGTTCTTACCGGCTCTCCGATGCTCCGGCAAAAATCCACCCAGGTCTGTCCACCTTCCCGGTATTCCTTGCTCTGCTTGACTTGGTAAATGGTGACATACTTGAGCAACTCGTTGGTTTTGATGTTGAATTCCGCCGCTTTTACTTTCCCGATGGCTTCGCTTGCGAACACCGCCGATTCCAACATTTCCGATGCCTGCTCTGCGGTCGCATGTTTTTTACCCAGGCTATAAGCCTCGTCGATTGCGGCCACTTCAGGCCGTTGATTTTGTTTCATTTCCTTGCCCTCCGGTTCAATATCGATAACTTCATCAGTCCCGTCATTCCGGCCTTCGTCGCTGCCGTCATTCCGGCGCAGGCCGGAATCCAGCAGCTCGTCCCCTCTCCGCATTGCCTCCCCGGCCGACATAAAACTTCGTCCGATCGTCCTGCTCGCACTGGTCCTGCTCTTGAAAGTCAGAAAATATTTCCCACCTCCGGCTTCAGCGACAAACGCCGATTGGCCCTCGCTTTCGCGGGTCCAACTATTTCTCGTATTGTGAAGCTTCCAATCCGCGTGAACACTGGCCTCGCGCCTCACCAGCTCGACTCCTAATCCCCGCCTCATCGCCTCGGCCCTTAGCTTTTTCTGCGCGGTCACCCTTCCATCCCATTCAATGCAGTAGAAAATCTCTTTATCGCTCAGCCTCTTCAAGGCGCCTGCCCAATTCAGATCAGAAACAGAGCAATAGCGGATCCACTTCACTGCTTCACTTTCATATTGGGTAACGCTGGGATTGCCTTTCATACGCGCTTCCCCCTTCTCCTGGCTGCCACATCTCTCCCGCCACAAATCGCGATCCATATGAAGCAGCCCGCAAAAAAGAGGAAACCAAGCCATAAAGAAATCATCCTGCTCTCTCCTAGATCCCGCCCAGAACGCTCAGGGCCTGCTCGATCGTCGCGCGTTTCATTTCAACGTGCGCCTTCATCTTCAGCCAGAATACGGACATGCGCGGCCCGATCCGGATGCCGTCGCCGGCCTGGACCAGGTAGCCGCCGTCGCAAAGCGTCGCAACGTGACTCATGACCGTGCCGTAGGGGAGTTTCAATGCGATGCCGATCTCTTTTTGCGATACCGGACCGGGATGGTCCGAAAGGTATTCAAGGATTTCAAACGTGGTCTTTACCGCCGCGATCCGCTTATAGCCTGCAGTCATCTTTTTAGCTCCCTCCCTTGTCCATTCTGCCCAGCAGCTCGTGCCCGCTGCCGGCCAAGATATTTCTCCGGACATCCCTTCAATCTGAGTTCGTGAATCACCTGGCTATTTTGACGCTCACCCTTGATCACCTTGCCAACCAGGGACCTGGACACGTTTAGGCTTCTGGCTATGTCGGCCTGCGTCAGGCCTTTCTCTAAAAGCCATTTTTTTATGCTTATTGACTTCATTCGATCCCCGCTTCCTGCGCGATCCTGCGGCTTTCCCGGTTTAATCTTTTGCGGTCTTTCTCTATTTGAGCCCATTTCAGGCAAGCGATCTCTTCCCCGGATATGATCTGGTGGCCGGGCGGTAAAATCGCCTCAATCGGAGCAATGGAATCGGTAATCATGCACAGAATCAGGATATATCGAGCTGGTATCTGGTGGGTTTTTGATCCCCGGGCGGCCCATTTATCCAGGATCGCTTCAGTTATGCAGTCGCTTCGGCCCTCATGGATGATACCGGCTTTTTTCGCCAGCCGGTTCATGTCCTCGGCGATCTGGGCCCGAGACAACGAACAGCCCTTTATGGCTTCCTGGATGGCAACTTTTAAGGCATCTACGGGATCGAGGGATAAGAGGTCGCGCATGGATAGCTGGCGCCCGGAATGTCCGATTTTTTTAGTTGCGCTGAGCGTCATTTCGTGTATCTTCCATTCTGTCTGTCAACGTGTAGACAATCTTACGCAAGTGCGCAACGAGATGTCAACAGAAAAAAACGCGAACGCAGAATTTATTGAAAGATTTTTGCAATTGATCGGCGAAAAAGCCAATGGGAAGCCCACTATCTTCGCGAGGATGGCCGGGATCCCGCCCAGCACCTTGTTTGGATATGTGAATGGAAGGTTTCCAACTCACGAGCATCTGTTACGCATTCGTGATACATTTAATGTAAATATAAATTGGCTCGTAAGCGGCGAAGGCGATCCTTATGGCTCTCCTCCGGAGGGCGAGAGTGCGGAACCGGCCTATGGGTACAATCTTCCGGAAATGCCGGGAGGACTCGATGATGCCAGGGGTGTGGTCAATGAATTGCTGAGGATGGCTAAAAAGGTGCTTTTAAGCGGAAACCGCCAGGCGGCAGACGCCCTTGAAAGAAATATCCGCTATTTTAATCATGCCGTAGAAATAGAAGGAAGGTTAAGCGGCCTGGAGGAAAAGATGGGCTCTTTGGAAGAACGCTTGAAGAAAAAGGGCATATTGGGCGGATCTGGGCAAGACGAGGCAATTTAATATGTGTTACATTCTTTCATGGAAGGAATTTTATTGATATCTATTAAAGGAGTGCCTTATGGGACTCAAAATATGCACTGATTGCGGAAATGAAATGAGTACGGCTGCATGGTCTTGCCCTCATTGTAATTCGACTCAAGTGGATTGGGCGCGAGAGCGGAAGTGGGCGATAAAGGCCCTTTTTGTTATATTCGGCCTCGTCGCTATCTTCTGTATTATTCTCTCCTTTATCTCCACCTCACCAAGGTAACTGCCGACAAGTAGGTCCTAAAATGAGAAAACTACCCAAAATTTTACCAATTATTATTCTCATTAGCGGAATTTTGATTCTAAGCTTGGCCGCCGGCGATTCCGATCTATATCACGGAAATACTCGAACCTATGTTTTCCATAGATCGAGCTGCCGATACTTCGATTGTCCTCATTGCACGGCAGTTTTCCAAACCAGGCAAGAAGCACTCAGACTCGGTTACCGGCCCTGCAAGGTGTGCAATCCTTAATCACCATGCGTTTCTCATCAAAATTTTTTGCTCGCAAAATTAGAGCTAAAGTTGCACAACCCCTGATCCGATACTTATATTGTTGGAGGGTAAAATATTATTGACCACCCAAGGTTATTAAGCTAAAAGTAAGCATCTACGCCAAATCTGTGGACTCCAACCCCCTGGAGAAAAACATGGATCCCCGGAACAAACTTGAAGAATTGATGGCCTCAAATCCCGAAGTGAGAGTTATGATGTCGGTCTTTTCCGAGGTTGACTACATTTATCATGCCTCTCTCGAAGCAATGGGCTGTGCAGCCACGCCAGTGCAAACTTCCGTCAGTTGTGAAAAATTCACTATTTCTTTATCAAACGCGCCGGTTTCCTCAACCATAAAGTAAACTTTTTATGTCGCACAAAATTAAAGCAAAGAGGGCCACAGATCCAGTGCTTGGCGTTGCAAAGCCCCCAGCTAAACCGCCCAAAGCTATGGTGGCAGCCGACATTGCCCAACTCAATCGTCTGCCTGTAAGTTACCAGGATCTCATGGAATTCTACGCCCCATTTACCGAGGTAAGTCCCTTCCTGTTGCGCAAAGAGACTTTATTAAGAATCGAGATGGTCACCAATCGCCCCCTCATTTGTTATGTCGCCAGGACGAACAATATCACCCCCGGCATGCCGAGTTTCATTGATGACAGCGATCTGACTGGATTCCATGACCTTTCTGATTCGACGAGCGGTGACAGCTTAGATGTTTATATCACCAGCAATGGCGGGTCTGCTGAGGCTGCAGAGCGCATTGTGGGATTACTTAGAACGAGATTTAAAGATATTAGATTTTTGGTCCCGGCGAATGCTTATAGCGCAGCGACCCTTATTTCCCTCTCTGGAAATAGCATTGTTATCACGCCAACGGGGACACTCGGCCCCATAGATCCTCAGATTAACGGAGTTCCTGCGAGAACGATTTTGCGCGCTTTTGAATCTCTGGAAGAGCGTTTGAAAATTGAGGGGCCAAAGTCTCTAACCGCCTATATGCCGCTAATCCAAAAGTACGATCTTCATGTTTTTGAAATATGCAAGAGTGCTCAAAAACTTTCAGAAGAGCTGGCACGCAACTGGTTGAGCGCCTATATGCTAAACTGCCCAACGAACGATCCGAGAGTCGACAAGATTGTCGAATCTCTCTCGAATTATGACATACTCCATAGTCATGGCAGGGGCATTGATGGGGCTCGGGCTCGGGAATTGGGCTTGCAAGTAATCGCTTCCGATGAGACGCCGGGCCTCTCTGACCTTTTGCGAAGTCTACGAAATCAATATGAGATGTGGTTCGATCAGACGCAGTTCGTCAAATCATTCGAGAATGCCAGGGGAATAAGTTGGGGCAGGCAGTTTCAAACTATCCAAATTCAACTCCCGTTTTCCCCTCAAACAGTTCCGCAACCTGGACCCCCGCACCCATCAAGATAGCCAGAAAACCCATTCTAACCCTATGATCTTCACCAGGCATTGCTTCTTTCATCAACGCCTTAGCCCTTTGTCTTTGTCGTCAAAATTCTGCTGACTGCATTTACGTTTTCCGTCAAACATCTTTTGACCACTACCAGTTTTTAACCTTCTGTCAAGCCGTAGTTAAATTTCCGATCGCCCATTTATCGCGATTTCGTGCACTTACTTATCTCATCCCCCCAGTGATTATGAGCCGCGTAGCGGCGAGGGGGTGTGGGGGGCGTAAAGAATTCAAGGCTCCGCCAGGTATCACTTGACACTTTCTTGAACTTGGTATGAATCGGCAGTTTCATTTCATATCCTCGCT
>Ga0187849_1000424_pt1 | contig 57902 bp, 47 predicted proteins | sample June2016WEW_4_10_2_FD_132412 | JGI IMG/M metagenome (GOLD analysis project Ga0187849, IMG submission 132412) | Peatland microbial communities from SPRUCE experiment site at the Marcell Experimental Forest, Minnesota, USA - June2016WEW_4_100 | ecosystem: Environmental > Terrestrial > Soil >... | reverse complement strand
GCGGCGCTGGAGGAGATCTGCCGCCGGGTCCGGAGCTTCGGCATCCAGCACGCGACGGTGCAGCTGGAGGTCCAATCAGTATGGCATACTGCGAGGGCTGAGAGTGAGAAGTGAAGCGTGAGAGCTGAGACGGATAGGTGATAAGTGAGAGGGCGGAAAATCCCTCTCACGCCTTTGCCTTCTCACTTCTCACGCCGCTCCCCCTCTCACTTCTCACGTATCCCCCTCACCTCTCACGCCTCACCCATCACTTGCATCTTTCAGTGACCCCCCCTAGCTTGCCGCCGCGCACTCCCATGACCTCCCGTCTGTAGGGCTCCAGCCAGAGCGATTCCCCGTGCAGATCCGCAACATCGCCATCATTGCCCACGTCGATCACGGCAAGACGACGCTGGTGGACAAGATGCTCCGCCAGGCGGGGGTATTCCGCGCGGGGCAGCAGGTGATGGAGCGCGTGCTGGACTCCAACCCGCTCGAGCGCGAGCGGGGGATCACGATCCTCTCCAAGAACACGTCGGTGCGCTGGGGGGACGTGAAGATCAACATCGTGGACACCCCGGGGCACGCCGATTTCGGCGGCGAGGTGGAGCGGATCCTCCGGATGGTGGAGGGCGTGCTGATCCTGGTGGACGCCGCCGAGGGGCCGATGCCGCAGACGCGGTTCGTGACGCGCAAGGCGCTGGCGCTGGGGCTGCAGCCGATCGTGGCGATCAACAAGATCGACCGCGGCGACGCGGAGCCGCTGCGGGTGCACGACGAGGTGCTCGAGCTGTTCATGGACCTCGAGGCGTCGCAGGCGCAGATCGACGCGCCCTTCCTCTACACCTCGAGCCGGTACGGGGTGGCGTACACGGAATTGCCAGGCGTCAGGTTTCAGGTGTCAGGTGTCGGGACAGGCGCCTCCATCCCCTGGCACCCGACACCCGACACCCCTTTTGAGGGCGACCTGCGGCCGCTCTTCAAGGCGATCATCGAGCGCGTGCCGGCGCCGGTCGCGCTCGAGGGGCCGTTCCAGATGCTGGTCTCGACCCTCGACCACTCGCCCTACGTGGGGCGCATCGCCATCGGCCGCATCGAGCGCGGGAAGATCCGCGCCGGCCAGACGGTGGCGCTGCTGCCCTGGGGCGAGCCGGGGATGGTGCCGGAGGGGACCTTCGTCACCGCCAAGGTCGCGCAGCTCCACGGCTTCGAGGGGCTGTCGCGCGTGGAGATCGAGGAGGCCTCCGCGGGGGAGATCGTCGCGCTCTCGGGGCTGGAGGGGATCGAGATCGGCCAGACGGTCACCGATCCGGAGACGCCGGAGCGGCTGGCGGGGATCCTGGTCGAGGAGCCGACCATCACGGTGGACTTCTCGGTGAACAACGGCCCGTTCGCCGGCCGCGACGGGCGGTTCGTCACCAGCCGGCAGATCCGGGAGCGGCTGTACCGGGAGGTCGAGCGCAACGTGGCGCTCCGGGTGGAGGACACCGACGCGCCCGACACCTTCAAGGTCTCGGGGCGTGGCGAGCTGCACCTCGGCATCCTGATGGAGACGATGCGGCGGGAGGGGTACGAGTTCCTCGTCTCGCGGCCGCGGGTCATCACCCGCGAGGGGAAGGGCGGGGAGCTGCTCGAGCCGTACGAGGAGCTGATGGTCGATGTGGCCGAGGAGCTGGTGGGGATCGTGATGGAGAAGCTGGGCCCGCGCCGCGCCGCGATGACGGACATGAAGAACCCGGGGCACGGCACGGTGCGGCTGGCCTTCCGGATCCCGTCGCGGGGGCTGTTCGGCTACCGGTCGGAGTTCCTCACCGACACGCGGGGAACCGGGCTGATGCACCACCGGTTCCTGGAGTATGGGCCGTGGGCGGGGCCGCTCGAGGGGCGGACCCGCGGGGTGATGGTGAGCATGGTCGAGGGGGCGGCGGTGGGCTTCGCGCTCTTCAATCTGCAGGAGCGCGGCGGCCTGTTCGTCCGTCCGGGCGATGCGGTGTATGAGGGGATGGTGGTGGGCGAGCACTGCCGGTCGGGGGACCTGGACGTGAACCCGACCAAGGGCAAGCGGCTCACCAACATGCGGCAGTCGGGGTCGGACGAAGCCGTCTTGCTGGAACCGCCCCGCGACATTACCCTCGAAGTCGCGCTCGAGTACATCGAGGACGACGAGCTGATCGAGGTCACACCGGCCGCGGTGCGGCTGAGGAAACGCGCACTGGGCCAGTCGGAGCGGAAGAAGCTGGCGCGGGCCGCCCGGGCGGTGGCCGATTGATGGCGGATCGACGCAGGGACCTTCACCGGAGGGCACGATGAACGGGCGCAGGGCGTCGGAGCAGCGCGCCGTGCTTCGCGGACGTCGCGGCGACGACGACGAGGAGTTCGAGGATCTCGACGAGTTCGACGAGGACGAGGAATTCGAGGACGACGACCTCGACGACGAGGACCTCGACGAGGAGCTCGACGAAGAGGAAGAGGAAGGCGACGACTTCGAAGAGCTGGACGAGGAATTCGACGACGACGACGCCGTGCCGCGCCGCGGCGGCGGGCGTCCCCGCCGCGAATGGGATGCCTGATTGCCAAGACAGTTGCGAGACGGGGAGATCCGAGGGGAAGACGCCTCGCAACTGTGCGTCTCGCAACTCGCCTTTGTCGTCGGGCCTGTAGCTCAGGTGGTTAGAGCGCACGCCTGATAAGCGTGAGGTCGGTAGTTCAACTCTACCCAGGCCCACTCCGCTGAACCCGACGCCCTGCCTGAGGTCAGCACCTCGGGCAGGGCTATTGGCGTTCTGTCTGCGACATGCGTCGTACTTGTCGCTACGGATTCTGCCGTGCGATCTGCGCGACGCCCGCCTCGTTCGCGATCAGGGCAGTCCCGTCTGAGGCGAAGGCGATATGCCGCGGCACGCCGCTGGCGGTCACCGTACCGGCATAGGCGCGCGACGCCGTGTAGAACACCGTGACGAGGCCAACCCTGCTGCACGACACCCACAGCTGCGAGCCGGCGGGGTTGAGGGCGAGCCCGAACGCGGCAGGCACCGGGATCGAGTCGATGCGCGCCAGGTTCGTGAGGTTGTAGACGCCCACCCAGCCGTCCTCGTTGGCCACATACAGCGTCGACCCGTCGGGGGAAATCGTCACGTCCTGCGGCCTGCCGCCCATCGGGATCGATCGGGCCACGGCGTCGGTAGAGGTGTTGATCTCGGCGAGCATGCCCGACGTGTTGCTCACCCACAGCCGTGAGCTGTCCGGTGTCAACGCCACGCCGTTCAGAATGCCGCCGATGAACACGGGCGGGCTGGCGGCGGTCCCGTTCGACGCGTTCAGGATGACCAGATTGCCGTCGATCTGCGAGACGTAGAGCTTGCTCCCGCCCGGGCCCACGCGGACGCGGATCGGTTCCGCGGCGACCGGGTACGTGGCGATCTGCGTGTTCGTCGTGGTGTTGACCACGCCGACTGTCTGATCGGTAAGGTTCGTCACATAGGCGAGCGCGCCGGTCGCGTTGAAGACGACTTCGTACGGCCAGGTCCCCACCTGGAAGCTGCCCAGCAGGCTGTTCGTGGTGAGGCTGATGCGGGAGATGGAGTCCGTGGCCAAGTGGGTCGCATACGCAATGCCGTTCGACGAGATCGTGGCGTCCCAGGTGCCGTTCGCCACGGCGACGGCGGTGACCGTCCACGTCAGCGCCTGCGGCGGGGCCACGGTGAACTGTAGTTCTCCGGATGTGCCACCGCCCGGGGCGCCCGTGTACACGCTGACGGCAACGCTGCCTGCGACGGCCACGTTCGCAGCGGTGATGGACGCCGTCAGCAGCGAGTCGCTCACGAAGGTCGTGGGCCGATCGGCTCCGTTCCAGCGCATCCGGGAGGCGGAGGTAAAGTCCGCGCCGCGCGCCGTGAGGGTGAAGGCGGCCGAGCCTGCCAGGACACTCTGCGGTTCGATGGAGTAGAGCGACGGCGGCGGGTACGACGTACCCGGCGCCGTGGTGGTTTGGCACGAGGCGGCGAAGCTGACCAGCGCGAGCGCGCGGACACGTGCGAAACGACTGAACGCCATGGTCCGCTTCAGCGAGGGCTCCGTAGGTTGAGAGTCGAGCCCTAGAATAGGCGGCTGGCGTTAGTGGAGCGTTAGGGGAACCCTGTGAATCTACGACTTGAGTGGTCGGCGTTTCGCGCACGTTCCTTTTCTCAGGAGGCTCGGAGTGCGGGCGGGACGACGGGCTTCTCGACCCCTATCTGAGAAACTCCCGCACGGCGGCCTGCATCCGCAGCCAACTCGCCAGAATGCGGCTCTGCCGGATCGGGTCGGTGTCCAGCGTCCAGAAGGTCCGGGGCATCCTGAGGGTAACGGCCGCGACACCGGCTACCGCCGGGTCGCCCCCGACGTGATCGGCATGGTCCACCATGACGACGAACGCCGTATCGCCGCCAGGACGGCGCAGCGCCTGGCCGAGCACCCACAGGGAATCGCCGGTGTACACAGCCGCGTACCAGTGCCCGCCGCACGGCACGGCAACGGAGTTGTGGCGCGAGCGTATGCCGGCCTGCTCGGCGTCGCTCTTCTCCTGTGCCGTCCTCGCGGAGTCCACCGGCGGCTGCAGCGTATCCACCTGGCCGCGCGTCAGCAGAATGAGCAGATGCGAGCGCTGCATCTGCGCGCCCGAGCCGGTCGACACGTACTCGATGTCGTACTGGACCCGCCGCGAGAGCCCGCCGGTCGTCGAGCCCATGTCCTGGGCCAGGGCGCTCGAGGCGCCCGCGAGCAGCAGCGGCAGAACGAGCCCAAGGGCTTCGGTCGATCGGCGCGCTGCGGCGACCGTGTGAACGACACTTGTGCGAGTCATCCGAATCTCCTCAGAGCGCCCCGCAGAGCGGGGCGGGACTGGGCGGGGGCCGTGGGGTCACGAGGGGCCGTTCATGATGCTGGAAGGTCGCGATTCTCGGCAAGGGCCGGTATCCTGTCGATCGGAGGTTGGAAGGCCACGACGGCCGACCGCCCGTTCTCATAGCCCGAGGAGTCCCCATGTCTTCTTGGCGTGCCGCAGGCGGACTCGCCCTTCTCGCGTGCGCGCTCGGGTGCGTAGCACACCACCCCGGCGGAATCGCCGTCGTCCCGGGATGCTACGGGCTGTACGTCGAGGAGTGGCCCGCGCCGGTCGCGGTGGAGACCGGGCTCAGGTCGCTGCCCCCCTTCATCGCCCTCGACACCACCGCGGGGGTCCGCGGGCACCGGGTGATCGTGCCCGACACGTGGGAACCGGAAGACCCCAACCGGCGCAGCGCGACCTGGAGCGTGGGGGGCGCGGGCTCGGCGTCATTGGTGCTGAACTTTCTCGGGCCGTCGGGCGACTTCACCGCGGCGTTACAGCCGTCGGGGGACGGCTATATCGGGGATGGCGTCGGCCTGACGCGGAACGGTGCCCGCTGGCCGTCGGAAGTGCACCTGTCGCTGGTGCCGTCGACCTGCGCCGGCCTGGTGCCCGCGCAGACACCCTAGCCGTCGGCGCCCTCGCGGTCCATAATCTGCACCACCGTCGGCGCGTAGTTCCGCCGGCGGCCCCCGCCGTCCGGCAGGCAGGCCCAGGTGCCCGCCCGCCGCCGTGCCATCGCCCCACCCAGGAGACGAGCTCATGCATCCGTCAGGACATCTGATGCGAGAGGTGCTGCGCCGCGTGGCGCTGCTCGCTCTCGTCGTCGTCGTGCCCGCCACCGCGCAGACCAAGCTGCTGCGGTTCCCGGACATCCACGGCGACAAGGTCGTGTTCACCTACGCGGGCGATCTGTGGACGGCGCCCGTCACCGGCGGCACCGCGGTCCGCCTGACCGCGCATCCCGGCCTCGAGCTGTTCGCCAAGTTCTCGCCCGACGGCCAGTGGATCGCCTTCACCGGTCAGTACGACGGCGACGAGCAGGTCTACGTGATCCCCGCGGTCGGAGGCGTGCCGCGCCAGCTGACGTTCTATCCCACCCGCGGCCCGCTGCCGCCGCGCTGGGGCTACGACGACCAGGTCTACGGCTGGACGCCCGACGGCAAGTCGGTGGTCTTCCGCAGCCTCCGCGACGGCTGGGACCTGGGCGAGGGCCGTCTCTTCACGGTGCCGGCGACCGGCGGACTGCCGGTCGCGCTCCCGATGCCGCAGTCGGGCGCGGGCGACCTCTCCCCCGACGGACGGCAGATCGCCTACTCCCCGCTGTTCCGGGACTTCCGCGCATGGAAGCGGTACCAGGGCGGCTGGGCGGAGGATCTCTGGGTGTTCGACCTCGCCAGCCACGAGGCCCACAACATCACCAACAATCCGTTCACCGACCGCGATCCGATGTGGATCGGCGACCGGGTCTACTTCGCGTCCGACCGCAGCGGAACGCTCAACCTCTACACGGTCAAGCCGGACGGCAGCGACCTCCAGCAGCTCACGCACAGCACGACGTGGGATCTCCGCTGGCCCAGCTCCGATCACCAAAGCCGCATCGTCTACGAGCTGGATGGGGAGCTGCACGTCTTCAACGTCCGGGACGGCAGCGACCGGAAGCTCGACATCTTCGTGCCCGACGACCAGCTCGCGGCGCGGCCGCGGCATCAGTCGGTGGCCGGCTTCGTCGAGGATTGGGCCCTGAGCCCGGACGGCGCCCGCGCTGTGTTCGTCGCGCGCGGCGACCTGTTCACCGTCCCCGCCGAGCACGGCTACACGCGGGTCCTGACGCACAGCTCCAACGCGCACGACAAGGCGGCGCGCTGGTCGCCCGACGGCCGGAGGATCGCCTTCATCTCCGACATGTCGGGCGAGGAAGAGCTGTACCTGATCGACCAGGACGGCCGCGGCGCGCCCGAGCGGCTCACCACCAACGGCGACATGATGCGCTACCCGCCCGTGTGGTCGCCCGACAACCAGCGCCTGGCCTTCAGCGACAAGGCGGGGCGGCTGTGGGTGCTGCAGATCTCGAACAAGGTGATGACCCAGGTGGCGCGCGACTCCGGCGGCTACGTCGGCGACCAGAGCTGGTCGGCCGACGGCCGCTGGCTGGCCTTCAGCATGAGCCACAACAGCGGCTTCAATTCCATCTGGATCTGGGGCGTCGGCGAGAGCGCGCCGCGCCAGGTCACGGGCGCGCTGAACACCGCATACAACCCCGTCTTCGATCCCTCGGGGAAGTACCTGTTCTTCCTGAGCGACCGGGAGTACCACCCGCAGATCAGCTCGCTCGAGTGGAACTTCGCGGGGAACCGCACGACCGGGATCTTCGCGCTCGCGCTCCGCAAGGACGTGCCGTCGCCGTTCCCGCCGCAGAGCGACGAAGTGAAGCCCGACACGACGGCGGCGGCGGCGGCCGCGGCGGCCACCGCGGCTGAGGCGGCCCGGGCCGCCCCCGCTCCGCGCGGGCGCCGGCCGGCAGCCGACACGGCCAAGACGCCGCCCAAGGTCGCGCCGACGCCGGTCACGATCGACTTCGACGGCCTGGCCGACCGCGTCACGCCGGTGCCCGTCCCGGCCGACAACATCGGCGGCCTGGCGGCGGTGAAGGGCAATCTGCTGTACGTGAAGCGCCCGGCGAACTACTACGGCCGCGACCCGGGGGCCGGGGCGTCGCTGGTCATCTTCAACCTCGAGGAGCGCAAGGCCACCACCCTTGCCGACTCGATCGACGGCTACGCGCTGTCCGCCGGCGGCACCAAGGTGCTGGTGCACCAGGGTGGCGTGTACAACCTGTACGACGTTGACCCGAAGGCCGCGTCCTCGAAGAAGACGATGTCCACGGCCGGTCTCCAGGCGGACATCGTGCCGCAGCAGGAGTGGGCAGAGATCTTCGAGGAGGTGTGGCGCCGCTTCCGCGACTTCTTCTACGTGCCGAACATGAACGGGTACGACTGGAAGGCGCTGCACGACCGCTACCGGCCGCTGCTGCAGTACGTCGGCCACCGCACCGATCTCGACTACGTGCTCCAGGAGATGATCTCGGAGCTGAGCAACTCCCACACCTACATCTCGGGCGGGGACCGCGAGATCCCGGACCGGCCGCAGGTCGCCCTGCCCGGCGCGCGCTTCGCGCTCGACTCGGCCTCAGGCCGCTACCGGATCGCCAGCATCTTCCGCGGCGACAACGCCGAGGCGCAGTACCGCTCGCCGCTGACCGACGTCGGCGTGGACGCCCGGGTGGGCGACTACGTGATGGCCATCGACGGCGAGGACCTGAAGGCGCCGGACAATCCGTACCGGCTGCTGCGCTACAAGGCCGACCGGCCGGTCACCCTCACCCTGAACACGCGTCCCGTGGCGGATGGCGCGCGCCAGGTGACCTACCGGCCCATCACCTCCGAGACGGAGCTGGTCTACTACAACTGGGTCGCCAACAACTGGCATCGGGTGGACTCGATGACCCAGGGGCGGGTGGGGTACCTCCACCTGCCGGACATGGGCTCGGACGGCATCAACGAGTTCATCAAGTGGTTCTACCCGCAGATCCGGAAGGAGGGGCTCATCATCGACGACCGGTCGAACGGCGGCGGCAACATCTCCGCCATGGTGATCGAGCGTCTGAGCCGCAAGCTCCTCGCCACCGGATTCTCGCGCAACAGCGATTACACTTCGACGTACCCCGACGGGCCGACGTTCTACGGCTCGCTGGTCGCGCTCCTCAACGAGACGTCGGCGTCGGACGGGGACATCTTCCCGGCGATGTTCCGGCAGGCGGGCCTCGGCCCGCTGATCGGCAAGCGCTCGTGGGGCGGGGTCATCGGCATCACCGACCACGGGCCGCTGATCGACGGCGGCAACGTGAACGTGCCGGAGTTCGGGTTCGCGAACGTCGACGGGCAGTGGATCATCGAGGGGCACGGGGTGGATCCCGACATCGAGGTGGAGAACGACCCGCTGTCGGTCATCAACGGCCGCGACCCGCAGCTGGAGCGAGCCGTCGCCGAGGTGTTGCGGGAGATGCAGGAGCACCCGCGTCACCTCCCGCCCAAGCCGGCGCCGCCGGTCAAGGCACCGCCGCAGATGAGGTAGGCCGGCAGCAGCGGACCGGGGACGACGGCGCGGGAGTGCCGGAGAGGCCGCGCGCCGATTGGAGCCAATGCGCACGACGCCCCGCTCGAGGTTGTCGCTCGGGCGGGGCGTTCCGCCGCCGGGGGGCCTCGGAGCGCCGACTACGCCGAGTGCACGGGCACGGGGTGGTGGTGGGCGGACTTGAACGCCAGCGCGACGTCGTAGATCTCCCGCAGCTGCGGCCACGTCGTCCGGACGTCGTAGATCCGCTGCGCGAACGCGCGCCCCCACACGGCCAGCGCCGCGCGGCGCGCGGGATCGCCGAGCAGCGTTGCGACGTCTGCGGCCACCCGATCGGGATTGGGGGGCTGGCTCTCCGCGAAGTCGCCGAAATTGGTTCGCATGGCATGGTCGGAGGTCTCCTCACAGACCACGCCGGCGTAGCACGACTCGCCGGCCGCCACGACGGGGCGCCCGACGGCCAGCGCCTCGATGGCGCTCCGCCCGGCCGCGATCACCACATCCGCGGCGGCGACAAACGGGACGACGTCCTTCTGGTGGCCGACCTGGCGCACCGCGTCGGCCCCCAGTCGCAGGTTGGTGGCCGCGACCAGCGCCGGGAAGTCGCCCGGCATCTTCATCCCGCCCACGACCACGAGCAGCGCATCGGGAACGGCGGCGCGAATCCGCGGGAAGACCTCGGAGACGGCGCTCACGGCGACCGGCGTCCGATGCCCCGACAGCCTGCCGATGAGCGCAACGACCGGAACGCCGCCCGGCAGGCCCAACTGTCGGCGCGCCTCGGAACACCCGGGCGCTCCGGACAGGCGTTCCACGTCCACCCCGTTGCGCACCAGGTGCATCCGTCCCTCCGGCAGTCCCAGCACGCGCACCGCATGGGCGCGGACGTTGCGGGAGACGGAGACGATCTGCTCGCCGTAGACGCTGAAGAGGCGCGCCGAAAGGTGCGGAGACTGCAGGATGTGCAGCGACGAGACGAGCGGAACCGGCGACAGGCGGGTGGCGAAGAAGGCGACCCAGCTCGCGGCCCTCGAGTGCGCATGCACCAGGCCGATCCGCCGCAGCCGGATCAGGCGCCGCAGAGCGACGATGTTGCGCAATCGCTGCGGGTAATCACGCTTGCCGATCGGCATCGCCACGAATTCGGCGTCCACCGGCGTGCTGAGGGTGTCGGACACCACGGTCACGCGATGCCCCTCCCGCGCCTGGCGGGCGATCAGGGTCGCCGCGTAGGTCTCCGCCCCGGTGACCTCGTACTGCGACAGCACGTGCAGGATGTTCACGGCCGGTGCCTCCCGAGGTGGAGTGGCGGTGTTCCGCGCACGGTGGCGACCCTCCGACGCGTGGGCGGGGCGGGGGGATGCTGGACGGGCCGGATTGCCGGATCCTAAGGACGACGCATGGAGGCGGGACCTGTTAAGTCCGCGGCTGCGGCGGGGCGCCGGCCCAGGGGCCGGGGTGGCACCCCGGCCCCACAACGTCAGGCGGCGCGGCTCACTGGCCGACCTCGGTGAAGGTGGCTTGGACCGACGCCGAGACCTGCGCGAGGACCGTTTGTGTGCCCGCCGTAGAAGCCAATATGTAGGTGTTCGCGGTCAGACCATTCGCGTCGGTCTGCGTGGTCGTGACGCCCAACGTCCCGGAACTGGCCGTCGACCAGGTCACGGTGACGTTGGCCAGCGGGTTGCCGTACTGATCGGTCACCAGTGCGACGAGCGAATCGGGCAGCGGCGCACCCGCGGCCGCCGTCTGCTGGCTGCCGCTGTCGGCCATCACCTTCGACGGGGCGCCGCCGTTCACCATGAGAAAGACGGTGGCGGGGGTCGCGTCGGCGATGGTGGCGGTGACCGTATCCATGCCGGCCACGGTGCCGAGTGTCACCGTGGCGCGGGCGAAGCCGCTGTCGTCGGTCGGCTCTGTCGCCGGAGTCAGCGTCGCACCACTCGCCGGCGACACCGCGAAGGCGACGGACGCGTTCGGCACCGGCCTCAAGTTGACGTCCAGCACGCGCACCTCGACCTCGGTGCCGAGGGCCGTGGCCACGACGCCGACGAGCGTGTCGGGGCCCTGCGCGGTGACGGTGTCGGGCGTGGTCGGCGCCGAGCTGTTGTCCTTGCAGGCGGCGATGGCAGCGCAGATGCTCAGTGCGCTGAGCACGGCGAAGGCGTGACGCGCCCGGATCCGCGGGACGTCGCCGGTAGCGGTCTTCATGCTGCAACCCTCCATGGTGTGTGTGAGCTACGTGCGTTGGACGAGGGATTGCACCTGGCGTAAACCGTCGGCGCGCGTTGGCTCGATGCGGAATCCGCGTGGTTAACGGCGCTGCGGGGAGGGCGTCTAAGCGCCGCCGGCGTTGCAGCAAACGTGAAGGCCGGGGCTCGCGCCCCGGCCTTCCCGTCTCAAGAAAGCGTACCGGCGACCGCTACGGCTTGCCGGCCCGGCTCTGGTCCCACTGCGTGCGGGTGAGGAGGCGAATCGGCTGGAGCTGCCGCGCGGTCAGCGCGGCGTTGACGCCCTCCAGGTCCCGGGCGGCCCACGCGTCGAAGCTCTTCATCACGTCGGAGAGCTCGCGCGCGATCGCGCCCGCGCGCTGGACCTGCGTCGCGGCCGGCGGGCCCTCGTACCCCACGATGGTACCGTAGAGGTCCGAGAGGTCCTCGCGCAGCCGCTGTTCGCCGGTGATCATCCCGCCTTCCTTCGTGGCGACGATCTTCTTCTTCAGGCTGTCCGCCACGCCGGAGGCGGCGCGGAGCCGCGCCGCCAGCGTATCACCCGCCGGCAGGCGCGCGGCCCGCGCGCCGAGCGCCGCGATGGCGCCGTTGATCCGGTCCACGTCGTACGTCATGTCGGTGAGCAGCGCCGCGAGCCGGCGGGCCAGGACCAGCTGGTTGCGGCGGTCCACCGCCGTGTGCCGCGAGCGCGGGTCCGCCACGATGGTGAGCTTCGTGGTGTACACGGCCGTGTCACGCGTCATCCGGACCGTGTAGACGCCGGGCAGGAGCCGCGGCCCGACGGCGGCACCCCCCGCGGCGGTGGCGGCCGGCGGCGCCGGGGGCGGCTTGAGCCGCTCGCCCCAGGTCACCCGGCTGATGCCCCGCCGCTCGCTCACCGGCACGGTGCCGGCCTGCTGACCGGCGGGATCCAGCACCTCGATCTTCATGTCGCCGAAGATGTGGCGCCGCCGCTGGTAATAGGTGATGACCGCGTCGTCCGTCGGGTTGGGCCCCACGAACGTCGCGTCGCCGTTGGACCAGCCGCCGCCCGCGGGCAGCCGCTGCTGCTGCGGCATCGCCTGCAGGAATACCACGTCCTTCTCCAGCGCCGCCGGCGTCAGCGAGCGCAGCGGCGAGATGTCGTCCACGATCCAGATGCCGCGCCCGTGGGTCGCGATCACCAGGTCGTTGTCGCGCGGCTGGATCACCAGGTCGCGCACCGCCACGTCCGGCAGATTGCCGCCCTTGTAGTGCGCCCAGCTCTCCCCGCCGTCCAGCGAGACGTACAGCCCGAACTCCGTCCCGAGGAACAGCAGCCTCCGGTCGACCACGTCCTCCTTGATCACGTGCGCGTAGCCGCGCACCGGAGCGTCCGCCGCGATCAGCGGCGTCCAGGTCCGGCCGTAGTCGGTCGTCTTGTACGCGTACGGCTGCAGGTCGCCGAAGGTGTGCCGGTCGAACGTGGCGTACGCGGTGCCGGCGTCGAAGTGCCCGGCCTCGATGGAGGTCACCCAGCTGTTCGCCGGCAGCCCCTCGATGTTGTCCACGAGGTTGGTCCAGGTCTTCCCGCCGTCGCGCGTGAGCTGGAGGTTGCCGTCGTCGGTGCCCACCCAGATCACGTTCGGGTTCTGCGGCGACTCGGCGACGGCGTAGATCGTGGTGTAGGTCTCCGCCGAGGAGTTGTCCACCGTCACGCCGCCGGACTTCTCCTGCTGCTGCTTCGTCGTGTCGTTGGTCGTCAGGTCCGGCGAGATCTTCTGCCAGGTCTGCCCGTGGTCGCGCGAGCGGAACAGGAACTGCGCGCCGATGTAGACCACGCCCCGCCGGGTCGGGCTGACCGAGATGGGCGTGTTCCAGTTCCAGCGCAGCTTCGGCTCGCCGTAGGGCTGCAGGGGCTGGATGCTGCGCGTCTCGTGCGTCCTGCGGTTGACGCGGCCGATCGAGCCGCCCTGCGCCTCCGTGTAGATGTAGTCGGGGTCCGACGTGTCCACCCAGGTCCAGAAGCCGTCGCCGCCGTAGATGTTCTCCCACTGGGCGTTCGCGATGCCGCCGGGGAACGACGAGGTCCCGATCCAGTCGCTGTTGTCCTGCAGGCCGCCGTACACGTGGTACGGCCGGTCGTTGTCCACGCTGACGTGGTAGAACTGCGAGATCGGCAGGTTGTCGCCCTTCCACCACTTGTTGCCGGCATCGTAGCTGTACCAGATGCCGCCGTCGTCGCCCGTGATCAGGTGGTCGGGGTTCTGCGGGTCCACCCACACGTCATGGTGGTCGCCGTGCGTCCCCCCGCTGATGTCGCTGAAGCTCGCCCCGCCGTTGTTGCTGACGATCAGGCCGAGGTCGGGCTTGTAGAGCCGGTTCTCGTTGGTCGGGTCCACGATGAGGTTGGCGAAGTAGAACGGCCGCCAGATCATCAGCTGGCTGCGGTCGCGCATCTGCCAGGTGCGGCCGCCGTCGTCCGAGCGGTACAGCGCGTTGAGCGGGGGCACCGCCTCGATGAGGGCGTACACCACGTCGGGCTTCGAGGGCGCCACCGTCACGGCCACGCGGCCCCACGGCTTCGGGGGCAGGCCCTGGGCGCTGTGCTCGTCGAGCTCCGTCCAGGTCGCGCCGCCGTCGCTGCTCTTGAAGAGCCCGCTGGCGCTCGGCGCCTGGGCGCTGTCGCCGCCGGAGCGGAACGTCCACCCCTTGCGGCGGAAGTCCCACATCCCGGCGTACACCGTCTGCGGGTGCTGCGGGTCCATGGACATCATCGAGCAGCCGGTGGACGCGTTGCCGCCCTTCAGGACCTGCGTCCACGTCTGCCCGCCGTCCGTCGTCTTGTAGACGCCGCGGTCCCAGCTGTCGCTCCACAGCTTGCCGGGCACGCAGGCGTAGACGGTGTTCGGGGCGGTGGGGTCCACCAGGATCCTGGCGATGCGCTCGGAGTTCTGGAGCCCGAGGTGCGTCCAGTTGTCGCCGCCGTCGGTGGACTTGTAGATCCCGTCGCCGACGGAGACGCTGTTGCGCGTCCACACCTCGCCGGTGCCCACCCAGACGACCTTCGGGTTGGTCGGATCGATGGTGATCGCGCCGATGGACTGCACGTCCTGCTTGTCGAAGACCGGCTTGTAGGTCGTGCCGCCGTTCACCGACTTCCACACGCCGCCGCTGGCGGCGCCGACGTAGATGGTGAGGCGCTGGCCCTCGTGCACCGCCGCGACGGCCGCCACGCGGCCGCTCATCGTGGCGGAGCCGATGTTGCGGGCCCCGAGCCCGGAGATCGTCTCCGAGTCGGCGCGGACCGTCGCAGGCGTCTGCGCTTCGAGACCCGCCGCGACGCACAGGGTGAGCGCGGCCGCGGAGAAGGGAATCAGGGTGCGAGTCGTCATTGTTCGATCCTCCCGGCCGGCTTCACCGCGCCGGGCGTCTGTGACGGAGCAAGCGGCGCCGCCGGCTGCGCGAAGCGGGCGTCGTCGATCGGGGCGTTCACCTGGATGCTGTCGAGCGTGACCTTGCTCCCTTCGCTGCCCCCCAGCGCGCGGCTCTCGATCGAGAACGGCAGGTACCAGCCGGCGACCGCCTTGTAGTTGCCGAGCACCGTCTCGTAGGACTGCTCGGCGCCGCGGATCGTCCGCCGGACCTCGACCTTGATCGGGACGCAGTAGTCGGTATCCAGGAAGTAGGTATAGGAGTCGCCGTTCGTGAGCGTGACCTTGAGCTTGTAGACGTCGGTGCCTTCGAACTGATCGGTGCCCTGGTACTCGACGTGGTTCCCCTTCTGCCGGTAGTTGACCAGCGGCTCGTCGAAGTCGGCGTCCTCCACCATTCCGCGCAGCTCGTCTTCGCCGAGCGCCTCGGCGTCCTTCTTGCCCTGGAACGGCGAGATCTTCCACCCCGCCTGGCCGTCGTAGGCCACGATCTGCGTCATTCCGACGATCGTGAACTCCTCGCGCACCTTGTTGGGGCGTTTGTTCTCCTGGACCACCACCGCCTCGAACCCACCGCCGCTCGTGACCTTCCCGACCCGTCGCAGCGTCTGCACGGCCTGGATGTGGTCCATCCCGCCGATGGTCCGGAGGTAGCGGGCGATGATCGAGTCGGCCGTCTGGGCCGACAGCGGCGTTCCGAAGAGCGCCACCGCGGCCAGCGTCGACAGCGCGCTCCGCATGGATGTCTCCTCTTGGTGAAGGGACTCGGATTCGACCGACGTGATCTTACCGGTGGCGGGCCCGGGCCACTAGGGCGCGGGCCGGGGCCGGCCGGGAACCTCCGGGGGTTGATAGGTGGTATCAGTCGAATTCCGGAGCCGTCGCCGTGGAGGTACAGTGTCTCTGAGACCGGTCAAGCGCATCATCCAGTCCCGCCCCACCCTCGAGGGCGCGGGGGTCAAGCTCCGCCGCGCCTTCGGCTTCGGGGCCACGGGGGACTTCGACCCGTTCCTCCTGCTCGACGACTTCCGCAACGAGCATCCCGAGGACTACCTGGCGGGCTTCCCCTGGCATCCGCACCGGGGCATCGAGACGATCACCTACGTGCTGGCCGGCTCGGTGAGCCACGGCGACAGCCTCGGCAACAGCGGGACGATGGGCGCGGGCGACGTGCAGTGGATGACGGCCGGCAGCGGGATCCTGCACCAGGAGATGCCGAAAGGGGACCCGAACGGGCGGATGCACGGCTTCCAGCTGTGGGCCAACCTCCCCCGGACGCTCAAGATGACCGACCCGCGCTACCAGGACGTCGCGGCGAAGGACATCCCCGAGGTGACCGACGACGACGGGACGCGCGTCCGGGTCGTGTGCGGGTCGTTCTGGGGGAAGACGGGGCCGGTGGACGGCGTCGCCGCCGATCCGCGCTATCTCGACGTCTCGGTGCCGGCGCTCAAGCAGAAGCGGCTCCCGGTGTCGCTCAACGACAACGCGTTCGCCTACGTGTTCGAGGGTGACGGCGTCTTCCGCGACGCGTCGGATCCGCGCGGCGTGCTCACCGACCGGGTGGGCGGCGCCTCGGACGGCGAGCCCGTGCTCGAGGCGGCGGGCAACCGATCGCTGGTCCTGTTCGACAAGGGGGACGAGGTGACGGTGCGGGCGGGGGCGGAGGGGATCCGGTTCCTCCTGGTCTCCGGCCAGCCCATCCGGGAGCCCGTGGCGTGGATGGGACCCATCGTGATGAACACCGAGGACGAGCTGCGGCGCGCCTATGCCGAGCTGCACGCCGGGACGTTCATCAAGCACGGGGCGGCGCGCTGACGCGCAACTGATCGAGCGCGCTACCCCGCCCGGTAGGCGCGGGCGATGAGCAGGAGCGCCAGCAGGTAGGACGCGAACATCCCGGCGAGGTAGACCTTCGCCCGCGCCGACGAGCCGCGGAATTCCCGCCACGCGAAGACGCCCCACAGCGCCGCGACCATCGGCGAGGCCTGGCCGATCGCGTAGGAGATCGCGACGCCGACCAGGCTCGCGGCCACGAGGTTGAAGACCGTCCCGACGCCCCAGACGATCCCTCCCGCAAGCCCCAGCAGGTGGTATGTCGCGGGTGCCGTCCGGTACCCGGAGAAGTCGACGGGCGTGCCCGCCAGCGGGCGGCGCATCAGCGCGGTGTTGAACACGAAGCAGCACGCCAGCGCCCCCAGCGTGAACAGCACGGCCACCGTGTAGGGCGTCAGCGGCCGGGCGGCCGTCATCGCGCGCGTCACGAACGGCGCCCAGACGCCCATCAGCACGCCCGAAACCACGCAGACCACCACGCCCTTGCGGCCCGCGGCGCGGCCGGGCGATTGCAGCTGACCGTACGCCTTTCCGATCAGGATCACCGCGAGCACGGCCATCGCGACGCCGGCCCCCAGGAGCGGCGCGCTCCCCTTGGGCTGGATCGCGTAGCTCAGCAGGACGCCCTCGACCAGGGCGATGCCGATCGCGATGGGGTACGCGACCGCGAGACCGACCAGGCCGATGCCTGCGATCAGCAGAAAGTTGGCGACGTTGAAGATGAATCCCGCGATGGCGGCCCAGGCCAGATTGGCGGGCGCGGCGGAGCGCAGGTTGGCGAGGAACGCCGTCTCGCCGCCGCCGACGCTCCCCATCGTGAAGGCGAGCACGAGGGAGATCAGGACGATCCCGACGGCGTAGTCCCAGTAGTACAGCTCGAAGCGATAGGTGCCGGTGAACTTCATCGTGTTCGCGAACGAGCCCCAGCAGATGGTGCTGAGCACCGTCATGACGAGCGCGAGGCCGAACGCGTGGGGTACGAACATCAGCGTGTCCTCCGCAGCAGCGCGTCCACCTCGGAGCGGTGGGGCATGGACGGGGCGGTGCCGTGGCGCGTGACCGAGATCCCGGCGACGGCGCAGCCGAAGCGGGTGGCCGCCACGACGTCCATCCCCTCGGCGAGCGCCATCGCCAGGCCGCCATTGAACGCGTCGCCGGCGCCGGTGGTCTCCACCGCGGGGCCGGCGTCCACCGCCGGCACGTGCTGCGTGACCTCGGGCGTCCTGACCAGCGCGCCGTTCGCTCCGAGGGTGACGATCACGGCGCGCGCTCCGCGTCCGAGCAGGGTGGAGGCCGCGCGCTCGGCGTCGGCGAGGCTCGTCACGGGCGCGCCGACGAGCGTCGCCGCCTCGCTCTCGTTCGGCGTGAGGTAGTCGCACAGCGGATAGACGTCGTCGGGGAGCGGAAGGCCGGGCGCGGGATTCAGGATCGTCCGCACGCCGAGGCTGCCCGCGAGCCGCAGGGCGTGATGCACGACGTCGAGGGGGGACTCGAGCTGCGTCAGGAACACGGCCGACTCGGCGATGGCGGCGCGGGCCTGATCCACCTCTGCGGTGGCGAGCAGCAGGCCGGAGCCGGGAACCACGACGATCGCGTTGTCGCCCGAGGTTTCGTTGACGACGATCGAGGCGGCGCCGGTCGGCCGGTCGCCCGTCTCGAAGACGAACCGGGCGTCGATCTTCTCCTCCTGCCAGGTGCGACGCGCGAGGTCGGCGAACGCGTCGCGGCCGAGCTTGGAGATGAAGCACACCCGGGCGCCGAGCCGCGCGGCGGCCACTGCCTGGTTGGAGCCCTTGCCCCCGGGGCCCAGCAGGAAGTCGGAGCCGAGAATGGTCTGGCCCCACACCGGCAGCTGCGCGGTGCGGAAGGCGAGGTCGGTGATGAAGCTCCCCATGACGGCAATCCGCCGTTCCGGCATGCGCGTCCTCCTCAGCTCCAGAAGCGGGAGATGGTGTAGATCCCGAGGCCGACCAGGCCGCCTACCAGCGTGCCGTTGATGCGGACGAACTGCAGGTCGCGGCCGACGGCCAGCTCGAAGCGCCGGCTCGTGGCCTCGGGGTCCCACCCGGCGACGGTCTGGGCGATGAAGTCCCCGATCTCGGGGCGGTACTGCTCGACCACCGAGGCTACGAGGTCGGTCACCAGGTCGTTGATCTGTTCCAGGAGGCGCTCGTTCGTGGCCAGCGCGGCGCCGAACGCGGCGATGCCGCTCTCGAGCGGCCCCGGCGCGGCGCCCTCCGCGCGCGTGGCGTAGCGGCCGATGGCGCCGCGCATGGTCTCCCACAGCCGGCCGGACAGCTCCGCCGCGGCCGGATCGGCGAGCCAGGCGTTCTTGATCTCCTCGGCCCGCACGCTCGCCTCGGGCGAATGCTCGAGCCGGTCCACGAAGTCGCGCAGCGCGGCATCGAAGGTGGCGCGGATCGGATGGTGCGGATCGGTGCCGATGTTGCGGAGCATCGTCTCGAAGGCGGTGACGATGCGCTGGTAGAGCAGGTCGTCCACGACCCCCGGGACCCACCAGGGGCTCTCCGAGCGGACCTGCTCCCGGATCAGCTCGCGGTTGTCGTGCACCGCCTGGGCGGCGAGGCGCACCGCTTCGTTCAGCAGCTCCTGGTGCCGGTTCCCGGCGAGGATGAGCTGCAGCGTCTGACCGAGCGCCGGAGCGGCCCGCACAGCCTTGAGCTGCGCGGTGACGCCCTGGCGCACCAGCGCTCCGACCTCGTCGTCCGGCAGCGTTTCCAGGGTCTTCGCGACGCCGCTCGCCACTTGCTGGGCGATCTGCCTGGTGTTCTCGACCTGGGAGAGCCACCGCGCCACGCGCTCGGCCGGATGAATGGACCGGACCTTGGCGGCGATGACGTCGCGCGAGAGGAAGTGGCTCTGCACGAAGGTGGCGAGCACGCGGCCGATCCGGTCCTTGCGCGTCGCGACGATGGCCGTGTGCGGGATCGGCAGGCCGAGGGGATGGCGGAACAGGGCGGTAACGGCGAACCAGTCCGCGAGCCCGCCGACGAGGGAGGCCTCGGCGGTCGCGCGCACGTAACCGGTCCAGGGGTAGCGGCCCTCGAGCGCGGACGCCGCCGCGAAGACACCCGCCGCGGCGGCCAGGAGCCCCGTAGCTCTGCGCTTCATCGCGTCGAGCCGGTCCTGCCGCTCCGTGTCGTCGGGCCGCGACCAGAGGTCGGGGGTGCTCATCGCCGACCAAGATAACGCTCCCGCGCCGACTTGGGTCTTGCGCGGCACCTGGCGGCCCACTATTCTCGCCGCCTTCCAAACACGCCGTAGCGGGTCTCAAGGGTGCTCGCGTTCGGGGCCACCGTTCCCGACAAGGTCGCCGAGAGCGCACCGGCCGACATGCCGATGGTCTGGCCGCCGAAGGCGGACGCGACGATCCCGCTGGGGGATATGGTCAAGTCCGCGACCGGCTTCGACAACATCACGATCTTCTGGGAGCCCCACGGCCACCCACCGGGCCCGTACCTGACGCCGCACTTCGACTTCCACTTCAACTCGGAAGACGTGAGCACGATCGACTGCGCCGACTCGACGAAACCGGCACAGGCGCCGGCCGGCTACGAGCTGCCGGACGTGGCGATCCCGCAGGTGGGAACGCTCATCGGACTGTGCGTGCCGGGGATGGGGATGCACTCGTTGCTGGCGTCGGAGCTGCATTCGGCGGCGCTGTTCGAGAAGACGATGCTCGTGGGCTACTGCCACCAGCGGCCGATCTTCCTCGAGCCGATGATCACCAGGGCCGCGCTGATGGGGCGGAAGACCTTCTCCCTGGACATTCCCGCGGTGTCGGGCGTTCCGGCGGCGACGCACTATCCGACGAAGTTCACCGCCGTTTACGACAGCGCGGCGCAGGCGTACAAGTTCACCTTCTCGGACTTCGCCGGAATGGGCACGAAGTAGCCGGCACCCGGCCGTCTAGCGCATCGGGAGGTCGCTGATCGCGTCGGTGTAGGTGAGGAGCGGGGCTCGGACCGTGATCGCGCCGTGCGGCTCGAAGCTGAGATGCAGCGTCACCGTGTCGCCGAGGGCGAGCGACTTCCCGACACCCACCAGCATCAGGTGATAGCTCCCCGGCACCAGCCGCAGGCGGCCGCGCGCCGGGATGTCGATCCCCGGCACGGTCTGCATCTGGCCGCCGATGTCGCGGTCGAGCCGGATCGACTCCGCCTCGGGCGAGGTCGCGCCGACCAGGGTCACCCTGGCGCCGCTCCGGTTCTCGATCACCATGAACACCGACGCCTCGGCGCGCGACGCCGGAACGGGCACGACCGCGTGGCTCACGGTGAGGTCGCCCTGCACGGCCGATCCCCCGCGCGAGGCGTGACAGCCCGCCGCGAGCACCAGCGCGGCCGCGGCGAGGGCGGCGCGCGGCGCGGCCGCCGCCGGACGCCTCATCCGAACTGCACCGAGCGCTTGGTCAGCGAGCCGAAGTTGAAGCCGGTGATCGGGAATCGCACGGGGCCCTCCTCCTCGACGGCCGCGCCGAGGGCCGCCACGGCGGGCACGAAGTGCTCGTGGGTCGGCAGGGCCTGCCGGACGCCGGGGGCGCGGTTGCGGTAGTCCACCAGCGCGTCCGCGTCCTGCCGCGCGAGCACGTCCGCGGCCCAGGCATCGAATTCCTGCGCCCACTCCGGCGTCGGCGCGTCGGCCCGCATGTCCATCGCCCGCAGATTGTGCGTGAGGAAGCCGCTGCCCACGATGAGCACGCCCTCGCGGCGGAGCGGCGCCAGCGAGCGCCCCAGCTCGAGCAGGGTGGGCGCATCGAGCGTCGGCAGGGACACCTGCAGCACGGGGATGTCGGCGTCGGGATACATCGCGATCAGGGGGACGTACGCTCCGTGGTCCAGCCCGCGATCGGATTCGGCGACCGGCTGCTGCTCCCCGAGCAGCTCGCGCACGCGGAGCGCCAGCTCGGGCGCGCCGGGGGCGGGATAGGTGACGCGGTAGTAGTGCTCCGGGAAGCCGTAGAAGTCGTACACGAGCGGCACCGTGCGCGTCGCGCCGAGCGTGACGGGCTTGCGCTCCCAGTGGGCCGAGAGCATCAGCACCGACGTCGGGCGCGGCATTTCGCCGGCCCACCGGCTCAGCTCGGCGGTCCATTCGGCGTCGTCCAGCAGGAACGGCGAGCCGTGTGCGAGAAATATCGCGGGCATCCGCCGGGCGGCCATCGGATTCCTCTCCATGGTAAGCAATAATACTCTGTGGGCTCGCGGGGTTCCGCTACCGCAGCGCCGCCGCGACCCGTGGCGCGACTGCAACCCCCGGATTCCCATTGTCTTGGCCTCGCCGGCCGCAATCAGGGAAGAACGGGTCGCCTATCTCCCTGAATGTGATCCCGGGTCTTGCAGGGCCGGCCGCAAAGCCGGATATTGGTCGCGTACCCCCCTCAGGGCACGGCTTCCCCCTCAGCCGCTGGTTCACGACCAGGGACGCGCCGCGGCGCGCCCCGGCGCTACGGGAGTTGCTGATGACCCATCCCACGGACGGTCAGGAGCAGGCCCGCTGGGCGGCGGAGGTGCTGCGCCGTGCGAGCGCGGTGCTGCACGGGCGCATGGTGGGGGTGTGGGAAGTCTCGCCGGAGAACTCGCTGGTCCCCGTCGTCACGAACGTCACCGAGGCACTGGCCTGGGACGCGACACCCGAGGTGAAAGAGGCGCTGCGGCATCTCGCGATGCCGGTGGGGCCGGGAAGCCGCTGGGTCGCGGGCCGGGTCTCGGGCCCCGAGCAGTGGTGTGTGGCCCCCGTCCGCGACCAGGTGCCCGCTCCGCCCCCGTACGCGCAGGAGCGTCGCAGCCGCGAGCGGCTGGCGCTCGAGCTGGCCGGGTTGTGCCTGGGGCTGTCGAGCCACGGGGCCGGGGGAAGCACCCAGGCCGCGCCGCCGGACTTGTTCCAGCGCTTCACGGAGCAGCTGGGCGCGTTCGCCCAGGAGATCGGCGCGCCGCTGTCCGCCGCGCGGCAGGCGGTCGGGCGCAGCAGCGCCGCGCTCGCCGGCACGTCAGGGCCCGAGTTGGCCTCACGCGAGAAGCTGGCGGAAGAACTGCGCACCGCATCGCGGGCGCTCGAGCAGGCGGTGGCGCTCGTGAAGACGGTGCAGGACCGGGCGCGGGCGGTGGTCGCGAGCGGCGGGAGCGTCGACGTCGTCCAGGTCGTCTGGTCGTGCGTGGACGCCGCGCGGGCTCAGGCGGCGCTGCGCGGCGCGACGCTGGAGCTCAAGACGCTCGCCTATGCCGTGTCCGTCCCCGGCAACTCGGCGGAGCTGGCGGCGGCCCTGACGGCCACGATCCACGCCGCGGTGGAAGGCCTCAAGGGCCGGGTCGGCACGGTGCGGGTCTCCGTGGAGAACGTCGGGTCCGTGATCATGCTCGCCGTGCGGTCGCCCTCGGCCGAGGGGCTCGACGTGCACGTCGCGGCGGTCGCCGACGCCAGGAAGACCGTCGAGGAGAAGTTCGGCGGCACCCTCACCGTCACCGCCCGGCCCGGCGAGGGCATCACGCTCACCCTGGCGATCCCGGCGCCGTCCCACCGGTTCCGCGACCCCTCGCTGTGGTGGGAACACTAGGCGTCACGGTCACGTCCTGCGGCAAGGAGCGCCCGCTCGATCCCGGGCACGACGAGGCGGCCTGGGCGAAGGACCGACGGGACGACTTCGTGCTGACGCGGAGAGTCGGCTAGCCCGACGCGGCAGCTACTTCTCCTTCGGGTGTTTTTGGCGCGTGGCATCGGCGGCGGCCGCGGTGAGGGGCCGGCCGCTTCGTGGCGAGGGCGGATCGGGCGGCGCCGCACCGGCGCGCGAGCCGTAGCGGTACGCAAAGACCCAGGTGAACTCCGCGCCGAGCAGGAAGATCTCGGCCGCAAAGTAGACCCACACCAGGAAGACGACGAGCGAGCCGGCGACGCCGAACCCCGAGGCGATGTAGGTGCCGAGATAGAGACCGATGAGGGACTTGCCGATCTCGAAGAGCCCGGCGGTCATGGCCGCGCCGATCCAGACGTCGCGCCACGCGATGGCGGCGCGGGGCAGGAACTTGTAGATCATCGCGAAGGCCACGGTGATCATCGTGAAGCTGAAGATCGCGTTCACCACCTGCACGGTCAGGGCCCACGCCGCGAACCGCGAGCCCCACCAGTCGCCCACGGCCGCGAGGGTGGCCGAAGCCACGAGCGACACGAGGAGCAGGAAGCCGATCCCGAGAATCATGCCGAAGGACAGGATCCGGGTCCGGATGAGGTGCACGATGCCGCTCACCCTGGGGAGCGAGGGGCTGCGCCAGATCTTGTTGAGATCGCCATAGAGCTCGGCGAACACGCTGGTCGTGCCGAACAGCAGGACGGCGGTGCCCACGACCGCCACGACGCCACTGGCGGTGGAGCTGCCGGCGCCCTCGAGCAGCTGCTGCATCGCCAGGACGCCGGCGTCGCCCGTGAGGTTGCGCAGCTGGGCGAGGATCTGGCGCTCGGCGGCGTCGCGACCGAACATCAGCCCCGCGGCGGCGATGACCATCACCAGCAGCGGCGGGATGGCGAACATGGTGTAGTAGGCGAGGGCGGCGCCCATGCTCGAGGCGTCGTCGTCGTTCCATGCGACCGCCGCTCGCTTGAGCAGCGCAAACGGGTGCGGAATCCTCACGCCAGTCTCCCGCTGGGTGCCATCGGCCAGCCACGAACCTACCTACATTGCCCCCGCTACGCGGTAGCCCAAACGCGTCAGGCGGCCATCAATCGAAGGAGCTAGGCCGAAGGACGGATTGAAGGTCCCCCGGCCCCCGGGCATCTTCCGTGACGACCAAGTTCCCTCCTGTCTTCGTGTTCGCGGTGCCCGTGGTCCTGTTTCTGACCTTCTGGGCGCTCTGCTACATACCGATCGCCGGCCTCGTCAGGGTGGTCAAGGCGAGCGCGAAGAGCGGGTCGGGGTGGGTCGAACGCAGCCGCATCGGCAGGTGGGCCACCGGACATTCCGGCCCGGTCGGTTCGTACGCTCCGATCCTCCTGCTGATGGTCGTCGGCGGCATCGCCGCCATAGGCGCAGGATACCTGTTCGTCGAGCTTGCCGAGCAAGTCCGGCTCAGCACCTCGCTGGTGTCACGCGCCGATCAGCTCATCCATGCCTGGTTCGGGCACGAGCGCCGGGCTGCCATGACGACGCTTCTCAGCGCCGCGACGGGCATCGGCGGCACGGTCGGCCTGATGGTGATCGTGGCGGTGGTGGCGGCGACGTTGCTCGTCCGGAGGGAGCGGGCGTCCGCCATCTTCATCGTGGTCACCGCCGGGGCGGGCGCGCTCCTGAATCTGGGACTCAAGGCGTTCTTCGCGCGGATGCGGCCCGACCTGGCCTCGGCGCTCGTCGTGATGCGGTCGTACTCGTTTCCCAGTGGCCACGCGATGAGCTCGTTCATCACCTTCGGAGCGCTCGGCTACCTCGCGCTCCGACGGCGCTGGCCGTGGGCGGCCAAGTCCGCGAGTCTGGCGATCGCGCTGACGATCGTGGTGCTGGTGGGCCTGTCCCGGGTGTATCTGGGGGTCCACTGGGCATCGGACATCGCTGGAGGATGGAGCGCCGGCGCCGTGTGGCTCGCCGCGGCGGTGGTGGCGTTCGAAATGCTGCTCCGGCTGCGTCAACGGCGCCGCGGCGCAGCGCCCGCCGGCCCAGCGGCCGAGGTCCCCGATTAGCCCCGCCTGCGCCCCAGGTCAGGGAACTGCCACGTCCCGGCCCACGAGGATCAATGCACCGGCCGCGATGGCGAGAATCGCCATGAGCGTGCCCAGTCCCGAGAAGCTCAGGTGGAGGAGGGGTACCAGCCCGCTGAGGATGAGCCAGATGCCCAACAACAGCATGCCGAGGTTCTTGTTGAACTTCATTGAGAGACTCCTGTGAAGAGGGCTTCCTACCAGGTACGCCTGCGCGCTGGCGGCCGCAAGGGCCCGGCCCCGTCGCCGGCCGGGTCGCGATGTGGCGGCTGATGAGGGTCCATCTCTATGATTGGTGGCCGTTGCGCCGGAAGGGCCGCATTTACACGCAGCTGAGCCAGATGCCGGTGGAGGTCATCCGGCACGCGAAAGGTTGAGTGCTCCGCGAGGATGAGCGGCGAGAGGCAACCCCGAGCGGCGGACCTCGAGTCCGTCCCGGCGCTCTCGCCCGGTGCGCCCGGCCGGCCGGCGCCCGGCGGCCCGTCCATTGCCCGGGCGCTGTGGCGTATCGGGGCTGCGGACGTCTCCCCTGGCAATCAGGTGACGCTGTTCGCGGACGGGGACACGACCTTCGATGCGATGATCGGCCTGATCGAGGCCGCGAAGGAGTCCGTGTCGCTCGAGAGCTACATCCTCCGGGACGACGGCGTGGGGGTGCGCTTCGCGGCGGCACTGGCCGCCGCCGCGGCGTCCGGCGCGCGGGTCCGCCTCCTCGCCGACTGGGTCGGGATGCGGGGCATTGCATCGCACTTCCTCCGGGGTCTCCGCGCGCGCGGTGTCGAGGTACGGGTGTTCAACCCGCCCGGATTCCACCCGTGGCTGGGCCTGGTTCCCCGCGACCACCGGAAGCTGCTCGTGGTGGACGGGAGGGCGGGCGTCACGGGCGGGATCGGCATCGGGGAGCAGTGGCAGGGCGGGGTCATCCGCAAACGCCGCTCCCCATGGCGCGACCGCTGTGTGCGCATCGAGGGACCGGCGGCGTCCGACATGGAACGCGCGTTCGACCACATGTGGCGCCGCGCGGAGGGCAAGGGGCCCAGCCGCGAGGAGCGGCGGCTGCGCCGGCGGCCTCGCAACGCCCACCTGGATCCGGCGACCGCCGCGCCCTCGCTGGTGGGCATCGTCGAAGGCGAGCCGTGGCGCATGCGCGTGGGCCGCGCGCTGCACCTGCAGGCCGCCGCGGCAGAACGCTCGATCTGGCTCGCCAGCGCGTACTTCGTGCCGTCGTTCGCGGAGGTGGATTCGCTGGCGGGCGCCGCGCGGGATGGCGTGGATGTGCGGCTGCTGCTGCCGGGCAGGAACGACCACCCCTGGGTCCATGGCCTGACCCGGCGCTACTTCCGGACGCTCCTGCGCAACGGCGTGCGCATCTGGGAGTGGCGCGGGGAGATGATGCACGCCAAGACCTCGGTCATTGACGGGCGCTGGACTCGCGTGGGTTCCACCGACTTCAATCCCTTCGGCGTGGCCATCAACTACGAGCTCGACGCCTTCATCGAGGATGCGGCAGTGGCCGCCGCCGCCGCGGAGATGTTCCTGGCCGACCTGAGCGAGTCGCTCGAGGTGCGGACCGTTCGGCCGCGGTGAGCCGGTCAGGGCGCTCCACGGGCTTTCGGGCGGGCGACGGAGTCGGGCCGATGCCGCACAACGGCTGGCCTCAGCGGGACGCCCGTCGCTACTATGCATGGGAATGGGGGTGTGATGGAGTCGCGGATTCGCGGTAAGCTCGCGCTGATCACCGGCGCCTCTTCCGGCATCGGCCGCTCCTCGGCCCGCCGCTTCGCCGAGGACGGGGCCAACCTGATCCTCTGGGCGCGGCGCCTGGACCGCCTCGACCGCACGGCGGACGATCTGCGAAGGGAATTCGGCATCCAGGTGCGGGTCGCGGCCGTGGACGTGCGGGACCGCGCCGCGGTGAACCGCGCGGCCGAGGCGCTCGCGAAGGACGGTCTGGTGCCCGACATCCTGCTCAACAACGCGGGCCTCGCGGCCGGGCTCGCCAAGCTGCACGAGGGCGACCCCGAGGACTGGGACCGGATGATCGATACCAACCTGAAGGGGCTGCTCAACGTCTCCCGGGCGATCATGCCCCTGATGGTCAAGCGCAACAGCGGCCACGTGATCAACATCGGCAGCACCGCGGGGCACTGGGTCTATCCGGCAGGGAACGTCTACAACGCGACCAAGTACGCGGTCGCGGCGCTCACCGAGGGGATGAGCGTGGACGTCGCGGGCACCAAGGTGAGAATCTCGAGCGTGGACCCCGGCCATGTCGGGACGGAATTCGCCGAGGTGCGCTTCCACGGGGACAAGGAGCGCGTGAAGAAGCTCTACGAAGGCTTCCGGCCGCTCTCGCCCGACGACGTGGCCGACGCGGTGTCCTACGTCGCGAACCTCCCCGACCACGTGAACGTCCTGGACATGATCATCGTGCCGGCAGCCCAGCGGAGCATCGGTGTCATAGATCGGAGCACGCCATGAACCGTTCCGCCCGGTTGGTCCACGCTCTCGCGGTCGCCGCGCTGCTCGGGGTCCCCGCCACGGCGCGCGCCCAGGTCGACACGGGGACGTACGTCGTCCGCGACTTCCGGTTCCGCAGCGGGGAGACGCTCCCCGAGCTGAAGCTCCACTACTTGACGATGGGCCGGCCGCGCAGGGACGCCGCGGGCGTCGTCCGCAACGCGGTCCTGATCCTGCACGGGACGACCGGGAGCGGGCGGCAATTCCTCAATCCGCTGTTCACCGAGCTGTACGGCGCCGGCGAGGCGCTCGACACCGCCACGCACTACCTGATCTTCCCCGACGGGATCGGCCACGGCGCGTCGAGCAAGCCGAGCGACGGGCTGCATGCGCGCTTCCCGCATTACACCTACGACGACATGGTCGCGGCGCAGTACCGCCTGCTGACCGAACACCTGGGCGTGAACCACCTGCTCCTGGTGATGGGCACGTCGATGGGCGGGATGCACACCTGGGTGTGGGGCGAGACGTATCCCGATTTCATGGACGGGCTGGTGCCGCTGGCGAGCCTGCCGACCGAGATCGCCGGCCGCAACCGGATGATGCGGAAGATGATCCTGGACGACATCCGGAACGATCCGGGCTGGCAGGGCGGGGACTACGAGCGGCAGCCGATGGGGCTCCGGGGCGCCCTCCAGCTCCTGTGGGTGATGGGCAGCGCGCCACTCGTGCTCCAGCGGGCGGCGCCGACGCGGGATTCGGCGGACGCGGCCATCACGCGGTGGCTCGCCGGCGCCATGCGAGTCTACGACGCCAACGACGTCCTCTACGCCTTCGACGCCTCACGCGAGTACGACCCGAGCGTCGCGCTCGAGCGGATCCGCGCCCCCCTCCTCGCGATCAACTCGGCGGACGACTTCATCAATCCGCCGGAGCTGGGAATCATGGACTCGCTGATCCGGCGGGTCCCACAGGGGCGCTACGTGCTGATCCCGATCGGCCCGCTCACGCGGGGCCACGGGACGCACACGGTCGCCGCGGCGTGGAAGGCGTACTTCGCGCCGTTCGTCGCCGAGCTGGAGCGGAAGGCTGGCGCGCGCTGAGCGCGCGGGTCAGGGAGCAGGCGCCTTCGTCTCGAGATAGGCACGCGTGATCACGACCGGCGTGACCGGCGTGTCGTCGGGCCGGGTCTGCACCGCCGCGATCGCGTCCACCACGTCCATCCCCGCCGTCACCCGCCCGAAGACGCAGTAGCCCCACCCGTCCGCCGTCTTCGCCTTGAAGTCGAGGGAAGCGTTGTCGCCCACGTTGATGTAGAACTGCACGCCGCCGCTCTGCGGGTCCGCCGTCCGCGCCAGCGCCACCGAGCCGCGCACGTTCTTGAGTCCGTTGTCGGCCTCGTTCGGCACCGACGGGGCCGACGACAGCCGCTGGCGGCCGTCGGGCGTCTGGATGCCCGCCTGGATCACGAACCCCTTGATCACGCGGTGGAAGACGAGCCCGTCGTAGAAGTGCTGGTCCACGTGCGCCACGATGTTGTCGACCGTCTGCGGCGCCTTCGTCCGGTCGAGCTCCATCACGATGCGGCCCTTGCTCGTCTCGAGCGCCACGACGGGATGATCGCCTGTCGTCGCCGGCGCCTCGCCCTGCGGCACCGAGGCCTCCCTCTTCTGGCAGGCGGCGACCACGAACAGCAGGGCCGCGCCCGCGATCATCGCGCTCCGCATCACCCCTCCTTCGCCGGCGCGGCCGGTGCCGCCACGGTCGTATCCACGTACGCCCGCTTGATCACGACCGGCGTGACCGGCACGCCGTTGGGCAGCGTCGGCGTTGCCGCGATCCGGTCCACGACGTCCATCCCTTCCACCACCGTGCCGAACACCGTGAATCCCCACCCCTGGACCGACTTGTCCGTGAAATCGAACCGCGGGTTGTCGGCGACGTTGATGAAGAACTGGACGGTGCCGCTCTCCGGCTCCAGATGCCGGGAGAGGGCGACGCTGCCGCGCACGTTCTTGAGCCCGTTGTCCGCCTCGGGCGGCACCGGCGGCGCGGAGGTGCGCCGCTCCGTCCCGTCGGGCAGGTACTGGCCGGTGCGGACTATGTTGCCCTTGATGACCTGATCGACGATGAGTCCGTCGTAGAAGTGGCGATTCACGTGCGGGATGATGTTGTCCACCGTCTGCGGCGCCTTGGTGCGGTCGAGCTGCAACACGATCCGGCCCATGGTCGTTTCCAGCACCACCCGCGGGTGCGGGCCGGTCATGCCCGGCTCCGGCGGCGGCTCCTTCTGGCAGGCGCCCGCCGCCAGGGAGGCGGCGAGGATCAACAGATGTCGTGCACGCAGCATGCTCAGCGGCTCCGGCTCACTTGGGGTTGGGTCGCACCAGCACCCGCTCGGCGAGGGCGGGACCCACCGCCCGAGTCGTGTCGCCGACCCGCAATGTAATGGGTCCCCCGAAGGGAGCGCGCTCGACGACGACGACGGTGCGTCCGGGCGTGATCGCCAGGTCGGCGAGGTAGCGCAGCAGCGAGGGATCGTCGTCCGACACCTGCATGATCTCGGCGCTCACGCCCACCTCCACGTCCCCGAGCGAGCGGTAGCGCGCCTCGTCCACGGCGCCGTCCCGGCCCGGGATCGGAGCGCCGTGCGGGTCCGAGGTCGGCTCGCCGATGGCCGCCGCCATCCGGTTCACCATCTCGTCCGAGGCGGCGTGCTCGAGGCGCTCGGCCTCCCGGTCGACCTCGTCCCACCCGTACCCGAGCGCGCGCACCAGGTACGCCTCGATCACGCGGTGGCGGCGCAGGGTCCGCAGCGCGGCGCTGCGGCCCCGCGGCGTCAGCCGCGCGCCCCGGTACCGCTCGTGCGTGAGGAGGCCGGCCTCGGCCAGCCGCCGCACCATCCCGGTCACCGAGGCGGGCGCGACGCCGAGGCGCGACGCCAGCTCCGTCGTCGCGGCCGGCTCGCCGGCGCGCTCCAGGTCGTAGATCGCCTTGAGGTAGTCCTCCACCGAGGCGGTCAGCTCCGGCGCGGGAGCGGGCCCGGCCTTCGCGGTCTTCATGACGCCGGGTGCGGTGGCGTGCGGACCAGAAGGACGGGTACGAAGGTGCGGTGCCGCACCTCGTTGGCCACGGTCCCGCGAATGAGGTCGTGGAGGAGCCGGTGTCCGTGGGTGGCCATCGCGATCAGGTTCTTCGCGAGGCCGCGCACGTGCGTCAGGATGCCCGCGTCGGACCTGGAGTGATCGAGCGTCACGAGGATGCGGGAGTACATGCCCCTCCGCCGGGACCCGGAGTGCTCAGCCACGGAGAATCTGGACGATGAGCCAAAGATTCAGCGCCGCGATGAAGTACGCAACCACCCAGGAGAGCCACTTGAGCCAGGGCGGGTTGACGAATTCCCCCATCTTCGCCCATAGCACGAATGTGAACGGGCTGCCGCGGAGTCCTGTGCCGTCACTCGCACGCGCACCCGCGCGCACCATCGTCGGTCAGCGCTTCGCGACCCTCGCGTGAGATGAAGTAGACGAGGCCGAGGGCCGCCACGGGATCGGCCCACCACCACCCGAACGCCGCACGCAGCCCCAGGCCGAGGAGGAGCGTGCCAGCCATGTATGCGCAGACGATCCCGCACATGGCATCGGCCTTGAGGGCCGCGCTCTTGATGGAGGCGGCCACGCGCAGCTTGACCCGCACCAAGACCGGCATGACCACGAGCGCTCCTGCGGCGAGCGCCACACCGACAGGCGACGTATCGGGCACCGCCCGCGTCCACAGATTGTAGCCCGACTGGAGGGTTACGTACACGGCGAGCGCCACCAGGCTCCACCCGACCACCCTGGAGGCAGCCCTTTCGGCACGCTCGATAAGTTGGCGATCGACGGGCGCTTGGTCTCGTTCCAGGAGCAACCGCCACAGCACCACACCGGCGGACACGAGCTCTATCAGACTGTCGATCCCGAACGCCACCAACGCGATGCTCCCAGCCATGATGCCGGCGCTCAAGCTCACGGCAGCTTCGATCACCATCCAGCCGATGGTGCACCACTCCACCGCCACGCCGGAGCGAATATCGCGGGCGCGTGACGACTGGAACTCCATCGGCGTCGCGCTCACGGGCCCTCGCCCACACCTGGCGTCCCCGGGGCCTGCGGCCTTGGTCCGCGATCGGCCGATGCCGATGCGTCAGGGGCCGCGTGCGCGCCCGGGTTCGACGCCGGTTCGACGATCGGCACGAGCAAGACCGGTGCCTTCGTACGCTTCAGCAGCCGGGTGGCTACGCTCGTGGACCAGATCGCCTGAAGTCCCGCCCGTCCGTGAGTGGCGGCCACCACCAGGCCGTCGGCGTGCTCGGCGGCGTCGGCCGCCAACTCCGCCACCGGGGCCCCGCGACGGACTTCAGCGACGGCTGGCATTCCGGTCGTCCGAAGGTACGCCGCGAGCTGCTCCAGGTAGGCGGTCGCTTGCTCCTCGCGCACGTCCAGGAGTATGCGGGTCGTGCCGGGAAGGAAGGTCGCCTTCGGCTGGTGCTCCCCGGCGATGGTCTCCAGGGTCGGCACCACCATGACCAGGCGAAGGCGCGCGTCGAGCGCCTTGGCGAGCTTGCTGGCGAATGGAAGCGCCGCTTCAGCCGCCACGGTGCCATCGAGTGGGACCATGATGGTTTCCGGGTCGAACGGCGGGGGCACCGGCGGAGCCCATTGTGTCCGCACGAGCAATACCGGTCGGCGGCTCAGTTGCAGCACCCGCTGGGCGATGGAGCCCCAGAGCCCCCGCCGGATGCCTCCGGCCCCGTGCGTGCTCACGACCAGGAGATCGCTCCCCAGCTCCTCGGCGTGGCTGGCAATGCTGCGTGCGACATTGCCGACCGGAACTTCGTGGACGTGATAGTCAGCCTTTCGGCCGTCTGACGCGAGCTGTTGCGTGAGCCGGGCGAGATAGGCCACGGCCTCCGCTCCGTTGGCCAGATGGGGTTCCCCGTGAATGCTGGATGGCGCGTCCCGCTCGATCACGTGGAGCAGGGTGATCGCCGAGCCGCACGTTTCGGCGAGCCGGGCGGCGATTGGAACCGCGGCTTCGGCCAGACGGGCGCCGTCGAGCGGGACGAGGATCCGTTCCATCCGCACGGTTCCTGCTGACGGGGGAGTCGCCTGCGGTCGCTGCGCTGTAGGCATCGTCAACCTTCCCTCATTGCCGGTCGCACGGCCGGTCAACCGAAGCCCGGGAGCCGCCCGCCAAAGGTCTGATAGAGCAGGACGGCGTTCAGAAACAGGATGATCACGGCACAGAGGATCGCGAGCGCCGTCACGGCGGGACGATTGACCAGCTTGCCCATGATGGCGCGGTTGCGCGTGAACATAATCAGCGTGATCACCGGAATGGGGAGCGAGAAACTGAGCACGACTTGACTGATGACCAGCGTCCGGGTCGGATCGAGGCCGAGATAGATCGCCACCAGGGCTGGGATCAGGGTCGCCAAGCGCCGCAGCCAGATGGGAATCCGAAAATTGACGAATCCCTGCATGACCACTTGGCCGGCCATCGTCCCAACATGCGAACTCGAGATCCCGGAGGCAATGAGGGAGATGGCGAAGACGAGTGCCGATGCGCTTCCCAGAAGCGGAGTCAGCGTCTTGTACGCCGAATTGATGTCGGCCACGTCGGCGTGCCCGGTAAAGTGAAATACCTTGGCCGCCATAAACAGCATGGCCATGTTGACCATGCCGGCGAGACTCATCGCCACGATGACGTCAATCCTGTTGAAGTTGACGATCCGTCGTGCTTCGTCATCGCTGGTGGGGACGATACGGCCCCGCGTCAGGTCAGAGTGCAGGTAGATCACGTGGGGCATCACCGTGGCGCCGATGATGCCCACCGACAACAGCACGGCCTCATTCCCCGGCAGGCTCGGCACCACGCTGTGGTAGAAAACCTGCCCCCAATTGGGCTTCGCCAGGATCGTCTCGATCAGATAGCAGAGCGCGATCACCCCGGCGCACCCCCCAATGAACACCTCGAGCTGGCGGAACCCGGTGCCCTGAAGCGCCAAGATGATGAACACGGTCATCCCGGTGACGACGGCCGAGGCGAGCAGGGGCATGCCGGTCAGGAGGGTGATGCCGATCGCGGCCCCGAGCACCTCGGCCAGGTCCGTCGCCATCGCCGTGATCTCTTGGGTGATCCACAGGGAGTAACTGACCCACTGCGGGAACCGCGCCTTGCACATCTCGGCGAGGTTCATGCCGGTCGCGATGCCGAACTTGGAAGCGAGGCCCTGGATCAGCATGGCCATCGCGTTCGCCAACAGAATCACCCAGAGGAGGGTGTACCCGAACTCCGCCCCGCCTTGGACGTTCGTCGCGAAGTTGCCCGGGTCGATGTACGCGATGCACGCGATGAAGGCCGGCCCGATGAAGGGCAGGATCGCTCTGAGTCCTCGGGATCTCCCTTCGATCGCCGCGCGCGCCGCGAGTTGCACCTTGGGGTGCGGCCGCGCGTGCTGATCACCGGTCGTATAGGAGCGTGGCACTCGACCGCCTTCAATGCGGCGATGGGGTTGCGGTTGCCTCAGCCGTGACCAACATCTAACTTAGTAGGAACGAAATCGCAAGACATGCCTGTCCAAAACGACCAAGGAAGACGCGACATGTTCCGACGAATCATCCGGGTCTCCGTATGGGCTGCCCACGCGCCTGGTCGGGGCAAGTCGGTCGTCACTCCTCCGGCGCCTCGCCCGCGGTCGCGACCTGGTCCGCCTTCACCTTGGACGCGTCAAACTCCAGCGCCGCGGCCAGCCCCGATGGTTCGAGTCGCGTCGCTCCCGGCCGTCCTGAGCCTCCTCGCCTCCGTGGCGACGGCCCAGGAGCCGGCGCGCGACCCGCACGCCGTGCAACCGGAGCGGCCCACGGTGGCAACGCACGCGTACACGGTCGCACCGGGCTGGCTGGAGATCGAGGCGGGCTTCGAAGTCGATCGCTACGCGGATCGGACGAGCGGAGGGAGCGCGCCGGTCGTCGTCAAAGTCGGGCTGGCGCCGCGACTGCAGTTCGACCTGGTCGGTTCGGTCGTGAGGCCAGTGCAGGGGCGCACGGTGGGCGTCGGGGACCTCGCGGTCGCGCTCAAGTGGCGGCTTGCCGAGCGTGCGCCGGTGCTCGGCGATTTCGCCGTGATCCCCAGCCTCAAGCTGCCCACTGCGCCAACGTCGTCGGGGCTCGGGACGGGCACGACGGACCTGGGGCTGGTGCTCGTGTCGAGCCGCCAGCTCGGTCCCGTTGAGCTGGACCTCAACGTGGGTTACACGCGTCGCAGCGGGCCGGACTCCCTCGCGCCGCGCACCGCGACGCTATGGACGGCATCTTTCGGCGGGTCGGTGGCGGGGCCGCTGGGCTGGACAGTGGAGCTGTACGGGTACCCGGCGACAGCCGGACCGGCCGGGACTGCGTCCATCGTGGCACTGCTGGGGGGACCGACGCTGCTGGTGAGGCCGTGGCTCGCCCTGGATGCCGGCGCGATCATTCCCCTGACCGGGCCTCAACCCCGCGCCTTCTACATGGGCTGCGTGTACAACGCAGGGCGTCTGTGGTCGGCGCAGGCCGGGTTACGCACGATCTCCTTGCCGCAGTCATCGGGCTGGCTTAACTAACGCGTCGCATGCGCGCGACCAGGTTACTGATCCTCCTCCTGCCTGCCACCTTGGTCCCAGCGGCCGCGCGGGCGCAGCTGCTGGGCGCGCAGATCAATGTCATCGGCCAGCGCCTCCAGCCGCTCCACAGCCCGTACACCGGCATCCTCAGCCTGCGCCCCACCGGTGACACCCAGATGAGCGAGGCGTTCGGCGTCTATCTTGGCGGTGTCCTGCCAGCAGGGTTCCAGGCGTACCTCGACGTCGAGATGATCCGCGGCAACGGCGTCAGCAGCTCGAGCGGGCTCGCCGGTGTCACCAACGGCGACGTGATCCGCCAGGGGACGGTGGACCTCGGCAAGAATCCGTATGTGGCGCGCGCGTTCCTGCGGTACGCCATATCGCTCGGCGGCCCGGCTCGCGACACGCTGGCTCGCGCGCAGGATCAGGCCGCGATGACGTTGCCGTCGCGCCGGCTCGAGATCAGCGCGGGCAGATTCGCGGTCACCGACCTGATGGACATCAACCGCTACGCGAACAGCACGCGGCTTCAGTTCCAGAACTGGGCGCTGTTCCAGAACACGGCCTGGGACTACGCGGCGGACACGCGTGGGTATTCCGTCGGCGTCGCCGCGGCCTGGATCACGCCGAGGTGGGCGCTGCGGGCGGCCGCCTTCCAGATGCCCACCTTCGCCAACGGGAACGTGCTCGACGGCGATCTCGCGCATGCTCAGGGCGATCAAGTGGAGTTGACGGTGATGCCGGGCGCCGCCGGGACGGTGGTCCGCGTGCTGGGCTACCTCAACCACGCCCGCATGGGAAGCTACGCGGACGCGATGCGCGTGGCGCAGCAGACGGGACAGGCGCCGAACATCGTGGCGGACGACCGGCCGGGACGCGCCAAGTACGGATTCGGATTGAACGTCGAACAGCCCCTGGCGGATGCAGGCGAGACCGGCCTGTTCGCGCGCCTCGGCTGGTCGGACGGAAGAAACGAGAGCTTCGCCTTCACGGAGGTGGACCGCCACGCCAGCGCGGGCGTGCAGCTCTCGGGTGTCCGGTGGGGACGCCGGAGCGACGTCGTGGGCCTGGGCGCGTCGTGGACCACGCGCTCTCATCGCTGCACCAGGAGTATCTCGCGATGGGTGGGCACGGCTTCCTGCTGGGCGACGGGCAGCTCCACTACGGCCACGAGCGGATCCTCGAGGGGTACTACCGCGTCCAGCTCGGCCGCTTCGTGCAGGTGAGTCCGGACGTCCAGCAGATCTGGAATCCGGGATACAACCGGGATCGGGGCCCGGCGACCGTCTTCGCCCTGCGTCTCAACGCCCGCTACTGATCCCCTCACTCGTCCGGCGCGCCGCCCGCGGTCGCGACCTGGTCGGCCTTCACCTTCGCCACGTCGAACTTCAGCGCCGCCGCCAGCATCTTGTCCACCGTCTCGTCGAATTCGGCTTTCGCCCCGCGCTTGAAGCGCAGCGGGTTGATGCGCGCCACGACGAACGCCTTGAGATAGGGACTCTCGAAGCCCCGCGCTTTGAGCGCCTTCACGGCGTCGTTCACGGCCTCGTCGAGCGCGATGAGCTTGTCGGCGCGCTCCTTCCGCACGGCCAGCGCCTTCGAGAGCTTGTGCGCGAGGAACGCCTCGACCCGCTTCAGGACCGGATTGTATGCGCCCCCTGCGAACCGCCCGTTCTGCCGGTAGCACATCCCGAGGGTGAGGAATCCCGGCTCCTCGAACTCGGTCTCGAAGTCGCGCTCGGGCCGGTCGTCGAGATCGGCGAGCGCCTCGGCGAGGCGGCTCACCTCCACCGCCTTCTCCCGGAGATTGTGCGCCTTCTCGGTGTTGAGGACGAGGATGCGATGCGCCACCTCGATCTCCGGCACCACGAGCGCGGTGACGGTGCGCGCGCCGAGTTGCCGCAGCGCCGCAAGGCGGTGGTGGCCGTTGGGCGTCCACCAGGTCCCGGCGGCTGAGGGGACGGCGACGAAGGGATCGAGGTAGCGGCCCAGCCGGTCGATCGCCGAGGCCAGCCGCGCGACGTGCGTGTCCGAGAGGTCGCGCTGGTAGGGCGTCGGCTCGACCTTGCTCACCGGGAGCCCGGCCAGGATCTGCCAATGCCCGCCCAGCGGGTCGCGGAAGACGGCGAGCACGGAGCCACCGGCGTGCGTGATCGCGTCGGCCGCCTGCGTCGTCGCCGAGGGCGGCGAGCCCGTCGACAACTCCGTCGCGGCGATGCCGCGCGAGCCAGGCGCGGCGCCCTTCTTCCGCTTGCGGGTGGTCCTCTTCTTCGCCGCCTCGGCCATCGGTCGCTCCGTGGGGAACGCCGGAACTTACGACGCGGTGCGCGCGGCTGCTATCTTCGCGCCCGTGAACGCCTATGAGATCCGGCCCCTCGGCACGCACCGGGAACGCGAGGCGTGCGTCGAGCTGCAGCGCGAGACCTGGGGCAGGGAATTCACCGAGCTGGTCCCGCCCAGCCTCCTCTACGCGGTGCAGAAGATCGGCGGAGTGGTGGCGGGCGCGTTCGATCCCGCCGGCCGTCTGCTCGGATTTGTCTTCGGCTTCACGGGCACCGAGGACGGGAAGCTGGTGCACTGGTCGGACATGGTCGCCGTCCGCGCCGAGGCGCAGGGCCGCGGCATCGGGCCCGCGCTCAAGGCGTATCAGCGCGAGGCCGTGCTGCGCCTCGGCGTCACCGTGATGTACTGGACCTGCGATCCGCTCGTGTCGAAGAACGCCCACCTCAACCTCAATCACTACGGCGTGCGGGTGGTCGAGTACGTGCGGGACCTCTACGGGAGCGAGACGCACAGCGTGCTCCACCGTGGCGTCGGCACCGACCGCTTCGTCGTGGCGTGGCCGCTGGACCGCGTTGTTCCGCAACCGAAGCCCGCCGCGCTGCTGCGCGAGGCGCCGATCGTGAACCCGCGCACCGAGGCCGGCGAGCCGGGCGATCCGGAGCGGTTCGCCGCGGCGCCGCCCCCGGCGCTCAGGATCGAGATCCCGGAGGACATCGCCCAGGTGCAGGCTGCCTCGCTCGACCTGGCCGGGCGCTGGCGCGCCACGACCCGGCGCGCCTTCCTCTGGTGCCTGAGCCACGGCTACAGCGTCGCCGGCTTCGCGCGCGACGCAGCGGCTGGGCGCGGCTATTACCTTCTCGAACGCGCATGACCTTCCGGATCGAGCGGATCGTGTTGCGCGAGATCCGGCTCCCGTTGAAAGAGCCGTTCCGCATCTCGTCCGGCCTGACCACGGAGCGGCGCATCTGCCTCCTGGAGCTGACGGAGGCGTCGGGGGCCACCGGATGGTCGGAGTGTGTCGCCGGCGAGCTGCCCAACTACAGCGCGGAGACGATAGACACCGCCTGGCACGCCCTCCGCGAGTGGGTGGCGCCCCGCGTCCTCGGCCGCCCGTTCGACGGCCCCGAAGCCGTGGCTGCCGTGCTGGCGGAGGATTTCCGCGGCCACCTGATGGCGAAGGCGGCCGTCGAGATGGGGTGCTGGGCGGTGGCGGCGCAGCTGGCTCGCCTTCCGCTCGCCCGGCTGCTGGGCGGCACGCAGGAGCGGGTTCCCGCCGGGATCTCGATCGGCATTCAGCCCGATCCCCCGGCGCTGGTGCGGCGCGCCCAGGCGGCGCTGGCGGAGGGATACCGCAAGATCAAGATGAAGATCCGTCCGGGGGCGGACGTGGCGTACGTACGCGCGGTCCGCGAGGCTGCGGGCCCCGAGGCTCCGCTGATGGCGGACGCCAACTCGGCGTACACACTCGCCGACGCAGCGCACCTGGCCGAGCTCGACGCGTTCGGCCTGACGATGCTCGAGCAGCCGCTCGGCCAGGACGACCTGGTGCAGCACGCCGAGCTGCAGCGGCGGCTCGCGACGCCGATCTGCCTCGACGAGTGCATCACAGGCGCGGACCGCGCCCAGGACATGATCGCGCTGGGGAGCGGGCGGATCGTCAACATCAAGCCGGGGCGGGTCGGGGGCTTCACCTCCGCGAAGGCCATCCACGACCTCTGCCTGCAGCACGGCATCCCGGTCTGGTGCGGCGGGATGCTGGAGAGCGGCGTGGGCCGGGCGCACAACGTCGCGCTGGCGTCGCTCCCCGGCTTCACGCTGCCGGGGGATCTCTCGCCGAGCGCGCGCTACTGGGCGCAGGACGTGGTGGAGCCGGAGTGGACGATGGACGCCGAAGGGATGGTGCGCGTGCCGCTGGACCGGCCGGGCATCGGCGTCGAGGTGGACGAGGCGCGGGTCGCGGCTCTGACGGTGCGGTCCGCGGATCTGCGCTAGGCCCCTGCCGTTCGTATCGGGCCCCTCGGCCCGAATGAGGATTCATCCGGGAGGCTGGAACCAGCCCGTTCCTCCTAGGTATTCTTCACGTTCGCACCCGGAACGCCTGACGGGTTCAAGAAAGCGGCACTCGCGGTCGGCCGACCGGGCCGGGCCGCAGATGTTCTGGAGGCTGTGTGGTCAAGCTGCATCAGGGCCGGATCGTGTACCGAACCGTGACATGCGCTGCGGTCGCGGCGGGGAATCCGTGGCTCGTCGCGGCCGCCGTACTGCTGGGCGGCTGCCACGGCGGGGGAGGGCGGGGCGCTTTTCCGCCGGCGGAAGTCACGGTGGTGACGGTGGAGCCACGCGCGGTGCCGGAGCCTTTCGGTTTCCCCGGTGAAGTCGAGCCGTACCGGCATGTCGAGGTGCGGGCGCGGGTCGCGGGGATCATCGAGGAGCGGCCGTTCGTCGAGGGAAGCATCGTCCGGCCCGGCCAGCTGCTCTACCAGCTCGACACGGTCCTGTACGACGCGGCCTACCGGAGCGCCCAGGCGCATTTCAACAACGCCAAGCGCACCTACGACCGTACGGCGCCGCTGCTGGCGCAGCACGCGGTGGCGCAGCAGGACGTGGACAACGCGCGGTTCGACTACGAGGCGGCGCAGGCGGCGCTCGACGAGGCGAAGAAGGACCTGGCCGACACGCGCGTGGTGGCGGAGATCCCCGGGCGGGTGGGCCGGACGCAGCTCGACGTGGGGGCGCGGGTGACCGGCCCAGCGGACCTGCTGACGACGATTGACCGGGTCGATCCCGTCTACGTCAACTTCCAGCCGTCGTCGCAGCAGCTGCTGGAGTGGCGCGAGAACCCGCGCTGGCGGGCGCTGATCGAGCCGGGGAGCCGGCTCCAGGTGCAGGTGCTCCTGCCCGACAGCACGGTCCTGCCGCGCACGGGGCGGCTCGACTTCGTGGCCCCGGCCCTCGACTCGGCCACCGGCACGGAGGAGTTCCGCGCCGTGTTCCAGAACCCGGACCTGCTGCTGGTGCCGGGTGAGTTCGTGACGGTGCGGCTGCTCGGGTTCGCCCGCGACAGCGCGATCGCCGTGCCCGAGCGGGCGGTGCAGACCGCGCTGGGCCGCCAGTTCGTCTACGTGGTGGGGCAGGGGAACGTCGCCACGGTGCGCGACGTGACGGTGGGCCCGTGGTCCGGCGGCTTGTGGATCATCAACCGGGGGCTCGAGCCGGGCGATCGGGTCATCGTGGACGGCGTGCTGAAGGTCGTGCCGGGGCGCCCCGTGAAGCCGGTGCCGCTGGCCGACAGCGCTGCGGCGCCGGGCGCGGGTCCGGCCCGGTGACGTCACCGGGTCCGGAGCGGTACCAACCCAAGTACTACTTCCTGCGCCGTCCGGTCCTGGCGGGCGTCATCTCGCTCATCATCACCCTGATGGGCCTGCTGGCGATCCGGCTGCTGCCGATCTCGCGTTACCCGCAGATCACCCCGCCGGCCATCGTGGTGACGGCCGTCTATCCTGGCGCAACGGCGCAGGACGTCGCCGAAGCGGTGGCGGCACCGATCGAGGAGCAGCTCTCGGGCCTGCAGGGGTTGCTGTACTACATGTCGTCGAATGCCAGCGACGGGACGATGACGCTGACCATCTACTTCGACGTGAACCGCAACCAGGACCTGGCGGCGGTGGACGTGCAGAACGCGGTGCAGCTCGCATCGCCGCAACTCCCGGCGGCGGTGCGGCAGATCGGGGTCAGCATCGTCAAGGCGAACACGGACATCCTGGGCGGGGTGGCGCTCTCGTCGGACGACCCCCGCTACGACGCGGCGTACCTGACCAACTACATGCACCTGTACATCGAGGACGAGCTGAAGAGCGTGCCGGGGATCGGCAACGCGACGACCTTCGGTGGCCTCCAGTTCTCGATGCTGATCCAGCTCAACCCCGACAAGATGGCGCGGCTGGGCGTGACCGTCAGCGACGTGGCCAACGCGGTCCAGCAGCAGAACGCCACCAACCCGGCGGGCCGGCTGGGCGACGAGCCGGCGCCGCCCGGTACCCAGCTCACCATCCCGGTGACGACGGTCGGGCGGCTGACGACGCCGGAGCAGTTCAACGACATCGTGATCCGGGCGGAGCCGGACGGCTCGCTGATCCACATCCGCGACGTGGGCCAGGCGGTCCTGGGCGCGCAGGACTACGATGCGGAGGGGCGGGTCAACGGCAAGCCCACGGCGATGGCGCTCCTCTACCTGCGCCCGGGCTCCAACGCGCTGCGGGCCCGTGACGCGGTGGCGGCGCGCATGGCGCAGCTCGCCAAGGGCCTGCCAGCGGGCATGAAGTTGAGCATACCGTTCGACACCACCCCGTTCGTCCTGGTGTCGATCCAGGAGGTCGTGATCACGCTCCTCGAGGCGCTGGTCCTGGTGGGCCTGGTGGTGTACCTGTTTCTGCAGAGCTGGCGCGCGACGCTGATCCCGATGCTGGCCGTGCCGGTGAGCGTGATCGGCACCTTCCTGGGCCTCGACCTGCTGGGGATGTCCATCAACGTGCTGACGCTGTTCGCCCTGGTGCTGGCGATCGGCATCGTGGTGGACGACGCCATCGTGGTGATCGAGAACGTCGAGCGCATCATGGTGGCCGAGAACGTGTCGGCGCGCGTCGCCGCCGACCGCGGGATCCAGCAGGTGGCGCCGGCGCTGGTGGCGATCGTGCTCTCCCTGGTGGCGGTGTTCGTGCCCGTGGCCTTCACCGGCGGCGTCACCGGGGCCCTGTTCCAGCAGTTCGCCATCACCATCGCGATCGCGGTGGTGCTCTCCGGGATCGTGGCGCTGACGCTCACGCCGGCGCTCTGCGCCCTCATGCTCACGGAGGTCGCGGAGCGCCACACCACCGGCCCGTTCGGCGCGTTCAACCGCTTCTTCGACCGCGGCCGGGAGACCTACCTGCGGATCGTCGAGCGGGTCCTGGGCCGGCCGCGCGCCGCCCTCGCCGCGTTCGGCGTGGTCATCGCGCTGGCGGCGCTGCTGTCGCACCAGGTCCCGACGTCGTTCATCCCGACCGAGGACAAGGGCTACTTCGCCGTCTCCATTCAGCTCCCGAACGCCGCGTCGCTGCAGCGCACGGAGGCCGTGGTCCGGCAGGTCGAGGGCTTCCTTCGCAGGGACCCGGCGGTGCAGAACTTCGTCTCGCTGGCCGGCCTCGACATCCTGAGCCGCTCGAGCCAGACCAACAGCGCCGTGATGTTCGTCAACGTGAAGCCGTGGGGCGAGCGCGGGAAGGGCGAGTCGCTCGACGCGATCACCGGGCGCCTGACCGGCGAGATGATGGGGATGATGAAGGACGGGATCGGCTTCGCCTTCAACCTCCCCGAGATCCCGGGCCTGGGCGCCACGGCGGGCGTCGAGACGAACCTCCAGGACCGCAGCGGCATGCCGGTGGACCAGTTCGCGGGCGAGGTGCAGCAGCTTGTGCAGGATGCCGACCAGCTCCCGGCGGTGCAGGCGGTGCAGGCCAACTTCCGCGCCAACGTGCCGCAGCTGTACGTGAACGTGGACCGCGCCGCCGCGATGGCGCGCGGCGTGCAGCTGAGCGACCTGTACGGCACGCTCCAGGCGCTGCTCTCCACGCTGTACATCAACGACTTCAACCTGTACGGGAAGACGTACCGCGTGCAGGCGGAGGCCCAGGCGCCGTTCCGGCAGACGCCGGGGGACATCGGGCGGTTCTACGTCCGCGGCTCCCGCGGCGTGATGATCCCGGTTTCGGCCCTGACCCGCACGGAGTTCCGGAGCGCGCCGACGCTGATCACCCGCTTCAACGGCTTCACGTCGGCGCTGCTCACGGGCACGCCCAAGCCGGGGCACAGCAGTGGGGAGATGATGACCCAGCTGGACAACCTGATGCAGACCAAGTTCGGCTCCGAGGGGCTGGCCCTGGCGTACTCGGGCCAGTCCTACCAGGAGCGGGCCTCCAGCGGCGCCGCTGGCGCGGTGCTCGCCCTGGGCCTGGTCATCGTCTTCCTGGTGCTGGCGGCGCAGTACGACAGCTGGTCGCTGCCCTTCGCGGTGCTGCTCGGCATCCCGTTCGGCGTGCTCGGCGCGTACTTCGGCGTCTGGCTGCGCGGGCAGCCGAGCGACGTCTACGTCCAGGTCGGGCTGATTACCGTGGTCGGCCTGTCGGCCAAGAACGCGATCCTCATCGTCGAGTTCGCGAACAAGCTCCGGGCGCAGGGCGTGCCCATCATGCGGGCGGCGGTGGAGGCGGCGCGCGAGCGGCTGCGGCCGATCCTGATGACGTCGCTGGCCTTCATTCTGGGTGTCTCGCCCCTGGTGGTGGCGGGCGGGGCCGGGGCGATGAGCCGGCACTCGATCGGCACGACGGTGTTCTTCGGGATGGGCGTGGCGACGTCGATCGCGATCTTCTTCATCCCGCTGTTCTTCCGACTGATCCGCGGGATCGCGGAGGGCCGGGGCGCGCACGGCGGGGAGGCGACGGCCCACGCCGCGGCTCCGGCGCGGGAGGGCGGCGCATGAGCGGCCGATGCTGTGCCGCGGCGGCGATGCTGCTCCTGGCGGGGTGCGCCGTCGGGCCGGCCTACCGGCCCGCCCCCGTCGTCCCCGCGACCACCGAGGTGGGCGTGACGCGCCGCGCCGACACCACACGGGCGTTTTTCGACTCGCTGGCGGCGGCCCGCGCGGCGGACACGATCCGGCCGGAGGTCGCGCCCGTGAGCCCGCGCGCCCTGGCCGTCGACTCGCTCACCGACCTGGCCTGGCTCGACGTCCTGCACGACACGACGCTCGACCGCCTGGTGCGGACCGCGCTCAACCAGAACCGCACGCTCCTGGCGGTGCGCGCCATGGTGCGCGAGTACCGCGCCGAGTACGGCGTCGTGCTTTCATCCCTGTTCCCGAGCCTGACGCTGAACGGGAGCTGGTCCCGGAACAAGACGGTCTTTCCCGGCTTTGCGGTCCCGCCGTACACGGCCTGGCGGGGCACAGGGGACCTGGCCTGGGAGTTGAACTTCTGGGGCGTGGGGCGCGGGCTCCAGGCGGCCAGCGCCGACCTCGCCGCACGCGAGGCGGCCGAGCGCGCGGCGGTGCTCACGCTGGTGAGCGACGTCGCGACCGGCTACCTGCAGGTGCTGGAGCTGGACCAGGAGCGAGCGATCGCGGAGCAGACGCTCTCCTCCAGCCAGGCGACGCTGGCCCTGGCGCGGGAGCGGTACGCGCAGGGTCTCATCTCCGAGCTGGACGTGCGGCAGTTCGAGGCGCAGGTCGCGGTGCCCGCGGTGCGGCTGGCGCAAGTGGACCAGCTGCGCGCCGTGCAGGAGCACGCGCTCGACGTGCTGCTGGGCGAGGGCCCCGTGCCGATCCCGCGCGGCGGGTCGCTCGCGGCGGCCGCGCAGGCGGTGACCGTGCCCGACTCGGTGCCGGCCTCGCTGATTTACCGGCGCCCCGACGTCGAGCAGGCGGAGCGCGAGTACGCGGCCGCGACCGCGCGGATCGGCGTCGCCCAGGCCGCGCGGCTGCCCACCCTCAGCATCATCGGCTCGTACGGCTCGCAGTCCACGACGCCGGGGTCCGCGTTCAGCGCCAACGCGCGCGTCTACGAAGCCCTGGTGGGGGTCTCGATCCCCCTGTTCACCGGCGGCCGGCTGGACGACGAGACTCGGGTGGCGCGCGCGCAGGCCGAGCAGGCCCAGGCCGCGTACCAGCAGGCAGTCCTGACCGCGCTGGAGGAGGCGGGCGACGCGCTGTCCGGCGTGCGGGACGCGCGGGACGTGGCGGCGGCGCAGCAGACGCAGGCGGCGGCGCTGAAGCGGGCCCTCGACCTGGCCGAACTGCGCTACAACACCGGGCTGTCGAACTACCTGGAAGTGCTGGACGCGCAGCGCAGCCTGTTCGCCGCGCAGCTGGCGGCGAGCCAGGCGGAGCTGCAGCAACTCACCGCCGCGGTCGAGCTCTACAAGGCGCTGGGTGGGAGCTGGCCGGGGACGCCCGCCCCGCAGCGCTGACAACCACTACTGGCGCCGGCGCACCAGGCTGATCCGCCCCGACCGGTCAATCACGTACAGGGGGCCGTGGTGGATGTCGTCCCCCAGGAAGATCCGCGTCCCTCCGACGGCCGGTGGGGCCTTGAAGACGTTGGTGTAGGGGTCGGCGCCCGCGTAGTTCACCGTGTAGCCGAGATCCTGCAGGGACGCCACGGTCACCGCACTCAGCGCGGGAGCCGGGGGCAGGAACCCCACCATCAGCTCGTTCCCGAACACGGTCGTCCGCCAATGGCTGTTCACCGTCCCCTCGCCGCAGTTCGGGTACGTGTACGGTGAGTTGGCGCAGTTCTCCACCGGGGGAATGTGGAGCGGGCTCCCGTACGGCTGGCCCGCGCCCGTGTACTTGGTGCCGCCCAGAGAGTCGAACTCGGCCGCCGCGAATGCGGTCCCGCCCGCACATGAGAAGTACGTGTCTGCGAGCGGGCTCGGCACCGTCGAAGAATCCTGTAGGCAGTTGACCGGCGGCCAGTCTGAGCTCCCCCAGGTGATCAGGTCCCAGAGCGTTCCGAACCCGAGCACGTGCGCCATCTCGTGCAAGACGACGGCGTTCAGCTGACCGCTCGATACCAGCAACCCGACGTCCGCGGTGTCGAACATCATCACGCCTACCAGCGGCAGTCCCGCGCCGGGGCCTCCGGCTTCCCACACGAAGCACGGGGAGGACTCCGCCAGCGTCCCTCCAGCGCCGTCGATCTTGGCGAACGTCGCCAGGATCAAGACGTCGGTAACGGTCTGGTTCAGCGCGGGCTCGCCGGCGCCGCAACTGTTCGCGGTGTCCGTGACCAGGGTGGCCGTCGTGATGTGACGGTAGATCATCTGCTCCCACCGCGTCGCCGCGTAGTTGAACGCTGCGACCTCGGCCGGCGTGGGCGTGACGGGACCGTAGAACTGCACCTGGATCGTAAACTGCCCTGCGGCGCCGGTGTCGGCGAAGGTCGTGGTTGGCAGGGCGGCGACGCTCGCCGTCATGGTGTTGGGTCCAGGCGATGCTCCCAGGGTCCACGACCCGACCTGTGCGAGGCCGGCGGCGTTCGTCGTGTCCACCAGGCGCGTGGCGCTCCCGCCCCCGGACGCGACGGCGAAGGTGACCACCGCGTTCGGGACGGGATTGTTCGAAGCGTCCGTCACCACGACCGCGGGCCGAACGTTGACGGCATATCCGACGAGGCCTGGCTGGTTGTTGGTGCCCGCGTAGGCGACCACGCTTGCCGGGGCGCCCGGCACCCAGCCCGTGTCGGTGAACGTGGCGGGATTGCCCGCCAGTCCCGAGAGCGCCGCCGTGGCCGTCAGGGTGTTGATCCCGGCGGACGCTCCGACCGTCCAGCTCCCGACGGTGGCGGTGCCGCTCGCGTTGGTGGTCTGGCTCGTACCGGTGGCGCTCCCGCCGCCCGAGGCCACCGCGAAGGTCACCTGGACGCCCGCAATGCCGTTGCCGTACTGGTCCCGGACGGCCACGGCGGGCGACACCGCGACCGCGGAGCCCGCCAGGGTCTTCGTGTTGTCACCCGCCGTCTTGGCCACCTGCGTGGCCGGGTCGGGGCTCACCGACGCGGTGAAGCGGACCGTATTGGCACCGGCTTGAGCAACCAGGGTGTCGCGGCTCACTCCGGAGATGGTGCCGAGGGTCCAGGTGGCCTGCGCCTGCCCGCTGGCGTTCGTCGTCGCGCCGGTCGGAGTCACCGATCCCGAGCCCGTGGTCGCCGTGAACGAGACGGTGGCGCCGGGCATGGGATGCCCGGTAGCGTCGCCGAGCTGGACCACCACGGGGCTGGCGAGCGTCTGGCCGACCGCGCCGGACTGAGCGTCGCCGGAGTTCTTGGTGATCTGCGCGACGGTCTGTGCCATGGTGACCGTCGCCTGGCCCGTCGCGTTCCCGCTGGTCGCGATGACCTGGGCGATGCCGTTCGCCACTGCCGTGGCGAGGCCGGTCGAGTTGACGGCGATCACGCCGGTCGCGCTGGAGGACCAGGTGACGCTGGCGGTCTTCATCGTGTCGCCCCGCTGATCGAGCACCAGGGCGTCGAACTGCTGCGTGAAGCCGACCGCCGTCAGCGTCGCCGTGCCCGGGGACACCGTGATCTTCGTCGCGACGGCCGCCGGCTCCGTCGAGCCCTTGCAGGTGGCGAGCAGGATCGCGGCGGCCGCAGCGAGGGCCTTGCCGTATTCGAGCGCACGGGTGCTCATGGCGCCTCCACGGGACCGGTCATCCGACAATCATAGAAAAGGGCGTGTGGCCGCGACGCGCGGGCTCGGGGCGCGACTTCACACCTCCAGCCGGTCGCCCGGCCGCGCCACGAGCTGGTAGAGCGCCGGCATCAGCAGCACGCTGATCAGGAGGCGCGAGAAGAGTCCGCCCACGATCACCAGCGCGAACGGCTTCTGCGAATCGGAGCCGACGCCGCTCGAGAGCGCGGCAGGAAGGAGCCCCAAGGCCGCCACCAGCGCCGTCATCATGATCGGCCGGAGCCGCAGCAGCGCGGCCTCGTGTGTGGCCTCGGCGATCCCCATGCCGCCGGCACGCAGCTCGTTGGCGTACGAGATGTAGACGACGGCCGTCTGCACGGAGACGCCGAACAGCGCGAGGAACCCGATTCCCGACGACACGGAGAAGGGCGTGCCCGTCAAGTAGAGTGCCACCAGTCCGCCGACCGGGGCCGAGAGCACGACGCCCGCCACCGTGATGATCGGGAACTTGAAGTTGCTGTAGAGCGCGAACAGCAGGAGGAAGATGAGGAACAGCGTCAGCGGCACGATGAGCTGCAACTGGCGCCGCGACGCCGTGTAGTCCTGGTACTCGCCGCCCCAGGCGACGTGGTAGCCCTGCGGCACGTGCACGGCCGCGGCCACCTGGCGCTGGGCGTCCTGCACCGCGCCCGCCAGGTCGCGCCCCTCCACCGAGTACTGGATCCCGATGAAGCGCTCGTTGTTCTGGCGGTAGATGAACGAGGCGCCGTTGGCCACCTGGATCTCCGCCAGGTCCTTGAGCGGCACCTGCTGGCCGCCGGGCGTGGGCACCAGGATGTCGCCGATCGCCTCCGGCGTCTCGCGGTACTTGGGCTCGAGCCGCACCACCAGGTCGAACGTGCGCTCGCCCTGCACGACCTGCGTGGCGGCGCTCCCGCCGACCGCCGCCTCGATCAGGCCGTTGATGTCGGCGACGTTGATGCCGTAGCGGGCGATGCGCGCGCGGTCGGGGGTGACGGTGAGGCTGGGCTGGCCCAGCTCCTGGACGAGCGTCAGCTCGGTGATGCCGCGGACCTTCTCCAGGACGTGCTTGATCCGGAGCCCCTGGTCTTCGAGCACCTGGAGATCCGGGCCGAACACCTTCACGTCCAGCGCGCTCTTGAGGCCCGTCTCGGCCTCGTCCACCGCGTCCTCGGCGGGCTGGGTGTAGTTGAAGATGATCCCCGGGAAGGCCTTCAGCTTCTTGTCGATGTCCGCGATCAGCTCGGCCTTGGTCCGGTGGCCCCAGTGCCACTCGCGATACGGCTTCAGGCCGACGTAGAACTCGTCGTTGAAGAAGCCCGTGGGATCGGTCCCGCCGTCGTCCCGGGCGTGCTCGTTCGCCACGTCGGTGATCTCGGGGAAGGTGCGCAGGATCGCCCGGACCTGCGGCGAGAGCTTCCGCGACTCCTCGAAAGAGATGGAGTACGGCATCGTGGCGCGGATCCAGATCGCGCCTTCGTCGAGATGCGGCATGAACTCCGCGCCGATCCCGGGGATCAGCAGCAGGGACGCGGCGAAGATGCCGGTGGAGACGGCGACCGTGAGCTTCGGCCGCTCCAGGCACCAGGCGAGATCGCGCGCGTACCACGCCTTGATCTGCTCGAACACCGGATTCAGGCGCTCCTTCACCCCGTGCCGCAGCACCACGGCCGTCAGGACCGGCAGCAGCGTGAGCGTCAGGAACAGCGCCCCGACCAGGGCGTAGATCATCGTGTCGGCCATCGGCTTGAACAGGGAGCCGGACGGCCCGGTCAGCACGTAGATCGGGAGGAATCCCGCGACGATCACGGCCACCGCGTAGAAGATCGGCCGGTCCACCTCGGCGGCCGCGGCGGCGATGACCGCGCCGATGCGGTACTGAGTGCCGTGCCGCAGGGCGAGTTGTCGGTGGATGTTCTCCACCATCACCACCGATCCGTCCACCAGGATCCCGAAGTCGATGGCGCCGATCGAGAGCAGGTTGGCCGGGATGTGCCTGAGGTCGAGGCAGATGAACGCGAACAGCAGCGAGAGCGGAATGGCCACCGCGACGATGAGCCCGCTCCGCACGTCGTAGAGGAAGAAGACCAGCACCGCCACGACCAGGATGATCCCGCGCAGCAGGTTGTCCTCGACCGTGCGCGTGGTGAGCGAGACCAGGTCGCTGCGGTCGTAGTAGGTGTGGACCTTCACGTCCTTGGGGAGGATGGAGCTGTTCAGCTCCCGCGTCTTCGCCTCCACGCCCTTCAGCACCGTCTGCGCCTGGTCGCCCTTGCGCATCAGGATGACGCCTTCGACGGCCTCGTCCCGATCGTTGAAGCCGAACTGGCCGAGCCGTGGCGCGTGGCCCATCACCACTTCGCCCACGTCCTTGACCAGGATCGGCGTCCCGTTCCGCATCGTGAGCACCACGTTGCCGATGTCGTCGGTGGTGATGACCCGGCCGAGGCCGCGGACGTAGTAGAACTGGCCACCCTCCGAGTAGAAGCCGCCCCCCGCGTTGCCGTCGTTCGCCGCCAGCGCGCTCATGACGTCCGAGACGCCGAGACCCGCGCCGGCCAGCCGGACGGGGTCGAGGAGCACCTGGTACTGCATCGTCTCCCCGCCCAATGCCGCCACGTCGGCCACGCCGGGGACCGACAGGTATTGCCGGATGATCACCCAGTCGTTGAGGATCTTGAGATCCGTGGCCGAGCGGTCGGGGCTGTCGAGCACGTAGCGGTACACCAGGCCGGACGGGGAGAAGAGGGGCGCGATGGACGGCGTGACGCCGTCGGGGAGCTGCGCGTCGGGCATCCGCTCGAAGGCCTGCTGGCGCGCGAAGTAGTTGTCCGTGCCGTCGGTGAAGGTGAGGCGGATGTCGGACAAGCCGTAGAGGGAGATGGAGCGGATGATCCGGAGCCGCGGGAGGCCGTTCATCTCGACCTCGAGCGGCACCGTGATCAGGCGCTCGACCTCTTCCGCCGCGTGGCCCGGCCACTGGGTGATGATCTCCACCATCGGCGGCGACAGGTCGGGATACGCGTCCACCGGCAGGCGCGAGAACGACCAGAAGCCGACCCCCACCAGGAGCGCCGAGAAGAGGAAGACCAGGAACCGCTGCCGCAGCGCCATCTCGACGATGCGGTGCACGAACGAGCGGCCGGACGTCTCCGTCTCGGGGGTCTGCTCCGTCCCCGTCACTGGCTTTCGGCGAACTGCAGGAACAGGCCGCCCTCGACGATGATGTGGTCACCCGCGGCGAGGCCGGAGACGATCTCGAACCGGTCGCCGACGCGCGAGCCGAGCGTCACCGGCCGGCGCGCGAACGAGCTGTCCGGCGCGGCGAGGAAGACGAACGGCAGGTTCTCGGCGTCGCGCAGCACCGCCGAGACCGGCACCAGCAGCCCGCGGCGCGGGTGGCGGGAGTGGATCACGACCCGCACGTACATGTCGCGCTTCAGGAAGTCGGCGCGGTTCCGCGCCACGATCCGCACCGCCGTGGCCCGCGTCTGCGGGTCCACCAGGGCTCCGACAAAATTGACGGTGCCGGTGAACGTCTCGCTCCCCACGGTCGGCTGGATCTCGGCCGGATCGCCGACGGACACGTTCGGCAGGTCCGACTCGAAGACGTTCCCCATGACCCACACCGTCGAGAGGTCGGCGATGGTGAAGCACGGGGTCGTGCCCGCCTGCAGGAGCTGTCCCGCGGTGATGAGCCGCTCGACCACGACGCCGGCGATTGGCGCGCGCACCACGCCCTGCGGGGCCTGGATTGTGCGTCCTTGCTGTATCGAGCCGATGCTGGCGGTGTCCACGCCGATCGCCCTGAGCTGCTCCAGCGCGGCGTCGCGGTCGGCCTCGGCCTGCGCGGCGTCGGTCTGCGCCTGCTCGAGGTCGCGGCGGGCGATGGCGTCGTTCTTCCACAGCTGCTCGTCCAGGTCCGCGATGTGGCGCGAGTTGACGGCGGCGGCGACCGCCTTGCGATAAGAGGCGACGTCGGAAGCGAAGTCGGGCGAGGACACGATCGCGATCGCCTGCCCGGCGGTGACGTGATCCCCCAGCTCGACCAGGAGCCGGACGACGGGCCCCGAGATCGGTGCGAGCACCTGGGTACTCGTGTTGCCGTCGAACGCGACCGTGCCCGTGACCTCGACCATGGGGGAGAAGGTGTCGGACTGGGCCGCCGCGACGTGGATGCGGGCGCGCTGAGCGGCGGTCAGGCCGAAGGCGGCGCGTGTGGGGTCGCTCTTCTCGCCGTCAGCCCGGCTGCAGGCGGCGGCGACGAGGGCGGCTCCGAGGAGCAGGGCCAGGGGCGCCAGTCTAGTGCTCACCTGCACCTCCGGCCGGGATCGTGTCGAGCCGGCGTCCGATCGCGCGCTCCAGATCGGCGCGCGCGTCGTTGGCGGCTCCAAGCGCATCTGCATACTGGCTCTCCGCGTCGAGCAGGGTGCTGCGCGCATCCAGCACGTCCAGCGCCGACGCTCCGCCCAGGCCGTAGCTGGCCAGCGCGATGTCGTAGGCGCGCTTCGCCTCGGGCAGGAGCTGGTCCCTGAGGAACAGCGCCTGGCGCAGCGCCGTCTCCGCCGCCGCGTAGGTCGTGCGGACATCCTGGTCCACCTGCGCCGTGAGGTCGCGGTACGAGGCCGACAGCTCCTGCTCGTGGTGCGCGGCTTCCGAGACCTCGCCGCGCGTGTGGTTCCAGAAGAAGAGCGGGAAGGAGAGGCCGACGGCCGACGTGTACGTCGCCGGGCTCCCCAGGATCGAGTTCTGCGTGAAGTTGAAGCTCAGGTCCGGCAGCCAGAACGACTTCGCGAGCGTCGTCGCGGCGGACGCGCCGTGCTGCTGGCTGGCCAGTCCCTTGAGCTCCGGCCGCAGCGCCTGGGCCGTGTCTTCCAGGACCGCCAGGTCCGGCAGGGGCGGCGGGACCTCGAGCGTGTCCGCCGTCTCGAGCGGCGCGCCGAGCAGCCGGCCCATCTGCCGGTTCAGCGCGGCCCGCGCGTTGGCGACGTCGCGCTCGTTGGCGATCAGGTCGTTGTCGGCCTGCGCGACGCCCACCCGCGCCTTGATCACGTCGAGCCCCGCCACCGTGCCGCCGCTGTAGCGCGCCTGCGTCTTGTCGAGGAACTCCTGCGCCAGTCGCCGCGCCTCCACGAAATCGTCGTGGTGCCGGACGGCCACCAGGAGTGCGTCGTACGCCTGCGCGGTCTGGGACGCGGTCTGCTGCTGGAGCTGCAGGTACGCGAACTCCGCCGTATGGACGTCGGCGCCGCTCACCGTGTTCCGCAGCAGGAACTTGGTCGGGAAGGGCACCGAGAGCCCGACGCCGATGTCGTGCCCGGTGTTGGACCCCGGCCGCGCGAGGCCCGGCTGACCTATCACGTCGGCGGCGATCGTCGGGTCGGGGAAGGCGGTCGCCTCGGTGACGCGGGCGCGGGCCTCGTCCACCTGCGCGCGCGCCACCGCCAGCTGCGGGTTGTGCGCCAGCGCCGTGTCCACCGCCTGCCGCCGCGTGAGCCGCAGCGGCTCAGCGGGACCCTGTGCGGTCACGGGTCTAACGGCCGCCGCTGCTACCGCCAGGGCGAGCATGATCGCTCTCCACTTCAAGCTTGCCTCCCGATGGTTCCTTCCACCGCCCCCCACCGCCCCCGGACGCGCGGGCAAACCGCGCCGACCGGTCTACATCTAACTACGGATGAGCCAACTCAGGCGATGGAGGCGGGAGGGGCGCGAGGCTGTGGCTGGAAAGTCGCAGCGAGGCTGCGCGGCGGCGCCGCGGGCGGCGTCCCCGCTTCGTACTGCGGAATGCCCTCGAAGCGGACCGGCACCCGAAGGGCATTTGCGACCCGGCCGCTCGCAATGCGGAGGGCGAGGAGGCAGCGCTCGGCATGGCAGACGGCATTAGCGGCGGTCTCGATGTGTGAGACGCCGCCTGCGACCGATGCGCCGGCTCGGTGGAACAGGAATGCGTCGAGGTCCGACGCGCCACCAGCCCCGCCGAAGAACAGCGCGGCGAGGAGAGCGGCGAGCGCACGGGTTCGCAGCGCGTTTCGCATCGAACCGGAAAGATACCCGCGTGGCGGGCAAAGTTCCGCCCCGGCTCGCGGCGCTTAGGCCCTGGTCACACCGTGCGGCGCCGCTGCAGACGAGGGCTAGTCCGAGAAGTCGTCCGGCAGGATGTACTTCAGCGGGTCCACCGGGCGGCCGTTGCCTCGCACTTCGTAGTGGAGGTGCGGACCTGTCTAGAGCCCGGCGGAGCCGAGCATCGAACGGCCGGCGGCGCGGCGACGCTTGGCGAGGAGGAGCAGGACTCCCGTGGCGGCGATGACGCGTGTCAATGGATCCGGATCACGCTGAGCCGTGGCACCGCGGTACTCGCGGGCAGCCCCCCATTTCCGCTGAATAGCAACGTGAAGCTTGCAGCGCCGGGTCCCTGAAGGGCTTGCACATATGATCCCGAGCCCCCGCGCAGGAATCCAGCGACGTTGATCCCGGTCCCCGAGTCGGCCACCGGCGCCAGCGGGAAGGCGCTGGGGAAGTCGGTCGGATCCTGTGCGTGCAACGATGCGAAGGTCCGCCGGAACGACCACGACGTGTAGGTGAGCGCCGGTGGAGGCGTGAAGCCCGGAAGATCCGACACCCAGAGGGCGAGGGCCCAGCGGGTCACGGTCGTGGCGAACGGCAGGCCGGTTTGCGCCGCGACGTTGTCTGTGCCCGTGAGAACAGTCTGCTCCAGCTTGTTGGACAGCCCGCTGCCGAACTGGTCCACCAGGTAGCGCATATAGAGCCAGCCGGCGCCGAACTCGGCCAAGACCGTATCGCCCGTTTGCAGCAGGAAGTAGTCGTCGGGCGCGGCGAAATACAGCGAGGCGTTGTAGAGAAGCGGGACGGCGTACTGGCTGAAGGTGGCGGTGTCAGGGAAGTAGCTGCGCCCGGCGAGTTCCTCGGCAAACGAAGACAGGGCCTCATCCAACCATATATCCTCGACAGCGCTTCCCCGGATCAGCACGTGTTGGTTGAAGCTGATGATATGCTGCAGTTCGTGCACGAACGTTGCCGGAAGGGTGAATTCCACGTCCGCCACGGTGTGGGCGCAGCTCAAGGTGCCGCTGGGGTCCGCGACGATCGTGTAAAAGATCTCGCCATGGTTGTACTGGGAGGCGGTCTGGGGGTCGAGATCGAGGGGGAAGAAGAATCCCGCGACGTAGCCTCCGGCCTTGCACGCCGCCGCCGTCACGAGCGAGTTCACCACCGGCGTCATGAGCGCAATCACCACGCCGTTACTGTCAATGTCCGACACGCCGCCGAACGCCACGGTGTCCACCACGTACCCGTGGATGTCAAAGGTCCGGGTGAGTGTGACGAGGGCCGCGGAGTCGAGCCCGTTGGCGGGCGCGAGGGTGTCCACGTACAGGGCCACGTGGGCGCCCAGCGCGCGGACGCGGGCCGTGACCGGCTTGAAGACGCTGCAATCCTGGTTCGCGCAGACGGTGAAGGTGTGCAGGGTGCCGAGCCCAGGGGGCGTAATCGTCCCGGCAGGGCGACCGCTCGTTGCCGGGCGTGGCGGCCCCGGCGGAGCACGCAAGCTCGCACCGTGCGTGCGCGCCAGCTCGCGCAGGAAGTGGTCGAACGCGACGGGGATCGGCGCGTGGCGGCGGAGCGCGGCCGCGGCCGGGAGCCGCGCGGGCGCGCTCCCGCTAGCCAGCGCGGCGCTCCGGAGCTGGAACGCGGTTGAATCGCCCGGTGGGCCGCCGGCCGCCTGGGCGATCACGAGGTATTCGGCCGAATCGCTGGCCGAGACGTTTTTGGGGAACGTCACGCACCCCGAATCCGACGCCGGGTCAATCGTCGTGTCCCCGGCTACGACCAGCGTGAGGGACGTGGCGAGCGCCACAGCACAGGGACGCAGCGTCACGGCCGTGGAGGCGGCGGGCTCGTTGCCGCAGGCGGTCGCGAGGGCGAGCGCGGGCAGCAATCCGGCGATGCGATAGGTCATGTCAACGCCCGGGGCCCTCTTTCGGGGGGCCGTCACGGCTCGTGCACAGAGACATCGCCGCAGTCCTTGCCGTGCGACTGCGCGGATCGCGGGCAGCACGATCGCGGTGTCGAGGCGCAGCGCTACGGTTGGACGACGGTGAGGGAGACGCCGGCGGTGTCGCCCACGGAATAGTCGGCGGCCGCGACGTCCGATACGACGATCCGGTAGTCCCCGGCTTTGCCGACATCGGCCACCGCCAGGCGCGCGATCTCGCCGGCGGCGAGGCCCATACCCTGGGGGGTGATCACAGCGATCCACGACGTATCCCCGGCCGCGGATGTGTCGGAGAGCACCCGGTAGGTGGTCCCCGTCCCGGCCGTCACGCCCCGCTGCAGGCCGATCACGCGGAACAGGATCGCGCGGTCGGTGTTCCGCGGCGTCGCGAGCCGCACCGACAGCTCTCCGGCGACCGGTCCCTGGTCGCCCTTGCAGCCGAATACCGCCGCGGCCGCGACAGCCAGCACACCCAGAGCGCGCTTCATCGATGCATCTCCTTCAGCAGCTTGAGGACCGCGGGCGACGTCGCCACGCTCGGGTTCCGGTCGAGCCACGCCACCAGATCTCCGATGTCGAACCGCCCGTTGTGGTTGCCGAGCTGATCCAGGAGCTGGAGTGCAGCGGTGGTGATCGGCGCAGACCCCGCCAGGAGCTGGTTCACCACGTCGCCCGGCGACGCGAAGTTCGCCGTCACGGCGAAGGGCCGCGTCATCCTGAGCTTGAGTGCCGCGCCGCCTGCCGTCGTGTCCCCCGACCAGCCCAGGAAGCTCTGGCCGGCGGCGGGCGTGGCGGTCAGCGTGACGCTGTCGCCGGCCGCCAGGAGGGTGCCGTTGACCGGATCGATCGTGCGAGTCGCGCTCACCGCGCCGCCGCCGGCGACCGCGACGTTGGCCCGGTATTGAACCGCCACCTGCGCCACGTACGTCGCGCCGGTCGCCGAGGCGGTGATGCTGTGCGAGCGGGCACCGCCGTCGGACCAGGAAACGTATTGGTACCGGGTCCTCCCGTCGGTGCTGAGCTGCGCGGAGTCGATCGCGATCGTGTGCGTCGAGCCCGCCGTCAACACGTTCCGGTACACGCCGACCGGCGTCCCGTCCACGCTTACCAGCGCCGTCGTGTCCGAGGCGTCGACCACCGTCAGGGCTCCGACGGTGAGCCGGAACGCCATCGCGCCGTTGGGCACCAACTGCCGGATCGAGTCCACCGTGAATCCGGCGAAGCTGCCGTTGCTGTTCATCTTCGGCGACGGTTTGGAGAGCGGGCCGAACACCGTGTTGTTGGAAGAGCCCGGATACGGATCGCCCGCGTCGCCACGGTCGTTGCAGGCCGCCGGGTAGGTACAGTTGAGGCCGGTGTCGCCCGCCGCCTCCATGAGGGCCACCCCGTGGATCGGCCCGTTGTTCACGTAGTTGAACGGCAGCGTCTCCTGGGCGTACTGCGACGAATCCACGTGCCAGATGAGGAGCCCGCCGCCCCCGTGCTTGGCGATCACCGCGGTGTCCGCCAGCAGCGCCTGGCGGTTCTCGAGCATGAAGTACTCGCCGCGCGGGTTCGGCACGGTCGGCCGCACCAGGAATGCCGTGTCGCTCGTCTCGATCGGCCCGAGGTGATACGTGCCCGAGGTCGCGAGCGGCAGGACGGTGACCCATCCGAGCCGCGCCAGGGAGAACGCCTCCATGTGCGAGGGGCTGAACGGCTGCGACCAGTTGCCGGACCCCATCAGTCCCCACTCCCCGATGCCCTCGGTTCTCAGGCTGGTGTCGTAGAGGTCCGGCAGCGCGAGGCCGTGACCCGTCTCATGGCCGATGGTCCCCGGCGCCATGATGTAGCGCGGATCGCAGCCGGTGACCCCTCCGACCCCGCTCTGGATCGTGTAGTTGTCCACCAGGATCTTGCCGCCGCCGAACCGGTTGGAGCTGGTCTGGATGGGTTGACCGGTACCATTGGCCCAGGCGCTGTAGTACCACCGATGGGACCAGATGTCGCCATCGACGTTGCACTCGGCGCCGGGCTTGGGATGAATCAGCCAGACCAGGTCCACGATGCCGTCGTCGTCGCCGGAATTCGGGATGCCGTCGGGCCCGTCGTTGTCGAACTGGCCCCAGTCGATGCCGGTCGAGTCCGC
>Ga0187849_1000420_pt1 | contig 58105 bp, 50 predicted proteins | sample June2016WEW_4_10_2_FD_132412 | JGI IMG/M metagenome (GOLD analysis project Ga0187849, IMG submission 132412) | Peatland microbial communities from SPRUCE experiment site at the Marcell Experimental Forest, Minnesota, USA - June2016WEW_4_100 | ecosystem: Environmental > Terrestrial > Soil >... | reverse complement strand
GGCGCAACCGAGACACCGAATCGGTGGCCCTGCGCGCGGCGCGCAAAGTCGAGGAACGCGAGGGCCACCCGGTCCGGGTTCCACGGCTACCCCAGGCCGGCGAGGACGAGGAAGTTGAGGGGGCCGTGGCCACAGAGGGCCAGCCGAACCTGGAGCGGCGGCGGCGCACGCCGCGGCCGGCCACTGCCGCCGACGACGCCGGGGTCCGCCCCGTCGACCAGGCGCGCCACGTTGCCGGGACCGCGCCCGCTCCGCTGGCTGCACCTGACGGGGGAGCCTCGCGCGGCGAGTAGTCGCGCGCCGACCCGGACGCAAGAGCTAAGGCTTCGGCACCTTTCCGTCAGGACTTGGCGACCTTGAGGAGCGCGGCCACGATGCTGGTGAAGGTGGCCTGGCTGACGTTAGTTCCGGTCGCGGTGTAGCCAGTAGCCGTGCCCGCGTTCACGTAGATCGCATAACCCAAGCCCGGTCCGAGCGTATCGAGCGTGCCGTTGAGATCGCCGAACTTGGCCGGTCCCACGACGGTGTCATGCGGCGTACAGGCGCTGGAACCGGACGTGCAGAAGGCGCCTTCCTGAATGACGATCTTGGCGCCGCTCAGGTCCTGATACGTGGCCGCCACCGTGCCCGTCTTACCGTACGTGCTGCTGGCCGAGGTGAAGTACCAGGGGCTGGACACGACGCCGCAGTAGACCGCAAACGGCACGTTGTTTGCCGTCTCCACCCAGAAGGGCTGGTTGGAGGCCTTTCCGGAGCATCCGCCGGCAGATCCGGAGGCACCCGCTGACGGGCTGGCGGCGGCCGAGGCAGCGGCCGAAGCGGAGGCAGTGGCAGCGGCGGTGGCCGAACTTGCAGGCGTGGCCGTCGCGACAGCCGGAGTTTCAGTCGGAGCCAGGGTCGGTGTCGGCGTGACGTAGATGATGATCGGCGTGGGCGGTACCGGCGTGGGGGTCAGCTGGATGTAGGTGGGCGTTGGGGCGGCAGCCGAGCATGCCGCCACAACGAGCGCCAGCCCGATAACCGCGCCGAAAATCGCTGGAGCGCGCATAGGTTGCCCGTTCACGAGCATTCCTCGGTGGTTCACGTTTGTCCTCCAGTCTCGATGCCAGTCGCCGACAGCTGGAGCAAGCGCTCGACCGGAACGCCTATTCGGTAGCCTGGCAGTCTCAGGCAGGAACGGCCGACTGTGAGGTGAAGATGGAATCCTGCGCAGTCTCGGGAAGCATCACGCCCAGTATCTTCTGCAGGGCAAGGACGTGAACGCATGAACCCCAGCTCTCGAAGAAATGGCAGGTACACTGCCAGGCTCCGCCGTCGAGTCGAACCGTGTGGGTGTCGTTGTCGCCTTTGAACGTGACCGCGAGCTCCTGAAACGAGATCCGATCAAGCTCTCGGGCGTAGCGGTTCGCCTTCTCGACCTTCCCGATGAGAGAGCTGTGCATCTTCGAAATCCCTCCGTCGCCCTGCCTGCCCCGAAGAGTTCACCGCCCGGCCGCGGGGTCGCGGCCGTGGGCAGCTAGTGGTTTCACTGTACAGCTGCGAGCCAAGAGAGGCGGAGCCAGTTCCAGTGCCACTCGTGGACGACTTGCGAATTCACAGCAGAGGCGACCCGCAACCGATGCAGGCCGTCGAGCGCTGGCTACGCGCCGCGGACGATGGCTTCCCCGGCGGCTAGATTCGCATCCACGGCGGCGTCGGAAACGGCCTCCGTATAGACCCGGACGAGAGGCTCCGTGCCGCTGAAACGGATCAGCAGCCATGACCCATCGTCGGCGAAGAACTTGAAGCCGTCATTGGTCGAGAGGGTCTGGGTCCGAACTACCGGCCGGCCCGCAAGCTGACGCGGAGTCTCATGGGGCAGCTCGAACAGGAGTCGATCCTTCAAGGCCGGATAGACCGCCCGATCGAAATGGACGTCAAGGCGGCGATAGCTCGACGGCCCGGCGATCTCGTGGAGGTGAGCGATGGCCCGCGACGCCGGCCATCGCCCGGCCTCCTTCTCGCACAGGAACAGGTCGAGCAGCATCAGGTCGGCGAAGATGCCGTCGCGCTCCGGCAGGTGCATGCCGAAGCCGAAGCCGCCCGACTCTTCGCCGCCCATCATCGCGCCGGTCTCGATCATCTCCGGCCCGACGTACTTGAAGCCGACCGGGACCTCGTGGACCTCCACGCCGTAGTGCTCGCCGAGCCTCTCGGCCATCGATGTTTCGTTGACCGTCTTGACGACGGGCTCGCGAAGGCCTCGATGCTCGACCAGGTAGTACATGAGCAGGGCGAACACCTGCAGCGTCGTGATGAACTTGCCGCGCTCGTCGGCGGCGCCGGCGCGGTCCGCGTCGCCGTCGAGAAGCAATCCCAGGTCGTAGCGGCCGCCCGCGATTGTCCGAAGGGCCTCGTCCACGTTCGGTGGAATGGGCTCGGGATTGATGCCGCCGAAGTACGGGTTTCGCTCGGAATGCAGCTCTCTGACGCGGATCCGACCCCCGGCCAGCAGACGCGGAATCCACGTCGCACCCGAGCCGTAAAGCGGATCGACCAGCAGATCCACGTCCGCGTCGCGGAGGCGGTCCAGGTCGAGGTTGCGGCCGAGGAACTTGCGGTAGGCGTCGAACGAGTCGTACCGCTCGACGAGCCCGGCCGCCTCGGCGTCCGCGAAGGGCCGGCTCTCGATGACCTTGCCCGCTCCGGCGGCGATACGGACCTCGATATCGGCCAGCATCTCCGGGCCGGCCGCAGCGCCCGTGGGCGACTTTACTTTGAAGCCGTTGTCGGTCCAGGGGTTGTGGCTGGCGGTGATCACGATCCCGGCCGCGGCTCGCCGCTCGACGACCTCGAACGAGGACATCTGCGTCGGCACGGCCTGGGCGGCAAAGGCGACCGGAATGTCGTGGGCCAGAACGACCTCGGCGGCCGCGGCCGCGAAGTGTTCGCTCGCGAACCGTCGGTCGTAGGCGACGACGATGCCGCGGGTCTGTTCGCCTCGTGCGACGACGTATTCCGCGACGGCTTGGGCGCACCGGCGGACGTTGGCGAAGGTGTAGTCGTCGGCGACCTTCGCCCGCCAGCCGTCCGTACCGAAGACGATCCGCGTCGCTTCGGTGGCTGCGTTCGAGCCGACCGGTATGCCGCTCAAGGCTTCTCCTCATGCTCTGCCGCCGGCGCTCCGCCCGGGCTCGAAAGTTCCTCGGCAATCTTGCGGACCTCTTGCGACCGCTCGGCCGAGCAGACGAGCAGCGCCTCCGGAGTGTCGACGACGATTACGTCGCGCAGCCCGATGGTGACCACCAGGCGATCTCCGGCGAGCACGAGGCTGTCGGTCGAGCCGATGTCCCGGCGATTGCCCAGGCCCATGGTCGCGCCGGCCGCCGGCTCGGCCTCGGAACTGCCTGCGGCGTCCCGCCAGGCATCCCGCAGTGCGGCCCAGCTGCCGAGGTCACTCCATCCGACGCTCATCGGCACGACTGAAACGTCGCCGGCTACCGAAGCCGGCTCCATCACCGCGTAGTCGATGGAGGTCGCCCGCAGCGAAGGATAGGCAACCTCGAGGTCGGCCAGCGTACCGGCCTGCGAGATGGCGCGGATGGGGCCCAGGATGTCCGGCGCGTAGCGGGCCAGGCGGTCGCGGATCGTTGCTCGAGTCCAAGCGAAGATGCCGGCGTTCCAGCTGGCCATGCCCGTGGCGATGAGTTCGGCCGCTCGATCGGTCGATGGCTTCTCCAGGAACCGTTCCACGGCGAAGGTCGGGCGGCCGGCCACTTCCCGCGCCGGCGGTTTCGCCAGGATGTACCCGTAACCCGTCTCGGGGCGATCCGGCGTAACGCCGAGCGTGACGAGGGAACCGCCCCGAGCCACCTCCGCAGCCACAGCGAGGGCATCTCGGAAACCCGCCTCGTCAGCGATGTGGGCATCCGCCGGCAGCACCAGCATCACTTCGTCGTTGGGCCGGGCCAAGGCTTCGGCGGCCAGGGCCACGGCCGCGGCGGTGTTGCGGCCCATCGGCTCCCCGAGGAGATTCGCGGGCGGGACCTCCGGCAGCTGCTCCACGACCAGCGCGAGGTGGCGCCGCTCGGCAACGACGAACACGTCGCGCGGCGAAACGAGCGGACTCAGCCGGGCGACCGTCCGCTGGATCAGCGTTTCATCGCCCAGTAGCGGAAGAAAAGGCTTGGGACGTTCAGGCCGGCTGAGCGGCCACAGTCGCGTTCCGCCCCCGCCGGCAAGAACGACCGCGTACACAGGGCTTAGCGCCCGGCCGCTTCCGGCAGGGCGACCCCGCACTCGTCGGCGAGAGCGGCGGCTTTGTTGGTCCGCTCCCACGAGAAGTCATGGTCGGTCCGGCCGAAGTGGCCGTAGGAGGCGGTGGGCCGGTAGATCGGCCGGCGCAGGTCGAGGGCCTCGATGATCCGCGCCGGGCGCAGGTCGAAGTGCTTCTCGATAGCCACCAAGATCTTCTCGTCGGAGACCTTTTCGGTGCCGTACGTCTCGATCGAAACTGAGACCGGGTGAGCGACGCCGATGGTATATGCGAGCTCGATCTCGAAACGGTCGGCCAGGCCGGCGGCGACGACGTTCTTCGCCACCCAGCGGGCGGCGTAGCTGGCGGATCGGTCGACCTTCGTCGGGTCCTTGCCCGAGAAAGCGCCACCGCCGTGGCGGGCCATGCCGCCGTATGTGTCAACGATGATCTTGCGGCCGGTCAGGCCGGCGTCGCCCATGGGGCCGCCGATGACGAACCGGCCCGTGGCGTTGACATGCATGACCGGGTCTTTCACCCGCAACTCGCCCGGAATGATCGGCAGTATCACCGACTCGATGATGTCCGACCGGAGCTTCTCGATGCGTGCGTCGGGGTCGTGCTGGGCGGCGACCACCACGTTCGCGACTCGCCTGGGTACGCCGTGATCGTACTCGACCGTCACCTGGGTCTTGCCGTCGGGTCGGAGGTAGGGCAGCTGGCCGCTCTTGCGAACCTCGGCCAGGCGGCGCGCAAGACGGTGAGCCAGGGCGATCGGCAGCGGCATGAGCTCGGGCGTCTCGCGACAGGCGAAGCCGATCATCATGCCCTGGTCGCCGGCGCCCAGTTCATGTCTGGTTGACCGGGACTTACTGTCGCCGCGCGTCTCGAGGGCGTCGTCGACGCCCATCGCGATATCGGGCGACTGCTCCTTGACGGAGACGAGCGTGCCGCAAGTCATGTAATCGAAGCCGCATTCGGCATTCGTGTAGCCGATCTCCTTGACCGTGTCGCGGACTACGGCCTGGAAGTCCACGTACGTCGAGGTAGTGATCTCGCCGAGCACCAGCACGAGACCCGTGGTGGTAGCAGTTTCACAGGCCACGCGAGCACCCGGATCCTCGGTCAGGATGGCGTCGAGGATCGCGTCCGAGATCTGGTCGCACATCTTGTCGGGATGGCCTTCGGTCACGGACTCAGATGTGAACAAGTACTGCGGGTCGTCGAGAATGCTGGTCATCGTTCTCCCGGGGCGCCTTCCGGGCGCTCGTGTGATTTGCTCCTCGATTCGAGTCCGAAGCGTAGCACGCAGCGCGGCCGAAACTGCCCGGGTGGTGGCTACGGCTCCCGACCGCCGTCCGCCGGCCCAGGCCGAGGCGCCGCCCGAGCGCCGCAGCGAGCGACTTCAACGTCCGTGAACGAGGAGCGGAGAAGGCAACGAAGGCATCGGCCTGCTGACGGAGATCGGATCAGGTGCCGTGCTGCCAGGAGCGCAGGTATTCGGCCTGCTCGGGCGTCAGCGGATCGAGAACGATGCCGAAGGCGGCGAGCTTGAGCCGGGCCACCTCTACGTCAATCTCCTCCGGGACATCGTAGACGCCGTTGGCGAGATCCCCGTGCTTGCGGTTCAGGTACTCGGCGCAGAGGGCCTGGTTGGCGAAGCTCATGTCCATCACAGCGGCCGGATGGCCCTCGGCCGCGCTCAGGTTGACGAGCCGCCCCTCGGCGAGGACATGGACCTTGCGGTCGCCGAGGTCGTATTCCACGACATGGTCGCGGACCGCTCTGATTCGGTCGCCGGCGAGCTCACGCAGAGCCGGCAGGTCGATCTCAACGTCGAAATGGCCGGAGTTGGCCATGATCGCCCCGTCGCGCATCACCTTGAAATGCTCGGCTCGGATGACGTGGATGTCGCCCGTGGCGGTGACGAAGATCTCGCCCCAGGTCGCGGCGTCGCCGATGGTCATAACCAGGTTGCCGTCCATGAGCGCTTCGAGGGCGCGGACCTGGTCGACCTCGACTACGGCAACCTGCGCGCCCATGCCCCGGAAGCGAGAGGCGATGCCTTTCCCGCACCAACCGTAGCCGGCGACAACGACGTGGCGGCCGGCGATGAGCACGTTAGTGGCTCGCATGATGCCGTCCACGGTGGACTGGCCAGTGCCATAGCGGTTGTCGAACAGGTGCTTGGTCAAGGCCTCGTTCACGGCCATGACCGGATAGCCGAGGGCGCCGTCGGCGGCCATGGCCTTGAGTCGGATGACGCCCGTAGTCGTCTCCTCGGTCCCGGCGAGGATCTCCGACAGCTGGTCGCGGCGCTCCTGATGGATGAGCGTGACGAGGTCGCAGCCGTCGTCCATGGTCATCTGAGGTCGAGCGTCGGCGGCGGCGTTGAGGTGCCGATAGTAGGTATCACGGTCGGCGCCGTTGCGGGCGTAAGTCGAGATGCCGTATTCGACGACCAGCGCCGCGGCCGTGTCGTCTTGAGTCGACAGCGGGTTGGAGGCGCACAACACCACGTCCGCGCCTCCGGCCTTGAGGGTTCGGACCAGGTTGGCCGTTTCCGTGGTCACGTGGAGACAGGCCGCCAGGCGCAGCCCCTTGAGCGGGCGCTCGCGCTCGAACCGCTCGCGGATGAGTCGGAGAACCGGCATCTCGCGCTCCGCCCATTCGATTCGCCGCACCCCCTCGGCGGCGAGACCCAGGTCGGCGACGTCGTGGCGGGGGAGGTTCGATGGGCTGACGCCCGGCCTGGAGGCCGGGGTTGTCGGTGGGGTCGGGATGGCCATGGGGTTCAAGACTCCTTGCGACCGAAGATACGGCGAAAAGCTCCACCCCAGCCGCTCCAGAGCGGCTCGCTTCGATGGATCAGCCTCTCTTCGAATGTGACGCTGACTTGATAGCCAAGACGTCGATAGGCTGCGAGCGCCGGTGGATTGTCCGCCCGCACGTTGAGCACGACCTGATCACAGAACTGGAGCAACTCGTCGGTCACGGCGCTGGTTGCCGCCGTAGCGTAGCCGCGCCCGCGGAAGTCGGCGTGGGTCATCACATTCCCTACCACGGCCAGCTTCGCGGCCGGGCTGATGACGTGCGTCCCCGCGGCCGAGATGAGCCGGCCACCGACCCGCACACCGTAGTACAGCCCGTCACTTATGGCACTGGCCGGCAGCCACGCCGCGAAGCCGAGCTGGTAGAGGCGATTCAGCTCGCCGATGTCGACCGGCAGGAGCCGCTCCACGTCGGCCGGGAAGGGCCGGAAGTGTTCAGCATCGACCCACATTCGAAGCATGGCCGGCCCCGACTCCACCCGATAGCTGGCCGCGATCGCGGCCAGATGCTCCCGTCTGGCGTCAACGTAGGCGGCGCGTGGCTTAATGACTCCGGCCAGGATTGCCGAGACGCCGGCGTTCTCGCCCATTACGAATACCGGCTGAGGCGAGTATCCCGCGTACTGGAGCACGACGGCGACGGGCTCGCCTTCGATCAGCGCCACTCCCCAGCGAGTCCGTGGGAATTCGCGGTCGTCGAGGTCGCACAGGGCGTAGGCCGAGTACAGCCGGTCGGTCTCGAGGAAGGCCCTCAGGAGCGATCGGTCGGCCGTCTCCTGAACCACGATCGTGCGCTCGCGGCGGGTCAGGGCGCCCATCGTCACGGTCGCCGACCCGTCCCGCGAAGAGCTGCAAGTTCAACATGGCCGGACGGCCGATGACCGGGCGGCCTCCGAAGGACACCGTCCCGGCATGGGTCGACTGCCCGACCAGGCTGGGAGCCACCAGGGCCATCCTCAATCGCCGAGGAACCAGATTCGACGCCGTGACCCGATACTTTCACGAAACCGTCCGTGGGTCAGTACTGAATGACGCTCGTGGTCTTGTAACCCTGGAGACGATCGCGCCCTTTGAGGGCCAGCAGTTCAACCAGGAATCCCAGGCCCACGATCTCGCCGCGTAGCCGCTCTACCAGCTCGATGGTCCCGCGAACAGTTCCGCCGGTGGCGAGCAGATCGTCGACGATGAGCACTCGCTGACCGGGCCGAATCGCATCCTTGTGAATCTCGAGAGTGTTGGAGCCGTATTCGAGTGCGTACTCCACCGATACGGTTTCGGCTGGAAGCTTGCCAAGCTTTCGGACCGGGATGAGACCGGCTTTGAGCTGGTAGGCAATCGGGCCACTGAAGATGAAGCCGCGCGACTCCATGCCCGCGACCACGTCCACACCCAGGTCGCGGTAGGGCTCGACCATGAGGTCGATGGCGTCCTTGAACGCGCCGGCATCCTTCAACAGGGTGGTGATGTCGTAAAACAAGATGCCCGGCTTCGGAAAATCCGGAATCTCGCGGATCTTGGCGCGCAGGTCCTCGGCTGACATGGTCGAGGTGATCCTCCTGGCAGGCGACGGCTGGCTTCGGCAGGCGAAGTCTACCGCAGCGAGACGGGTTCGAGCCCGATGTCGTCCCGGGAGTCAGGGAATCAGCAGCGAGCTAGGGAGATATCGTCGGTCTGGCCCAGGCATCGAGGATGGCCACCAGCTGGGCGTCAATGACGGGCCCGAGGCTGGTCGAAAAGGTGGCGGTCAGATGGTGTTCGTCACGCCACACGATCATGTTGTCAATCACCACGGGACAGTTGCCGGTGCCGGGGCAGATGGCGGCGGTCAGGTCGATCAGGCCGGCCCCGGTTGCCTTGGCGGCGGCCTGTTCACGCGTGCCCATGGCCGACCCGAAGCCAACCCGGCGGCTGTAGGCGCATTTACGATAGTCGGACAGGTTGTTCGAGAGGCAAGCGGGCACCTTCTCGGACGTGGGCAGCGGCGGATCCTGGATTATCACCACGCGTGAGGCGGCCGGGATCTTGCGGATCATCCTGATCAGGGCGTCTGTTTCGGTGGTGACGTTCTCCTCGGCCGTGTTGGCCGTGAAGATCCAGCGGCTCATCGAGATGATCACCAGGTTCGGCGGGTTCTTCTGGAGCTTGCTGATGACGACGCTGTTCCACGTCTCGCACTGTGGATATGGGGCCGAGGGAGGGCCGTACCACACCAGGTCGGCAAGATCGAGGAACGAGCAGTTGATCTTGAGGTAGGGAGTCAGCTTCCAGCCGTGGGCCTTGGCCACCGCGTTGACGCCTGGGAAGAGGGCCGAGGCGTGCGAGTCTCCGACGAGGGCCACGGTGTAGGTTCCGCTCGGGTTTCCGTATATGCATTTGCTCGACGTATTCGGGGTAGTAGTGGCCTGCCAGCCGAGACAGTTGTCGTGCCACGGCTGTTCGTAGTCCGTGGCGGCATTGCCGAGAGACGGGCGGATGGCGCTGGTGATCGCAAACGACGTCGGAGGCGCCTCGCTCGGTCCGGGCGTCAGGGCCGGGGTCATCTCTGGGATCGGAGTCGGAGTCCCGTTCGGGGGAAGCGTCTCTGGAGGCAGCGACGGGGTCGCCGGCGCAAGGCTTGCGGTCGCCAGCTCGGTGGGAGTCGGAGTGGGGCCGCTACCACCGAGGGCCGCCAGGGCGGACTGCGCCCCAAAATCGAAGCCAGTGCCGATCACGGCCACGGCCAGCATGACCGCCACGCCCGCAAACACGACCCGGCTCGGCCGTGGCAGTGGGATCACGCCGCGCCGGAACGGCTCTTCCACGAAGAACCAGCTTGCGGCCGCCACCGGGATGGCGAGCCCCGCCAGGGCCAAGGCCTGCGCCGTCGTGAGGGTCAGCGGCGCCATGCCGCTGAGCTGCAGGGCGCCGCCCGTCAGGTACAGCCCGCCGAGAATGAGAATCGGCCAGTGCCACAGGTAGAGCGAGTAGCTGATCTTGCCCAAGAACCGGATCGGCGGCAGCCGCAGCAGGATTCCGGGCCCGGTCGGCTCCGGACCGGCGGCGATCAGCAGCACCCCGGCGATCGTCGGGATGAGCGCGACAGTGCCCGGGTAGGGCGTCGTGAGGGAGTTGATGAGCAAGGCCGCGGTAATGAGGGCCGCCAGGGCGGCCCAACCGGCGAAAGCGAGCATCTGGCCCAATGCGCCCCGAACCGCCCCCGGCAGTCTGTCGAGCGACCCCGCCCCAACGGCCAGCAAGCCGCCGGCGGCCAGCTGCCACGCGCGCGTGGGGAGCATGTAAAAGGCGGTCGAGGGTGATATGCCGGTGATGATCAGGCTGGCCGCGAAGGACACGACGACGACCACCGCCAGGGCCACGGCCGCGCCGACGCGCGGCCACTTCCAGGCCACGATTGTGAGCAGGGCCGGCCAGACGAAATAGAACTGCTCCTCGACGCCGAGCGACCAGAAGTGCAGGAACGGCGAGTAGTTGACCGGGTTGAAGTAGTCGGTCGTCATCGCGAAGCGGATGTTCGCGATGGAGAGGGCAGCCGAAGCTGCGTCCTCCATCACCGACGATCGATCGACGAGCGTGACCACCACGTTCGCCAGCGGGATCGTGATCAGGAGCGTGACGGCTGCCGCCGGCAGAATGCGCCGGACGCGACGGGCATAGAACCGAGAGAAGCTGATCCTGCCGGTGCGCTCGCGCTCGCGGATCAGCAGGCCGGTGATCAGGTAGCCGGAGACCACGAAGAAGAGATCGACGCCGATGAAGCCGCCGGTAAGGATGGCGGTCCCGGAAAGAAGGCCGGCGTGGAACAGCACGACGAGCGAAACGGCGACGCCGCGGAGCCCTTCGATATCGGGACGGAAGCCATCCTTCTCACCACCGGCGCTCTGCGCTTTCGGATGCGCGACGCCCGATATCGCCTTTTCCGAATGATGCATCCCACGTCCTTCCGGTGGCCGCCGTGGCGCGGGGTGCGACGGAACTGACCGGCATCTCGTGACGAACCCCACCGGGGCTCCGCCCACGCCGTTTCAGTGACGCGGACCGGGCCTAGGTTACGCGATTGAAGCCATTTCGGAGTCGAACTGGGCCGGCCCTACCCAGGACGGTCCTGTGCGGCAGCCGCTCATTCGTGCCCGCGACGCTGCTCCTCGGCGGCGGGGAGAAGGCGCGAAACCACGGCCTGAGCCACGCTCCAGGCCCGCGCCGCATCGCGAGGCAACCGGATCCGGGCCTGGTTGGTGCCGAAACGGACAACGTCACGGCCCATCGGCGCAAGGGCGCGCATCGCCGTGGCGCGCGACAGCGTTCCGAGCCGGACGACCAGCTCGCCCTCCTCGCGCGAGATCGAGGCGATGCCCGCATTCTCCGCAGCCATGCGCACTTCCACGACTTCGAGCAGCTTGAGAACAGGCCCCGGCAGCGGTCCGAACCGGTCGAGCAGCTCCTGGCGGAACGACGCCAGCTCGCCGGCCGTGCGGACGCGCCCCAGGCGGCGGTACAGGTCGAGCTTCTGCGATGTCTCGGGAACGTAAGCGTCGGGCAGGTGGGCATCGACCGGCAGATCGACGACCGCGCCGGGTCCTTCGATCTCGGCCGGCCGTCCTTCGAACTCGGCCTTCTGCTCCTCGACCGCCTCGGCGAGGAGACGCGTGTAGAGGTCGAAGCCTACAGCGGCCACGTGACCGTGCTGCTCCGCACCAAGGATGTTGCCGGCGCCACGAATCTCCAGGTCCGAGAGCGCTATCTGGAAGCCGGCGCCGAGCTCCGAGGCATTGAAGATGGCCTGCAGCCGCTTGCGAGCCACGTCCGAGAGTCTCTCGCGGCGCCGGTACAACAGGTAGGCGTAGGCGCGACGCGAGGACCGTCCGACCCTGCCCCGGAGCTGGTACAGCTGGGCCAGGCCGAGGGTGTCGGCTCGGTCGATGATGATCGTGTTGGCGTTTGGGATGTCCAGGCCCGACTCGATGATGGTGGTGCAGACCAGGACTTCGGTCGCGCCCCCGGCGAAGCCCAGCATCACCTTCTCGAGCTGTCCCTCCGGCATCTGGCCGTGGCCCACGGCGATCCGAACGCCCGGCAGCAGCGCTCGCAGCTGCTCGGCCTGAGCCTCGATCGTCTCGACTCGATTGTGGACGAAGAAGACCTGCCCACCGCGGTCGAGTTCGCGCAGGATCGCGTCACGGACCAGACCGGCGGACGCTTCGGCAACGCGCGTCTGGATCGGCAGCCGATCCTCCGGCGGCGTCTCGATGAGCGAGAGGTCGCGGACGCCGGCAAGCGCCAGGTTGAGCGTCCGCGGGATCGGCGTCGCGGAGAGGGTCAGAACGTCGACCTCGCGGCGGAGCTTCTTGAGCCGCTCCTTGGCCGCGACCCCGAAACGCTGCTCCTCGTCGACGATGACCATGCCCAGGTCCCGGAAGTGGACGTCCTTGCTGAGCAGGCGGTGCGTCCCGATGACGAGATCGACTGAGCCGGCAGCGAGCCCTTCGATCGTCGCCTCCTGCTCGTTGTCGGGGACGTAGCGCGACAGCAGACGAACCGTCAGCGGGAAGGCGGCGAACCGCTGGCCGAACGTGGCGTAGTGCTGCGCCGCCAGGATGGTCGTCGGCACCAGGACGGCGACCTGCTTGCCGTCCTGGATCGCCTTGAAGGCGCTGCGAAGGGCGACCTCGGTCTTCCCGTAGCCGACATCACCGACGACCAGCCTGTCCATCGGCCGGCCGGCTTCCATGTCGAGCTTGACCTCGGCCGTGGCCCGGAGCTGATCGAGCGTCTCCTCGTACGGGAACGACGCTTCCAGCTCCGCCTGCCATGGCGTGTCGGGGGCGTAGGCGAAGCCCGGAGCGGAGGCCCGAGCCGCGTAAATCTCGAGCAGCTCTTTGGCGAGGTCGGTGACCGCGCGCTTGACCCGCTGCTTGGTTCGCAGCCACTCGGCACCACCGAGCTTGCTCAAGGCCGGGTTCTCCCCGCCCGAGTAACGGCTGATACGGTTGATCTGCTCGACCGGCAGGAAGATCTTGTCGGTACCGGCGAAGCTCAGCTCCAGGTAGTCCCGTTCCTCGCCAGACGTCCCGCGGCGGAGCATCCGCTCGTAGCGGGCGATGCCGTGGTCCACGTGGACGACGAGATCGCCGGCGGTCAGGCGTTCAAGCACATCGCGCGGGACCACCCGCCTGAGCGCCTTAGGTCGCCGAACTCGTACCGAGCCGAAAAGCTCGCGGTCGGTGACGAACATGAGTCCATCCGGGCCGCCGCCGAAGCCGCCGTTGAGGCTCCGACCGACGAGAATGCGGGTTCCCGGCGCGGGAGCTTCGGAGAGCCGGTCGACAACGGCAGTGGGCAGACCCTGCTCGGAGAGCAGGTCGGCGAGACGAAGGGCCTGGTCCGAGGCGAGGACGACGCGATCGCCCTCGGCCAGCCAGCTCCCCACCGTCTCGGACAGGTGCGCCGTCCGTGCCGGTGGCAGGGCCGGTTCGCGCCAGCCGAATAGATCGCCCATGGGCTTGCCGCCTCCGGCCGGCGTAACTGCCTCCGACTCCCATGTCAGCTCAAGCGTGCGGCCGCGCAGGAGGCGGGCTCTCCAGTCCCGAGGGCCCAGGTAGGCCTCCGGCCATTCGTCCGGCAGGTCGCCGGCGGCGACCAGCTCGGTGCGACGCTCCGCGGCCTGGCGCCACAGGAAATCGGCTGCGTCGGCAATGTCGCCGGGCTCGTCCAGAACGAGAAGCGTTGACGGCGGGACGTGATCGAGGCCGGTGGCCGGGCACAAGACTGCCGCCCAGACTTCGGCCGAATCGCCGGTCTCGAGCGCCCGGGCGGCCGCGGCGGCATCGTGGACGTGGCCCGAGTGGGCGCCGATCTCGCCCGTACCGGCATGAACACCCTCTTCGAAGCGATCCAGGTCCGCGGCGAGACGATCCGGCAGCTTCGTGCGACGGCTCGGCAGCCGGGCGATTCGGGCGCGGATCTCCGTGACTCCCCCGGGCGGGACGAGGAACTCGCTGGCAGGCAGCAGCACCACTTCGTCGACGCTGCGGAGACTGCGCTGGTCCGTTGGATCGAAGGCGCGCATCGAATCGATCTCGTCGCCGAAGAGCTCGATCCGGATGGGCAGCGGCGCGGCAGAAGGAAACACATCGACGAGCCCGCCGCGACGGGCGAACTCGCCACGGCCGGCCACTTCGAGGACCGGGTCGTAGCCGAGAGCGAGGAGATCGTGGAGCAGGCCATCCTGCCGGAGGCGGGCGCCGATTCGCAGACGGCGCGGTTCGGCCGGAATCTCCGCCGGATCGAGGGTGTGCTGGAGGAGCGCCTGCACACTTGCGACCAGGACTCGCGCCCGACCGGAGCGCCACGCCGCCAGGGCCGCCACGCGGGCCGCCGTTTCGTCGCGAACCAGCTCGCTGCGCTCGTAGGCCAGCGCCGTCCGCGGCTCCAGGACCGCCACGGCCTCTGGATCGCCGAGCCAGGCCTGCAGCTCCTCGGCAACTCGATCGCCTATCTCGGAATCGCGTGCCACCCAGCAAAGCCGCTCCCCGGCGGCGAGGGAGACCGGGACTCCCGTCGACCCGAACGAGGCGGCCTGGGGACCGGACGATGCGGCGGCCATCCCCTCGGGCGAGCCTCGAGAGTCCCCGATCGCCAGAGCGGCGGCCAGGAATGTCTTGGCCCCGTGCGGAACCGCGGCCAGAGACGCGTGCCGGCCGGCGGCTGGGAGTGGCGCTCCCTCCGCCCCGAGCCGCGCCCGCAGGGTTGCGAAAGCGCCCGTGGCGTGGAGCAACGGCGGCAGGGCCCCGAGGTCCGGCAACTTTCGGGAGGTCGGCCCTGAGCCGGAGCCGGCCGCCGCGGCAGCGGTGGCCGCGGCGGCCCTGGCCGTCTGAGCCGCCTGGTACGCGGTCTTGATCTCCTCGTCGGCGTGACGCTCCTTGCCGCGCCGGCCGCGCCTGATCGGCTGAGAGGCCTCCTCTCCGTCGACCTGGGGGTCGTAGTCCTCGTAGGGCGAGACCGATCCATCGCGGGGACCAAGCCCATGCGCGCCAAGCGGGTCGGCCTCGCCGCTGAGTGAGGCTTCGATCTGACGGCGCAGAGGACGGCCTCCGCGAACGCTCACTCGCTACCCTCTGGCGGCTTCGGCTTGCGCCAGCCCGTTCGCGTGCGCCTTATCCCATCGGCTCCGGGCGGACCGTCGACCGCGCCCGGCGGCGCCGAACGCTCATCGTCGTCGGGACGCAGCTCGAAGGCGTTGAAATGGTTGGCGGCCTTGCTGGTACCGTCACGGGCCCAGGCCTCGACCGCGTCGGCTGCAGCGTCGAGCAGCTCTGACAGCCGGGCCTTCTCGCCCCGCCCGAACTGGCTCAAGACGTGGTCGATGGCATCGCCCCCTGGCTCGCCGATCCCAACCCGAAGTCGGCCGAACTGCTCGTTACCGAGCTCGCCGATGATCGAGCGGAGGCCGTTGTGGCCGCCGGCGCTGCCGCCCTCGCGGAAACGCAGCTTGCCGAAGGGCAGGGCGAAGTCGTCGCAGACGACCAGCATCTCGGAAAGCGGCGCGTGCTCCCGCGCCAGGACCTTGCGCACCGCCAGCCCTGACTCGTTCATGAAGGTCAGCGGCTTGACCAGCAGCAAGTCCAGACCGCGGAACCGGCCCTGGACGATGGCCGAGGCGTCGCGCGTCCGACCCTTACCGGACCAGCCAGCTCGGTCGGCCAGTCGGTCGAGGACCATCCACCCGATGTTGTGGCGCGTCTTCTCGTACTGGGCGCCGGGATTTCCAAGGCCAACGACGATCTTCACCGCTGCTCCAGCGTGGGCCGCCGCGCTCGAACGCGACACGCAAAACTAGCCCTGATCCGGGTCCGGAGGGCCTGGGCGGATGGTATCAGGAGCGGCCCGGAGAACCGAGTCCGCGGACTTGAAGCAGATCCGGCCCTCGAACGGTGAGTTCGGATTCAGCTCCGGACCGATTCCCCGCGGGCGCCGTCGTGGCCGTCGTGGCCGTCGAGGCCGTCGTGGCCCTGCAACGACTCCAGAATGCGCCGCTCCAGGGCACGCATGGCCGCTTCCTCGGTTGGCTCGGCGTGGTCCCAACCGCAGACGTGGAGGGTGCCGTGAACCGTCAGCAGGAGCAGCTCTTCCGCGGCCGTCCAGCGGACGTCGCCGGTCTGCCCGCCCCGGCCGTCCGCGGCCTGAGCGATGGCCCGCTCCACCGAGACGATGATGTCCCCGAGATGAGTTCGCACCCCGGGCGGGAGGGCGAATGCCTGCTTGAGCGTCGCGGCCACCCGCGGCTCGCGCTGAAGCACGCTTTCGTGCTCGTGGGGCGGGAACGCCTCCGCTGGGAAGAACGGGAACGAGAGCACGTCGGTCGCGCCGGAGGCGCCCATATGAATACCGTTGAGTTCGGCCAGCTCGCGGTCGCCCGAAAGGACCACGCCTATCGACGCCGGGCTGGGAGCGCCGGCGGCCTGCAGGGTTGCCCGGACGGCCGCCGCCACCCGGTGGCGAGGGGCGAGGTGAGGGACGTCCGGCCGGATGGTGACGTCGATCCGGAACGGCGGAAGGTAGACCGAGGAAGTGGCGCCTTCCCTGAGGTCGGACGCCGCCGGAGGGTCGGTCATCGGAGCACTTGCGCCTTCATCGACCGAACCCGCGCTGTGAAATCGAACCGCGGATCGGCGCCAGGCCGGCGCGGGTCGACCGTTCCTCTCCCATCGCGGGTCCCCCTCCTACCTTACCCAAGTCCTCTTTCGCGTCGTGATTCGAGCTCGACCACCTTGCTCTGAGGGTATGCGATCCGCTGGTGGTACATGCCGAGGAGCTGCCCGACGAACGCCTCCCGGATGTTCTCGAGGTCGCGAATGGTCAGGTCGCACTCGCCAAGCTGGCCGTCTGTCAGTCTCTCCTGAAGGATCTGGCCGACCATCGCCCGTATGGTGGCCTCATCACGGCTCGAGAGTGAGCGCACCGACGCCTCGACGCCGTCGGCCAGCATCAGGATCGCGGCTTCTCGCGATTGCGGCTTGGGGCCGGCGTGGCGGAAGCGGCGCCGATCCACCGCATCGGCGGCGGCCTTTCCGGCTGCCGTCGACAGCCCGCCGAACGGCCTGGCCGCGTCCTCGCGAGCCTTTCCGTATGCGTAACCCAGGGTGGCCGTGCCGTGGTGCTGCGGAATGAATGCGATCAGCGGCTTGGGCAGTCGGGCCTTGTAGGCGAGGTCGATGCCGTCGGCGACATGCTGCTTGAGGATCGTCGCCGAATCCTCGGGGTCGAGCTTATCGTGGATGTTGTCGCCGCCGGCCTGGTTCTCGATGAAGGCGAGGGGGTTGGCCAGCTTGCCGATGTCGTGGTAGAAGGCCGCGGCACGCACCAGCAGTGGATCGGCCCCGATGGACGATGCGGCGCTCTCGGCGAGGTTGCCGACCATGAGCGAGTGGTGGTACGTACCGGGGGTCTCAATGAGCAGCCGGCGGAGCAGCGGCTGAGACGGATTTGCGAGCTCGAGCAGCTGAGAACCGGTCAGGATGCCGAACAGGTTGCCAAGGAGCGAGAAGCTGCCGAGGGTGATGATCGTGGCGATCAGTGCACCGCCGAGGGCCGCGCCGCAGAGCTGCAACAGACCGGTCATGTCGTGCCGGCCCATGAGGCTGAAAGCGCCCACGACCGCGATGTCGGCGACCGCAACGGCCATACCGGCCTGGACGAAGAAGTGCTGACGCTCGCCCCTGCGTATCGCCAGGATGCCGGCGAATCCGCCAAGGAACGCATACGCGGACAGCTCGATCGACGAACCGCTGATCGGGCCGGCGAGGACGGCCAGCAGCGCCATCATGACGACGCCGACGCCCGGATCGAGCAAGAGCGTCAGCAACATTCCCGCAGCTGCCGTGGGAATCAGGTACGGCAGCCACGCCCCACCTCCGGCCAGCTTCACCACCAGACCAGCCACGACAAAGGTCAAACCGATCAGGAGCAGCGTCCGGCTGCGGTGCCAGTACTCCGGCCGGAAGCGCCACAGCCAGCCGAGCAGGAGACCGGCGACCACGGTCCCGAGCAGGATCCAGGCCGCCGGCTTGCCCCAGTCGATGCTCGACCCATCAAGACCAAAGTAACGGATATCGACCATGTTCGAATCGGTGATGAGATGGCCCTGGTCGACGATGACCTGGCCCGCTTTCAGCGAGTCCTGAACCGTTGACACGCTTGCGACAGCCGCCGCCCGGGCCTGCGCAGTCAGCGTCGGGCTGTACGCGGAGTTGGCCACGAACAGCGGCGTGGCGATGTCCACTGCCAGCTGCTCCTCGGCCGGACTCAGACCGAGTCCGGTGGGCATGTACTGGGCGGCGAGCGTCGCCTTCCGCACCGCCAGATCGGTGTCGCGTATCTCGACCTGCTCGCCGGCGCTCAGCGCGCTCTCGGCTGCCTGCTCAACGACGGGCCAGCGCGTCGGATCGAGGGCCAGAAGGACCGTTCGATCATAGGTCGACAGCGACGGCAGGACCGTCTGCAGCGTCGCCCTCCGGGCGTCCACCGTGTTCAACGAACTGAAGGCGTCGTCGACCGGCTTGAGGGCGAGCTGGAGCTCGGCGACCTGCACGGCGGCGATCGACGATGCTCGTTCTGACGTGTAGTCATAGCGGGGCGTCACGGCCGCCGACGCGGCGTCCTGGGCCTGCTTGGTCTCGACCGGGTTTGGAATCGTGGCGTCGCGCGGGGCGAGGATGGCCGACTGGGCGACGATTCCGGTGGCGTAGCCGGGGCTCGTTGGCGCCAGGTCGCTGACCACTCCTGCGGCAAGAGCGGCGACGATCAGGAGGGCCGCCGCGACGAGCCTGACAGCATCTCGTCGGCCGAACGTACCGGGTCGTCCGTGCGGCTCCCTCAACACGGTGTCGCCGTCACGCTTTCGCAGCGCGAGCTGCCAGCAGCTGCGTCACGATCTGGCTGAGGACCTTCCCGTCCGCACGGCCGCGGGTCTTGGGGGAGAGCCAGCCCATGACCTGGCCGATGTCGCGAGGCGACGTAGCGCCGGTTTCGGTAAGGGCCTGATCTATCAGCGCCCGGAGCTCGGCATCCGACAGCGGTTGGGGCATGAACTCGGAAACGACTGCGATGGCGGCCTCTTCCGTGGCCGCCAGGTCTTCGCGGCCGCCGGCCCGGAACGTGTCGAGCGACTCGCGGCGGACCTTCAGCTCGCGCGTCAGGACGCCGAGCATCTCGTCGTCGGCAAGCCTGTGCCTGCCTTCCTTTTCGGCTCGCTGAACGGCCGCCAGCACCATGCGCAGAGCATCTCGACGCACAGCGTCACCAGACCGCATTGCGGCCTTCAACTCTTCGTCGAGTCGATCGCGGAGAGACACCGGTGTGGCACCTCGGGGCGGGTTGCGCGTTCTGCAACTTGCCGCGCACCCTTCGACGGCGTGTCTGGTCTCGCTAGCTTTGCTGCTGGCGGGCGACCTTCTTGCGCTTCGCTTCCTTGCGCTTGCGCTTCACGCTCGGCTTCTCATAGTGCTCGCGACGGCGGGCCTCGGCCAGGATGCCGCTCTGCTGAATCTTCTTGTTGAATCGGCGCAGGGCACTTTCGAAGCTCTCGTTCTCACCCACACGGACTTCTGCCAATCCGGAAATCACCTCCTTCGGGGCTCGTTCGCGACGGCGATCCGATGTCACGCTCTTGTGAGCACGCACAGACCAGCCACGGACAGGGCCCGCGGAGTGTAGCCCGATCCTGACTCGAATGTCCACCGGTACGGATCCTCGGGTGTGAACGGGACGGATCCCAGTGTGGACGGATCTCTGAGATCGGCAGGATGAGTTTTGCTGCCAGGCGGTTGCGTCGCCGACTCGAAACCGGGACGGGTGGCCGACCGCTCGAGGCAGCACGCGGCTAGGATGACGTGGATGGATCGACTCGTCAGCCTGCTCGACATCATCGATCAGGGCGAAAGCCGTTATGGCGACCGTTTTGCCTTCAGCATGCGCGGCGACGGCGGCTCGACCGAGCATTGGACTTACCGCGAGCTCGGTCGGCGGAGCCGGATCATTGCCTGGCGGCTACGAAGCCTTGGCCTGAGGCCCGGCGATCGCCTTCTGGTCTGGACGCCGTCGAGCCCGGCCGTTCCAGCGCTGTACTTTGGTGCGATGCGCGCCGGCGTAGCTCGTCCGGAGCCGCAACCCGCGGGTCGTATTCGAGGCAATTCGCGACCACCGGACGACCACGCTGGTGCTGGTTCCACAGGTGATCGACCTCTTCTGGGCGGCCATCGAGAAGGAGGTGGCGGCTTGCGGGCGGCTCGGCTTGTTTGACCGAATGCGCCGGGTCGCCCGGCGGCTCCCCTACCCGGCACGACGCCGTCTCTTCGCGCAGGTTCACCGCCAGCTCGGCGGCTCGCTGAACCTGATCGTGTCGGCAGCCGCGTTCCTGCCGCCCTCGCTTCAGCAGGCCTGGGAGGACATCGGGGTCGTGGTCATGCAGGGCTACGGCGCGACCGAATGCGGCGTCGCCTCGGCCACCAGCCAGCGCGGCCACGGCCTGGGCACCGTGGGACGGACTATCCCGCCGGTCCGTGTCAAGCTCGCCGAAGACGGTGAGGTTCTCGTGGCCGGTCCGACGCTGTTCGGCGGCTACTGGTGCGACCCAGCCACGACGGCCGCCTCGTTCACAACCGACGGCTGGTACAAAACCGGCGACATAGGGCGGCACGATAAGCGCGGCAACCTCATCCTGATGGGCCGCAAGAAGGACATCATCGTCCTGCCGAACGGGTTGAACGTGTATCCCGAGGATGTCGAGAACGCGCTTCGCACGGCCGGCCTCCGCGATGCCGTTGTCGTGGAGACCCTGCCGGGGCGAATCGAGGCGGTCGTTCTCGCCCCGGGCGATCCGATCCTGCCGCAACCAGGCGAGCCCGCCGACCTGACCCGCGCCCCCCAGATCGACGACCCGTTCAAGGCTCGGTCGACGATCGAGGCCGCAGTCCGAGCCGCGAACTCGACCCTCGCCGTCCACCAGCGAGTTGTCGCGTGGCGGCTCTGGCCGGACGCGGACTTCCCGCGAACGCACACGTTCAAAGTTCAGCGCGACCGCGTCCGCGCCTGGGCAGTAGTCGATGAACCGCTCCCCGTTCGAGAAGAAGGCCACTCTCCGGCGGAGAGCGGCCGGGGCAAGCGCCCGTAGGCGCGAGAACGGGCCACGCGCCCACGCGGCCACGCGGCCACGCGCCCACGCGCCGGACTTTCGCTGATTGCTCAGGGTGTTTGCGCTGTGCGCCGCGAAGCCCGCAGATCCGCCGGGGTCCTACCGTCGAATGCCGAGAACGTTTCAGGATCGCGCCCTGGGACGGCCGGGAGGAGGTCTAGCGTGGTTCGAGCCGCCCGGTCGTTCGCTCAACGCAAATCGAACTGGCAAACCGCGACGTCCTCACGTCCCGAGGGGCGGCTGCACGGGCCGCCGAAGTCCTGGATCAGCCTGGAGGCCAGGCCATCGGGCGGCCGCCGAGCAGGTGGACGTGCAGATGGTCGACCGTCTGGCCGCCGTTGCGGCCGACGTTGACGACGAGCCTGTAGCCGTCCTCGGCGATCGCGTCGCGCCTCGCGAGCTCGGCGGCGACCGCGACGATCTTGCCGACCAGATCGTGGTCGGCCTCGCCGAGATCGCGGACCGAGTCGACGTGTTTCCGGGACAACAGCAGGACATGAGTCGGTGCCTGGGGCGAGATGTCCCGGATGGCGACCACCGAGTCGTCGGCGTACACCTGGGCCGAGGGCAGCTCGCCGGAGACGATGCGACAGAACAGGCAGTCGGACGGCATGGCGCGCTCCCTGAGCTCTCTGAGTGGACCGGTGACCACGTCGATCTTGCGCCTTGCGCGCCGCCCCCGCCAGGGGTTGGTCAGCAATAGGTACGGGTCAGGTGGCGATCGGCCGCCCGCCGGGCCCGATCGGCCGCCCGCCAAACGCGATTGGCGCACGGTCGACGGCCAGCACGCGCCCCACGACCCGGCCGGGTGCGGCCGGGTCGATCGATTCGGCGCGAACGAGACCGATCGCGTTGGCGAGTGGATACCCTTCGGGCGCGGCTGCCGCGACGAGGACGTGGTTTTCCGCGTGGCCCAGCCACCGTCCGTCCGGTAGCGGCCGCTCGAACAGTACGACCATCTCGCCGCCGAGCTGTCGCGCTGCGAAGCTGGCGCGCGCCTCCGCCGCCAGGCCCAGCGCTTCGGCCGCTCGCCGCTTCTTCGTCCGGCCGTCGACCTGCCCGACCATCCGCTCGGCCGGCGTCCCCGGCCGTGCCGAGTACCGGAAGACGTGGATCCCGGCAAGATCGAGGGTCTGCAAGAAGGTGGCGGTCCGCGACCACGAAGCCTCGTCCTCGCCCGGAAATCCGACGATCAAGTCGGCGTGGATGGCCACTCCGGGCATCGCCCCGCGAACCCGCTCCACCAGGTCGGCATACGAACCGGCGTCGTAGCGGCGGCCCATCCGGCGCAGGATCGCGTCGTCGCCCGACTGCAGCGGCGCGTGGAAGTGGGGCAGGCACCGCCCTTCGGAGCCGACCCAGACGCCGAGCAGCTCATCGGTGAGGTGCTGCGGCTCGATGGAGCTGAGTCGTATCCGCTCCACGGTCGTCTCCGCGAGGATGCGCCGCACCAGGCCGGGCAAACCGGGCGGTCGATCGTCGGTTCCACCGCCTGCCCTGCCGTCGTAAGTGCCGGCGTTGATGCCCGTCAGGACGACCTCTCGATGGCCCGCTGCGAGAGCGCTTCGAACTTCGGCCAGAACGGCGTCCGGCGCGACCGAGCGCTCCGGACCGCGTGCCCGGGGGATGATGCAGTACGTGCAGTGGAAGGAGCAGCCGTCCTGGATCTTGATGAAGGCTCGCGTCCGATCGATAACTGCGCCGTTTCCGAAGTCGTCATCGACCGAATCGTTCTCACCTTCGGCCTCGACCGTACGGCCGGCCGTCGGTTCGACAACGCGGTCGGCGCCCGAAAGAGTCGGCATCGCAGTACCGTCGGGCGGCTCGATCAACGCGGCCACGTCGGCCAACAGCCGGCCCTTCGATTCGTTGTCGTAGAGACGGGCCGCCGGATCGGCATCGGCCAGCGACTCAGGGTCGACGGCGACAGAACAGCCGGTCACGAGCACCTGCCCGTTCGGGTTCGATCGCCTGGCCCGTCGAACGGCCTGGTGCGACTTGCGGTCGGCGATGGCGGTCACGGTGCACGTGTTCACGACGACCAGATCGGCGGGCTCGCGGCCGTCCACCAGCTCTACGCCGCGGGCGCGGAGCACCCGCTCGACGGCATCCATCTCGGCTTGGTTGACCTTGCAGCCGAGGTTGGCGATCGAGGCGCGGCGAACGGGGTTCGAGGCTGAGGGACGCGTGCTCACCGCCAGATCGTACGCCCGCTCGCCGCGGCGCTGCCAAGTGGCGACGAGGACACCTTCGGCCAGTCGCCGACGCGGCGCCACTATCGCGGCGGCCCCGGTCGTGCCGCCAGACCACTGAGGATTGAACGATTCAACCCACCGAACCAATCAAATGATCGGGGCGGGGAACTTCCTCGCAGGGTCGATCGAGCGGACAATGGCCATTGTGAGCATCGAGGTGGCGGTAACGGGGGAAGAGGCGGTCAGGGCGATGTTGCTTTCGCGCCTTGACGGCGCATACCGGCTGGCCGCCTGCATTCTCCGCGACGCTGCCGCGGCCGAGGACGCGGTGCAGGAGGCTTCTCTTCGGGCGTGGGCGCTGCGCCGTGGGCTGCGGGACCCCGCGCGAGCCGAGGCCTGGTTCGCCCGGATCGTCGTCAACGTCTGTCGAGCCGAGCTGGCCAGGCGGTCGCGCCGGCCGGTCGTCTCCGAAGTCGATCTGATCACCGGCCCGGACGAGTCGTCGGAGGTTCGAGACGAGGTTGGTAGAGCGCTTGCCCGCCTGACGCCGGACGAGCAGGTGGTCGTCGCGATGCGCTTCGGCCGCGATCTCACGGTCCCGCAGATCGCACTCCAGACCGGTATCCGCGAGGGCACGGTCAAGTCACGGCTGCACAACGCGCAGGAGCATCTGCGGGCAGCGTTCGAGGCCGAACGGCGAGCCGAGGAGGCCGCACAATGAGCGACCCCGTCGACGAGCGACTGCGCTCCTACTACCGATCGATCGAGGGCGATCCGCCCTCCGGGCTCGAGACCCGCGTGGCCCGGGCGCTCGACTCGGCACCGATGTCTTTGGCCGCAACTGTCGGCACTCCGTGGCGGCCCGCATTCGGCCTCATTGCGGCCGGGGTCGCGGTTCTCATCGCAGCGCTGGTCTTCCGGACCATCGGCCCGACGCCGACGGCCACGCCGTCTGGAGTCACGGGCCCGTCGCCCTCTGCTTCGGCCTCTGCCACCGAAGTGACGTCGCCTTCGCCGTCGGCGACTCCACCGATCTCGGTCCCGTCTGCGACCCCGACAGCAACCCCGGCAGCAACGCCGGCCTCGACACCCACGCCATCAATCCTGCCGACTCCGATTCCCTCGGCGGTCGAGTTCACCCTGACCGGCTCGATGACCGTCGGCCGTGACGGGCCGACCGCGACTCTGCTCAAAGATGGCCGGGTACTGGTGGCGGGGGGCAAGGTCCATACCGGCAGCGTCGAACTGCCCACTGCAACGGCCGAGCTGTACGACCCGACGACCGGGAAGTTCGCCGCCACCGGTTCGATGATCGACGCCCGCTGGGGCCACAGTGCCACGCTGCTCCGGGACGGGCGCGTGCTCGTCACCGGCGGCGCCGACATGTCTGACGGATACGACAACCTGAAGTCGGCGGAGCTGTACGACCCGGCGACTGGAAAGTTCACCCCCACCGGATCGATGTCCGTCGGCCGCGCGGAACACACCGCCACGTTGCTGGAGGATGGGCGCGTGCTCATCGCCGGCGGCACCAACTCGATCGGGCTCGACTCCGCCGAGGTATACGACCCGGCCACGGGCAAGTTCAGCCCGACGGGCTCGATGACGACGGCTCGGCAGAACCACGCCGCGACATTGCTGGGGGACGGCCGGGTGTTGATCGTTGGCGGGACCGCGAACGGCGTCACGGGTCCCTTCGGAACGCTCGCATCGGCAGAGATCTACGACCCGGCGAGCGGAAAGTTCACCGCCACCGGTTCGATGACGACCGCCCGCAGCGGACCGACCGCGACGCTGACGCTCGACGGTCGCGTCATGGTCATCGGCGGGGTGGACGAGAGCTCGAAAGCGCTCAATTCGGCTGAGATCTACGACCCCGCGTCGGCCACATTCGGCGGAGCCGGAGCGGGAATCCCGGAGCCCGCGGCCTCGCGGACGGCCACTCTGCTGTCTGACGGCACGCTGCTGACGGTGGGCCAGGCATCAGCCGGGGCCCCCACAACCGCAGCGACGTGGGACGGCGGACACAACAACTTCTACACGGCCGGAACCACGAATCTCACCATCGGCTGCCAGACGGCGACTCTTCTTCAGAACGGGCGAGTGCTCCTCCTCGGAGGAGCGACGTCAGGTGCCGGCGGGTCCATTCCTCTCGCAGCGGCCGCCCTGTACACCTTGGGCGGCCAGAACTAGCGACGCCTCTCGGGTCGACTCGCGGGGAGATCGGCGCCGCCCGGCCCTGGACCGCGATCGCCTCCAGCGCGACCCAGTCTTCCTCGGCCCAGCGCCGGCCGGGCCGCAGCCCGGCGGCCGTAAAGGCGGCCGCGACGTCGCCTTCCCGGTCCCTGAAGATGCCGGAAGCGAGGATTCGGCCGCCCGCCGCCAGCTCGTCGCGAAGCGGCCCGGCCACCTGAACGAGGAGCGAGGCGATCAGGTTAGCGAGGACTATGTCGAAGGGGCCCTCGCCGGACGGAACGCTGCCGCGGTGGACGCGGAGGCGGCGCGTGAGCCGGTTGAGGCGTGCATTTGCAAGGGTCGACTCGACGGCGATCGGATCCGTGTCGACGCCAAGAATCTCGCCCGCGCCGAGCTTGCCCGCGGCGATCGCCAGGATCCCGGAGCCGCATCCCACGTCGATGACACGGGCGTTTCCTCCACGCGCCAGCCCACGCGCCAGCCCCCGCGCCAGCAGCCCCTCATCAGCGAGTGTCTCGAGAGCGGCCAGGCAGAGCCGAGTGGTTGGATGAAGGCCCGTCCCAAACGCCATGCCCGGATCCAAGGAGAGGACCACGTCACCCGGCAGCCGCCGGTGGCGCCGCCAGGTCGGCCGGATCACCATCCTTCGCCCGACTCGCAGGACAGGAAAGTGGCTCTTCCACGCCTCGGCCCAATCGGCTTCGTGCACGAGGACAGCCTGAAGCTCGCCGATCGGCCGGAGCCCGAATGCCTGCAGGTGGCCCAGGGCAGTCGTCGCCTCGGCGATCGCGGCCTCGACTCCCGCCGGATCCAGGCCCGGCAGGTAGGCCCGCACGGTGGCCGGCCTGGTCGGGTCGATGACCGCGCCGAGACCCTCGTCGGTCAGCCCGAAGCCGGGCTCGATGCTCGTGCCGCCGGGTGCGAAGCGGGTCAGGATCTCGCTCACCGCCTCGACGGCTTCGATGTCGGCGACCACCGATAGCTCGACCCACACACCCGGTCCGAGCGCCCGGATGTCAATTGACGTGTCCGCTGCCGCGCCGGCAGCGAGCGGCCCGGTAGCCGTCACCGGTGTGGCGCCATTGCGCGTCGCCGGACCCACCGCCGGGTTACCGCCCACCGCCGAGTTACCGCCCGCCCGCCTAACCGAGCGCCTCCTTCACCCGATCGAAGATTCCGGCCGGGAGTACGGCCTCGCCCGACTCGGCCGCGAGCTCCTCCAGCAGTTTGCGCGCTCGCTTTGACAGCTTGGTCGGCACGTTGACGTGGACCAGCACGTGGAGGTCGCCACGCGTTCCCGGCCGCCGCAGATGCGGGACACCCCGACCCCGCAACCGGATCTCGGTTCCGGGCTGCGTCCCTGGACGGACCTGGAGCTCCTCGTCGCCCTCGATGGTCGGGATATGAGCCCGCGTCCCCAGTGCGGCCTGGGCGATCGACAACGGCAGGTCGTAGAAGATCTCGGTCCCGTCACGACGCAGGATCGGGTGTGGGGTCACGTGCACCGCCACGTACAGGTTGCCGGCCGGACCGCCCCGTGGCCCCACTTCACCTTCGCCTGAGAGGCGGATCTGGTGACCCTCGTCTATTCCCGCCGGGATCGTTACTCGAATCTTCTTGCGTCGCTGGACGCGCCCTTCGCCGCGGCAGGCCCCGCAGGGCGACTCGATGACGCGGCCCTCGCCGTTGCATCGATTGCAGGCGGTGACGTTGACCATCTGGCCAAGCATGGTCTGACGAACGCTGCGAACCTCGCCGCGGCCTCCGCAGGCTGGACATGGCACCGGCGCGCTTCCGGGCGTGGCCCCGGTCGCGGTGCAGGTTGCGCACCTGTCGAGCAGGTCGAACTCGATCTCCTTATCGATACCGCGGACGGCCTCCTCGAACGCGATGCGGAGGTCGTAGCGCAGGTCCGAGCCGGACTGGCGCCGCCCATGCCGGGCTCCGGGGGCCGCGCCGCCCATGCCGGCGAAGAAGGCATCGAACAGATCGCCGAAACCGGCGAACCCCTCGCCGAATGGCGAGCTCGCCCCGCCCATGTCGCCCAGACCGGCCCGCCCGACCATGTCGTAGATCTGGCGCCGTTTGGGGTCGGAGAGGACCTGGTACGCCTCGTTGATCTCCTTGAACTTGTCTGAGGCAGCGGCCTCGGTGCTGACGTCGGGATGCCACTGCTGTGCGAGCTTGCGGAAGGCGCGCTTGATCTCGGCATCGGACGCGTTCCGTTCGACGCCGAGGATCTCGTAGTAGCTCTTCTCGGTGGCCATCCTATGGAGAAGGATACGAGACGAGCGAGCACGACGAGTTCCGGCGGCCCCAGTTGATATCACGCCGGCCCGAACTCCATCGGCCGCTCCGGGCGAACGCAATCGAACGCCCCGACTTGCCGCTACGACTGCAGAAGCTTGCCCAGTCGGCGCGAGGTAATTACCAGCCCGATCGTCCCCATCGCCAGCAGGTAGGCCAGGTCGATCAGGATCGTGGCGTCGGGCGTGCCGGTAGTCAGGGCCCGGATCAGATGGACGCCCCGGTACAGCGGAGTCGCTTGAACGAACGCCTGGAGTGCCGGCGGGTAGCCGTCGATCGGGTAGAACGTGCCCGAGAAGAGGAACATCGGCATGATCGCCAGCTGAAGGTAGTCGAAGTCGCTCCATCGCCGGACGAACGTCGTTGCCGCCATACCGGCGCCGGCAAAGGCGAAGCCGACGACGGTGGCCGCCGGGAAGGCGAGCAGCCCGAGCGGCGAGCTGAGAAGTGCCACAGGCGCGCCCATCCCGAGCCCGGTGAGCCCCAGCAGCGCGATCACGGCCAGGAACCCGACGGCGTAGAGACTGCCGCGCAGCAGCGCCCACATGACCTCGCCCCTGGCCACGTCCCGGAGCGACATGGGCGTGGCGATGATCGCGTCGTAGAGCTTCGCGTACTTGAGCTTGTAGAAGAAGTTGTTCGAGGTCTCGTAGATCGCGCCGTTCATGGCGGAACTGGCGAGCAAAGCCGGCGCCACGAAGACCGCGTAGAGGACGCTGGTGCCGTTACCGAGAGGGACGTTGCCGATCAATGCGCCCACTCCGAAGCCCATGGAGAAGAGGTAGAAGAGCGGCTCGAAGAAGCCCGAGAAGATGACGATGAAGGTCCGGCGATAGACGAGCATGTTGCGCTCGACTATTCGCGCCGGACGGGCCAGACCAAGCGGCGGACCGATACGAAGGGCCAGCATCAGACGACCAGCCTGCGTCTGAACGTGAGTCGGCCAGCGGCTAAGCCGGCGACGGCCACCGCGGCGAGCACCGCAACGTGAACCGCGATTCCCACCGGTTCGACCTGACCGAGCGCGAGCGACCGCGCCGCGGCCACGCCGTGATAGAGCGGCGTGATCCAGGCCAGCGGCTGCAGGAAAGGCGGCAGCTTCTCGATCGGGAAGAACGTACCCGAAAAGAGGAAGAGCGGCGTGATTCCGAACCTGAACAGCGCGTTGAAGGCGACGTCCCCGGTCTGGGTGGCAGTGAAGGCCATGATCGGGGCGGCAAAGGCCAGGGCCGTCAGGACCGCGACCGGGACGGCCAGGACAACGAGCGGTGACACCGCCGCGCCCAACGCCACGATCACCACCATGAAGAGGACGGACAGCAGCGTCGCCCTGAAGCCGATCCACATGAGGTCGCCGGCCAGCAAGTCGAGCGCGCCAAGAGGAGTGTTCAGGGCAGCGTGGTAGGTCTTCTCCCACTGAATCTTGCCCATGATCGGCCAGGCCGACTCGAAGGCTGCCGCCATCATCGCCTGCGTTACGAGCAATGCCGGGGCGATGTAGTCGAGGTACGGCACGCCACCTGGGGCGCCGCCGTTGCGGTTCACGTACAGCCCGAGGCCGATGCCCATGGCTACCAGGTAGAGGAAGGGCTGCGACAGCCCGGACAGCAGGTAGCTGCGCCAGCCACGCCGGAAGACCAGCAGGTCGTGCTCGAGGATGCGCAGCGATCGGCGAGAAGCGATGGCCCCGGGTCGGACCCGGCTCAGGTCGATGGTCGTCACTACTCGACCAGGCTGCGGCCGGTGAGACGGAGGAAGACATCTTCGAGACTGCTGCGCCGGACGAGGATGCTCGCCGGCCGGAGCCCCCGCTCGTATGCCGCGGAGGCCGCTGCCTCGCCGTCCTCCGTGTACACCAGTACGCGATCCGGGAGCTGCTCGATCCGTTCCGCAAGCCCCTCGAGCTGGCCGTCGAGGAAGGCGGAATCGTCGGCCTCCCCTTCGGCCCTCCGGAAGCGCAGCTCCAGCACCTCCCTGGTGACGTACCGGTCGATGAGCTCGCGGGGCGATCCCTCGGCGACGATGCGGGCCCGGTCCATGACCACCAGCCGGTCGCACAACTGTTCGGCCTCGTCCATGTAGTGGGTCGTCAGACATAGCGTCACGCCGCGCTGCTTGAGCCGGTACAGCCGATCCCACAGCAGGTGTCGGGCCTGCGGATCCAGCCCGGTCGTTGGCTCGTCAAGGAGCAGCAGCGAGGGCTCGTTGATCAGCGATCGGGCGATGACCAGGCGTCGCTTCATGCCGCCCGACAGCGGCTCGACCTTGTCGGACGATCGCTCCGTCAGCTGGACGAACTCGAGCAGCTCCACGGCCCGCCGCCGCGACTCGGCCCACGACAGGTCGAAGTAACGACCGTAGATCAGCAGGTTCTCCAGGACGCTCAGCTCGTTGTCGAGGGTGTCCGCCTGAGGGACGACTCCGAGGCGCGCCCGGATCTGGGCACCGTGCTGGGCCGGGTCGAGCCCGAACACAGTCAGCTTCCCGGCTGTCACCGGCGAGACGGTCCCGATCATCCGCATCGTCGACGTCTTGCCTGCGCCGTTGGGCCCGAGAAAGCCGAATGCCTCGCCCGGGGCCACGTCGAAGTCGACGCTGTCCACGGCCGTGAACGAGCCGAAACGCTTCGTCAGGCCACGAGCGTGAATGAGTGATTCAGTCGGATTGGACGTTCCAGACACGCCTCGATGGTACCGCCGGCGGCCGGCTCTGATTGTCCCGGCGTCGTTCAAGCCAACCGCGCGGACAACCTTCGGTGCGGCCTGCGCTGCGGAAGTCAGAGGTCGCCACCCGAGTGCGCCGGGGCTGCACCCAACCTTCGGGCCGCACGGACTGGGACGATCTGGCGTGGCCACGGGCCCCTTTGGGGAGCCTATGATCTTTCTGTACCATCAGGAGTGATGGATGGACGAGTTCTGGGTCTGCCCGCACTGCCGGTCGTTGAACCGAGCCGGCGCTGCCAGGTGCTATAGATGCAGAAACAAGTACGGCAGCCGTCCCGCGGACGGTAGCCCGGCCAACACGACCGCCGCGGCCCCAACGTCCCCACCCCCTGGGCCGCTGCCCGGCTTGGTTATCGGGTCCGCACAGGCGCCCTACCTGTCACTACCCCTGACTCCGACATCCGTCACGGCACCCGCCGGGACGGTCATCCGGGCGCCCCGCGAGCCATTCCATCTCCCCAGCCCTGTCGCCTCGGTGCGGGGCCGCGTCGCCCGGTCGGTGGCCATGCGACAGGCCGTTTCGGTCGTCCGGCTCGGCTACGTGACCGCGACGCTGCTCGCCATCGTGCTGGCCCTGGGTGCGATCCTCGTCCTGGTGGCCATGCCGGCCGCCACCCACTTGCTCCAGGATGCCAATGCGGAAACCGCCTGGGCGCAGCTGAGCGCCGGCCAGCAGGGACTGCTGGGATTCCTGTCAGTCGCCCTGGTTGTCGCCGGATTGCTGGCTCTGCTCTGCTTCTCGGTCTTCGTAGGCCTGACAACGCACAACGCCACCGGCCTTGGCGCCGACCGGCCGATGCTGACGCCGTATCGGGCCGGGACATGCTGGGCCGGCGCGTTATGGACACAGGCGCGCATTGGCGCAGGGCTGACGGTTCCCGCGGCCCTCATCTGGCAGGGCTACACGATCCCGGGCCTGCTGGTTGCGCTCGTGGATCTCGAGATCGCCCATCGCCACGTCGACGACTTCTTCGGCTGGCTGACCAGGCCAGCCCGGCATCTGCCGGACCTGTACCGCAAGCTCGGTGTGGAAGGCTCGAGTGGCTCGCGGGCGGCCTCGGTGTGGTCCGCCTGCTTCCGCCTCGCCAACGTAATGGCCATCGCCGTCTGTGCGCTTCCGCTGCTGGTGCTCACGGCGTTTGCCGCCTCGGTTGCCGCCGGCGGCAGCGACACCTTAGCCTGGCCGTCGACCGGCCTCGGACCGACGCAGCTGGTCGTTGCCGTGCTCGTCGTCGGCCTCACGGGCTGTACCGCAGGCTCGATCGGCTTGCTCGTACCAATCACGCTCGGCCTCATGCAGCGCCAGCGGACCCGCAAGACGCTGGCTCGCGTGGACCCGGCGCGGACCTGGGTGGCCCGTCCGGGCGAGGGCAGATACGCCCCGGCATCCCCAAACGATCCGGCGAGCGATAGCGGTTACGATGAGGATCGGATCGTCGAGCGACTGGCGACCCCCGGAGCCGACGCCTACAGCGGGCCCCCAGACGATCGCCTGGGATTCGGCAGTCCGAGCCCGGGCGACCCGGGTCAGGACGGCCCGGGTCAAGCCTCCTTGTACTCGCCTTCGACGACCTCCTCGTTCCCCTGGTCCGGCGGTCCGCCGGCCGAACCGGACTGATCGCCGTCTTTACCGGCAGGAGCGCCGGTCGCGGGACCGGCTGCACCGGCGGCTTGATACGCCGCCGTGCTCACCTTCTGGAGCTGCTCGACGAGCGCTTCGGACGATGACTTGATCGCGGCCGAATCGCTGCCCTTGAGCGCAGCGCGGACTGCCTCGACGCGGCGCTCGGTCTCGGCCCGATCCTCGGGCGGGACCTTGTCGCCCAGATCTCGCAGCGTTCGCTCGGCCTGGTAGGCCAATGCGTCGGCCTGATTTCGGGCTTCGACCTCGTCCTTGCGCTTGCGGTCCTCGTCGGCGTGGGCCGAGGCCTCGTTGACCATTCGATCCACGTCCGTCTTGGAGAGCATCGAACTGGCCGTGATGCGGACCTGCTGCTCGCGGCCGGTCGCTCGATCCTTGGCCTTGACGTCCAGGATCCCGTTCGCGTCGATGTCAAAGGTGACCTCGATCTGCGGGATGCCACGCGGCGCCAGCGGTATGCCGTCCAGGATGAACTTCCCGAGGGTCTTGTTGTCGGCGGCGAAATCGCGTTCGCCCTGGAGGACGTGAACCTCGACCTGGGTCTGGTTGTCGGAGGCGGTCGAGAAGACCTGGCTCTTGCTGGTCGGGATCGTCGTGTTGCGATCGATTAGACGGGTCATGACGCCGCCCATCGTCTCGATGCCGAGCGACAGCGGGGTTACGTCCAGCAGCAGGACATCCTTGACCTCGCCGGCCAGGACGCCGGCCTGGATGGCGGCGCCGATGGCCACGACCTCGTCCGGATTCACGCCGCGGTGCGGCTCTTTGCCGCCGAACATCTGCTTGACGGCCTCGATGACCGCCGGCATGCGCGTCTGGCCTCCGACGAGGACCACTTCGTTGATTTCCGACGGCTTCAGCCCGGAGTCGCGGAGCGCCTGCGAAACTGGTCCGCGGGTCTTGTCGACAAGATCGGCCGTCAGGTCTTCCAGCTTGGCCCTCGACAGATTGATGACCAGGTGCTTGGGGCCGGAGGCGTCCGCCGTGACGTACGGCAGGTTGATCTCGGTCGTGGCGGTCGTCGACAGCTCGATCTTCGCCTTCTCGGACGCTTCCTTGAGCCGCTGAAGAGCCTGCTGGTCGGACCTGAGGTCTATGCCCTGGTCGCGCTTGAACTCGGCCAGGAGCCATTCGATAACCCGCTGGTCGAAGTCGTCACCGCCCAGGTGCGTATCGCCGTTGGTAGCCTTGACCTCGAACACGCCCTCGCCGAGCTCGAGAATCGAGATGTCGAACGTGCCGCCGCCCAGGTCGTAGACGGCGATCTTCTCGTCGTGCTTCTTGTCGAGGCCGTAGGCGAGGGCCGAAGCGGTGGGCTCGTTGATGATCCGCTTGACGTCCAACCCGGCGATGCGGCCCGCGTCCTTGGTGGCCTGGCGCTGGGTGTCGTCGAAGTAGGCCGGAACGGTGATAACCGCCTCGGTGACCCTCTCGCCGAGATACGCCTCCGCGTCGGCCTTGAGCTTCTGCAGGATCATCGCGCTGATCTCGGGCGGGGTGTAGGTCTTGCCGTCGGCAAGGGCGACTTTGATCCCGTCACTGTGGGCGTCGCGCTCGACCGTGTACGGCACGAGATCCTTGGAGTGCGCGACTTCCGGATCGTCGAAACGGCGGCCCATAAAGCGTTTGATCGAGTAAACGGTGTTGCCGGGGTTGGTGACCGCCTGGCGCTTGGCCAGCTGGCCAACCAACCTCTCGCCGGTCTTGGTGAAGGCGACCACCGAAGGAACCGTCCGGCCGCCCTCAGCGGACGGGATGACGGTAGGCTCCCCGGCTTCCATCACCGCCACGACGGAGTTCGTCGTGCCCAGGTCGATGCCGATGATCTTGCCCATCAGGTAATGCTCCTACTGGATTGGCTGCGTCAGTTGCTCTGTGTGGTGATGTCGCCCGCTTCGCCGCCGGCGACCGCGACCAACGCCGGTCGCAGAACCTTGTCTCGAACCCGGTAGCCGCGCTGGACCTCGGCCACTACCTCGCCGTCGGGCCGGCCCGTGGCCGGAATGCTGACAATGGCCTCGTGCTCGCGTGGGTCGAAGGTCCGGCCGATCGCTTCGATCGGCGTCACGCCCTCGCTCTCGAGGAGAGTCCGAAGCTTGCGGTCGAGCAGGACGACCCCCTCGATCCAGCCCACTCCCTTCAATTCCGGCGGCATGGCGTCGAGGGCTCGATCGAAGTCGTCGGCGACGGCCAGCAGTTTGCGCAGGAGCGACTCGCTGGCCAGGCCGAGCTCGCGCTCGCGGTCCTCCGCAGTGCGCCGCTTGAAGTTGGCGAAGTCGGCGGCCGTGCGCTGGAGGCTGGCGAGGTGTTCGGCCGCAAGGGCCTCGGCCACATCGAGCTGGGCGCTTAGCTGCTCGACCGTCGCCGCGTCAGATGCGGGTCCGGAGTCCGGGTTCCCGGCAGGCTGGCCGGGCCAATCTCCCGCGGCCCCGCGGTGATGGGTTCGGCTGTGTGTCGGTCTATCAGGCATACAGATGCTCCACCAACTCGTTCATGAGCCCCGAGACGAACTCGACCGAGGCAATCGCCTGGGCATACGGCATGCGCGTGGGCCCCAGGACGCCGACCACGCCGATGGCGCGGCCGACCCGCCCGTACGGCGCCAGCACGAGCGAGACTTCCTGCATCTCGAGCGGCCGGTTCTCATGGCCGATGAAGATCTGGATGCTGCCCGCACTGGCAACGCTCTCCACGAGCGAGCCCAGGTAGGCCCGATTCCCCAGCGCGGCAAAGACGCGTCGCACCTTGTCGCTTCGGTCGAACTCCGGGGCGGCCATGACGTTGAGCAAGCCGTCGCTGAAGAGATCATCGATGTCCGCCGCGTCGAACTCGCGCATGGTCCGCACCAACCCCTCACCGATGCGGCGCAGCAGCTCCATCTCTTCGGAGGTCGCGTCGCCTCGCGGAAGATCGGCCAGGGCGGCATCGATCTCGGCGGCTGTGCGATCCACCGTCAGAACGTTCAACAGGCCGGCAACCCGGTCCAGCTGATCCTGGTCGGTGGCGGCGGGCAGGCTCTGGAGAGCCTGCTTCATCGTCCCCTCGCGGAAAAGAATCACCAGCAGGGCGAGGCGATCCTGGACGGCCACGATGTCCACGCGCCGGACTCGCACCGCCCGCGGCTTGGCGGTCGTAGCCAGACCGGCCGTGCCGGTAGCGGCCGCCAGCGTGCTCGCCGCGAGGCGGAACCAGTGCTCGCTGGAGAACTCCACCTGGCCGAACTGGTGGCGGATCATGCGCTGCTCGACAGACGGAAGAGACCACTCCTCGGCGAGAACCTGGACGTAGTACCGGTAGCCGGCGTCCGTCGGGACTCGCCCGGCCGACGTGTGGGGATGGCTAAGAAGGCCCATCGCCTCGAGGTCGGACAGGATGTTCCGAACGGTCGCGCTGCTGACCCCGAGCGGGTAGTGCATGACCAGCGAACCCGAGCTGACGGGCGTCGCCGAGGTTACGTATTCGTCGACGACGGCCCGCAGGATTTCGCCCGATCGGGCGTCCAGCGAGCCGATGGTGCGGCGCGGCCTTCGCGCCATCTATGACTCCACTTCCCCGCCGGCCTGCGGTCGAGGTTACGAGCGGCGTCCCGGCGCGGCGTCGGCCCTGAGGCAGGGTGTCCGCGGCCGGCTGCCGATCCCCGATTCAGCCTGACTCCGGCGGTGGTTAGCACTCTCACTATGCGAGTGCTAACCTGCTCCGGCCGATGGTAGCAGTCTCACCGGGAGAGTGTCAACGGCGCCTGTCAACGGCGGTCGCGTCGTGGGTGCGGCGACTTACGGGCGTGCGCCATCGAGGCGCCGCCCACCACCACGAGCTATAGCGTCAGTTGTGAGCCACGCTGCCTGAAGTCACGCTCCGGCGCGCGAGCGCGTCGACCGACACGGCGGCCAGAAGCACGAGGGCCGTGGCGATGTACTGGTACTGGACCGGAAGGCCGAGGAGATAGAGGCCGTTGTAGATGGCCCCGATCGCCACACCGCCGATCAAGCCATGGATCGCACGGCCGCGACCGCCCATCAGGCTCGTGCCTCCGATGACAGCGGCGGCAACGGCGAACAGCACTTCCTGCCCGCCGTTGAAGTTGGTGGTAATGCCGGCCTGAAAGGAGACGGCGACGACGCCGCCCAGGCCGGCCAGGGTGGCCGAGATCACGAAGGCCCACGTGCGGATCGAGGTCACTCCCACGCCCGCGCGGCGGGCGGCTTCCGGGTTGCCGCCGACCGCGTACATGTGGCGGCCGAACTGTGTCCGTTCGAGCAGGAGGGTCGCGCCTCCGACAACGCCCAGGACGAGGGGCATTACCCACGGCACGCCGATGACCGGGAGCGTCCCGAGGCTGCGGTTGACGCTGCAGATGGCAACGACCACTATCCCGGCCACGGCCAGGAAGGCGATCTTCGCATAAGTGAGGCCCACCGGTGGGGCGACCAGGCCGCTTCGACGCCTGCCGGCGTCCCTGATCCACATCGACCCGCCGATCAGCACGATGATCACTGCGAGGCCGAGCCAGGCGAGCCACGGGTCCAGGTAGTAGTAAATGATGCCGTAGATCGAGCGCTGGTCGCCCGGGCTCGACGGCGAGACCGACAGGCCGCCGGCCTGGCCCAGGATGATGATCATCACGCCGAACCAGCCCATCTGGCCCGCCAAGGTAACGACGAACGAGGGGAGCCGAAGGCGCGTGATGATCAACCCCTGCAGGGCTCCAATCGCCGCGCACACGAGCAGGGCGGCCGCGATGGCACCCAGCCACGGCCAGTTGTGCAGATAGTCCGAAGGGGCCGCCTGTGGCTGAACGAGGAGGCCGGCCACTATGCCGCCGATCGCGGCGACGTAGCCGATCGAGAGGTCGATCTCCCCGAGCAGAAGAACGAAGCATTCGCCGACTGCCAGGATGATGAAGACCGCACTCTCGTCGAAGAGGGGGACCAGGTTCCTGGGCGTGAGATAGACGTTGCTCGGGCTCAAGATCTCGAACACGATCGCGACCAGCACCAGGGCTACGACTACCGGCAGCACGCCGGCGTCACCGCTCTTGACGCGCACGAACCAGGCCCGGAAATACTGGCTCAGCGACTGGGCCATGAGCTCCGGCGGAATGACCTCGACCGCGGCTGCGGTCAGGTCGGGGGCCGCTTCAGCCTGTGCGGCCAGTTCCTCGATCGACTTCCCGCTTTCGGGTTCGCCTCCGAATCCGGCCATCGATCAGTTCCTCCCTGTGGTGGAGGCGGACGAGGCCACTTCGCGGCTCGACCCGCCTGACGTCATGAAGTCCACCACGCTCTCGCGGTTGAAGGCCGACAGCCAATCCTGAGCAACCATGCGACCGAGGTGAAGGATGGCGACCCGGTCGGCGACCTCGAAGACGTCGTTGAGGTTATGGGAGATGACCATGACGGCGAGGCCGTGGTCCTTGAGGCGTTTGACCAGGTCGAGCACCATCCTGGTCTGCGCGACGCCGAGAGCCGCGGTCGGCTCGTCGAGCATCACCAGCTTGGAGTTCCACATGACCGCCTTGGCCACGGCCACGGCCTGGCGCTGGCCGCCGGAAAGCGTGGCGACGGGCTGGCGAATCGACCTGACGGTGGTCACGTGCAGGCCGGCCAGCGTCTCGGCCGCGGCCCGCTCCATGTCGTCCTCATTCAGGAAGAACCGGGTCAGCCGCTCGCGGCCCAGGAACATATTCTGGACGATGTCCAGGTTATCGGCCAGGGCCAGATCCTGATAGACGGTCTCGATCCCGAGCGCGGCCGCGTCCTTCGGGCTGCGGATGTGAACGGAGCGGCCCTCCCAGAACATTTCGCCGTGGTCCGGCTGGTGAATGCCGGCGATCGTCTTGGTCAGGACCGACTTGCCGGCGCCGTTATCGCCGCAAAGCGCAGTCACCTGGCCTTTCGGGAGATCGAGGTCGACCCCGAACAGCGCTTGGACCGCGCCGAAATGCTTGCTGATGCCGCGCAGCCTGAGCAGGGGCTCAGGTTCCCCCGGCGCGTTCGCGAGTGCCTGCCCACCAGGGGCCGGAAGATCCCCGGCGGGTTCGACCATACGAGTCAATGACATCGCCTCGACTCCCATCTGCGCTTGCGCAGCGGCCACGTCAGCGCTCACGTCGCGGTTCGCGATTCCTATCGACCTGGCGGTGCGAAATCGGTTCAGTTAGCTTACGCGGCCCCGCCGCCGCAGGTCTAGTTAAATGCCGTGTCGCACCCGCAGCTGCGGGTGCGACACGGCTGGGTCGCGATGACTCGATGCGCTATGGGCGTATGCGCCCTAGCGGTCTGCTGTCGGTTACTTGATGCCCGCGGCCGTGCAGACGGCGGCGCCGACTGCGTTGCACAGGTCCGTCACGCTGACGAACTTGTCCTTGATGACCGTCGACTCCATGTTCGTGGCGTTGACCCAGTAGGGGGTCAGCAGAACGGCCGGCTCACTCGCCGCGCCCGTGGTGGACGGGTTGGTGGTCGTGCCGTTGACGAGGGCGGCAGGCGGCGTCTGGCCAGCGCGCAGGTAGGTGGCGAGAGCCACGGCAGCCTGGGCCTCCAGGTAGATCGGCTTGTAGACCGAACCGCACTGATAGCCCTGCAGAATGTTCTGCATGCCCTGGAGAGTGGCGTCCTGGCCGGTCGTCGGGATCGTGTTGGGCTTGACGCCGGCGCCCTTGAGAACGGTGATCGCGGCGTTGGCGAGGCCGTCATTGGCTTCGACGGTGGCGTTGATCTTGGGGTTGGCCGTGAAGGCCGTCTGGAAGACGGTCTGGCCCTTCGTGTTGTCCCATCCGGGGGCGATCTGGTCGCCGACGAGCTTGTAGCCGGCGCTGTTGGTCGTCCCGGTGGCAATCTGTTTCGTATTGGTCAGGTCGGTGCCCCAGAGGACGTTGTTGTAGCCCGCGGCGAACGAGATGGCGTTCGGATCAGTGTCCTTGCCGCCGTCCAGCTCGAAGACCTGGGGGCTGCTGACCTTCCAGGCCGTTACGCAATCCATGAAGCCCTGGCCGATCAGCTTGCCGACCTGGACGTTGTCGAAGCTGACGTAGTACGTGGTCGTGCCCTGGAACGTGGCCCGGTCGTAGCTGATGTACGGGATCCCGGCGGCCGCGGCCAGGCTCTGGATCGCGAGGCCGGTGGGTCCGTCAAGCGGGTCCACGAGAAGGACCTTGGCGCCGGCGGAGATGTCGGCCTGGGCGATTGCCACCTCGGTGGTGGTAGTGCCCGAAGCGTTGTCGATCTTGAACTGGCTGCTGGTGTAGCCGGCCGCCGTGAATGCCTGGGTCAGGTACGGCAGGTCATAGCTCGTGTACCGGGCCGACGTGGTCACGTCGGGCAGGATCACGCCGACGAGGCCGCTACCGGCGGAGGTAATACTGGTCAGCTGAGCCATGGCCGAGAAGCTGGCGTCGAACGAGCTGACGCTGAGCCCCGCCGCGCTCGGCGCGGGCGTCACGGCCGTGCTGGGGGCCGTGCTGGGGGCCATGGTCGGGGCCATGGTCGGGGCCGGGGTCACCGGCGCCGTGGTCGGCGAGGGCGTGGCGCTGCTGCTGCACGCCCCAACCACGATCGCGGTCATCGCGATCGCGGCGAGGAACCTGGAACTGGATCTCATGAAGTCTTCTCCTCCTGCGCCATAGAACCCCGTGGCGCATCGAGTGGCCGTTGCCGGGTCATGCAACGTGCCCGGGCCGAACAGCCTTGTTCACGCTGGGCGCTGTCCTGCCGGTTCACCTCCTTGGCTGTGGTGTGGTGAGTAGTTGTCGCTCGAGGCCCGGTGCCCGCGTTGCAGGCCACCGACCAGGACCGCGGCGAGTTCGACCCACCAGGGACGATCGCCGAGTCCGAATGAAGTGGGCGCTGGCGCCGGCTCAGCCGGGCCCAGCGGAAACTGGTTGGCGCCCCGAGGAGCCGCCGTAGGCGGGCCCATGGCGCTTGACGCGTGCATCGCCCGGGAGTCGACGTTGCGGGCGAAAGCGGCTTCCGTTGCGTGGGGAGAGATTCTGGAAGGGAGCCCGCCGGGAGTAACGCACGTCATCTCGAGGTCGCTCATAGGATGCCGCCGGTCCGATACGGAGCAGGCGGACCGAGTCGGCCACTGCGGCGAAAGGGGTGTGCCGCCCAAATCAGCATCGAGGGCCGAAGTAGACGATGGACGCTCTCGCCCGACGCGCAATGCGTACGTTGCATCCTCCGCAAAGGGCGCCCCGACGCGATCGGTACGCGGACGTCGTGGGCGCGACCATCCTCAATGCCATCGGGCTGCGTACACAAATTCCACACCCGTGGGAGCCGAGACACCGTTACTCCTGTTTGACGCTAGCCGACACTGGTAGCGTTGTCAACCATGAGTCGGGAAGGTTGCCGGTTGTGGGCGTCAGCGGCGGTAGAAAGGATCGGGATAACGGCAACGATTTCATGAGACTGCGACATGCCCTGGAAGGGAATGGAGTGGCTGGCGAACGGCCGATCGCTGCCACCGAAGGACGGCGACGTATGGCGCATCTTCTTCGGGCGGTTCGAAGAAGATGCGCCAGGCGGGATCGAAGTCCAGCCCCACCCCGCGTGGTGCTGGAACAAGCACGGTGTCATGGATACGCACGTGCCGGAGTGCTTCACCTACGTGCACTTCTCGGAGGAGGTGGTCGAGGACCTGTCGGCCGCCGCGAGCCTAGACCAATCGGCTGAACAGTTCGTTGCTCAGGAGGCGGCCGCGGAGCGTCAGTCGCAGGCGGGGCTCGCCATCGATATCGACCATCTCGAGGAGACCGGCCGACTCGGCCCAGCCGCGCGCGTCGGCCAACGGACCCCCATCTGCCCATACCACCGGAACACCCGTGTCGAGGCGCAGAGCCAGGATGACCCGTTCGGAGGCTTCCGTCCCGTCGGTCAGGGTCTCGCGACCCCCTGGCGGCTCCGTTACGGCGCCACTCACCGGCACCAGCGCGGCCAGGTATGGCTCCATCGCCGCGGCATTCCAGCGCCTCGTGACCCCATCGAAGGCGTGAGCGCCGGGGCCGACGGCCTCGTATGGCAGCCGCTCCCAGTAGGCCAGGTTGTGGCGGCTCTCATGGCCGGGGCGGGCCCAGTTGGAGATCTCGTAGCCGTGCCAGTCCTCGGCCCCGAGCAGATCCGCCGCCAGTCGGTACTGGTCTGCGGCACGATCGTCGTCCTGGTCGAGACGGGCCCGCTCGCGCCAGCGTCGCGCCCCCGGTGACGTCGGGAGGTGGTCGCCATCAGTACCCGTCAAACCCTCGGCCTCAGAATCGTCGAGGGTCAGCGCGTAGAGCGAGAGATGGTCGGGCGCGAGCTTCAGCGCGGCCCGCAGCGTGGCCTCCCACGCGGCGATCGACTGGCCCGGCACGTCGTACAGCAGGTCCAGGTTGACCGAGCCGATGCCGGCCGCCCGGGCCTCCGCCACGGACGTGGCCACGTCCTCCGGGGCGTGGCGCCGGCCCAGTCGACGCAACTCGGCGCCGTGCAGGCTCTGAGCCCCGAACGAGATGCGCTTCACTCCGGCCCGGCGGAACAAGGCCAGGTCGCCACGCTCGTCGGGACCGGGGTTCGCCTCGAGCGTCACCTCCGCGTCCGGGGCAATGCCAAAACGGGTTCGCGTGATCGCCATCAGCCGCTCGAGCCACTCCCCGGAGACGAGCGACGGGGTCCCGCCACCGAAGTAGATGCTCCGAAGCGGCGGCCTCGCGGGCACGTGCGCGGGGGCCAGGGCGGCCGGTTCTGCGCGTGAAGCCGCCCCGGCGGAGCCCGGGTCGGACGAGGCGAAGGCCGTCACCGAGGCCGCGGTCACGGGCCGCCCGGGCGACCCGAACCGATCGTCGAGAGCGTCGGCGCGCAGCTCGAGCTCCCGGCCGACGGCCTCATAGAGGCGTTCGGTCCGGGCTCGCGGACCACGGGCATCGCCGCCGGCATAGACGACGAAGTCACAGTACGGGCAGCGAGCCACGCAGAACGGCAGATGGAGATAGAGGGCAATCGGCGGCATGGGCTGGCTCACGAGCAGAGAGTAGCCGGGTCACGCCGGGCCCACACCCGCCCGGCCGGACCGCTCGCGCCCGCGGCCCAAAACGCCTAACGGCCGCGCCGCTGGACTTGATTCTGGAGAACGTCGCCCAGGGCGCGCAAGCGAGCCGGGAGGCCGCTCGAGCGCCGGGCCGCCGCCTGTCGTTCGGCTCGCTCGACGAAACCCGAGGTCTCGATCCGCTCTGCGAAGTCGAGGGGCTCGGCGCCACGGCCCGCGACGCGCGGCTGACGCGCATCCTGCCAGCCTTCGGGCAATTGGCTCCTCTGGGCGAGCTCCTCCGGCTCGTTGCCGGCGAAAGAGACCTGGCCGGCATGGCCGGTGAAGACGAACAGGGCGAACGAAGCGACGGTGTGGCCGATTATCGCCGCGCCGATTCCACCGGTCGCGAGAGTGGCCCAGCTGCAGGCCAGACCCATGCCGATCGACAGGAGCAGCATGTAGGGGTGCCGGCCGGGAGCGGCAAACTGCGTCGCCAGCAGGTACGCCAGCGTGGCGACGAGGATGGCTCCCACATCAGGCAGCCCGATCGCGATGAGCGTCCCCAAGAGAGCGCCCCGGAATGTGGCCTCATCGATGATGGCCGTTGCGATGGAGTTGAGCGCCGCGTCGGGATAGGCCAGAGCCGGCGGCAGCCGGGGATACCCGTATCGGTACGAGGCGAAAGCCGCGGCCTGGGCAAGCCCGAGAAAGGCCAGGATCGCGCCATACACGATCACGTCCGGCCGGCGGCCAATCAGCAGGAACAGGACATCGTGTGGTTGCGGGTGGACGAAGTACAGGGCCACCAGCAACGCCATGCCGATGGCGTACCAGGAGAGCCGCGTCCAGAAGCCGCCCCGTCGACGCGCCGGTTCGTCGTACTCGGCCGCGCCGAAACGCCAGGCGTCGAGTCGAAGGAAGAGCAGCATCATGAAGAAGCCGCTTCCGATGAGGATCCGAATCGACTCGGCCGTCATACCTCGTCCATGCGGAGAACCGCCAGGAATGCCTCCTGTGGTATCTCGACGGACCCGACCCGCTTCATGCGCTGCTTTCCCTCTTTCTGCTTCTCGAGCAGCTTGCGCTTGCGAGTGATGTCACCTCCGTAGCATTTGGCCAGGACGTTCTTGCGCATCGCCGCCACGCTCTCACGGGCGATGACGTTCGAACCAATCGCTGCTTGGATAGCGATTTCGAACATCTGGCGAGGGATGAGTCCGCGGAGGCGGTGGACGAGCTCTCGCCCGATCGCCTGGGCCCGGTCGCGGTGCACGATGACGGAGAGCGCGTCGACCGGCTCGCCGGCGACCAGGACATCGACCTTAACCAGGTTGGCCGCGCGGTAACCCGCTTCCTCGTAGTCCATCGATGCGTAGCCCTGGGTCCGGCTCTTGAGCTGGTCGTAGAAATCGACGATCACCTCGCCCAGGGGCAGCTCGAACGTGAGCAGGACGCGCTGCGGGTCGAGGTACTCCATTCCGAGGAAGCCGCCACGGCGATTGGTGGCCAGCTCCATGAGCGTCCCGATGAAGTTCGCGGGAGCCACGACGCTCAGCTTGACCCACGGCTCCTGGATCTCTTCGATCTGAGCGGCGTTGGGCATCTTCGATGGATTGTCGACGGCGACGACGCCACCGTTGTTGATCAACACGATGCGGTATTCGACCGACGGCGCCGACGCTATGAGCTCCTGGCCGAATTCGCGCTCCAGCCGCTCCTGGACGATCTCCATGTGAAGCAGGCCGAGGAAGCCACAACGGAAACCAAAACCCAGAGCCACCGAGCTCTCCGGCTCAAAGCTGAAGCTGGCGTCGTTGAGGTGGAGCTTCTCCATCGCCTCGCGCAGGACCGGGTAGTCGGTTCCGGCGACCGGATAGATGCCGGCGAAAACGAGGCTCTTGGCCGGCTGGTAGCCGGGCAGCGGGTGTGCGGCCGGATGAGCAACCGTCGTGACCGTGTCGCCGACCTGGGCCTCGCGCACGTTCTTGAGCCCCGTCGCAACGTAGCCCACATCGCCTGCGCGAAGCTCGGGCACGGGCACCAGGCCCGGCCTGAAGAAGCCAAGCTCGAGCAGCTCCGCCTCGGCCCCCGAGCCCATCAATCGAATGATGTCGTGCCCATGGAGCGTCCCCTGGGCCAGTCGAATGTAGACAACCACGCCCTTGTAAGCGTCGTAGTGCGAGTCGAAGATCAGACCTTCGAGCGGGGCCTCCGGGTCTCCCTTCGGCGGCGGTATCCGAGAGACGATCGCCTCCAGGATCTCGGGTACGCCGGTGCCGTCCTTGGCCGACGCGAGAAGCACTTCCTCGCGCGGTATGGCCAAGACACTCTCGAGCTCCTCGATGACCAGGTCCGGCTGGGCCGAGGGTAGATCGATCTTGTTGAGCACCGGGATGATCGTCAGGTTCTGGCGCAGCGCCAGGTGTACGTTGGCAAGCGTCTGGGCCTCGATGCCCTGCGTGGCGTCGACGACCAGGATGGCGCCTTCACAGGCCTGGAGCGAACGGCTGACTTCGTAGCTGAAGTCGACGTGGCCGGGAGTGTCGATCAGGTTAAGGCCGTAGACCAGGCCGTCCACGGCCGCGTACTCGAGGCGGACCGCCCGGGCCTTGATGGTGATGCCGTGCTCGCGCTCCAGGTCCATGGAGTCGAGGACCTGGCTCGTCATCTGGCGCGCATCGATGGTGTGCGTAAGCTCGAGCAGGCGATCCGAGAGCGTCGTCTTGCCGTGGTCGATATGGGCGATGATCGAGAAGTTGCGCAATCGCTCCTGCGGGATCAATTGGTCCTCGGGGCGTGGCCGATTTCGATGGCTTGGACCGTGCCGCGCGGACGGGCAAAGCCACCCGACACGCGGCTGGGCGGCGGGAGTGTAGCACGCGTCCCCGGCCCTTCGGCGGTACCGGAAGGACCCGGATTCCGAAGATCCGGGATGCGGCCCCGCAGGGTGAAACCGGCTCGGGGATCGGCCAAGGCTGCGTGCCCAACTCGCGCCTGCCCGGTGCAACCAAATGTGCCTGCGCGTCTGTGCGGGACTCTGCTACCATCAACCGTCGCGTCAGTCGGCCCAGCTTCGGTTGCCTGTCGCCTTCCTTCTGCAGCATAGAGGTCTTCGAACTTGGCCAAGACGCCCCGAGGCTGGACCGGCGCCCGCACGCCGTCAGCGATCAAGCGGGTCCGCCAGGCAGAGCGCCGGCGGGCTATCAATCAACCGCGCAAGAGCGCGGCGAAGACGTACGCCGTGAACGCGATCAAGGTCGCCACCGGCGCCGCCGAGGGCGACGCCGCTGCGTCTCTGGCCGAGGCGATGAGCGCGCTCGACAAGGCCGCAAAGGTTGGCGCGATCCATGCCAACAACGCCGCCAGACGAAAGTCCCGCCTCGTCGTCAAGCTCAACGCACTGGCCGCGGGAACCGCCGTCCAGACGACCGCGCGCGTGACCAAGACCACCGGCACCGCCGCCGCCGTCAAGGCCGCACGGACTCGCATCGCCTCGGCTAAGGCAAGCAAGGCCAAGGGTCCGCAGACCGCCGCGGGCAAGGCAAAAGCCGCGCTTTCCAAGACGGCCCGCGCAGAGGCAACTCCCGCCGTGTCAGCCTCCGAAGGTCAGAAGCCGGCGCTCAAGGCAACCGCAAGAGTCGAGAAGCCCGCCGCGCAGGTCGCGCCCAAGGCGGCCGCCAGGGCTGAGAAGCCTGCTCCGAAGGTCGCTGCCAGGATTCCGGCCAAGGCTGCTGAGAAGGCACCGCCCAAAGCGGCTGCCAAAGCTGAGAAACCCGCGCCGAAGACCGCTGCCAGGACTCCGGCCAGGGCTGTTGGTAAGGCAGCGCCCAAAGCGGCTGCCAAAGCTGAGAAACCCGCGCCGAAGGCAGAAAAGAAGCCGAAGGCCTGATCGCTCGATCATTCACTATTGCCGGGCCAGGTCGACAGACCTGGCCCGTTCGATTCGGAGGCTCGATTGGCAGACCTGAGAGCCCGTGCCCGCGAGCTGGCTCGCGAATCGATCGCACGGGGCGATCCCATCGGCTGGTTCGACCGGCTTTACCTCGAGTCCGAGCGTGACGGCTTCTCTATTTGCTGGGTCGATCGTACCCCGAACCCATACCTCGTCGAGTGGCTCGGCGGGCGGCAGGCACCGCCACGCGGCAGCGCCCTAGTTGTCGGTTGCGGCTACGGCGACGACGCCGAAATCCTGGCGGAGGCCAGTTTGGACGTAGTGACGTTCGACGTATCGCCGACCGCCATCGACCGCTGCCAGCCGCTTTCCTGAGTCTCAGGTGGAGTACGTCGTGGCGAACGTGCTGGATCCACCCAGGGCCTGGAGAGGCGCGTTCGATTTCGTGTTCGAGGCCTACACGGTCCAGGTGCTGGCGGGGGCGACCCGAGTCGCCTGCGCGCAATCGATCGGTCGCATGGTCGGTCCTGGGGGCGTGCTGCTGGCGGTGGCCAGGAGTCGGCGGTCCGGAGACCCGGCGGGGACGATGCCTTGGCCGCTCACGCGTAAGGAGCTGGACGCTTTCCTGGTCCCGGGTCTGCGGCTGGCCGGCTTGACCGAGATCCTCGAACCGGGCCAGCCGCCGGTGCCGCGTTTCGTGGCCGAGTTCGTGGCCGGCAGCTAGGGTCGATTGCGATCCGTGAATCCTTCCGTCAGCCAATGTTCACGTTCCGTTCCGCCCGGCGCACCCTTCACGGAACCTTCATTCAGCCTCCATCCGTGCTCCACCGCCGGTTCACCCCGACGTTCGAGACTCGACTCCTACTGAACCGACAGATCTGGCTGGCCCATGTCGCCAGTTCGTCAGAGACGCGACCTGACGGCGTTCGTTGGGCGCAGCAGGAGAACGAGCGATGAGTTCAATCCATCGCACCGGGCTCGCGATCGCAGGGGCCGTCGCAGCTCTAACGGTGACCGGCGCAATGTTCGTCGAGGGTTACGGCAGCTCTCAGACGGCCGCCGCGCAGGCGGCCCAGCAGGTGACAACGGACGCACCTGCGGCGTCGTCGAGCCTCCCTCCCGAGATCGTCTACGTCAACCCGACCCCGACGCCGGGCACCGTGACGATCACTCAGACGGCGCCGCCGGTCAGCGGGCAGGCAGGAACCGGGGTGACGCCACCGTTGGTCCACGTCATAGTCCCGGCGCCAGCCGGCGGCGAGGACGACGGAGGGAGCCACCACCGTGGCGGAGGCGACCACTGATGAACACACCCCAACCCGCACGAACCAGGGCTCAGACCCATGCCCCGAAGGCCAGGCCCGATGCCCGGCCGATGAGGCTGGCCCTCAGCGCCGGCGGCCTCGCCGCGATGTCCGCGCTTGCAGCGGCCATCGTCCTGCCGCCACGTCCGGCGACGCAGGCTTCGGGTGCCGTTCGGCAGCCGGCGGCATCGGCCGATCCGCTCGCTAACCCCACCGCCGCCCAGGTGCAGCATCCAATTCAGTACGTACAGCTGTCACCCGGACAAACGGCCCCACCTGGGGCTACGGTCATCGCCGCCTCCGCACCTACCCCAATCACCCTGACCGTGACCGTACCGGCCCCGGCGGCTCAGACGCCGGTCGTCATAAAGACCACGGCGTCGGGCAAGGTGATTCCGTGATCTTCGCTCCGAGCGCCGACCGTCACACCTCGACGCGGGTCAGGTCGAGAAGGCCCTCGGACGAGCTAACCCTGATCGAGCCGGTCAGCCTCGCTGCGACCTCCATGGGCGGACGCCTCGTCGTCCACGTAGAGGCCCAGGGTCGGGCCGAAGAGGCCCGGCGCGACTGCCGGCGTGTGATTGCCCGGATAGATCGTTGGGCGGCGCGACTCACGCGGTACACGGATTCCTCCGACCTTGTGGTTCTGAATTCCGACCCCGGGTCGGCAGTGCCCGTGAGACCGATTCTCGCGGCCGCCTTCCGGGCAGGCATCGCGGCCGCAGACGCGAGCGAAGGCTTCGCCGACATTACGCTGCTTGACGCCCGCCTGGCAGCCGAGGGCAAGCCCGACGTGGCTGCGGCTTCCCGCCGGGGTGAGTGGGAGATCGTTCGCGGTCCGCGCGGCGCGGCCGTTGTTCGTCGCCCACCCGGCCTGCGTTTCGACTTCGGCGGGGTGGGCAAGGGCTGGATCGCTGATCGGGCCCTGGACCTCCTGGCTGCCTGGCCCGGCGCCCTGATCGACGCCGATGGGGATCTGGCCGTTCGCTGCGCGCCGGGCAAGTTCTGGGAAGTGGGCATCGACGACCCCCGCGCGCCGGAGTCGAGCATCGCCGTATTGCGACTTGGCACGCCCTACGGCGGTGTGCCCACGCGTTGGGGAGTGGCTACATCAGGCACGTCCATCCACCGCTGGAACGTGGGCGGCGCCGCCAGCCACCACCTTATCGACCCGAGGACGGGTCGGCCGGCGGTGACGGACGTGGTTCAGGCCACGGTCGTGGCCGGGTCGGCGCTGCGCGCGGAGTCGCTTGCGAAGGCCGCTATTATCGCCGGCAGCGTCGATGGGTTCGCCCTGCTGGAGCGAGCCCGCGTCCGCGGAGCCGTGCTCGTAACGTCGAATGGCGAGGTTCGAGCCCTTCCCGTGACGATGTCCCTGCTCGGCAACTGAAGACGCTATGCAGCGCGACGAGCCGCCACCCACAAAGCAAGGGCCGGGCGAGATTACCGCTCCGCTCGCGGGACCGCGCGCCACTCCCCGGCCGCCCGCCCGCGATGGGCTGATCCAACGCCGCCTGCCGCAGCGGCCGGCATCTGCCCTTCCGCTCGCGCGACTTGCGGCTACTCCTCCGATGGGAGCGCAGCCGCCGAACTCTGCGTTTCCGCGGCAACCCAGTTCTGCCGCTCTGCAGTCGCCCGCCTCTGCCGATCCGCAGCGGCCGGCATCTGCCGCTGTTCCATTGACGGGGACCCGGCCGCCCGCCTCTCCCTCGTCAGGGCCCGGCGGACCCGCTACCGATCCGCCGACCGGGTGGCGACCGGTCGACTCTGCCAATCCGCCGGGGCGCCCTGCCGCCAATCTGACGCTGGGCGCGCAGCCGCAGAACTCTGCGCCTCCTCTGGCGCGCCTGGTGGTCAATCCGCTATGGGACCAACCGGGCGACTCGGCCACTCCGTCGGCTCGTCCCGCCACCACTCTGCTGGAGCTACGGCCTCCGGCTTCGGCCGCCACTCCGCTTGGCGTACGGCCTCAGGGCGCCGCCGGCAGTCCACTCGGCGTTCGGCCGCAGAGCGCTTCCCTCCCGTTGGCGCCAGGCGCTGCATCCATTCCGCTCGCGGGCAGTGCCGCCAATCCGCTGCTTGGGGCGCGCCCGAGCTCTGGCTTTCCGCAGCCGCCGGCTTCGGCCCTTCCGCGGCCGCCATCTCGAAACGGCCCGGTCTATCGCGGCGTGCCGCGGCCGATCCGCATCGCCGGCTGGGCGACCCTGGCCATCATGGTCGGCGCAGTCGTGGGTACAACCGCGCCGACGGCCATTCTGCGCATCTTGAACGTCGCGGCGGTTCAGCCCGGGCTACTGGCCTGGTACACGGTGCGGGCTATGGGCTTCCTCGCTTACCTGGTGCTGGCGGCGTCCGTCATCTATGGCCTGCTGCTCTCGACGAAGATCCTCGACGCCATCGCCCACCGTCCGGTCAGCTTCGCCCTGCACAAGGATCTGGCGATCGTGGGCTTGATCATGGCGACCCTCCACGATGCCATCCTGATCTTCGACCAGAGCTTCAACTTTACCCCCAGCTCACTGCTGGTTCCGTTCACCTCGCCATATGCACCGATCACAGTCGGAATCGGGCAGCTGACCTTTTACGCCTGCGCGGTCGTTACGGGCAGCTTCTACGTCCGGCGCCGCATCGGCCAGAAGGTCTGGCGGCAGATCCACTACATCACGTTCATCGCATTCGTCGGCGCGTCTTTTCACGGGATCATGTCCGGCTCCGACAGCGGCTCATGGTGGGCATTCTGGATCTACCTGGCGCCCATAACCACGGCCGTCTTCCTCGTCACTTATCGCATCGTCGTCGGGGTTGCCAATCTGAGCTCCGAACCGAAATCGGAGCTGGCCGGCACCCCCGGGGCGCTACCTGTGCGTCGCGGTCCACTCGATGGTCCCGGCGCCACATCTGGAGGTCTCTGATGGCTTACGTGATTGCCGAACCTTGCATCGACAACATGGATCAGTCGTGCGTGGCCGTGTGCCCGGTCGACTGCATCTCCGCCGACTTGAAACTCGATCGCAAGTTCTACATCGACCCGTCCACCTGCATAGATTGCGGTTCATGCGAGCAGGCCTGTCCCAACCAGGCCATCTTCCCGGCTGAAGGGCTGCCCGCCCAGTGGGTCGGTTTCGGCTGGGTGGACGCGACCTGGTTCGCGGACTCACGTCAGGCCCGCGAGACCATCGACGCCTATATGCCGGTAGCCGCTGCCGGGTCCGGAGGGTGAATTGGACGTCGCCGATGCCGCCGTTCTGACTCGAAATACCCCTCCGTGGTTTCGTCCCTGGGCCGACTCGACTATCGTTGCCGGCATGGGATCGCGAATCCTCGTCGCCGACGACGAACCTCACATCCGCGAAGTGGTCCGGGCATACCTCGAGCGTGAAGGCTACGAGGTGCTCGAAGCCGCAGACGGCGATACCGCCCTCGAGCACGGCCGAAATGCCGGACTCGACCTCCTGGTCCTGGACGTGATGCTGCCCAAGCGGTCCGGCTTCGACGTCCTGCGGGCCCTGCGGAGCGAGGGATCGAGCGTGGGCGTGCTGATGCTGACCGCCCGCGACGACGTGATCGACCGCGTCGCCGGCCTTGAGCTCGGCGCGGACGACTACGTCACGAAACCGTTCGAACCGCGAGAAGTAGTCGCCCGAGTCGGAGCCATCCTGCGGCGCTTCGGCCGACCCGCCGGCACCCCGCCAGCAGCCCAGGCCGCCGAGACTCCGCCGGCACGGCCCGCGGTCAACTTCTTCGACCTGACGATCGACATGGACGCCCGAGACGTTACGCGCGCAGGGTCGAGCGTGCCCCTGACTCGAACCGAGCTCGACGTCCTGGCCGCGCTCGCCGAGCAGCCGGGTCGCGTCTGGACCCGTGAGCAGATCGGCCAGCGGGTCTTCAGCGAATCGTTCGACACCTTCGACCGAACCATCGACAGCCACGTAAAGAACCTTCGAGCCAAGCTCGGCCCGCGCCCGGACGGCGGACCGTACGTGGAGACCGTTCGGGGCGTGGGGTATCGCGCCGCTCGTCCAGTCGATCCGGCCTGATGCCAAGAGAGGGGCCGTGAGCCTGCGCTGGCGAATCGCCATCGGATTCGCCCTCGTTGCCCTTGCCACGGCGGCGGTGATCGCCCTGGTCACGCCGCCGATCGTCACCCAGGGCTTCTCCGACGCAGATAACGACCGCGACAATGGCGGGGCCGTAGCCACGGCCGTCTCGACCTCAGCCGAAGGCACCCAAGACGCTGGCGAGGGAGCTGCGCAGGCGGCTTCGGCTGGCCACGCGACTCCGGCCGCCGCCACGGCGGCGCGAACCCCCGGCGCCACTCCCTCCCAGGTCGTGGCGTCCGGGCGTGCCAGCAACGGCCAGGCCCAGCAGACCACGATCATCCGGTTGATCCTGGCCGCGATCGCCGCTGCGGGCTTCGCTTCTCTGTTCGGTCTGCTCGCCGCAGGCCGGCTCGTGCGACCACTCACTCGGCTGGAGGAGGCTGCCGCCGCGGTCGCCCGCGGCGACCTCGGCCGTCGGTCCGGCCTAGCGGACCGAAGCGACGAATTCGGGCAGCTGGGCCGGACCTTCGACTCGATGGCCGGGGAGTTGCAGCAGGCGGAGGAAACCCGTCGTCGCTTCTTGCAGGACGCCGCCCACGAACTGAAGACGCCGCTGGCCGTCATCGAGGCCACATCCAGCGCCATCATCGACGGCGTCTACACGCCGGAGCGGCGCCACCTCGACACCATCCGCGACCAGTCACGCGTCCTTGCCCGCATCGTAGACGACCTCCGCACGATCAGCCTGGCCGAGGGCGGGCACCTGCCGTTGGAACGCCGCCAGCTCGACGTTCGGGCCATGCTCGAGTCCGTCGCGGCCGGTTTCGAGCCTCGAGCGGCTGCCAGTTCCGTCGAGTTGTCAGTCGAGGGCCGCGAGGGCCTTATCGTGGAAGCGGACCCCGACCGGTTGCGCCAGGTCATCGGCGCCCTCGTCGACAATGCCCTGCGCCACACTCCGCAGGGCGGTTCGGTGCGCGTAACCGCCTCCAGTTCAACGTCACCCGGAACTCCCGCGGCCGGAAGGGCCGGTCCCGCGAAACCCGTCGTTCGACTAACGATCGAAGACACCGGGGCGGGAATCCCGGCCGAATCACTGCCCAGCATATTCGAGCGCTTCTACCAGGCCGATCCGTCCAGGAGCCGCGGCACCGGCACGAGCGGACTGGGATTGTCGATCGTTCGGGCGCTGGCAGAGGCTCACGGCGGGCGAGTCGGCGCCGAGAACCGGGACGAGGGTGGCGCACGGCTGTGGATCGAGTTGCCAGCGGTCCGTCTCGCCTAACACGAAGCTCCGGACGGGCAGCGTGGAGAGACGTTGGGATCGGCGGTGTAATAGCCGCGCTTGCGAGAGGCAAGCGCCATAAGATAAACACCGGCGTGCCGCACCTCACGAGAGGAGGGTTTCCGATGGCCTCGGAGATGTCTTCACCGGGGTTAGATCCCGAGGGTCACGACCCGCTGGGCTCGGACATCCCAATCGAGGAGGTGAAGCAGGAGACGATCGAGCTCGTGGGCCCGCATCTGAGGGTGCGCGGCGAGATCGCCCTGTTCAAGTTCCATCGACTCTCCGACCTGATCAACTCCAACCGTGGCTACGTCCGTCTCAAGGACGCTCAGCTGCTGCGACGCAACGGCGACCCAACGAATCTGGTTGTACCCGAACTGATGGTGAACCCGGATGAAATCACGTTCATCGGGCAAAGGGCTGATTCTGCGCCGTCCGCCCCGAGTGGTTGGGCCGGGGGCGAGGACCGACCGCTCCTAGAGCGCGCGCGGCGCCAGTTCGTCGTCTTTACGGCCGGCCATACCCTCACCGGCAGCATTTACGCGTTTGCTGAGACAGACATCGCCGACTTCGTCGATGCACCCTATCCGCGCTTCATCCCAATGGTCGCGGCCACGGCTCGCTCCCTGGCCGACCGGCGTGTCATCAGCCATTTCAGCTTCGTCCTGGTCAACCGAACGCAAATGACCGCCGCGTCGTTCCTCGAGCGCGCCGGCGCCGCTGTCGAGACCGGCGTCGCCGTCGAGTAGTCCACGAGGTTTGCGCCGAGCTGAGCCCGTGTCCCGCCGTCGGATCCACGCTCATGCGTAGCGTTCCTGCGCATCCCAGCTACCTCGTGGGCCGCTAACCAAACGGGTCGGCCCCCAAGGACCGGCCCGTTTGGTTAGCGAGGGCTAAGGCCTGGCGCCGGCGAGCGCCTTGCGGCCGAGGTAGAGCGAGGCGCTGCCGAGCTCTTCCTCGATACGGAGCAACCGGTTGTACTTGGCGACGCGCTCGGAGCGGGACGGGGCGCCGGTCTTGATCTGACCGAGACCCATCGCGACCACGAAGTCGGCGATTGTCGTGTCCTCGGTCTCCCCCGAGCGGTGGCTGACCATCGCGGTCCAGCCGGCGCGCCGGGCCATCGCGATCGCGTCGATCGTTTCGGTTATCGTGCCGATCTGGTTGAGCTTGATCAGGACCGAGTTGGCGGACGACTCCCGGATGCCCCGGGCGATGAACTCGGGGTTCGTCACAAAGATGTCGTCGCCGACGAGCTGGACCTTCGACCCGAGCCGCCTGGTCTGCTCGGCCCAGCCGGCCCAGTCGTCCTCGGCCAGGCCGTCTTCGAGAGAAATGATCGGGTACTTGGCGATCCACTTCTCCCAGAGGTCGATCAGCTGGCCCGAGTCGAGGGTTCGGCCCTCGCGCTCGAGACGGTACTGCCCGGTCACGCCACCCGTGCCGGTCCCTTCAACTAGGATCGAGCTGGCGGCCGGGTCCAACGCGATGGCCACCTCGTCGCCCGGCTTGTAGCCGGCCTTCTCGATGGCTCGAAGAATGACCTCGACCGCGGCCTCGTTGGAAGGCAGCGACGGCGCGAAGCCGCCTTCGTCGCCCTGGCCGACGGAGAAGCCATCGGCGCTCAGGATCGACTTCAACGCGTGGAAGACCTCGGCGCCGGCGCGGAGCGCGTCGGCGAACGTGTCGACGCCCACCGGAGCCACCATGAACTCCTGGAAGTCCGTGGAGTTCACGGCGTGCTTGCCGCCGTTGAGGATGTTGAAGAACGGCACCGGCACGATGCGCGCGCCAACGCCGCCCAGATAGCGGTAGAGCGGCATCTCGTAGCTGGCCGCGACCGCGTGAGCAGCCGCAAGCGAGACGCCGAGAATCGCATTGGCGCCGAGCTTGCCCTTGTTCGGGGTGCCATCGAGAGCGATCAGAGCGGCGTCAAGGCCTGCCTGATCGGACGCGTCCGTGCCGAGCAGCTCCGGCGCGATGATCTCGCGGACGTTCGAGACGGCCTTGAGGACGCCCTTGCCGCCGTACTTGGACTTATCGCCGTCGCGCAACTCGACGGCCTCGTTGGCGCCCGTGGAGGCGCCCGAGGGAACGGCGGCTCGACCGACCGAACCGTCGACCAGCACGACGTCGACTTCGATGGTCGGATTGCCCCGCGAGTCGAGGATCTGGCGGGCTTCGATGAGATCGATGGTTGTCATAGCTACTCCAGGTCTACTTGCGGTCGAGAAGCACGGCTACCCCAGGCAGCTCCTTGCCCTCGAGGAACTCGAGCGACGCGCCGCCGCCCGTGGAGATGTGGGTCATCTTGTCGCCGAGGCCCTGCTGCTCGACCGCGGCGACCGAGTCGCCGCCGCCGACCACGACCGTGGCGCCCGCCTGGGCACGGCCGGCCAGGAAGCGGGCGATCTCCTTGGTTCCGACCGAGAAGGTCGGGATCTCGAACACCCCCAACGGGCCGTTCCAGAAGACGGTGCGTGCCGGCTCGAGGGCCTTCCGCATCGCCTCGAGGCTCTGCTTGCCGACGTCGACGATGTTCCAGGAGGCCGGGACCTTGTCGGCCGCGAGCGTCTTGTACTCGCTGCCGCGGGTGACCTCCTTGGCCACCACGACGTCGCTGGGCAGAATGATCTTGGTGCCGTGCTTGGCGGCCGACTCCATGATCGCCCTGGCGTCCTCGACTCGATCCGGCTCGACCAGGCTCTTACCGACCGACTTGCCCTGGGCGAGCATGAAGGTGTTGGCCATGCCGCCGCCGATGACCAGGATGTCGACCTTGTCGACCAGGTTGCGCAGGACCTTGATCTTGCCGGAGACTTTGGCTCCGCCGATGATCGCGGCGAAGGGTCGCTCGGGGTTCTCCATGAGCTTGCCGAGGAACTCGATCTCCTTCTCCATCAGCAGGCCCGCGTACGCCGGCAGCAGGTGGGCAATGCCCTCCGTGGAGGCGTGCGCTCGATGGGCCGTGCCGAAGGCATCGTTGACGAAAACGTCCGCGTAGCTCGCCAGTGCCCTGGCGAATTCGGGATCGTTTTTCTCTTCTGCGGCGTGGAACCGAAGGTTCTCGAGCAGGATGCACTCGCCCGGCTTGAGGCGCTTGATGGCGTCCTCGGTGCCGGCGCCCAGAGCGTCTCCTGTGACCGGAACCGGCATCTTGAGAAGCTGCGAGAGCCGCTCGGCTACGGGTCGCAGGCGCATGCTGTCCTGGACCTTGCCGTCGGGCCGGCCGAGGTGGCTGGCGAGGATCACGATCGCGCCCTGGGCAAGCAGCGCCTTGATCGTAGGCAGAGCAGCCACGATCCGGCTGTCATCCGTGATCTTGCCGTCCTCGAGCGGAACGTTGAAGTCGACGCGGACGAAGACGCGCTTACCTGCCGCGTCAAGGTCCCGGATGGTGAGCTTGTTCATCTTGACCTCGGGCTGGTCTGGTGCGGTCGGGGCCGATGACAAGGCCGGCGGCCCCAATCCGACTACGAAGCGCCCTTTAGAGGCGCTCGGCGATGAACCTGGTCAGGTCGGCGACGCGGCAGCTGTAGCCCCACTCGTTGTCGTACCAGGCCAGGACCTTGACGAACTTGCCGGTCCCGCCGACGACCATCGTCAGAGCCGAGTCGACGATCGAGGAGCGAGCGTCGCCGCGGAAGTCGACCGAGACGAGTGGCTCGTCGCTGACGCCGAGGATGCCCTTGAGGGAGCCGGCGGCAGCCGTGCGGAAAGCGCCGTTGATCGCCTCGGCGGTCGTCTCGTCGCGGAGTTCGACGGCGAAGTCGACGATGCTCACGGTCGGCGTCGGGACGCGCAGGCTGAAGCCGTCGACCTTACCCTTGAGCTCGGGGATGACGAGCGACAGAGCGCGGGCGGCGCCGGTGGTCGTGGGGATCAAGTTCAGGCCGGCCGAACGGGCGCGACGCGGATCCTTGTGGGCCACGTCGAGGATGCGCTGGTCGTTTGTGTAGCTGTGGATCGTGTTCATGAGGCCCTTTTCGATCCCGAAGGTATCGTTGAGGACCTTGGCTACTGGCGCCAGGCAGTTGGTGGTGCAGCTGGCGTTGCTGATGATCGTGTGCAAGGCCGAGTCGTACTTGGCCTCGTTGACGCCAAGGACGATCGTGATGTCCTCGCCCTTGGCCGGGGCGCTGATCAGGACCTTCTTGGCGCCGGCCGTGATGTGCGCACCGGCCTTGGCGGCCTCAGTGAAGCGGCCGGTCGACTCGATGACGATGTCGACGCCAAGGTCCTTCCACGGCAGCTGGGCCGGATCGCCGACCTGCAGCACTTTGACGGCCTTGCCGTTGATGACGATCGAGTCGTCGGTGTGGCTGACGGTGCCGGGGAAGTTCCCGTACGTCGAGTCGTGGGCGAAGAGAAGGGCGTTGGTCGGGACGTCGACGATGTCGTTGACCGCGACGACTTCGAGCCCGGGGGCGCGCTCGAGGATCGCCTTCAGCGACTGGCGGCCGATGCGACCGAAACCGTTGATACCGACACGAACTGCCATGTTTGTCCTCCAGAAGATCGATGCCGCGCTCGGTCAACCGTTCGCGGAAAGATGAGTGGTCCGACCGCCGCGCCAGGCCGGGTCGCCGAGACGCGCGATCACGAGTGGGTGGCCGCCGGCCAGACCGACGTCCCCGCCGAGCTCGGCGTGGACGATCTTGACCCGGCTACGCGGCGTGCGGAAAGCGGTGGCGGCGACCTCGGCCCGCGCCGGACCGAGGAGCCGCTCGCCTTGAGCGTCCGAGATCGCGCCGCCGATCACGATCCGGGTTGGGTTCAGTGCGTCGACAAAGCCGACACAGGCGACGGCGAAGGCGCGTCGGCCGCGCTCCATGATGGCCTGGCATGTGGCGTCGCCGGCATCCTCGCCCTCGGCGATGTCGCGCGCCTCGATGGCCTCGACGCCCTTTTGGGCCGCGCGCGCAGCCAGGAAAGGGCTCGTCCCGTCGGCGACGGTTCCTCTGGCGGTTCTGGCCATGGATGCGCCGCCCAGGAAGGCCTCCAGGTGGCCCACGCCGCCACAGCCGCAGACGCCCTCCATCGAGACGGGCGTGTGGCCGAGCTCGCCGGCGGTCCCGTCCGGGCCGTGGAAGATTCTGCCCTCGGACACGATCGCACCGCCGACGCCCGTCGAGACGGTCAGATAGATGAAATCAAGACACTCGCGAGCGGCACCGAAAGCCATTTCGCCAAGGGCGGCCACGTTGGTGTCACGCTCAAGGAAGGCCGGCAGGCCGAGCCGGCGGCCGAGCTCGCCGGCGATGGG
>Ga0187849_1000418_pt1 | contig 58338 bp, 55 predicted proteins | sample June2016WEW_4_10_2_FD_132412 | JGI IMG/M metagenome (GOLD analysis project Ga0187849, IMG submission 132412) | Peatland microbial communities from SPRUCE experiment site at the Marcell Experimental Forest, Minnesota, USA - June2016WEW_4_100 | ecosystem: Environmental > Terrestrial > Soil >... | reverse complement strand
GGGATAACGAACGCGTTCAACCTGCTGGACGGGATCGACGGAGCTGCGGCCGGCGCGGCGGTCTTCGCCCTGCTCGCCGTGTTCGTCACGTCCGTGGCGCTGGGCCAGCCCCTCGTGGCCCTGCTCACCGTCGCGCTCGCCGGCGCCACGCTGGGCTTCCTGCGCTACAACTTCGCCCCGGCGCGCATCTACCTCGGCGACGCCGGGAGCCTGACCCTTGGCTTCCTCCTCGCCACGCTCTCGATCCGCGGCGCGACCAAGTCACCGACCCTGGTGGCGATCGCGATCCCGATCGTGGCCTTCGGACTGCCGGTGATGGACACGCTGATCGCGATGGCGCGCCGCGCGGCCCGAGGGGCACCGATCTTCCGGGGCGACCGCGAGCACCTGCACCACCGGCTGCTGGACGTCGGGCTCACGCCGCGACAGGCCGTCGCGGTGCTCTATGCGGTGTCGGCGGCGTTCGCCCTGGCGAGCATGCTGTTCCTGAACCCCAACGTCCGCGGCCTGGCCGTGCTGCTCACGATGGTGGGCATCCTGGTCTGGCTGTCGGTCCGCCACCTGCGCCTGTTCGAGTTCACGGAGCTGGCGCGCATGGCCCAGCGCGGGCTGCTCCACCGGCGGGTCATCGCGTTCAACGTCGAGGTGCGCAAGGCGGCCCGGGCGCTGGAGCTGGCATCCTCGTGGGAGGACGTCGTGTCGGCGCTGGCGAAGCTGTTCACCGCCAGCGAGTTCGACGCCGTGCGCCTCTCGCTCTACGAGGGCGGGCCCGGCACGAAGCGGCGCGAGTTCCTGCTGGAGGGGGGCGTCGTCATCGAGCAGCCGGTCCCGGTGAAGGCGGACGAGTGGGGCGTGCACATGCCATTCCAGCTCGGGCCCGGCGGCGTGGTGTACGGCGAGCTGGCGATGTTCCGGCGTTACGGCCGCGGCGACCTCCTCACGGACGTGAACCTGCTCGTGGACGTGCTCCGGCCTTCGCTGGCGGCGGCCGCCACCCGCGTCGCGGCGCCGGCGCGCGCGTAGCCCAGGACGCTTGCGCGTTCTCGGCGTCGGGAAGTTCTATCCGCCCGAATACTACGGCGGCCTGGAGTCGGCTGTGGTCGCGCTCCACGCCGAGCTGGTGCGGCGCGGCGTAGCGGTCACCTGCGTCGTGTCGGCCGTGCGCGGCGCGGGCGGCGTATCCGAGGTTGACGGGGTGCGCGTGGTGCGCGCGCGCACGCTCGGGACCTTCCTGTCGCAACCGATCGCACCGGGTCTGCCCGGCCTGGTGCGCCGGGAAGCGGGCGACGTCGTCCACCTCCATCATCCCAACCCGCTGGGCGACCTGGCGGTTCTGAGCGATCGCGTCCGGCCGCTGGTCGTCACGCAGCACAGCGACGTGGTGCGGCAGCGGGCCTTCTGGCCGCTGTATGGACCGCTGGTGCGGCGGGCGTTCGCGCGGGCGCAGCGCATCGTCGTCGCCTCCGAGCAGTACGTCACGGCGTCGCGCGAGCTGGCGGGGTTCGAGCAGAAGGTGCGTGTCATCCCATACGGGATTGACGGCTCGCGCTTCGGGGCGCGGCCGGAGACGGCGGCGCGCGCGCGCGAGCTGCGCGAGGCCTGGGGCGCCGGCAACCGGCCGGTCGTGCTCGCCGTGGGCCGGCTGGTCGGCTACAAGGGCCTCGACGTGCTGCTCGAGGCGGTCCGGGGGCTCGACGCCGTGGCCGTCCTGGTCGGGTCCGGGCCACTCGAGCGCGCGTTGCGGAGCCTCACCGCGCAGAACGTCGTGTTCGCCGGGCGAGTGGACGACGCGCTCCTGCCCGCCTTCTACCACGCGTGCGACGTCTTCTGCCTCCCGTCGGTGACGATCGCGGAGGCCTTCGGCGTGGTGCTGCTCGAGGCGATGGCGAGCGGAAAGCCGTTGGTCACCACCGCGCTGCCCACCGGCGTCTCGGCGGTGAACCGCCAAGGCCTGACGGGACTGGTCGTGCCGCCGGGCGACGCGGCCGCGTTGCGGGAGGCCCTGCGCTCCCTGCTGGGGGACGCGCCGCAGCGCGCCGCCATGGGCCGCCGCGCACGGGAGATCTTCGAGCGCGAGTACTCCAGCGCCCTGATGGGGGAGCGCTATCTCACCGTGTACCGGGAGGCGCTGGGCTAGGGAGCGCGCGCCGGCCCGTGACACCGCCGCTCACCGAGATCAGGTGCGAGGCCGCGAGCGCGCCGACGAACGCGACGTGACGGAGCGTGAGGAACCAGCGGCGGAGGAGCGCACCGGGCGAGCGGCGCGGCGTTGGTTCGGGGACGGCGCGCAGCGCGTGATCGGCCACCGTGCCCCAGCCGCCGAACCGCCGGGCGCGGTCCAGCGTCACCCCCCACGCGATGGCCTCGGACCGCCGCTGGAGCTTCCAGGACCGCCGGCCGATGCCGTCGCGCCACCGCGCCAGCCTGAGATACCGCGGGTCCGCAGACGGCTCGATCTCCGCCGCGAGGATCGGCGAGAGCGTCGCGGCGTCGGCGATCGCCTCCAGGAGCGGCCCCGGCCGCGGGTCCTCGTCCAGTCGCCGCATCACGTCCACGAGCGTGAAGCCCGGCGCCCGCGCTACGAGCGCCAGGTCGAGAGCGGCCCGCAGGGAGCCGCTGCTCCAGGCGTGATTGCGCGCGTCGTGCACCAGGAAATGCCAGAACAGGTCGAGCGCCGAGGGCAGGAGGATGCCGTCGGCGGACGACGGCGTGGCGCGCTCGAACCACCGGTCGGCCGCGGCGGCCTTTCCCCAGCGGGCGGGGCCGACGCGCCAGTGCAGCTCGATCGAGCGGCCGTCGACGCTGGTGAAGGTGTCGTGATACGGACGGGAGAATTCGGACACCGAGAGGTCGCGCGTCACACCGCGCGCGAAACCGAGCGACTCGAGCACCCAGGCCGCGTCTTCGACCTGCTGCTCGCGCACCAGGACGTCGACGTCGGCCATCCACCGGATGCCGAGGGCGGGGCAGAGATTCCCGACCAGGAGCGCGGAGCCCTTGAGCGCGATGCACGGAATCTGGACGGAGGCGAGCTCGACGCCGAGGCGCGTGAGGTCGGCGACCTGCACCAGGCTGATCTGGCGGGCCTCTTCGTACGCCTCGGACGCTGCGGCGTCCACCTCGGGCGGGGCGACCCCCCCGAGATCCAGCGCCCGCAGCGCCCAGCCGGTGGCGGCGCCGACACCGTCCCACGTGAGGGCCGCGAGCCACGACGCCTCGGCCGCCTGGGCCTGCGCCCACCGCTGGATGAGCTGCGCGTGGGCGGGGCCACCGTCGAGCGCGACGCGGAGGGTGCGCGCCAGAAGGCGGCGGATCTGCATGGGGTTCAGCACGAGCGGGGGACGCGTGGCGTCAGTGGGCGGTGGGGGACTCGAACCCTCGACCTCCGGTATGTGAGACCGGCGCTCTAACCAGCTGAGCTAACCACCCGGGCCTGCGGACCGCGAACAAGATAGACGGGGCCGGCGCATCGTGCCACGGCGGCGGGCATTCGGGAATGGGCCCGGCTGGGCCGCCCGGCGGCGGGCCGTTCAGGAAGGGCCCCGCGGCAGCGGCCGGCACAGGAACCATGCCTGGCTGCTCACGACGCCGCCGAGCAGCCCGAGCGGGGAGAACACCGTCCGCTCGATCCTGAGGTGGGTGGCCACACGCTCCCGCGTCGCTCGCCAGTTGAAGCCGTAGTGCGAGTGAAACGGGGAGTCCGGCTCGCCGTAGACGGGCCGGTCGAGAGCGGTGCTGCGGGTCGCCAGCAGCATGCGGAACGCGTCGCGCAGCGTGTACGACTCGTAAAAACGATAGTCGCTCAGGCCGCGCCACGCGGCGAGCTTGCGGATCACCGTCTTCAGCAGGAACGTCGGCCCGGTTTCGATCGGGACGCTGATGATCACCCGGCCGCCCGGCGACACCAGGCGGGCGAGGTCCCGGAGAACGGCCTCGGCCGCCACATCCGTGCAGTGCTCCAGCGTCTCCATGCACATCACGACGTCGTATGCCCCGTCCCGGGACGTGTCGGCCAGCTCGGCGACAGTGCAAAAGCGGAGGTTCGTGAAGGCGGCGAGGCGCTCCCGGCAGTCCGCGATCTGGTCCGGGGCGATGTCGGCGCCGCAGCCCTCGCGGATGCGGTCCGCGACCATGGCCAGGAACGTCCCGTCGCCGCAGCCGTAGTCCAGCATCCTTCCGGGCGCGCGCCCCGCGAGCCGCAAGGCGAGCCGGAAGCGCGATCGGTGGCTCCACGCGATGATGCCGCTCGCGCAGCCGAGCTGCTTGCGGTAGTAGTGCCCCTGGGTGACGCCGTTCAGATCGTCCATGCGAAGCCGCGCCCCGCTAGAACGTGAGAATCATCCTGGCAATCTAGTCGGGGCGCCTCTAACTTGGTGCCTCGCTGAAGTTCCCCAACAGAGTGGGTGACTGTGGTGCTGGCGATGCGCTGGAGAGCGGCTTTCCCCAGGGGCGTGGTTGGTGTGTCCGCCGCCCTGGCCCTCGCGTCCTGTCGCGACGCTACGGCTCCGGCGTCGCAGGTCGGCGCCCTCGCCGTCACCCCGTCCCTCGACAGGTCGCCGTCATCCTGGACGGCCATGGCGCCCCTCGCCACGCCGCGCTACGCGTTCGGCGCCGCGACCGCCGCCGGGAAGATCTACGTCATCGGCGGGATCGGGATCGGAGCCTCCACGCTCGCAAGCACAGAGATCTATAGCCCGCTCAGCCACCGCTGGACCGCGGGCCCCCCACTGCCCGAGGCGCGCGCTGGCCTGGCAGCCGTGACGGGCGCCGACGGCATGGTGTACGTCATCGGCGGCCGAAGCCCGCCATTCGGCAGCCCCAACCCGACGGTGCTCCGGCTCGATCCCGCCGCGGGCACCTGGACTCCTGTGGCTCCGTTACCCACGCCGCGCAGCTACCTGGCGGCGGCGCTGGGAGTGGACGGGACGATCTACGCGATCGGCGGTGACGCCGGCGGCTTGAGCCCTGCCGTCGAGGCTTACAGTCCCGCCACCAACACCTGGACTGCGGCCAGCGGCCTGAGCGCGGCGCGCTTCATGGCGGCGGCGGCCACGGCGGGCGACGGTCGAGTCTACCTGATCGGCGGCAACGACGGGTCCGGGCCACTGACGCAGGTCCTGGTGTACACGCCGGGTGGAGACGCCTGGAGTATGTCCGCGCCCCTCGACGTCGGGCGTGACGCGTTGGGCGCGGCAGCTCTCGCGGGGCGCCTCTTCATAGCGGGCGGGGAGAACGCCGGCGTCACCAACGGCACGCTGGCCCAGCAATACAGCGCGGCGACCAACGCATGGACCGGCCTGCCGCTCCTGTCGGTTCCCCGGCGCCTCGGTGCCACCGTCGCCGGCCCGGACGGCACGCTGTACGCCATCGGGGGGCTCAGCTCGACGAACGTTCCGTTGGGCTCGGTCGAGGCATTCCGCCCCGCGCTTCCGATGCGCGCGCGGATCGACATCCAGCCCGGTGATTCGACGCACCACGTGGACCTGAGCGTGGACACCGGTTACGTGCGCGTCGGACTGCTGAGTGGTGGGGATGTGGACGTCCAGCACGCCGAGGGATGCGCCCTGCAGTTTGCGGGTGCGTCAGCGCTCCAGCTGCGTAGCGGCAGCAACGGCGGCGAGCGTGCCTGTGACGAGCACCTTCCGACCCGGCGTGATGGCGGCCGCGGGGGCGACCATAGGGGCGATCATGCGAGAGAACGGATCTTCCGCTTCCCGATCAACGCGCTGACCCTCACTCCCGGCGCGACCGGGGCGTGCCTGTCCGGTCCGGTGGATGAGGGCAGGGACCGGGGCGAGTTCGAGGGCTGCGGCGCCGTCATGACCGGCGGAACGCCGCGCGCCTGGTCGCCGATCGCGTCGATGCTGAGCCCGCACTTCCTGAACCCGCTGGTGGCCGACAACCAGGGACGGGCCTACGCGATCGGCGGGTGGGACGCCACGCAGAACCTCACCGCGGCCGTCGAGCGCTTCGATCCGGCGTCCGGCCAGTGGACGGCCGTCAGTCCGCTGCTCGCCCCGCGAACGGGCCTGTCCGCAGCGCTCGGGCCCGACGGCAGGATCTACGCCGCCAGCGGGTACGACAGCGATTCAGCGGTGGCCGACGCACAGGTCTACGACCCGTCCACCGACACGTGGACGGCGCTGCCGCCGATGGCGGTCCCGCACGCCGAGGCCGTCGGGGCGATCGCGAACGGGAAGTTCTACGTGTTCGGCGGGGTCAGCTGGGGCGACACCGTAACGATCGCCACGGTGGAGGCGTACGACCTCACCCTCCACACGTGGTCCGCGGGCGTGCCGCTGCCGGCGCCGCGGCAGGACGCAGCGGTGGTGCTCGCGCCGAGCGGAGAGATCTACGTCATGGGTGGCCTGGCCGCGCTGACCGACAGCGCGCCGCAGGCCACCGTCTGGGCGTTCAATGCTGCGAGCGGGACGTGGCGCACGCTCGCCAATCTGCCGGCGCCGCGCTACAGCGCGTGCGGGGCGGTGGACGCCAAGGGCACCGTGTACCTCATCGGCGGCGACAACGGGTCGGCTACGGTGACGACGGTCTTCGCCTACAATGCGGCGTCCAACACGTGGAGCCAGGTGGCGAGTCTGGGGACGGCGCGCGAGGGCCAGGGCTGCGCCACCGTCGCCGACGGCCGGATCGTAGCGGCCGGGGGATTCGACGGGGCGTTGTTCACGCAGAGCGCCGAGGCCTACGCGAAGCCGTAATCAGTGGGCCTTGGAGGGTTCGAACCTCCGACCAACGGATGGTGGCGCTCGCGGTCCGAATCGGCGCCGACTATGTTCTTCGTTCAGTTGCGGGGCGGTGCGTTGCAGCCGCGAGTTCGAATCCCGCCTCATCCACAGGGCTCATGAGATGTGAGGGGGCAGATGCGTGCTTGGGCGCGGCGTAACGCTCTTGCCTGGTCCTACGCGCCGCTGCGGTTGGCCAGAGCATTCATGCGACCGCTCGGTTTGTCCTCCTCGCGTCGTCTGCGCGTGCTGTACTACCACGACGTGGCGCCGGAGGACCGGGAACGATTCGCGTCGCAGCTGCGTTGGCTGGGGCGCACCTGGAACTTCATCACCCCCGAGCGTTTCGCCGCGATGGTCTCGGGACAGGAGCCCATCCGCGGGTCTCATCTTCTGCTGACGTTCGACGACGGCTTCGCTTCTCACCGCGCGGTGGCGGAGCAGGTGCTGAACCCGATGCGCATTCGAGCCCTGTTCTTCGCAATGTCCGATCTCGTTGCCATTGCGGATCGGATGGAGGCGCGGCGCTTCATGGCGGAACTCTATCCGGCCGCCCGCACCGGAGCGCTGCCGGAGCACTGGTCCAACATGGGCTGGGCGGACCTCGAAGCTCTGCTGGAGCAGGGCCACACCGTAGGCGCGCACACGTGCACGCACCCTCGTCTGTCGCGGCTCGAGTCGATAGAGGAGCTCGAGAAGGAGATCGTCGCAAGCGGCGACGCACTGGAGCGGCGCTTGGGTGTGCCAATCGAGCACTTCGCCTGGACATACGGGGACCTCGCCAGCATCAGCCAGACCGCGCTGGCGGTTGCTCGACGGCGCTATCGGTTCGTGCACTCCGGCCTGCGCGGAGACAACGCGGCGAACGTCTCGCCCGGTGCCCTGCGGCGCGATGCGGCGTCGGCTCAGGATCCAAGGGCCGTGTTGGGGGCCCTGCTCGAGGGAGCGACGGATTTCCGTGATGCGCGCGCGCGGGCGCAGCTCGACGCCTGGAATCTGCTCGTCCCCTGAAGCTGCGCGCTTCGAAGACGGATCTCCGCCCGGCCACGGCCGCTCAATCGACCCAGTCGCCATGTCCCGGCGATTCGTGCAGTATCGAAGTGGGCCCTGGAGGGTTCGAACCTCCGACCAACGGATTATGAGAACGGTGCCGGCTCCGGCCTACTCGGGCCACTCGGCACTACTTGGCACCGCTCGGCCGTTCTCGTCAAGCTGACTCGGCACTACTCGGGACCACTCGTACCACTCGGCACTACTCGGCACCACTCGTTCCACACCGTTGGCCACACGCTCCCGGCCTGCCGCGCAGCCGTGGCGGAAGCGGACAAGGTGCCCGCCGGCCCATTCGGGAAACCCTTGCCGCGCCTCGCGTTTCGGCGGGGGTCGGCGTCGGCGTGTGACGGGGCGTGGGGTGCCCGTCCAGCGGCGATCCTAGCGTGGGCCTAGCGTGAGCTTCCGGAGCCGGCGGTACGCCCGGGAGCTGGGGCGGCGCGGTGGCCAGGCGAAGGCGGCGAAGCGGCGCGCCGCCGGGGCGCCGCCCGCGCCCTACTTTGGCGACTTCCTGACGTTCCGCGAGGCGGTGGGGCGTGGGGGGCCGACCCGGGCGCTGTGGACGGTGCTCTGGCGTGCGGTGGATGGCCTGCCGCTCGACGCCGAGCAGCTCGCCGCGTGGAGGCTGCACACGGGGCGTCAGGACGCGCCGGCGGCGCCCTGCCGTGAGGTGTGGGTGCTGGCGGGCCGGAGGAGCGGCAAGAGCGAGAACGTGATGCTGCGGGCAACGTGGCGCTGTATCAGCCGGCCGTGGAGTGAGGTCCTGAGCCCCGGCGAGGTCGGCGTCATTCCGGTCGTGGCCAGCGATCGCGACCAGGCGCGGAACAGCCTCCACTACCTGAAGGGGTTGGCAAAGCAGCCGCCGGTGGTGCCCTACGTCGCGCAGATTACGCGCGATTCAGTGCGCTTCAGGACCGGCGCCGAGGTGCGGGTGGTGACGGCCAGTTGGCGTGCCACGAGGGGCTATACCTTCCTCGACGCCGTGCTCGAAGAGTGCGCCTTCTACAGCGACGAGACAGGGGCCGAGGCGGACGTGGAGATCCTGGCCGCGATTCGGCCGGCGCTGCTGACCGTACCCGACGCGCGCATCTACGGCATCAGCTCTCCCTACGCCCGCCGGGGCATTCTGTACACGGCGGTCTCGGAGCACTGGGGCCAGGTGGGGGACGAGGTGCTGATCTTCAACGCCTCGACGCTGGCCCTCAATCCGACCGTGCCGGCGCGCACCATCGAACGCGAGTTCGAGACGGACCCGGCGCGGGCGGCGAGCGAGTACGGCCAGGACGGGCTGGTGAGCTTCCGCTCCGACGTGGAGTCGTTCCTCAGTCGAGAAGTGATCGCCGCCGCCGTCGTCACGGACAGACGCGAGCTCCCGCCACTCTCAGGGGTGACCTATATCGCCTTCACTGACCCCAGCGGCGGGAGTCAGGACAGCTTCACGCTGGCAATCGCGCATCGAGAGGGTGAGCGCGTGGTGCTGGACGCGGTGCGGGAAGTGCGCCCGGCGTTCTCCCCGGAGGACGTGGTCACGGAGTATGCGGGAGCCTTGAAGTCGTACCACGTCAGCCGGGTGACCGGCGACCGCTACGCCGGGGAGTGGCCGCGCGAGCGGTTCGCAACCCACGGCATCACCTATCAGCCAAGCGAGCGGACCAAGTCGGACCTGTACCGGGAGCTGCTGCCCTTGGTCAACGCGGGCAAGGCGGAGCTGCTGGACGTGCCCCGGCTCGCGGCCCAGCTCGCGGGCCTGGAGCGGCGGGTGGCGCGGGGCGGCAAGGACTCCGTGGACCACGGTCCGGGGGGACACGACGACCTCGCGAATGCCGCAGCGGGCGCGCTGGTCCTCGCTGGCTCGGGTGGCGCCAGCCTTATGAATTGGATACCGCTCGGCAGCTGGTCCCCGTCCCCGTGGCTCCGGGACGGCGACTCCCACCGGGGCTGGTTGACGTAGGCGCAACTCAGGCCGATTGCAGCGGCTGCGGTTGCATAATCATGGGCCGGCGTGAACGTTCTCTTCGGACCAAATGGCCGCTGCCCAAGCCTGCCAATCGTGCGGGGCGCCAATCCCCGAGGGCCGTCTGTTCTGTCCCTCGTGTGGCGCACCCTCGCCGACCGAAATCAGCGACGCTGGCCGGTACGCAGACGAGGCTGAGCGGCGGGCGCAGCTCCAGCGTGCTCTGGGCGCCGGGTTTGAACTCAGGGACCGCATCGGTCACGGTGGGTTCGGCGAAGTCTGGTCAGCGCGGGACGTGCGCCTAAAGCGCGACGTGGCCGTGAAGGTGCTTCTCTCCCAGGTGGCCGCCGATCCCGGCATCCACATCCGCTTCGCGCGGGAGGCGCAGGCTGCCGCCGGCCTTCGACATCCGAACATCATTCCGATCTACAGCGTGGGCGAGGCGGAGGGCCTCACCTTCGTCGTCATGCCGCTGGTCCAAGGCGAGAGCCTGCGAGCGGCCATCCAGCGTGACGGAGCGCTCCCAATCGCAGACGCGAGGCGCATTGTCGCTGAGGCTGCGTTGGCACTCGAAGCGGCGCACTCGGCCGGGATCATACATCGTGATGTGAAGCCCGAAAACATCATGCTGGAGGGCCAAGAGCGGCGTGTCGTGCTAATGGACTTTGGCATCGCGCGCGCTGTCGAGCCAGGCGCAACACGATTAACTGGTACGGGGCTCGTGGTTGGGACGCCCCAGTACATGAGCCCCGAGCAGGCTACGGCCGACACGAACATTGACCATCGAGCGGACATCTACTCTCTGGGCGTGGTCGCATACGAGGCATTAACCGGGCGCCCGCCGTTTTCGGCAGACTCAACCCGCGATCTCTTGCTCCACCACCTCACCACTCACCCGAGGGACCCCCGCGCCCTGCGGGCGGACATCCCTCCGGACGTGTCTGAGGCAGTCATGAAGTGTTTGGCAAAGGCGCCCTCGGATCGCTGGGCGAGCGCCGGCGCGCTCGCAGGCGCCTTGCAGCCTCAGGTCACCGTCACTGTGCAGTCGCCCCTTCGCTGGCTTGGCCACAGCGTGGTCACCGGAGTGCGCAGGGCGCGTGCGCGAATTGGGCTCTACAGCATCGCTGGGGCAATCGCACTCCTCGTCCTCGTTGTTTCGAGCCCTGGCACGCTCTCGGAGGCCGGCGGGTTCTGGCGTCGAGCATTCAGCCAGCTTACGGGCGGCCCGGGGGCTTCTGCGGCGCATGGCACGGCGCCCTCGCCGTGGCGCATTTCGACGGTTGTGCCGCTCTCTGACTTGCCTGTCACGTTGGCGCCGGTCGGTGAGTCGCTCGTGGTCCGAACCTGGGGCGGTGGACCCATGCTCTTTGACGGGCACACCTGGCGCGAAATCGCTGTCCCGGGCGATTACGTGTTGCCGCCAGTAGTCGGGCGCGATGGCGCGCGGTGGATTTACTCGTACAACGGCGCAGTGAGCGTGGGCTACGAGCTTACTCCGGCCGGGCCACTGCCACGGGACACGGTGCGCAGCGACGTCGTCGCCGCTTGGAGCGACCACGGAAACACGCTGCTCGGACTGGCCGATGGCGGGGTACTGCGCGGTCGGCCCGGCGCGTGGGTCCGCGAGTCCACCGGCACGGACGCCCCTCTATCCGCAATCTTGGGCGACAGCGCCCACCAGTTTGCAGTGGGCTACTTTGAGCACATCGCGCCTGACACGTCGTCTGACATGCTCCTCGTCTTCAACGGCCTGAATTGGTCCGCGATTGACCCCCGGCCAGATTCGTCCCGCCGCTGGGTTTTCAATGAGGGGACTCTGCTCAACGACGGTACTCTGGTGCTGGTAGGTCAGGCGACCGGCGGCAATTCCCGCGCTCTTGTCGCCGAAGTCGCGCCAGGCGCCTTGAGGGCTCGCGCTGTGCCGGGCATGCCGGAGTCCGTGGAGTTGCAGACCGTGGTGGCTCTGGGCGGACAGGAGCTGTGGCTCGCTGGAAGCGGCACAGGATGCCGAAACATCACCTGCCTGTTTCGCCTTGCGCGCGACTCCGTCGAGCCTATGCCGCCGATTGGGCGCGATGCGGGCATCGTGGGCCTTAGCCTGTTGCGTGGCGAAGTCGTGGCGATGACGGCGGACGGACTGATCTGGATTCGACGCCGAGGCGACTGGGCGTACCTTGACACGGTTCCCGGTTCCCTGGCCGACGGAACCATCCCAAGACTCGGCAGCTGGTCACACGCGACTGTGATCCGGAACGGCGTCGCTGGTGTCCGCAGGGCAGTCGCCGTTAGGTCCCAGGGCATCGCTCGGCGCTTTTGGCTTTCCGATTCGGGCAGAGTCTGGATCGCTATGTGCAGCGCCGGCGGTCAGTGCGGCGAGGCGGACGACGCCCATGCCCCGGGCGCAATTACCGACATCGCGCCGCTGGGCCAAACGGTTGTCGCGGCACGGGGGAACCGCGTGTTCCGGTACACGGGGCATGGCTGGGAGGCCATGCAAACCAGCGGGATGACGGGGAGCATCGTGGCTCTCGCGGGCAGCGAGAAGGCGGCCGCGGCCGTCACGAAGGAGGCTCTGTGGCGGTGCCTTGGGTGGGGTTGCCAGTGGCGAGAGTGGCAGCCCGTGCCGGACGCGGTTGGGCGAGCCAAGTCGCTCGCGATCACACCTGACGGCCGTGCAGCTGTCGTGCTGGGCGACTTGGCGGCGGTCCTAACCGGGGATTCTCTGACGCCCGTTGTGCTTGAGGTCCACGCCCCGCCCCACCAGGTGTCAGACGCAATCATGCTCCCGGACGGAACGCCGCTGCTCGCCGTGCATGCTGAGGACCCGCGCGTTGACGGTGCGGTCGTGGTCTTCCCCAGAGGCGAAGCGGGTAGCCGCCGCCTGCCTCCGCTCAATCGCAACGTCTCGGGCCTGGCTGTAGATGGCGATACGTTGTACGTGACAGCATCGGGCTGGAGCACTGCCCGAATCAGCTTCCATGATCTGCTGTTCCGGCCACCGCTATAGGGAGCTGCGTGGGGCAGTCTTGGCGGCGCGACTACGGCTGATAGAGAAGTCGGGTGGGCACCGAACGGTTCTGCGTGGTGCCGTCAGCAACCTGACCATAGAAGTTGGCTCCCCAGCAGTAGAGGCGTTGGTCAGTTGCGAGGGCACACGTGAACTCGTCGCCTGCCGTAATCGCCCGAAATGCCAGTCCGCCCGACACTGGCGACGGAACATGGCTGTCCGTCGTAGACCCGCTTCCGAGTTGGCCGCTGGAGTTGAGGCCCCAACAGTAGGCGGCCCCGGCCGTCGTGATCCCGCAGGTGTGCTGCCCGCCGACAGCGATCGCGCCGAAACTCAAGCCACCACTCACCAGTGTCGGCGCCGTGCGATCGGTCGTAGTGCCGTCGCCGAGTTGGCCCCAGCCGTTTCCGCCCCAGCAGTAGGCGTCCCCTGCTGGCGTGAGCCCACAGGCGGTACCGGCATCAGCGCCAGCCTCTAAGCGAGAGAAGACTTGGCCGCCGACGACCGCCGATGGCATGAGCACGAGGGACGCCGTGTCGGACACGGCGAGCAGGCCACCCGTGTTGGAGCCCCAGCAGTACGCGACACCAGCCCCCGTCACCGCACAGGTTCGTCCGATGGAGGCGCGAACTGAATCGAACCCGACGCCGCCAGCGACGAGGACCGCGAGCGAGGTGTCAGCGGTGGTCCCGTTGCCCAACTGGCCGTAGTGACTGTAGAGAACTGTTCCCGTAGCCCCGAATGAGACGTGTGATCCGTTGCCCACCGTAACTGTGGCGGCCCACGTTCGACTGAATGGTGTCGGGGCATCACTCGTCGCCATTGCCAGATGTGATGTTGCTGGAAACGGAAAGCAGCCGGTATCTCTCCAGTGGTATCGTTCGCTTGCGGCGGGAACGTACACGGTGGATGTTGCAGCGCACAACACCGCGGGAGCCAGAGGACAGTTGAATGGGTTCTGTTTGACGATTCATCTGATACCCGCGCAGCAATGGAGTTGACCCGGCGCTCTCAACGGGTCGTCGCAACAGTCTGGGCGAACGTCTCTGATGGTGTCCTCCAGTCGAGCGTGAAGCCGGAGCGGCTGCGGGAGTGGCGCCGGCAGTTGGGGCCGGAGCTGGCCCCGGCGCCGCGGAGCGAGGCCGAGTAGCTGGCGCGGTTGCGGCGCGAGAACGCCACGCTGCGCCAAGAGAAGGAGTTCCTGGGAAAAGCGGCGGCGGCGGAATCTGGCGGCGCGGGCCGTCGAGGAGGCGCTGCTCACGCTATGATCGAAGCGATCCACCGGGCCAGGCGGCGGCGCTACGGGAGCACGCCGGGGGATCGGCGCGTCGGAAGGCGCGGGCACACGCGGGGCGATGAAGCCGGGTGCGGAGCCGCGCACGTTAGGGGCTGGATACTCGCACCGGGACACTGCTGGTGGTCGTCGAGCCGGTGCCCAGTTCGCCGGAGTTATTGGCCCCCCAGCAGTAGGCCGCGCCGCTGGTCGTCACACCGCAGGTGTGGAACTCCCCGGCGCTCACGGCCGCGAAGGTGAGCGCGCCCGCGACCGCCACGGGCGTGCTGCTGATGGTGAGCGTTCCGTTGCCCAGTTCGCCGGAGCCGTTGTACCCCCAGCAGTAGGCTCCTCCAGTCATCGTCACGCCGCAGGCGTGGGAGGCCACGCTCACGGCCGCGAAGGTGAGCCCGCCCGCGACCTCCACGGGCGTGCTGCTGTTGGTGGTCGAGCCGTTGCCCAGTTCGCCGGAGCCGTTGGCCCCCCAGCAGTAGCCCGCGCCGCCGGTCGTCACGCCGCAGCTGTAGTAGTACCCGGCGCTCACGGCCGCGAAGGTAAGCCCGCCCACGACCGCCACGGGCGCGCGGCTGCTGGTCGTCGAGCCGTTGCCCAGTTGGCCGGAGAGGTTCAACCCCCAGCAGTAGGCCGCGCCGCCGGTGGTCACACCGCAGGTGTGGTAGAACCCGGCGCTCACGGCCGCGAAGGTGAGCCCGCCCGCGACCGCCACGGGCACAGGGCTGCTGTCGCTGGTCGAGCCGTTGCCCAGTTCGCCGGAGGGGTTGTCCCCCCAGCAGTAGGCCGCGCCGCCGGTGGTCACACCGCAGGTATGGGCGCCCCCGGCGCTCACGGCCGCGAAGGTGAGGCCCCCCGACACCGCCACGGGTGTGCCGCTGGGGCTGGTCGAGCCGTTGCCCAGTTCGCCGTAGCCGTTGTCCCCCCAGCAGTAGGTCGCGCCGCCGGTCGTCACGCCGCAGGTGTGGGAGTACCCAGCGCTCACGGCCGCGAAGGTGAGCGCGCCCGCAACCGGCACCGGCACAGGGCTGCAGGGAACAGACGTGGTGTATGGCGGGCATGGACCGATGGCCACGGAAGTACCAAGCTGGCCGGAGCTATTGTCCCCCCAGCAGTAGGCCGCGCCGCCCGTCGTCACGCCGCAGGTGTGGGAGTACCCAGCGCTCACGGCCGCGAAGCCGGGAACGACGTTGAACGCCGCGCTGATCGCTCCGATCAATCCGGCGCCGGAAGCCGTCAACGTGTAGCCCGTCCCCACCTTGTCCACTGTCAGAGTGCCGAAGGTCGCCACTCCACTGACGGCCGTGACCGTCGTGGTGCCCCAAAGGGTCCCGCCGCCGGGGTTGTCCCGGATCGCGACCGTGATGCTGCTGGTCGCGCCGGTTACCGTGTTCCCCGACCCATCCTGGATCGCCACCACCACGGCTGGGCTGATCGCGGCGCCGGCCGTCACGCTCGTGGGCTGGACCGTGAAGGCCAGTGCTGGGGCCGGGGGGCTTGTGGACTCCACGCTACCGCACGCGGATCCCACTGCGAGAGGGACGACGGCCGAGGATACGGCGATGAGTAGGCGTGCTGGGCGCGCAGTCTTCATCACGGCTGCCACTCCGTTCCGTCAGATGATCGGGCAGACCCCCCACCAATACCTATAGCCCAGGCGATAGCATCGTAACCGGGCCTCCAGCTCCGCCGGACTGCCCGTGTGGTGCCATGGATCGGAGGCTACCACCCGCGTGCCTGTGGACGTGACCGTTAACGCCCCTCTTGTCTCGCGGCTTTGCCCTATGGACTTCCTCCAGGCATTGCAAACACGACCTTTGAGCAGAGAGCCGGGGATTGCGTGCGCCAGGCGATTCCGGTTCTAGCCATGCCATTTCCGGTAATACCCCGCCTGCGAGTCGCCAGCGACCTTCGAGAGAGGACCGCCGTGGAGGGCAACTGCGCGGTCGCCGTGAAAAGAACTGGGTTCAAAGTCCCGGACGAGGCGCGCACGACTTGGGAAGACTCAAGGTGGGTCCCAAGCGCCCAGGCTGTAATCGCAACGCCGCTGCTGTTCGTGACGCTGGAATCCGGGCTCAAAGCGCCGCCTCCAGACATCGCTGCCCACCGCACCACGGCGCCAGTAACCCCATTACCGTGAGCGTCCGTGACCAGCACGGCCAGCGGGTTAGCCAGTGCCGCACCGGCCGGTCCGCTCTGGCCGTTGCCTGAGAACACCGCGAGGGACGCGGGCTGCGGTGGTGGGCTCGTTGACTCGTGTCCGCAAGCTGCCACGAGACTAACGAGAGCGGCTCCGACTAATCGGAGGGCGTGCGAGACGCGCTGCATTCGGACTGCCCCCGTTCCCTAATGTGTCGTCCACAATAGGCGCACGCCGTCAGCGTGGCGTTAGTGGACGGCCAAGAGGCGTGCCCCGGCGCCGCGCCCGGCCCAACTCGGTACTCCGGGAGGGCACGCCGCACGTCCCCAACGTGCACTCTCACGGGCGCTATGTAAACGGTGGCTAGTCCAACTCTGTAGAGCCAAAGGCGTGCACGGATGCAGCGTTCCCACCTATGGCTACCCTCCGGGCAAAGCTCGGGCGCGCGGTTCGACGCCTACGGACACAGGCGGGCTATTCGCAGGAATCGTTCGCGGACCGATGCCACGTCCACCGCACGTATATGGGCTCGGTCGAGCGCGGCGAGACCAACATCTCGCTGGACAACATCGAGCGGATCGCCGCCGCCTTGGGCCTGAGCGCAGGCAAGCTGCTGCTCGAAGCCGAGCGCGAACGCTAGGGGCGACCTATCATCGGAGCGTCTTCTCGCGAGTTGAACCGGCAGCGCCTTTCGTAATCACCCGCGACCCAGTGCGCTCCACCCGTGACCGCTGTACATCTCCACGCACTTCTCGCACCCTGCCTTGTCCTGTAGCTCCTCGTCCGGAAAACGCAGGCAGTAATAGCCACCCTCGAAGTTGCACGAGATAGAGAGCGGCCTCTTGGGCTGGCCCCACGCGGCCTCCTCGAACTCCATTTCAAGAGAGGGGACTACGTTCGTCTCGTACTCTTTCCTAAGCTGCGCAACGACGTGGCCGCCGCCTTGGGTTGGGGAGTACACGATGGCGACGTCGCAGATCACGTGCATAGCTCGTTCCTCCGATCCGATTGTTGGCAGCTGGGACGCCGCGCGCCCGTCCGCGCAGATCGCCAGAGACCAGCTGCCGCACTAGGCCGCCTCCAACATCCTTAGCGTGCCTTCGCTCGGTGCAATTGCACCAGCAATGCCCGACGCGCCCTCGCAGCGGCCCTCCTCACGGCCCTCCTCGCTCGCGGCGGAGCCTCCCGGGCGTCGAGCACATAGCCCAAACGGAGCAGTGTGATGTCGTGTGCGAGCACCTCATTGGGCCCCAACTTCGCCCGGTCTTCCTCATCCTGCAATCGAGACTCGTAGTCTGCGGGGTGCCGACGGACAGCCGGGGGGCGACTGATACGGTCCAACTCCTCCGGCGTCAGGGGCCAGAATGTGTCTGGATCGTTGCGCACAGCGTCCACGAGGCCCTGGGCCTCCTCGACGACACGGAGCAGCTCGGCTTCCGCCATGTCCGTGAAGGCGGCCCCTATCTGTCTTGGACGGCGAATAGGAACCGAACTGCCTTTCAGTTCGTGCAGCATCCGCTGGCGAAGCCGGCCATGCCGCCTACTCGTGCGGTCCCGCGAACCGAGTCGCCGAATCTGGTCCGCCGCAAGCCACGGCTTCACCGCTTGCCAGACGGCCTCTACGTCCGCAGCGGTCGTCCGCTGTCTCCTCAGTGCCCTCTGGTAGCCGGCGCTCTCGCCCAGAACCCGGTGGAGCTCGGCATCCAGTGGAGCTGGGGGACGACCTTGCAACCCTTGCATGTACCGGAGGCGGGCACTCAGCGAGTGGCTCGCGGGCAGCAACAGAATGCGCATCGGCCTGCGTCCCGCCCGTGGGTTCCGTTTCGGACTGCCTAACACTGCGAGTTGTACGGCACCGCTCGCGTTGTCCTGCGCCCCCAATGCCTCGATGACTACCCGCACGCAGCTTTCTCGCCGCACCTCCGCGACGGCGCGGCGCACCTCCTCGTCCGTCCGCGCCCAACCGTCCACAGCAAGCGGCACGAACCACCCCGCCGACCACAGTCTCCCGTCCACGCCTGACGGCGGGTCGAGCAGGTCCCAGGTCGGCCAGCACGAGTTGCTCACTGTAACGCCAAAGCGCCGCGCTCTCTCTCCCCATGATAAGCTCGGAGAGACTCTGACACGAGGCAACCCGCAATGGGTAACACATGGCTTTCGGTGGGCGAAGCAGCGGCGCGCGCCCATCTCTCCTACAACGCGATGCTGCGGCTGCTGATGCTCGGAGAGGTGGAAGGGACGCGGCGCGGGCTTCGGTGGTGGATCGAACGCGCCTCAGTTGACCGGCTCACCCGCCGGCTCCGCGATGTGGTGCCCCTGCCAACGCGGAAGCGCGTGCAGCGGAAGGTGACGACGCCATGAGCGACCGCGCGTCAGCACCCGCGCGGCAGGGTGTCCACACGGTGGTGACGCCGTGAGCGCCCCCGAATCCCGCGACTTGACTGACGCGCTGAGCCCGGCCGAGATCCTGGACCTAGTGGACACCCGCGGCTCCGAGCCGCAGCGACCGCGCGACCCCATCGCCGACTGTGGGTTGACCGCCCTGCTCCCGGGCGCCGACGTGCTGGACGCCGCGGTGTGTCTCCGGCGGCTCGCGGCCGGAGCCAACGGCGCCGACCCGCTGGACCGTGAGGTGGTGCGCGTCCGCGCGATCCGGGAACTGGAACGGGCAGGTGTCTCGCCGGCGGCCCGGATGGTGGACGCCGTACTCCCGCGGCCCACGGCAGGGGGCGACGGCGAAGATCCAACGCAAGGCACCGGCATCGCGTTCGCGGCCGTGCCGCCGTGGGCGGAGTCGGTGGACGGTACGGATCTACTCGCCGAGCTGGTGCGGACCCTCGCGCGATTCGTCGTGCTGCCGGAGGGAGCCGCTACCGCCGCGGCCCTGTGGATCGTCCACGCTCACGCGCTTGATGCCACTGCCGTCTCCGCGCTGCTGGCTGCGCTCAGCCCAGAGAAGCGTTGCGGCAAGACCACGCTGCTGGAGTTGCTCGGCGCGCTGGTGCCGCGACCGCTGCCGGCGGCGAACATCACGCCCGCCGCGCTGTTCCGGGCCGTCGAGCGGTTCGGGCCGACGCTGCTGGTCGACGAAGCCGACAGTTTCATGGCCGGCAGCGACGAGCTGCGCGGCATCCTCAATAGTGGCCATCGCCGCGCGTCCGCCTACGTCGTGCGGTGCGTCGGCGACGACCAGGAGCCGCGGACGTTCACGACTTGGGCGGCCAAGGCCGTCGCCTCCATCGGCAGCCTGCCGGGCACGCTTGAGGACCGCTCCATTGTGATCCGGATGCGGCGTCGCCGGCCCGACGAGCGTATCGAGCCCCTGCGGCTGGACCGCCTCGGGGCGCTGGAACCGCTCCGGCGTCGGGCTGCTCGCTGGGTCGCCGACAGCGGCCCGGTCCTGAAGGCTGCCGATCCCGCCGTGCCGCCGGAGCTGCACGACCGCGCAGCCGACAATTGGCGCCCGCTCTTGGCCATCGCCGACGCTGCGGGCGGTCCCTGGCCCGAGCGGGCTCGGCGGGCGGCGGTGCTGCTGTCGGGCGCCGACAGCGACGATGCGCCCCGCGAGCTGCTGCTGGGCGACCTGCGCGAGCTGTTCCGCGAGCGGGGGGCGGATAGGCTCTCCACGACAGACGCCCTCGACCACCTGACCCAACTTGAGACGAGGCCCTGGCCCGAGTGGCGGCATGGGCAGCCCCTGACCGCCCGCGGGCTCGCCCGCCTGCTCGCGCCGCTGGGCATCATCCCCGGGACCGTCCGGGACGGCGCCGCCACCTGGAAAGGCTACCGAGCGGAGCAGTTCAGCGACGCCTGGGCGCGGTATCTCTCCCCCACCCCCTCCACCGATCCGTCACACCGTCACATCCCAGCAGCGGCGCGGGTTTCCGGCGATTCGGTATCCGTCACACCCGAAAAACGTGTGACGGATCGCGATGCCCCAAAAGTGGCGCGGCCACGCCATTGTGACGCTGTGACGGATTCAGAGAGGGGGGAGGGCCAGGCGAAGCCCGTCTGCGCCTACGGGCATAGGGAGGTCTGGACTGACCAGAGCGGCAACCGGGTGTGCGGCGTCTGCCATCCCCAGCCTGTGCCTGGTCGCCGTGACGTAGATCGCGTAGAGGGTGTGGGGACGGATGGCGCATCTCCCCACCCTCCCGGACAACCTGCATCCGAACCCGAGTGGGTGTTCCCTCCGTGAACCCCGACCTGCGGCTCGAACCGTCGGACGCCGGCCCACCGGCCCCGCCGCCGCCTCGGGGTCGTCTTCTCACCGCGGCGCAGATCGCCTCCGACCTGTTCACCGGCACCGTCTCCCCGACGTGGGTCCGGCGGCGCGTGCCGCACCGCCTTCGGCTCGGTCACTCCACGGTGCGGTGGTTCGAAGCGGACGTGCTCGCGTGGCTGGCGGGGCAGCGTTCGCCGTGACGCCGACCCTTGCGCGCCCGGTGGAGTGTCCACATACTGTTGACACTATGGACGATCCCCTGACCCGCGCCCTCACCACGGCCGTCGCCCGGAGCCCCGCCTCGCGGCGGGAGCTGTGCCGGGCGGCGGGCGTGGAACAGTCGCTGCTCGCCCGCGTCCTCAAGGGCGAGCGCCGCGCCACGCCCATCCTCGCCAAGCGCCTCGCCCGGGCGCTCCGCACGTGGAGCGCGGACTGCCGCGTCGGGGCCGACCTCTTGACGCGCGCCCTGACTAGGAGACGCTGATGGCACACCGCACCCGCTCCCTCCGCATTGACCGCGTGTTCCCGGGCATCGGCCGGATCGCCCTGGCCTGCGGCACCACGCTCCGGACGGAGCGCACCAAGATCGCCGGGCTGCTGACGCGCCTGTACGACCACCCGGACCTCCGGCCGCTCCTACGCGCCCTCAAGTCCGGGGACGTGACGCTCCCCGAGCTGCTCGCCGCGGACGCCGAAAATCGGCTCGCCGACCTCAAGGGGGAGCGCCGCCGGCTGGAGCGACCGCTGTGGCCCGCGGTGGAGGCGTGGACACCGGAAGACGGCACGCCCACGCAGCGCCGCTACGCCGTCAGCTTCCGCCAACTCAAGCGGGCGAACGTGCTGGCCGCTGAGGCGACGGTCGCCGACCTCGCCGCGGTGGACTGGCCGGCGGTTGAGCGGGGATGGGAAGGCAGCGGGGCCGACTGGAATCACCTACGGCGCGCCCTGAGCAAGTTCCTGTCCGACCTGCTGGAGACGGACGACGTGCCCGGCCAGGACCACCCCTTCCGGGTGCGCCTGCTTCGCAAGCGCAGCGGGAACCGCCCGCCGCTGTTCCCACGCCGTGCCGAGCGCCCGCGCGTCCCGGACCTCTCGCCCGCACTGTTCTGGCAGGTGGTCAACCACGTGCCTGAGCTCGTCCGGCCCCAGCTCGTGACGCTCGCCGGCACCGGCCTGCGGGTGGGCGAGCTGCTCCGACTCACCGAGACGGACCTGCTCCCGGCCACGTGCGCGATCCGGGTGCCCGGCACCAAGACGGCCGCGAGCGCCGCCACCCTGCCGGTGGACCCGAGCCTCTGGCCGTGGGTCGTGGCCGCCGTGCCGGCGCCGGTGCAGTACAAGTGGCTGCGGACCTACTGGAAGCGGGGACTGAAAGCCGCCGGGGCGGACCCCACGCTGCGGCTGCACGACCTGCGGCATTGCACCGGCCAATGGCTCACAGATGCCGGACGGCCGGAGGCGTCAGTGCAGCGGACGCTGCGCCACGCCAGCCCGGCCATGACGCGGCGCTACACGATGCAGCGGGACCGGGGCGAGGACGCCCGCACGATGGCCGGCATCCTGTTCCCGGACGGCGCCCCATCGTTGGCCCCACGCCCGCAAGCCGCGTCAACAGGTCGTTGACACCCTGTGGATGGCAACTTATTCGGAGACTTGACCTTGGCGCAATGGGCCCTGGAGGGTTCGAACCTCCGACCAACGGATTATGAGTCCGCCGCTCTAACCACCTGAGCTAAGGGCCCGCAGTGCGCTGACAAATCTAGCGTGGCTTCTCCGCGACGACGAGCGAGTGCAGCGCCAGCCACCGCAGGACGCGAGGCCCGCGGTCGAGCGCCGGGAGCGTGACCGGAGGGCGTCCCGGAACCGGCAGATAGTGGCCCACGCCGGCCACCGCCACGATGCGGAGGCCGGCGCGCCGCACCCAGCCGCAGGTCCGCGGGAGCAGCGTGAGGTTGTTGATCGGCTGCCCGACCTCCGTGTACGGTCGGCCGGTCAGGCGCCGATACAGCCTGAAGAGTCCCATCATGCCGAGGTAGTTGGGCGTCGTGAGATAGAGGCGACCGCCGGGGCGCAGCACCCGCGCCAGCTCACGGACCGCGCCTGCGGGGTCGCTCACGTGCTCGACGGTCTCGCACGAGACGGCGACGTCGAAGGCCTCGGAGCGGTGCGGGATGGCCTGAATGTCGCCCACGGCGAAGTACAGGGGGGCGAGCCGTTGTCCGAACGCGGCGGCCTTCCCGATGGCGACGCGCGAGAAGTCGATCGCCACGACGTCCGCGCCCTGGCGCGCGAGCCACGCCGAGAAGCCGCCCCGGCCGCAGCCGATCTCGATTACGCGCCGACCCGCCACCGGAGCCAGGTGTTTCTGCACCAGCAAATGCCACGGGGCGGCGGCTTCGCCGTCCACGTCGAGCGTCGCGTGCCAGGCGTCGTAGCCGGCGCGCGCGCCCGCCGGGTCGCCCGAGCCCGGGGCCCGCGTCACAGAGGTGGCGCGGCCGAGCGACGGAGCGACCGCATCGCGCGAGCGGGAAGTGCGGTGACCGCGCGATAGGCGCGATCCAGGGCGAGCAGCCAGCCGGGCTGCGGAACGATGCTGCGCGCGAACTCCTGCAGCGCCGCCTCCTGCGCGGCGAGCCCGTGAATCGTGACCTCGCGACAGTCGAACCGGTCGTTCCACCACAGCCAGGCGACCGACGCGCGTGCGTCCAGCGTGCCCGCATGGCTCGCCGGGAGGGAGAAGCGCCAGTCGGCGTTGATCATGTGGTACTTCGGGAGGAACGACACCGTGGAGCCGCGGATCTCCACGAGCCACCGGTGGTGGGACAGCCCGGCCTGCCGTGGGCGCTCGAGCCCACGGCACGACTCCCACTCGCGGGACGGTACCTCGATGTAGCCGCGCCTGGCCACGCGCTGGAGCTCGTCGCACACGCCCACGGGGTCCCGGAGGTCCTCCAGCGTGTGCGAGCACACCGCGAAGTCGAACTGCTTGTCGGCGAAGGGCCAGGGTGAGCGATCGCAGATGTCCCGCTGCACCCAGGTCTCGCGCGTGAACCACTCCTCGGCCGGCCCCTGCGACGCCGGCGCGCCGAAGGTGCGGTAGAAGCCGCGGGTTTCATAGGGCTCCGCGTCCAGCACCCATTGGGCGCGGTTGAAGGGGCACGCCCACCCGCCGACGTCCAGGACCAGATCGCTGGGCGTCAGCCGCGCGAGCAACGCCTCGACGTTCTCCTGCAGCACAGCGCCTCTCCTGACCGCGCACCCGCCCGGCGTGAGGGGGCCTCAGCCCGCGGCCGCGGTCCGAAAGATGTCTTCGAGTGCTTCGACGTGGTGGTGCATCGTTCTGCGGCGCGACCCCTCCCAGGCCCCGAGCCGGAGGTGCTGCAGGTGGTCGGCGCTCGCCAGGGCCCGCACGAGGGCGGCCGCCAGCCCTTCGGCCGTCGGCGGATTCGCGGGCGCGAGCTCGCCGGTCTCTCCGGCCACCAGCCACTCCGGTATGGCGCCCATCGCATACCCCACGGTCGGCAGGCCGAGGCACGCGGCCTCCACGCCCACGAGGCCGAAAGGTTCCGGCCACAGGCTCGGCATGGCGAGCACGTCCGCCCCACGCATGAGCCGCGCACGTGCTTCGGGCTCGACCCACCCGTGGAAGGACGCATCCACCCCCAGGCGCCGGGCGCGAGAGCGCAGCATACGCTCGTCGGGGCCGTCGCCGGCCACATCGAGCGCGAAATGCCGGCCCAGTGCGCGCTCGGCGAGCGGCGCCGCCTCCAGCAGGTAGTGCGCGCCCTTGAGAGAGGTGAGCCGCCCCAGGAAGAGCACGCGCCCGGTCGCGGGCCGGACGCCCGGGGCCTCGGAATCGGGTGTCATTCCCGTCGGCGGCATCGGCACCGTGAACAGCCGGCTCGCAGCGACCCCGTGGGCCGCGTATTCCCGCGCCATGTGGTCGCTCCCCGTCACCACGGCGCGGTACCGGGGCAGGAGCGAGCGCCGTGCCGTCTGCCGGCGGTACTCACGTACCATCGTCCGGGGATCGAGGCCGCCGCAACGGCGCGGGTAGTACAACCCCAGGCAAGCCGGGCCGAGCGCCCGTGCGCAGGCGCGAGGCGCCGGAAGCGCGAACCGCTTGGTGCCGGAGACACAGGTGCCGTAATACCCGTGCGTGAAGAGCGCCGCCGGGTAGTCGCTCACCAGGTTCTGCTCGAGGGCCGGGTTCTCCAGGCCCTGGACGAACACCAAGTCAGGCCTCCAGGCGCGGACGGCCGCCGAGCCGCGCTCCGGGCCCAGGCTCTCGGCCGAGATGAGCGCGACGCCCCCCGCCGGATCGTCGATGCGGAGCCGAGGGTCCGCCTCGTCGTGCTCCACGAGCAGTCCCACGGCGTGGCCGCGCGCGGCCAGCGCCGGGAGCAGGGCCTGCAGGTATCGCTCGGCGCCGCCCCCGACGCGGCGGGCCCAGTTGGCCACGAGGATTCTCACGAGCCGGAGGACCCCGCAGCCGGCGCGCCGGACGGCTCACGCCGCCACGTGGCGCTGCGCCCCACGGCGGGCAGCAGGATCACGAAGCTGAGCAGGTGCATGACGAAGGTGGCGGCGGCGCACCCGGAGGCGCCGAACCGCGGGATCAGCAGCACGTCGCCGCCCAGGTTCACGGCGAACTGCAGGAGTGCGATGGTCGCGACCAGGCGCTCGCGTCCCAATCGGTAGGCGACGGGAATGAGCAGCAGGCCCGCGGCCGCGAGGCCGTAGGCGGCCAGCAGCCACCGCAGCGCCGGCACGGCGCCGTCATAGGCGTGCCCGAAGAAGAGCAGGCTCACCCACGGTGCCAGCGCGATGCCGAGGGCGCACATGAGCCCCACGCCCAGCGAGGCCAGGCGTGCCAGGCGCAGGTAGCGCTCGAGCTGGGCGATCTCGATGGTCCCGGTCGCGTAGGGGAAGGCGACGGACCAGAGCGAGCCGCTCACCAGCGTCACCATACCCGCCACGCGGCTCGCAGCGTTCCACAGCCCGGTTTCAGTGCTGCTCGAGAGCGATGCGAGAAGCAGCGTGTCGGTCTGCCCGATGAGGGCGAATGCCAGCGCCGGGACGGCGGTCCAGGCCGAGAGCACCAGCCACGCGACCGGTGGAGCCTGCAAGAGGAGCGGCCACAGGCGCAGGGAGCGGTGTGCGCCCCAGACCATGAGGCCAGCCTCGACCGGGATCGCGGCCATGGCGACCGCGAGCGCGGAGTGGAGCGAGAGGCCCGGTCCGAAGGCCAACGCGGCATAGGCGGCGAGCCGCAGCACGCCTGCGGAGGTGCGCCGGGTCGCGATACCGCGCTGGTTCCGCGCCACCTGCATCGCGGTGGCGAAGTGCGTGCCGACCGCCAGCGTCACCCCGGCAGCGGCCGCGGCGCCTGCGAGCCAGGCCAGGTCGGCGGGGAGCTGCAGCGACGGCATCAGCCAGCGCCCGGCCGCGAGCAGGACGGCCCCGATGAGCAGGGCCAGCGCCACGCGCAGCCCCAGGAAGGTCTCGTTGAGGCGGCGCAGATCGCCGCCACGCATGACCTCGGGGCTGCCCAGGCGCACGAATGCCGCCGACCAGCCGAGGTCCGACAGGCCGCTGACGATGAAGATGAGGGCGAGGACGATGCTGAATATGCCGAAGCCCGACGGGCCGAGGGCGCGGGCGAGCAGCGTCGTGGTCGCGATCCCCACGAGCATCTGCGCGGAGCTGCCGCCCAGCGACCATCCGACATCGCGCGTTCCGCGGCGGCGGGCGAAGGCGACCGCGGCGTCCCACCACGCCGAGAGTCCTACAGTACGCCTCCGCGCCGGAACATCCCGACTTCGTCGTACTTCCGCTCGAAGAGGTCGCGCACTTCCGCGCGCGAGACGACGGCGACGCCGGCCTTGCCCACCTCGATGCCCGCGGCGTAGTTCGCCAGCTCAGCCGCCTCCCGCATCGTCGCCCCGGAGGCCAGGGCGGTGCCCACCCACGCCGTGACCGTGTCGCCCGCGCCCGAGACGTCGTACACCTCGCGCGCGTGCGTCGGAAACCGCTCGATCGTTCCGTTCTTCGTGAGCAGGGCCATGCCGTGCGGCCCCAGGGTCAGGAGCAGGTTGTCCACTTCGAGCTGCTCCATTACGGCAGGCAGCGTGTCGGCGTGCTCGACGTCCACGGCCGCGCCCAGCGCCGCCTCCAGCTCCCGGCGGTTCGGCTTGAAGACGGTGGCGCCCTTGTAGTTGAAGAAGTGCTTGAACTTGGGGTCCACCACCGAGGGAATGCCGCGCGACCGGGCGGTCGACAGCGCGCTCGCGATCACCGCAGGCGTCAGCGTTCCCTTGTTGTAGTCCTCGAGCAGCACCGCGTCGACGCCCTTGAGCGACTTGGCCATCCGCTTCTGCAGGATCTCGAGGGTCGAGCCCTCGAGGAGCGCGTCCTCCTCTTCGTCGAACCGCAGCATCTGCTGGCCGCGGGCCACCACGCGCGTCTTCGACGTGGTGGGCCGCTCGGGCGTCACCACGATCCCCTCGTCGCGGATACCGGCGGCCACCAGCTCGGTGCGCAGCTGCTCGCCGCGCCGGTCGTCGCCGACCGTGGCCACGAGCGTCACCTCGGCGCCGATGGCGGCGACGTTGGCCGCGACGTTGGCCGCGCCGCCCAGCGCGTAGCGGCGATCCTGCACGCGGACCACGGGCACCGGCGCCTCGGGCGAGATGCGCTCGACGTCCCCGATCATGTAGATGTCGAGCATCGCGTCGCCCACCACGACGACGCGCCGCTTGGGCATCTCCTCCAAAAGCAGGTTGACGCGCTCGCGGGTGATCACCTGACGGCCCCCAGGGTGTCGGCGACCAGACGTCCGATCTCGAGGCAACAGGTTAGCCCCGGCGACTCGATACCCACAAGGTTGACCCACCCCGGCAGGCCCCGCGCCGACTCCTCCTGGATCACGAAATCGCGGACCGGCTCACCGGGGCCCTGCAACTTGGGGCGAATGCCGGCCAGGTCGGGCGACAGGTCGGCCTCGTCCAGCCCCTCGAGGTAGCGCGAGACCGCGGCGTGAAAGGCGGGCCGCAGGTTCTCGGCCACCGCGTAGTCCTGCGTGCGGTCCTTCAGGTACTGGAGGTCCGGCCCCAGCCGCACGCCGCCAGCCAGGTCGAGCGTGACGTGGATGCCCAGGTGCGTCGCGTGCGGGGCGGGGTAGATGAGATGGCTCGCGAGATGGCGCTTCCGCGGGTGCACGCGGAAGTAGTGCCCACGCGCATAGTGCAGGCGATAGCCGGCGGCCGCCACGTCGAGACCGGGCAGCGCGGCGACCCGGTCCGCGTCGAGTCCCGCCGAATTTACGACGGAGCTTGTTTCCAGCGACGTGGTCTCGTCGCCGCTCCGGACGGCGAGGCGATAACCCCCGGCGACGGGCTCGGCCGCAACCACCTCGTGGCGCAGTGCGTCCGTGCAGCCGTGCGCCCGTGCGTCCGCTTCGAAGCTCGCCATCAGCTGGTGTGAGTCCACGATCCCCGTGTCGGGGGACCAGAGGGCGTGGGTCGCACGGACGTGGGGCTCGATCCTGCGGACCTGAGCCGGGGCGAACCGCTGAAGTGAGGTGACGCCGTTCTCGACGGCCTGTCGGAGGATCTGATCGAGCTTCGGCTCCTCGTCCTCCGCGGTCGCGACGATCAGCTTCCCGAGCCGCGCGTGCGGGACTCCGTGCGCCTCGCACCAGGCGTAGAGGCTCCGATTGCCGCGCGCACAGAGCCGCGCCTTGAGGCTGCCGACCGGATAGTAGATGCCGGCGTGGATGACTTCGCTGTTGCGGCTGCTCGTCTCGACGCCGAAGCGCTCGTGCCGCTCGATCAGGATGACGTCGCGTCCACGCACCGCCAGCTCGCGGGCGCACGCCAAGCCCACGACCCCGGCGCCGATGACGACGACGTCAGCGTCCACGATCGCCTCCGGAGGTTTCCGGCTTCCGCGCGATCAACAGGATGTTGTCCGACAGGGCGCAGGGAAACGCGCGCGACACCCACCGGGGCCACCGCCACGGCGTGAGCGGGATCCGTCCCTGCAGGCTGAACTCGCAGCTCGCGTCCGTCAGCGCGCACTCCCGGGCGATCCGCCGCAGGTCCACTTCGAGGAGCGCCGTGCGATGGGCGGGATAACTCACGTCCTGGAACGCCGAGAAGCGGTGTTTGATCACGAGGGTGGCGAGGGAGAGCGCGCTGAGCTGGTTCGGCGTCGTGACCACGACCCAGCCTCCGGGCCTGGCGAGGCGCGTCAACTCCCGCACCAGCGCCCGCGGGTTCTCCAGGTGCTCGATCGTCTCGACTGCGACCGCTACGTCGGCCGTGGCGGACGGCAGCGGCACGGCTCCCGAGTCGAGATCTCCCGAGTCGAGATCGCAGGCGAGAAACTCGCCTGCGTCCGGGAAACCCTCGTAGCGCACCGCGTCCACGCCGACGTACCGCGAGGCCAGGTCGCGCAGACAAGCACCCAGCCGGCCGCTCCCGCAGCCGAGGTCCACCACGGTGCCGCGCGCCCCGCGCGCCTCGAGGGCGCGCCTCACCATGGCGTAGATCGCGGCGTCGCTCGTGCCCCCACTCAGCCGGGCGCGAAGCTCCGTGCTCGCGTCCGCCGTCAGTCCCCCCAGTGGATCCCGCCGCTCACGCGGCGCCGGATCTCGGCCTTGATTCGCCACACCCAGCGGTCGCCGCGCACGCCCTGCACGTGGTTCGCGTTCCAGATGAAGTGGCGGCCGATGTCGGTGCTCAGGTTGATCCCTGCCACCGGCGTCCAATTCGCCTGCACCGCGACGCGCAGCGTCCTTTGCACCACCCCCGTGAGAAAGACGAGCGAATCGGAAAACGCCGAGTCGGGAGGATACGGCTTTCGGAAGTCGCCCTGCCCCTGCCTGATGTAGGTAATCTCGCCGGCCACGAGTGCCCGAGGAGCGGGTGCCGTGGTGGCGCGGAACGTCCACTGGTCGTAGTCGCTGTGGTTCCGGGCCAGGCCGACGCTGTCACTCGAGTACTGCTCCTGGTTGAACTCGGTCCGGTAGTCGAGTGCGTCGACCCGCGTGTACAGCGCCGACCAGCTCCATCGGCCCCGCAGGGCGCCGCCGGTGGCGGAGAAGGTGTAGCCGAGCTCCTCCGGCTTCTTGTCGTGCTGGGTGTTTCGACTCGTCTGGATGTCGTCGGCGTAGATCTGCGCGGCCAGGCGGACCGCGCGCGAGACCTGATACGACGCGTCCGCCCCGATCAGGGCGTTCCCCGCCGGCCTGTTCTGATATTGGACCAGAGTCCACAGGCCGATCGGATTGAGGTACCACGGCTCGAACGACCGCCCGAGGCTGGAGGTGTCTGCGTACAGCTCCGCTTCCGAAAGCGAGAAGGCGAACCGGTCGGACGGCATCACCACCAGGCGGTGCGCCGAGAGGAAACGGCGCTGTGGAGCGATCTGCCCCCAGCCGGGAAGGCTGTTGAGCTGTGTCGCGACCATCTCCAGCCTGAAGCGCTGCGGGCCCAGTCGCAGAAACAAGTGGTCGTAGGAGTATGGCGCGTTGGAGAGGATCAGCCCCTGCGCCTCGGGCGGTCCCCAGTTCCGGTCCACCATGCCGAAGAACACTGCAACGTACTTCCACGAGCCGATGGCGTACGCCTCATCCGTTCGCCCCGCGATGGGCTGGTCCTTTCGCCCGATGTACTCGGGGTCGTACTTGAGCCGGTTGTCGAAGTACGGATGCGTCACGAAGGCCGCGTGCGGTACCTCCAGCGACATCTCCAGGTCACCGCGCGGGTAGAGGCCCGTGGAGTCGCGCGATGGCCGGTCGGGCCACCGGCTAGCATCGGATGCGGCCGTGAGTCCCACGCCGCCGTCGATCTTCCATCGCACCGTGTCCGGACGCTCAGACAGCTCCCAGGCCAGCAGCCGCAGGCTGCTCTTCACCGACTCCGCCAGATCCGCTGTGTCCGCCTTGGCCACGGCCCGCGCCACGTCCGCGCGTCTCAGGGGCCGCGTGAGCGGGTCGAGCCCCCGGAGCACGCCGGCGCGGATCAGCTGCTCCACATAGGGCGTCGCCCAGGAGGTGATCGGAAGGTAGAGGTTGCTCTCCGGCGCCTGCGCCGCGAGCGGGGCGGCAGCCGTCGCAGACAGGATTGCCGCCAGGAGGAATCGTCGCATGTCGCCGAATATACCGGGCGTCCGGCCCGTCCGCCCGTGCGCCTGCGCCTCCGTGCGTCCTATATTGGCCCCGTGCCGAAACGGCCACATCCGCTCCTCGTGATGGCCATCGCGGTCGTGGCGATGTCGTGGGCCGCGCCGCTCATCCGGCTCAGCGCCGCCCCGCCCCTGGCCATCGCCGCATGGCGGCTCACCTTCGCGACCCTCCTCCTCGCTCCCGCGCTCGCGGTTTCCCCGGCGCGCCGCGAATGGTCGAAGCTCGGCGGCTCGGAGCGCCGCATCGCGGCTGCTGCCGGCATCTTCCTCGCACTCCACTTCGCTTCCTGGATCACGTCGCTGCGCCTCACCAGTGTCGCAGCCTCCGCCGTCCTGGTCTCGCTCTCACCCGTCTTCGCCTGGGTCTTCTCCCGCATCTTCCTCGGCGAGCGCCCCGCCCGCCGCCAGGCGTTCGGGATCGTCCTCGCCATCGTCGGCGCCGCCGTCATCGCCCTGGGCGACGCCAGCCACGCCGGCCGCGGCGCCCTGATCGGGGACCTGCTCGCCCTGGCCGGAGCAGCCTTCGGAGGCGCGTACTTCGTCATCGGCCGCCGGCTCCGCGCCGACCTCGGACTCGTCGCCTACATCACCCCGGTCTACGGCGTCGCGGCGGCCGTTCTGCTCGTCTGGGCAGCGGGCCTCCACCAGGCGTTCGTGGCCTACCCGGCGAAGGACTGGCTCATCTTCGCCGCCCTGGCCGCGGGCCCGATGCTCGTCGGCCACGGCGGCCTCAACTACGCCCTGCGCTACCTCCCCGCCTACACGGTCAACGTGGCCGCCCTGGGCGAGCCGGTGGGCGCCACGCTCCTTGCCTGGCTCCTGCCGGCCATCGCCGAGCCGCCCGGCCTCGGAGCCGTCGCCGGCGGCGTCCTGGCCCTGGGAGGCATCGCACTGGCCCTGGCGGCCGCCGGCGGAGACTCCGCGCGAGCCCACAGCCCGCCGAGCGCGTGAGGCGAGTCCCGGCTCGCTCAGCCCGGCCGACCGGTTAGCTTTCGCCCCCGTGACCTCCACCGTAGACGCCATCCGCGGCCACATTGTCGAGTCGAGCCATCGGGTTTCCGCCGCTGTCGTGGACGCGGACGGCAAGCTCGTGGGCTCCACGGGCGACAGCGACCTGGTGACCTACTGGCGCTCGTGCGCCAAGCCGATCCAGGTGCTGCCGCTGATCGAGGACGGCGGCGCCGACGCGCTCGGGATCACGGACGCCGAGATCGCGCTCGCCTGCGCCTCCCACAACGGGGAGCCGCGCCACCTCGCCGTCGCCCGGAGCCTGCTCGAGAAAGCGGGCTGCGCGGAGCAGGACCTGGAGTGCGGCCCCCATCCGTCGCTCTCGCCGGCCATCGCGCGCGAGATGGCCGGCCGCGGCGAGACGCCGCGCAAGCTCCACAGCAACTGCTCGGGGAAGCACGCCGCGATGCTCGCATTGGCGCACCATCACGGCTGGCCCACGGCGACCTACCGGAAGGCCGAGCATCCGGTCCAGCGGCGCCTGCTCGAGGAAGTGGCGGCGTGGACGGGCGTGGCCGAAGACAAGATCGGGCAGGGCACCGACGGATGCGGAGTAGTCTCTTACGCGCTTCCCTTGAAGCACATGGCTCTGGCCTATGCGCGGCTGGGTGTAGGGTATAGGGTGGAGGGTGTCGCGAGCGCGGATTCCTACACCCTACCCCCTACACCCTACACCCCCGCCGAGCGCGTCCTCAGCGCCATTGTCGCAGAGCCCTTCCTCATCGCCGGTACCGGCCGCCTCTGCACGGAGGTCATCGCTTCCTCCCGCGGCGCGGTCATCTCCAAGGTCGGTGCCGACGGCGTCTACTGCGCGACGATTCCGGGCGCCCGCCTCGGCCTGGCGATGAAGGTGGAGGACGGCGACATGGATGCCGCGCGGCCGGCCCTCCTCGCCTTACTGGAGATCCTGGCGCCCGGCGCCGTGCGCGTGGCGGACTCCTTCCGTTCGCCGCGGATCAAGAACACCTTGGGCGAGGAAGTGGGCCACCTGGAGGCCCGCGTCTCCCTGGAGCGCGCCCGATGAAACAGAGCTGCAACCGAACGGTGACGGCTGCCGTCCCGGAGCGCGTACCGTGACCGCCGTGCTCGACTCTCCGACGCAGGGACTGCTGCGCGTGGCGCTGCTGCTGCCGCACGCTGCCGAGAACGAGCTGGGCGACTGGATGCGCCGGGCGCGTGAGGAAGGCACGCCGGCGCTCTGGCTGGAGGAGCTGCTCCTCGCGAGCGTGCTCTACATCGGCTTCCCGCGTGCCATCGTCGCGTGGTCGGTCTATCGGCGGCTCGAACCCGAAGCGGCGCCGGGGAGCGAGCAGTCGGACTACGCGGGATGGCAGGAATGGCTGGCGCGGGGCGAGGCGACCTGCCGCCAGGTCTACGGGAAGCACTACGAGCAGCTGCGGCACAACATCCACGCGCTGCACCCGGCGCTCGACCAGTGGATGGTCGTGGACGGTTACGGGAAGACGCTGAGCCGCGGCGGTCTCGACCTGCTGCGCCGCGAGCTGTGCTCGGTCGCGATGCTCGTGCCGCAGGGCGTCCAGCGCCAGCTCCTTTCGCATCTGAGCGGCGCGCTCAACGCCGGCGCGACGGTCGAGCAGGTGGACGATGTCCTGGACCTTGCCACCGCGCTGCCGGTGCGTTCGCGCAACCTCGAGGTCGCCCGCAGCCTCTGGCAGGAGCTCAAGGACACTCTCGTCCACGACTGACGATGTTCATCGACCAGGTCCTCGTCGACGTGACCGCCGGGAACGGCGGCTCCGGAATGACCGCGTTCCGGCGGGAGAGCCGCGTCCCCAAGGGCGGTCCCTCCGGAGGGGACGGCGGGCGCGGTGGGAGCGTGTACCTGCTCGCCGATCCGCAGCTCTGGACCCTGCTCGACTACACCTACAGACCGAAATGGGAGGCCGACTCGGGCCAGCCGGGCGGTCCCTCGCAGCAGTCGGGGCGCTCGGCCGAGGACCTCGTGCTGCCGGTGCCGTGCGGGACGGAGGTGCGCGACGCGGGGACCGGCGAGATGCTGGGCGAGGTCGTGCGCCCGGGCGAGCGCATGCTCGTCGCGCAGGGGGGCAGGGGCGGCTACGGCAACCAGCACTTCGCGACGCCGACCCACCAGACGCCGCACGAGTACCAGCCGGGCGAGGACGGCGAGCGGAGGAAGATCGAGCTGACGCTGAAGCTCATCGCCGACGTCGGCCTGCTCGGCCAGCCGAACGCCGGCAAGAGCACGCTCCTGGCGGCCGTGACCGCCGCGCGGCCGAAGATCGCGGATTATCCGTTCACGACGCTCGAGCCCAACCTCGGCGTCGTGCAGCTGAGCGACCACCGCAGCTTCGTGATCGCCGACATCCCCGGGATCATCGAGGGAGCGCACCACGGCAAGGGGCTGGGCCTCAAGTTCCTCCGCCACATCGAGCGCACGCGGTTGCTGGTGTACCTGATCCCCGCGGACGTGGAGGACCGCGACGAAGCGTACGCGATGCTGCGGCGCGAGATCGAGGCGTTCTCGCCCGCGCTCGGGGCCAAGCCGCACTGCGTCGTGCTGAGCAAGGCGGACCTCGTGCCCGCGGACCAGCAGGATCTTCCCGACGCGCCGGACGCGTTCGCCCGTTTCGCGATCTCGTCCCTCTCGCGCGAGGGACTCGAAGCGTTCCTCGGCTCGCTCTGGCAGCGGCTGGCCGAGGTGCGGCGGGAGGCCGAGGCTTCCACGTGAATGCGGCGGCGGGGGAGATCCAGGTCCTCGAGCGGGACCACCCGTGCTTCCCCAAGTCGGTCCTGCTGGTCGAGAAGCCACCGGAGCGCCTCTACGCCATCGGCGACCTCGGGATGCTCGAGGGACGGCGCGTCGGCATCGTCGGGAGCCGCCACCCTTCATCGTACGGCATCCGTGTCACCTACGACGCGGCGAAGGCGGCGGCGCGGGCCGCTCTCGTGGTCGTGAGCGGACTCGCCCGCGGCCTCGACGCCCGCGCGCACCGCGGCGCGCTCGACGCCGGCGGAAGGACGATCGCCGTCCTGGGCGGCGGCGTGGACGTGTGCTATCCGCTGAGCAACCGCGATCTCTACGATGAAGTGCGCGCGAAGGGGCTCCTGCTGAGCGAGATGGAGCCGGGCACCCGCCCGTGGCCGGAACACTTTCCGCGCCGCAACCGGATCATCGCGGGGCTGGTGGAGTACCTGCTCGTGGTGGAAGGCAAGATCAAGGGCGGCACGAGCAACACCGCCGACTGGATGATGAAGCTCAGCAAGCACGTCCTCGCGGTGCCCGGCCGGATCGACGAGGAGACGGCCGGGAGCCCCAACCTGCTCATCAGCCAGGGCGCGACGGTGTACCGCGGCCCCGAGGACCTGTTCGACGCGTACGGGATCCAAGGCGACGCGATCGAGGCGCGGGAGCGGCGCGAGCTGGCGGCACAGGTGGAGCTCGCCTTCGCCGCCGAGCCGGACCTGCTCGACGCGGAAGCGAAGGTGTTCGACCTGCTGGCGGCCCAGCCCGTGCACGTGGACGAGATCGCGGAGCGCACGGCGCTCGATGCCTCCACGCTGCTGGCGGCGCTCTCGTCGCTGGAGCTCAAGGGACTCGCGGTCCAGCTCCCGGGCAAGCAGTTCGTCCTGGCGTCGTGACGGCGCGCCATCTGTACGTGCACGTGCCGTTCTGCGGGCGGCGCTGCACTTACTGTGACTTCAGCATCGCGGTGCGGCGCACCGTGCCGGTCGCCGCGTACCTGGCGGCGCTCGGGCGCGAGGTCGCGCTGACGGGCGCGCGAGCGGTCGAGACCCTCTACCTGGGCGGCGGGACGCCCTCGCGGCTGGGCGGCGACGGGATCGCGGCGCTGGCGCGACTGCTCACGTTCGAGCCCGCCCTCGCGGAGTTCACGCTCGAGGCGAACCCCGAGGACGTCACCCCGGACAGCGTGCGGGCCTGGGTCACGGCCGGCGTGAACCGCATCTCGCTCGGCGCGCAGTCGTTCGACGACCGCGTGCTGGCCTGGATGCACCGGACCCACGACGTGGCCCGGATCGGCGCGGCGGTGCGCACGGCGCGCGCCGCCGGGATCGGCAACCTCTCGCTCGACCTGATCTTCGCGCTCCCTCCCGATCTGCGGCGCGACTGGCGGCGCGATCTCGAGGCGGCGATCGCGCTGGAGCCGGACCACGTCTCGCTCTACGGGCTCACGGTCGAGCACGGGACGCCGCTGTTTCGCCAGGTGGATCGCGGCGACGTCGCGCCCGCGGAGGACGAGCGCTACGAGGAGGAATACCTGCTGGCGCACGAACGTCTCGGCGCCGCCGGGTACGTGTTCTACGAAGTGTCGAATGCGGCGCGCGCGGGCCGGGAGGCGGTGCACAACCGCGCGTACTGGCAGCTGGAGCCGTACCTCGGCCTGGGCCCCGCGGCCCACAGCTTCGACGGAGTGAGCCGGTGGTGGAACGAGCCGACGTACGTGCGGTGGCAGGAGAAGCTGGAGCAGGGGAGGACGCCGATGGCCGGGCACGAGATCCTGAACGACCACCAGCGCCGGCTGGAGCAGCTGTACCTCGGCCTGAGGACGCGGCGGGGGATCGCGCTGCCGGATCCCTGTCCGGCCGCCTTGCGCCAGGCTGTGGACCGGTGGGTCTCGGCCGGTTGGGCCGTTCTGGAGGTGGAGCCAATGCCTGCCCGTGCGTCCGTGCGTCCGTGCGCCGGTGCGTCCGATTCCGGCGGCGCCCGTGCCCCCATGGCCCCGTGCGCCCGTGCGCGTCTCACACCTCTGGGCTGGCTGCGCCTAGACGAGTTGGTCGCCAGTATCTAAATTGCTGCGGGACTTGAATTTGAGACCATGCAAGAATCCCTGACCGAGCGCGAGCGGCGGGTCCTCGAGGCCGTCGTGCTGAGCTACGTCGAGACCGCCGAGCCGGTGGGCAGCCGCACCGTGGCCCGGCGGTTCGGCCTCGGCGTGTCCGCCGCGACCATCCGCAACGCGATGAGCGACCTGGAGGAGAAGGGGTTCCTCTTCCATCCGCACACGTCGGCCGGGCGCGTGCCGACCGACCGCGCCTACCGCCTCTACGTGGATTCGCTGATGCGCTTCCCGTCCTTCACGCCGCGGCAGGAAGAGCGGCTGCGTGAGGACCTCATGGCGGAGGGCTCGGCGGTGTCCGCGGTCGTACGGCGGGCCGCCCAGGTGCTGAGCGTGCTCACGCAGGAGCTGGGCGTGGCGGTGGCGCCGTCGCTCGACGCGGCCACCCTCGACCGGATCGAGCTGATCGCGGTCTCGAGCGACCGGCTGCTGCTGGTCCTCACGCTGAAGAGCGGCGTGGTGCGCACCATCTTCGTCGAGGTGCCCGGCACGCTGCACCCGGAGGCGGTCACGAGCCTCAACGTCGTCCTGAACGAGCGACTCGGCGGCCTGACGCTGCGCGAGATCCGCCAGACGCTGCCGGAACGGGTGCGCGACAGCGCGAGCACGCCGGCCGAGGGGGAGCTGCTCGACATCTTCATCGCGACCGGCGACCAGCTGTTCGACGTGCCCGCGGCGGACGCGCAGGACGTCGTCCTCGGCCGCACGTCCGTGCTGGCGGATCAGCCGGAGTTCTCCTCGGGCGAGCGGATGCGCGAGCTGATCGAGTTGACCGAGCAGCGCGACGTCCTGCGGAAGGCGCTCGAGACGCGGAGCAACGCGGTCGGACTCACCGTGACGATCGGCGGCGAGAACCAGAGCCGCCATCTCTCCAAGCTCACGCTCGTCACCGCGCCGTACCGGTCCGGTCCGCTCTCGGGCGTGATCGGGGTCCTGGGTCCCACGCGGATGCCCTACGACAAGGTCGCCTCCCTGGTGGAGCACACCTCGAAGCTGGTCGGCGACCTCCTCAAATGAGCGACTTCTACGAAGTCCTGGGCGTGAGCCGGGATGCCGACGAGGCCACGCTGAAGAAGGCGTATCGCCGGCTCGCGATGGAATTCCACCCCGACCGCAACGACGGCGACCGCGAGGCCGAGGCGCGCTTCAAGGAAGTGACCGAGGCGTACGAGGTGCTCCGCGACCCGCAGAAGCGCGCCGTGTACGACCGCTACGGCGAAGCGGGGCTCAAGGGCGGGGCGGGGCAGGCGTACGGCTTCCATGCGTTCGACCTCTCCGAGGCGCTGAACATCTTCATGCGCGACTTCGGGGGCGGAGGCTTCGGCGGGTTCGAGGACCTGTTCGGCGGGCGCCACTCGCACCACGCCGATCGCCAGGGCAACGACCTGCGGGCGGCGGTGACGCTCAGGCTGACCGAGGTGGCGACGGGCGCCAAGAAGACGCTGAAGTACAAGGTGCTCGTCCCCTGCGAGACCTGCGGCGGCTCGGGCGCCAAGCCCGGGACGTCGGCGAAGACCTGCCAGACCTGCGGCGGGAGCGGGGAAGTGCGGCGCGCGCAGCGCTCCATCTTCGGCCAGTTCGTTTCCGTCTCGCCCTGCCCGACCTGCGCGGGCGAGGGGCGCGTGATCGCCGAGCCCTGTCCGACCTGCCGGGGCGACGGGCGCACGCGGACCGACCGCACCGTGGCGGTGGACGTGCCGCCCGGCGTGTCGTCATCCAACTACATCACGCTCAGGGGGCAGGGACACGCGGGGCCGCGCGGCGGCCCGGCCGGCGATCTTGTCGTGATGCTGGAGGTCGAGGACGACGAGCGGTTCGAGCGGCACGAGGACGACCTCGTGTACGATCTCCCGCTCTCCTTCAGCCAGGCGGCGCTCGGCGCCGAGGTGGTCGTGCCGACGCCGTACGGCGACGAGAAGCTGAAGGTGCCGGCGGGAACGCAGGCGGGGACGGTGCTGCGCCTCAAGCACCGGGGGCTGCCGCACCTCGGCGCCGGGAGCAAGGGCGACCTGCACGTGCGCATCGGCGTCTGGACGCCCGAGCGGCTCTCACCCGAGATGGAGAAGCTCTTCCGCGAGCTGTCGCAGCACGAGGGCGAGCCGCCCGCGGGCCGCGCCGGCCGGTCGTTCTGGAACCGGATGCGGGACGCGCTCGGCGCATGAGCCTCAGGGGCGGCGCTCCCCCGTCGGCGACCGTGGTCGCGCGCGGGCCGTTCCTGGCCGGCGGCGTCGTCATCCTGGACGAGGACGAGGCGCATCACCTCAAGGTGCGGCGGCTCGGCGAGGGCTCGGTCATCCGGCTGGTGGACGGGCGCGGCGCGGTGGCGACGGCGCGGATCTCGATCGAGGAGAGGATCGTGTCGGCGCGCGTGATGGCCACCGCGATGATCGGCGCGCCGCCGCCCACCGAGCTGATCCTGGGCGCGGGGGACCGCGACCGGTTCCTGAGCGCGGTGGAGAAGGCGACGGAGCTGGGGGCGACCCGGATCGTCCCGGTGCTGGCGGAGCGTGTGGCCGGCGTGGCCTCGCGCTTCCAGACGATGCACGTCGAGAAGGCAGCGGCGCGCGCCCGCGAGGCCGTGAAGCAGTGCGGGGCCACGTGGACGCCGGCGGTCGGCTCGCCGGTCTCGCTGGGCGAGGCGATCCGGCTGCCGCCCGGGGTGGGCCCGGCGCACGCCCCGATGCGGTTTCTGGCCGATCCCGAGGGCGGCCCGATGCCGGCGCTCAGGGAGGGCGCGGCGGTGCAGTGGGCCATCGGCCCCGAGGGCGGCTTCAGCGAGGCGGAGCTGACCGCGCTCAAGGGGGCGGGCTTCAAGCCGGTGACGCTGGGCCGGTCCACCCTGCGCTTCGACACGGCGGCGGTGGCGGCGTTGGCGATGACGGCGGCGATGAGGGGGCGGAAAGACCAGTGAGGAGGGTGCGGTGAGCGACTGCCTGTTCTGCAAGATCATCAAGGGCGAGGTCAAGGCCGACGTCGTCTACAGGACCCCCACGGTGATCGCCATCAAGGACATCAATCCGCAGGCGCCGGTGCACGTGCTCGTGATCCCGACGCAGCACGTGGAGTCCCTGAACGAGGCCGAGGACGTGGCGCTCCTCGGCGAGCTGCTCGTGGCAGCGCGGGAAGTGGCCCGCCAGCAGAAGGTGGCCGCCCGCGGCTACCGGGTGGTCCTCAACACCAAGGCCGAGGCGGGGCAGACGGTGCCGCACATCCACGTCCACGTGCTCGGCGGCCGGGCGATGCACTGGCCTCCGGGCTGAGAAATACGAGGGTATAGGGGGTAGGGTGCAGGGTGTAGGAAGCGCCACGGGCCGGGATGCCACACCCTACACCCTATCACCCTACACCCAGGCTTGTCCGCGCAGCCGGACGAGCGTAACTTTTTGAGGTTCTAGGGGATAACACTCACAGCCGGGGCGGGCATCTACATGCCGGAAGTGATCATCCACGAAGACGAGAACTTCGAGCGCGCGCTGAAGCGCTTCAAGAAGAAGTGCGAGAAGGCGGGGATCCTCTCCGACCTCCGCAAGCATCGGCACTACGAGAAGCCCAGTGAGCGCCGGAAGCGCAAGATGAACGCTGCGCGCCGCAAGAATCGCCGCAGCCGTAGTGAACGGTAGTCTCGCCGAGCAGCTCCGCGCCGCGCTGAATGCGGCGCGCAAGGATCGGGACCAGCACCGCACCCTCCTCTACTCCACGATCCTTTCCGACATCGGTAACCGCGACATCGAGCTCGGGCACGCCCTCGAGGACCCCGAGGTCGTCGAGGTCCTGCGCCGCGGCATCAAGCGGCGCCGGGAGTCCGTCGACGCCTTCCGGGCGGGCGGCCGCGGCGACGCGGCCGACAAGGAGCAGTTCGAGATCACCGAGCTGGAGAAGTACCTCCCGCCGGCGGTGAGCGAGGAGGAGATCCGGGCGGCCGTGCGCGCCGCCATCGCGGCCGGCGCCAGGGACCTCGGCGCCCTGATGAAGAGCGTGATGCCGCAGTTCAAGGGGCGGGCGGAGGGGAAGGACGTCAACCGCGTCGCCCGCGAGGAACTCGCCGCGACATCATGAGAGAGGGGTTTGCCGAGCCCGCCCTCGTCGCCATCGAGTTCCACGCCGCGCTCGATCTTGTAGCAGACCACGCAGTTTCCGCCCTGGGCGCCGCCCGCGTCCGGGCCCTCCGCCCCCGAACCGACGCCTGGCTGGTTTCGCACGAGCTCGATCGTGTCGAGCAGTATGCCGTGCGCCTCGGCGCCGGCGACGACCTCGCCCCCGAGCCGTTCGACGACGTCACGTCCGCCCTGGCCCGGCTCCGCCTCGAGGGCTCGGTGCTCGAGGGCGCGGAGCTGGCGGCGATCGGCCGCGTGCTCGCCGCCGCCCGCGCCGTGCACGGCCGCCTGACCCGGGCGGCGCAGACGGCCCCGCTGGTCGCGGCGCTCGCCGCGACGCTCCCCCCGCGCGAGCTGGAGGACGCACTCGCGACGTCGCTGGAGCCCGACGGCCTCGTCCGGGACGCGGCCTCACGGGACCTCGCCCGCGCGCGCCGCGAGGTCCGCGAGGTGCGCGAGACGCTGATCCGGAAGCTCGGCGCCCTGGCGGCGTCGCTCGATTCGCGGCTCGTCCCGTCCGACGCCACGCCCACGCTGCGCGGCGGCCGGTACGTCATCCCGGTCCGGCGCGAGGCGCGCTCGCGCCTGGGCGGGATCGTCCACGACGAGTCGGCGACGCACGCCACGCTCTTCGTCGAGCCGGCGGAGGCCATCGAGCTGGGCAACCAGCTCCGCGAGGCCGAGGCCGCGGAGGCGCGCGAGGTGATGCGCGTGCTCCGCACCGTGACCGAGCGCCTCCGGCCCCACGCCGACGCGCTCGACGGCGTCTTCGAGATGCTCATCGCCGCCGACTGCTGTTCGGCCCGCGCCCGGTTCGCGCTCGACGCCAAGGCGACCCGCCCCGAGGTCGGCGAGGGCGGCGCGCTGGCCATCGTGCACGGGAGGCACCCGCTCCTGCTCCGCGGCGAGGCGCCCGCGGTGCCGTTCCATCTCGCGCTCGAGCCGGAAGAGCGCACCGTCCTCGTCTCCGGCCCGAACACGGGCGGGAAGACGGTGCTCCTCAAGGCGGTCGGTCTGGTGGTGGCCCTCGCCCAGAGCGGCGTGATCCCGCCCGTCGGGCCGGCGACGCGGCTCCCGGTCTTCGCCGCCCTGTTCGCCGACATCGGGGACCGGCAGAGCATCCAGGAGAGCCTCTCGACCTTCAGCGCCCACGTGGCGGCGATCAAGGACGTGCTGGAGGGCGCGGACGAGCGCGCGCTGGTCCTGCTCGACGAGCTGGGGACCGGGACGGATCCGGCGGAGGGCGCGGCGCTCGCCGGCGCGGTGCTGCGGGCCCTGACGGCGCGCGGCGCGACGACGATCGCGACCACGCACCTGGGCTCCCTCAAGGAGCTGGCCGAGCGCGAGCCGGGGATCGTGAACGGCTCGCTGCAGTTCGACGCCGCGACGCTCACGCCGACCTTCCGGTTCACGAAGGGGATCCCCGGCCGCTCGTACGGCCTGGCGATCGCGCGACGACTGGGCGTGGACGCGGGGGTGCTGGAGGAGGCGGAGCGCGCCCTGCCGGCCGACGTGCGCGCGCTCGAGACGACGCTGGCCCAGCTCGAGCAGCGGATCCAGGAGGCGGACCGCCGCGACGCGGAGCTGGCCGCGCGGGAGGCGGAGCTGGACGTCGAGGACGGCGGCCTCGCCCGCGCCCGCGCCGAGGTGGCGGCGCGCGAGGAGGACGTGCGGCGCCGGGAAAAGGAGCTGGAGCGCGCCGGGAAGAAGGCGCAGCGCGCCTATCTGCTGGAGGCGCGCGCCGAGGTCGAGAAGGCGATCGCGCTGGCACGGGATGCGCAGCGGGAACGGGAGGCGCGCCGGCTGGTGGAGGAGGCGATCGCGGCCACCGCGGCGCGCGACGAAGCGCCGCTGCCGCTCCCCGATCTCCCGGCCGGGCCGGTCTCGCCCGGCGACCGGGTGCGCATCGCCACGCTCGGCATCGAGGGGCAGCTCGAGACGGTGCAGGGCAACGAGGCCACGGTCCTGGTGCGCGGGCGGCGCGTGCGCGTGCCCGCGGCGACGCTTTCCCCGGTGCACTGAGGCGCGAGGTGATCGCTCCCGAGCTGATCGAGCAGATCCGCGACGCGGCCGACATCGTCGCCATCATCGGCGAGTCGGTGGAGCTCAAGCGCACGGGGAGCGACTGGCGCGCACCGTGCCCGTTCCACGGCGGGACGCATCGCAATTTCTCGGTCGTGCCGCGGAAGCAGATGTACCACTGCTTCGTCTGCCACGAGTCGGGCGACGTCTTCACCTACCTGATGAAGCGGTTCGGGCTGGACTATCCGACGGCGGTGCGCGAGATCGCGGCGAAGGTGGGGATCGCGGTGCCGGACGTGCGCACGGCGGGACCCGACCCGAACGAGCCGCTGTACTCCGCGCTGAGCACGGCCGCCGACTGGTTCGCGCGGCGGCTCCGCGAGGCCCCCGACGCGAAGGGGGCGCGCGACTACCTCGACGGCCGCGAGCTGGACGAGGCGGTGCGCGACCAGTACCAGCTCGGCTTCGCGCCCGCGCACGGCGAGGAGCTGCTCGAGGCGCTGAAGGGGCTCGGCGTCGAGGACGACGTGGTGCGGAAGGCCGGCCTGGTGACGGAGCGGGACGACAAGTCGGTCGTCCCGCGGTTCCGCGGCCGCCTCATCTTCCCGATCGCGGACGTGCGCGGGCGTGTGGTCGGGTTCGGCGGGCGCCTCCTCGGCGAGGGCGAGCCGAAGTACCTCAACTCGCCCGAGACGCCGGTCTTCCACAAGGGCACGCTGCTCTACGCCCTGGACCGGGCCCGCACCGCCATCCGCACCGAGTCGCTCGCCGTCCTCGTCGAGGGGTACGTGGACGCCATCCGGCTCCAGACCGCTGGGATCCTGAACGCGGTCGCGCCGCTCGGCACCTCGCTGACGCCCGAGCAGGCGCGGCTCCTCCGGCGCTACACCAAGCAGGTGGCGCTGGCCTACGACGCCGACGCGCCGGGGCAGAAGTCCTCGTTCCGCAACGCCGACGAGCTGCTCCGCCAGGGCGCGAGCGTGAGCCTGGTGACGCTCCCCTCCGGAGAGGATCCCGACACCCTGGTGCGGCGCGGCGGCGCGGAGGCGTTCAAGGCCCTGCTCGACGCGGCCGTGGACGTCTTCGAGCGCAAGATCCAGCTGCTCGACCGCAAGGGGCTGGCGGGCACGCTCGAGGGCCGGCGCGAGGCGCTCGACCGCCTGCTGCCCACGATCCGCGCGGCGCAGGACCCGATCACGCGGGAGCTGTACATGTCGCGCGCGGCCGAGTGGAGCGGAGTGGGGAAGGAAGTGCTGGAGCAGGAGGTGGGAAGACAAGAAGCCAGGACGCACGGAGGCACAGAGGCACAGAGGCACGGACGCAACGAGGCGGAACGACAGGCTCCTTCGGGCGCCCCCGTCACGGAGATCCCCACGGAGCGCACGCTAGTCCACCTGATGCTGGCGGTGCCCGAGAACGTCGCCCGGGTCAAGGCGGAGCTGCCGGCGACCGAGTTCCGGCATCCGGTCTACCGCCGCCTGGCGGAGCTGCTCTACGCGGGCGCGGGCCCGCCGGACGCGGGCGCCGAGCGCGACACGTGGGAGCGGCTCGCCTCCGCGCCGTACGAACGGCCCGAACCCGAGGTGGACCTGGTGCAGGCGATCGCCTGGGTGCTGGATCGCCCGAAGCGCGAGCGTCTGGAGGAGATCGACCGCCTGATCGGCCTGGCGGGTACGGCGGAGAAGAACGAGCTGATGAACGAGAAGCGCGCGCTCATCTCCGGGGGCGCGATGCGCTTCCGGCGCAAGTCGCTGAAGGCGGAGCAGGAACCACGACATTGATGGTCGAGAGTTGAGAGTTGCGAGGGGAGGGCGCGTCCGCCGGCTCCCGTCGCCGTTCAACGTTCCACGTCAATCAAAGGAGTCTGAGTTGCATCCCGATCTCGAACCCCTCCTGGCGCTCCAGGAGCGCGACAAGGCCGTCAGCGCCGTGAAGAAGGCCATGGACGCGTTGCGCCCCGAGGAAGAGGCGCTCGACGCGGAATTGGGCGCGCACACGAAGGCGCTGGAGGACGCGGAGCGCGCGGCGTCCGGGGCCGAGGCGCGCAAGGTGGAGCTGGAGCAGCGCATCGCCGGCTACAAGCGGATGCAGGAGCAGCGGCGGCAGCAGCTCGACTACGTGCGCGGCGCCAAGGAGGCCTCGGCGCTGATGGCCGAGCTGGACCTGGCGCGCGGGGTGCTGGTGAAGGAGGAGACCGAGTACATGCGCAGCGGCGACCTCATCGTCGAAGCGCAGAAGAAGGTCAAGGACGCGCAGAAGAACCACCAGGCGGTGGTGGCGAAGCAGACCGAGGCGCGCGAGGCGCTGGCCGTGAAGCGGGCCGAGCTGGCCACGCAGCTCGAGGCGGCGGAAGCCGAGCGGAAGGCGGCGACGAAGGCCGTGAAGCAGCCGCTGCTGGTCAAGTACGAGCGGATCCGGCGGGGCCGCGCCCCGGCGGCGCTCTATCCGCTCCAGCACGACGCCTGTGGGCATTGCCACACGGCGGTCCCGATGCAGCGGCGCGTCCTCATCCAGCAGGGGCAGTCCATCGAGGGCTGCGAGGTGTGCGGCGTACTCCTGTATGCGGAGGAATGAGCGGCTCCCCCGCCGGTGGCAGTGTGAGCCGACGCCCGATCCGGCGCGCGTAGTGGCGCTGGCGCGCGAGCTCGGCGCGCCGCTCCCGTTCGCCGGACTGCTGGTCCAGCGCGGCGTCGCCGAGTCGGACGCCGCCCGGCATTTCCTCCGGCCTTCCCGGGACGATCTCCACGATCCCGGTCTCCTTCCCGACATGGCGGTCGCGGTGGAGCGACTCGCGGCCGCGGTGAAGAGCAAGGAGACCATCCTCGTGCACGGCGACTACGACGCCGACGGCCAGTGCGCGGCGGCGCTCGCCACGCGGGTCCTGCGCCTGGGCGGCGCGCGCGTCGTGCCGTTCATCCCGCATCGCCTGCGCGACGGTTACGATCTCTCGGCCGCGGGCGTCGTCGCCGCGCGCGAGGCGGGCGCGCAGGTGATCCTCGCGCTGGACTGCGGCACCACGGCCGTCGAGGCGGTCGCCGCGGCGCGTGCGGCCGGCATCGACGTGATCGTCGTGGACCATCACCTCCCGGGCCCGGTGCGGCCCGAGGCCGCCGCGCTGGTCAATCCGCGCCGGCCGGAGAGCACGTACCCGTTCCCCGACCTGTGCGCGACGGGGCTCGCCTTCAAGCTCGCGCAGGCGCTGGCCCCCGCGATCGGCGTCCCGGCCGGCGCTCCCTGGCACTTCGTGGACCTGGTCGCGCTCGCGACGGTCGCCGACCTGGTGCCGCTGGTGGGCGAGAACCGGATCCTGGTGCGGCTCGGCCTCAAACTGATCGGGGCGAGCCGCTCGGCGGGCCTCGCCGCCCTCGTGACCACGGCCGGCCTCGGCACGAAGCCGATCCGCGCGGTCAACCTGGGCTTCGCCCTGGGGCCGCGGCTCAACGCCGCCGGGCGCGTCGGCGACGCGGGCGACGGCCTGCGCCTCCTCCTGACCGACGACACCACCGAGGCGTACGCGCTCGCGGCCCAGCTCGAGCGGCAGAACACGGAGCGGCAGGCGCTGGACCAGCGCACGCTGGACGAGGCGCTGGAGGAGCTGGACAAGACCTTCGACCCGGCGCGCGACGTGGGCGTGGTGCTCGCGCGCGACACCTGGCACCCCGGCGTGATCGGGATCGTCGCCTCGCGCGTCGTCGAGCGGATCGCGCGGCCGACCTTCCTCGTGGCGTTCGACGGCGACGTCGGGAAGGGGTCGGGCCGGTCGGTGGCGCGCTGTGATCTCCACCTCGCCCTGGAGCGCTGCGCCGGCCACCTCGAGCGGTGGGGCGGCCACAGGATGGCCGCCGGTCTCACGGTGCGCCGCGACCGGTTCGACGCGTTCCGCGAGGCGTTCAACGCCGCCTGCGCGGAGCAGGTGGCGCCCGCGGAGCTGACGCCGAGCCGCCGGGTGGACGCGGTGCTGACGATCGCCGACCTGACGCGCGAGCTGGAACAGGCGCTCCGCGCCCTCGAGCCGACGGGGCTCGGCAATCCGGGCGCGGTCTTCGGGCTCACCGGCCTCTCACTGGCCGGCCCGCTGCGCCGGATGGGCGATCAGCACGTCCGCTTCAGCGTGCGCGACGACACCGGGACGTTGCGGCTCGTCGGCTTCGGGATGCGCGAGGAGATCGAGAGCGCGGTCCGCGGCTCCTCGGGGCCGTTCCGGGCCGCGCTGCGGCTGGAGCGCGACACCTGGCAGGGTCGCGACGAAGTCGAGGGCCGGCTCGTGGCCTTCGAGGCGGCCTGAGGTGCGGATCGTGGGAGGGCAGTGGCGGAGCCGGCGGATCGAGCCGCCGCCCGACGAGCGGGCGCGCCCCACCACCGATCGGGTGCGGGAGGCGTGGATGTCCATCGTCGCCGACCACCTCGTGGGCGCTCGCGCCCTGGACCTGTTCGCCGGCTCCGGCGCGATGGGGCTCGAGGCGCTGTCGCGCGGCGCCAGCGCGTGCGACTTCGTCGAGCTCTCGCCCGCCAGCCTCGCCGCGCTGCACCGCAACATCGCCGCGCTGGGCGCCGCGGGGACGCGGGTGCACCGCGCCGACGCCCTGCGCTACGCCGCCAAGCTGGAGCCGCTCGCCTTCGACGTCGCCTTCGCCGACCCGCCATACACCACCAATCACGCCTCGCGGATCGCCGCCCTCTTCCGCGAGCGGCCGTTCGCACGCATTCTGGGCGTCGAACACGACCGGCACGAAGACGTCGGCCCGGGCGATCATCGCCGCTACGGCAGGACCGTCCTCACTTTTCTCGAGGCCCCATGACGACGCTCGCCGTCTACCCCGGCTCGTTCGATCCCATCACCCACGGGCACGAGGACCTGATCCGCCGCAGCCTCGTCTTCGCCGACCGGGTCATCGTGGCCGTGGCGACCCAGGTGACCAAGCAGCCGCTGTTCACGCTCGAGGAGCGGTGCGACCTGGTCGCCCAGGTCCTCGGTCGCGACGCCCGGTTCGAGGTGCGGTCGTTCGACGGCCTGCTGGTGAGCTTCGCCCGCACACTCGGCGCGAAGGTGATCGTCCGCGGGCTGCGCTACGTCAGCGACTTCGAGTACGAGTACCAGATGGCGCTGATGAACCGGAAGCTGGCGCCGGAGATCGAGACGCTCTTCCTCGTCCCCGCGTTCGACCTGACCTACCTCTCCAGCTCCCTGGTGCGCGAGGTGGCGCGGTTCGGGGGCGACGTGAAGGACCTGGTCCACCCCGCCGTCTCCAAGGCCCTGGCCGCCAAGACGAAGCGGAGTTGAGCGGCTTCGTCGAGTCCCTCCTCGATCGCGCGCGCCGCGCGCGAGCCCGCCTGCTGCTCTCCGAAGGCGACGACGAGCGGGTGCGCGAGGCCGCGATCTCTCTGGTGGCGGGGCACGTGGCCGACGTCACCCTGATCGGGACCGGTCCGACGGCGTCCTGGGCGGCGCGCGAGGCGCCCGGCGTCTCGGTCCGCATCCCCGGATCCGACCCCAGTCTCAAGGCCGTCGCCGATCTCCTGACGAGCCGGAAGCCGCAGGCCGTTCCCGACCGGGTGGCGGCGCTGACGCTCGCCGCCGATCCGCTCCGCTTCGCGGCCGGCCTGGTCGCGCTCGGCGAAGCGGACGCGACCGTGGGCGGCGCGGTCCACGCGACGGCCGACGTGCTGCGCGCGGCGCTCTGGGCGGTGGGGCCGGCGCCCGGCATCAAGACCGTGTCGAGCTGCTTCTACATGGTCACCCGCACGTCGGGCGTCCTGACCTTCGCCGACTGCGGCGTGGTCCAGTATCCCACCGCCGAGCAGCTGGCCGACATCGCGGTCGCGGCCGCGCGCGACCGCCGCCTGGTCGTCGGCGACGAGCCGGTCGTGGCGTTCCTCTCGCATTCGACGCTCGGGAGCGCCGAGGGCGAGAGCGTGGACAAGGTGAAGCGGGCGGTCGAGCTATTCCGGACGCTCGAGCCCGGCATTCCGGCCGACGGCGACCTCCAGGGGGACGCCGCGCTGCTGGCCTCGGTGGCCCGCCGGAAGGCCCCCGACAGCCCGGCGGCGGGACGAGCTAACATCTTGATATTCCCGGACCTTGACAGCGGGAACATTGCATACAAACTGGTACAGCGGATCGCGCAGGTTCCGGCGTTGGGGCCCGTGGTCCAGGGTCTCCGGCGTCCCTGCTCGGACCTCTCGCGCGGCGCCACGGCGGACGACATCGTGCTGGTGTCCGCCATCGCGCTGCTCCAATCGCAGGCGGCTTGAGCGGGCGCTTGAGAGCGATTCCTTCGGAGGATTGATGGCGTTCAATGCGCGGAAGCACCCCGGCGGCGTCGTGGTCGTCGAAGTGGACGGCCAGCTGATCGTCGGCAACCGGCAGGAGCTGAAGCAGAAGGTGCTCGACGCCCTCGAGGCGGGGGACAAGAAGTTCCTCATCGACTTCAGCAAGACCGGCTACATCGATTCGTCGGGCCTGGGCGTCTTGGTCTCGCTCTCGAAGAAGATCCGGGACGAGGGAGGCGACCTGCGCCTGGCCGGCCTCAACGACGACCTCAAGACGCTGTTCGAGCTGACGAAGCTGGACACGCTCTTCGCGATCACCGATACGGCGACGGAGGCGCTCGCCGCGTTCTGAGCTGCCGATGAGCGCTCCGCTGTTCGCCGAGTTCGCGCGCCGGGAGTGCGCCGAGGGCGGCCTCGATGCCGAGCTGCGGGTCCGCCTCCCCAGCGACGTGAACCTCGTGGACGAGGCCGTCGAGGTGGTGACGCGGCATCTCGAGGCCGCGTTCGTGGACCGCCACACCATCCGCTTCAACCTGCGCGTCGCCCTCGCCGAGGCCGTGGCCAACGCGATCCTCTACGGCAACTGCGAGGACCCCGCCAAAGGGGTGGGCATCCGCGTCCTGTTCGGCCGGAACGCGGTGGAGATGGAAGTGACCGACGAGGGGTGCGGCTTCGACTTCCGGCACGTGCCCGACCCGACGCTCCGTGGGAACCTGATGCGGCCGTACGGCCGGGGGCTCTTCCTGATCCGCCAGCTCGTCGACGAAGTGCGCTTCAACGAGGCGGGGAACTCCATCTGCATGATCCTCCGGCGCACCTGAGCCGTCTCGACACTCTTCTCGCCGCACTCCAGGAGCTGACCGGGGGAGACGTCCGCCTGTGGCGTCAGGAGGCGGGTCGCCAGCGCGCGATCGCGCTCTCGGGCGAGCACGGGGCGTGGTGGCCGCAGCTCGAAGGCACCGTGGGGCACGCGATCCAGGCGCGGAAGGGATCGGCGTGGCTCGAGCCCGTGCCCGGCGTCCCCGGCACCTGGGTCCAGCTCGGCCCCGACGGCTCCAAGGAGAAGACGCGCCCGCAGCGGGCGCAGGCGGCCGCGAAGATCGTCGCGGAGGCGCTCGCCGCCGAGCGCGAGGCGGGGCAGGTCACGGCGGAGCTGACGGCACGCTACGAGGAGATCGACCTCCTCTACACCATCAGCGAGATCCTCGGGCGGACGGTGGCGCTCGAGGAGGCGGCCCACCGGATCGTGCGCGAGGTCTCGGACGTGGTGGGGGCGCGCCGCGCCTCGATCATGGTGTACGACGAGGAGGCCGGCGTGCTCCGGATCGTCGCCGGCCGCGGCTTCGACGTCGCGCAGCTCCAGGCGGTGCGGGCGGACGACGAGTGCAGCATCGCCGCCCAGGTGTTCCGCGCCCGCGAGGCGATCTCGTACGACCCCAGCGATCCCGCGCCGAATCCCGGGTGCCCCACCGGGCGCGACTACCACGGCCAGTCGTTCCTGTCCGTGCCCATCATGTACGCGAGCGAGAACGGCGCGGCCCGGCCGGTCGGCGTCATCAACCTCACCGACCGCCTCGGCGAGGACGCGTTCTCGGCCGGCAACAAGAAGCTGGTGATGGCCATCGCCAACCAGGTGGGCGCGGCGATCGAGAACTCGCGGCTGGCGGCGGAAGAGAAGGACCGCGAGCGGATGTCCACCGAGCTGGCGGCGGCGCACAACCTCCAGCTCGCCCTCCTGCCGAGCGCGCCGCTGCTGGCGGGCGTCGGCAACGTGGGCGCCCGCTGCCAGAGCGCGGAGTCCATCGGCGGGGACTTCTTCGACGTCATCCCGCTCGCGGGCGGCGCGGTCGGGATGATGATCGGCGACGTCTCGAGCCACGGCCTGGGCGCGGCGCTGCTGATGGCGAACACGATCTCGGCGGCGAACGTGCTCGCGCAGTCGGCGGCGACGCCGCAGGAGGCGCTCAACCGCCTGCTCCAGCTCCTGGGCGACGAGATGGAGCGCACCGAGATGTTCGTGTCGCTCTTCTACGGCGTCGTGGACGCCGAGCACGGGGTGCTGCGCTACGCGAACGCCGGCCACCCGCAGGCTTTCCTGGTGCCGGGCGGCGACGGCGTGCCGCGCCGGCTCCGGGCGACGGCGCCCCCGTTCGGCCTCGCGCGCGACCGGGAGATCGGCGGGGCCGAGGTCGCGTGGCGCCGCGACGCGGACCTGCTCTGCCTCTTCACCGACGGGCTCACCGAGTCGTGCAACGTCTCCGGCGCGGCCTACGGCGAGGAACGGCTCCTCGACCTGGTGCGCGCCCACGCCGCGCGGCCCGCGCCGGAGATCGTGGACGCCGTCTTCCACGACGTCGAGGAGTTCTCCGGCCATGTGGCGACGGACGACCGGACGCTGGTCCTGCTGCGCCGCTGACGTGGGCGCGCGCCTCGGCCAGCACTTCCTCTTCGATCCCTCGATCCTCGACCGGATCGCCGACGCCGCGGTCGGCGGGCCGGACGAGACCGTGCTGGAGATCGGGCCGGGGAAGGGCACGCTGACCCGCGCGCTCGCGGTCCGCGCGGCGCAGGTCGTCGCGATCGAGGCCGACCGGCGTCTCGCGGCGGCGCTGGCGGAGTCGAGCGGAAGCAACGTGCGGATCGTCGCCGGCGACGCGCTCGAGGTGCCGTGGCCCGCCGCCGACGTCGTCTGCGGCAACATCCCCTACCAGATCACGTCGCCGCTGCTCGAGCGGGCCCTCCGGCCGCCGCGGCCGGCCCGGATCGTCTTCCTCGTGCAGCGTGAGGTCGCGGACCGGCTCGCCGCCGAGCCCGGCGGCCGGACCTGGGGCGCGCTCACGGCCGGCGTTCAGCTGGTCGCGACCGTGGAGCGCCTGTTCACGGTGAAGGCCGGCGCCTTCCGGCCGAAGCCGCGGGTGGACTCCGCCCTGGTCCGGCTCACGCCGCGGGCGGCGCCGCTGGTCGCCTCGCTCGAGGAGGAGCGGCGGGTGCGGCGGCTGATCCGGGCGGCGTTCCAGCGCCGGCGCCAGCAGCTCGCGCGCACGCTGCACGAGGCCTTCGGCATCGAGCGCCCGGAGGCGGAGCGCCTCCTGGTCCAGGTGGGCGTGGCGCCCGGCGCGCGCGTCGAGGTGCTCCCGCCGGAGCAGCTGGTGGCCCTTGCCCGCGCTCTGGGGCCTCGTCTAGCTTCGTGAATCCATTCACGAGATATGGCGCGCCGGACGCGGGCCGACCCGCGCACGACGCCTCCGATGCGCCGCCCGCTCGATCCGGGAAGGAAACGAGTGCCACCGCTGCGCGAGGTTGCGGATTCGACCGTCCGGAGGATGTCGCTGTACCTCCAGTTCCTCGACGAATGCGAGCGCCGGGGCCAGACGACGGTTTCCTCCGCCGATCTGGCGCGGCGCGGCGGCGCCTCGTCGGCGCAGGTGCGCAAGGACCTCTCCTTCTTCGGCTCGTTCGGACGCCGCGGCGTGGGCTACGGCGTGTCGCACCTCACGGCGCGGCTGCGCGAGATCCTCGGCCTCGTCCGGCACTACCGGGTGATCCTGCTGGGGGCGGGGCGGATCGGCTCCGCGCTGGCGGCCTATCCGGGATTCCGCGCCCGCGGGTTCGACGTCGTGGCGGTGTACGACGCGGATCCCTCGCGCATCGGCACCAAGGTGGACGGGCTCGCGGTGAGGAGCGTGGACACGCTCGAGGCCGACCTGGCGGCGGAGCCGGCCGACATCGCCGTGATCGGCACGCCCGCGGACGCGGCGCAGGCGCTCGCCGACCGGCTGGTGCGCGGAGGCGTCCGGGCCCTGCTCAACTTCGCGCCGGTGGCGCTGAGCGTGCCGCCCCACGTGGCGGTCACCGACGTGAACATGGCGATGGAGCTCGAAGGCCTCAGCTATGCGCTGACCCGGGGGTCGCCCTGAGCCGGGTCCACGTCGCTTCGGAGATCGGCCCGCTGCGCGCGGTGCTCCTGCACACGCCCGGCGCCGAGCTGCTCGCCGTGACGCCGGGAACGCGCGAGGACTACCTCTACGACGACGTGATCGACCTGGAGCTGGCGCGGAAGGAGCACCGCCAGCTCGTCGCCGTGCTGCGGCGCTTCGCCGACGTGCTCGAGACGCGCACCGTCCTGGAAGAGATCCTGAAGCGCGCCGAGGTGCGCGAGGCACTGGTCGGCCGCACCCTCGACGTCGTGCCGTCGGATGCGCTCGCCCAGCGGCTGGCGCGTCTGCCGGTCGGCGAGCTGCTGGACGTGCTCGTGGCCGGCGCGCTCGAGGAGGCGGGCCCGATCGCCGCGGCCCTGAACGAGACCGCGTACATGCTGCCGCCGCTCCCCAACCTCTTCTTCACGCGCGACGCGGGGATGGTGATCGGCGACCACGCCATCGTGGGCTCGATGCGGTACGGGGCGCGCTGGACGGAGGAGCTGCTCATCTCGGCGCTGTTCCGGCACCATCCGGCGTTCGAGAACGCCGGCATCCTGTACGACGGATCCGAGGAGAAGCGGCTCAACTACACGCTGGAGGGCGGGGACGTGCATCCGCTGCGCGCCGACCTCGTCGTCCTCGGCTTCTCGGAGCGCTCCTCGCCCGCGGCGCTGGACCATCTCACCGAGCTGCTGTTCGAGCGGTGCGGCGTGCGGGACGTGATCGTCGTCGTCCTGCCGAAGGAGCCGACCGCGATCCACCTCGACATGATCTTCAACCAGATGGACCGCGAGCGGTGCCTCGTCTATCCGCCGCACTGCGTGGGGCCGGAGCGGCTCGCGGTGCTGCACCGGCGCAAGGGCGAGGCGGGGATGCGCGAGACGCCGAACCTGTTCGCGGCACTGGCCGCGGTGGACCTGCCGCTGGAGCCGGTCTTCTGCGGCGGTGCGCGCCGCGCCGACCAGGAGCGGGAACAGTGGGGCTCGGCCTGCAACGTGTTGTCGGTGCGCCCCGGCGTCCTGGTCGCGTACGAGCGCAACGAGGCGACGTTGGCCGAGATGGCGAAGGCCGGCTACCGGATCGTGCCGGCCGCGAAGCTGCTGAAGGGGGAGCAGGACGTGGCCGACGGGGAGAAGGCGGTGATCGCCATCCGGGGGAGCGAGCTGGTGCGAGGCGGCGGCGGGCCGCGCTGCATGACGATGCCGCTGCGGCGGGACGACCCGTGACCACCGCGCCGGACGACCGCCGACCTGCGCACGACACCTCCGATGCGCCGCCCGCAGGATCCCGCCCTGGGTCGAGTGCCACCTTGGCCGAGCGCGCCTCGGCGTTCCTCAAGGACGGGCCGCGGCCGCCGCTGGAGATCTGCCACGACGTGCTGGGGCTCCCGCAGGCCTCGCGCACGGTGGCCGAGCGGCTGGTGCTCGCCCTGCTCGGGGCCGACCCGCGCTTCGCGTTCGACGTGGAGGGGCGGTGGGGCGCGGTCGCCGAGCCGGGACTCGGCTCGGCCCCGCTCTCGGATCTCCGCTTCGCCGTCGTGGACGTCGAGACGACCGGCATGAGCGCCCGGCACGGCGACCGGATGACGGAGGTCGCGGTGGTGCACGCGGCCGGAGACGGCACGCGCGCCGAGGTGGCGTTCGAGACGCTGCTCAACCCCGGCGTGCCGATCCCGCCGCGGATCACGATGCTCACCGGGATCGACGACGCGCTGGTCCGGAACGCGCCGCGCTTCGAGGACGTGGCGGACAGCGTGCTCGCGGCCCTCAGCGGGCGCATCTTCGTGGCGCACAACGTGCGCTTCGACTGGGCGTTCGTGCGCGCCGAGGTGGAGCGGGCCTGCGGCGTCGCGCCGCGCGTCCAGCGCCTCTGCACGGTGCGCCTCTCGCGCGCGCTGGTGCCGGAGCTGGAGCGCCGGGACCTCGACACCGTCCGCTTCTTCTTCGGCATCGAGACCGACCGGCGGCACCGCGCCTCCGGCGACGCCCTGGTGACCGCGGAAGTGCTCCGGCGGCTCCTCAAGCGCGCCGAGGAAAGGGGCATCCAGACGTGGCACACCCTCAAGCTCCTCGCCCCATGACGCCCGCTTCAAGCCGCCAGCTCGCCACGCGCTTCAATGTCGGCCGCTTCACCTGCTGGACGCTGGAGGGCGGCCGCCAGTGGCTCGACGGGGGCGCGATGTTCGGCGTCGTCCCGCGCCCGCTTTGGGAGCGGCGGATCCGTCCCGACGAGCGTAACCGCATCCCCCTGGGCCTGCGCTGCCTCCTGATCGAGCACCCGGACGGCCTGGTCCTCGTGGACACCGGGCTGGGCAACAAGGAGAGCGCGAAGTTCCGGGACATCTACGGCGTGGCGAACGACGGCCAGGCCGGCCCGACCCAGCTGGAGGACGCGCTGCACGAGACCGGCCACGCGGCGGCATCCGTCAGCTGGGTGATCAACACCCATCTGCACTTCGACCACGCGGGCGGGAACACCGCCCGCTCCGGCGACCAGACCGTCCTCGCGTTCCCGAACGCGACGTACGTGGTGCAGAAGGGAGAGCTGGGCTTCGCGTCCCACACCAACGAGCGCACCGCCGCGAGCTACCTCCCGCCCAACTTCGTGCCCGTGGCGGAGGCGAGCCGCTTCCGCCTGGTGAACGGGGAGGTGGGGATCCTCCCCGGCATCCACCTCCTGCCGACGCCGGGCCACGTGCCGTACCACCAGTCCGTCCTGGTGACGGACGGCGGCGAAGCCGCCTGCTTCCTGGGCGACCTCGTGCCCACGACGGCGCATCTGCCGGCGCCCTGGATCATGGGCTACGACCTGGAGCCCCTGGTGACGCTGCAGAACAAGAAGCAGCTGCTCACGCGGGCGGCCCAGGAGCACTGGCAGCTGATCTTCGAGCACGATCCGGAGGTCGCGCGGGCCTTCGTGGCGCCCGACGCCAGGCACGGCTACGCGTCCGAACCGGTTGACACCGTCGCGAGTGGTTCCTAGCTTCCGGGCGCAGGTGCAAGCAGGAGCCGGTGGCTCCTCACCCTCCGACCCCTTTGGGTGGCGGATTCGGGTTCTCGCGACGATGTCGCCCCCGCAATGTGGCGGGCGTGATGCTTTTGCGGACTCCGGAGGGTTCTGGAGTCCGCTTTTGCTGGTGTGAACCCTGAACAGGAGGCGCGCCCAATTCTCGAAAAGCCCACGCCGGACAACAAGAACCGTACACGTGTGAACCGAATGATCCGGATCAGCCCCGTCCGCGTGATCGCACCGGACGGTGCCCAGCTCGGGATCCTGACGGTGGAAGAGGCCCTGGCCGCGGCGGATGCCCGCGGGCTCGACCTCGTCGAAGTAGCTCCGACGGCGCGGCCTCCGGTGTGCCGCATCATGGACTACGGGAAGTTCAAGTTCGAGCAGGCGAAGGCGGCGCGTGCCGCGAAGAAGAAGCAGCACTCGATCCAGCTGAAGGAGATCAAGTTCCGGCCCGGGATCGACGAGCACGACTTCGACTTCAAGTGCCGGCACGCGAAGCAGTTTCTCGAGGAAGGCAACAAGGTGAAGGTGACGATGATGTTCCGGGGGCGGCAGATGGCGCACCCCGAGCTGGGCCGGGACGTGCTGGATCGCGTGGCCGTGGTCCTGGCCGACGTGTCCAAGATGGAGCAGGAAGCGAAGCTCGAGGGCCGCAACATGACCATGCTGCTCGCGCCGAAGTGAGCCACCGGCCCCGTCGGGCCGTGGGAGACCAGGAGATTCCGTGAAGAAGAAGACGAACAAGGCGGCCGCCAAGCGGTTCCGGCTCACCGGCAAGGGCCGGGTGCGGCGGCGCAAAGCCTACAAGAGCCACATCCTGACCAAGAAGAGCCCGAAGCGGAAGCGCCACCTCCGCAAGGCGGCCATCGCGTCGCACGCCGACGAGCGGCGCCTCAAGACTCTGCTGTCTTCGTAGGGAGCGACCATGCCACGCGTCAAGAGCAACGTCGTGCGCCTCAAGCGCAAGAACAAGATCATGAAGGAGGCGCGCGGGAACCGGGGCGGCCGCAGCAAGCTGTGGAAGGCCGCCAAGGAGACCGTCGAGCGCGGCTGGGCCTATGCGTACCGGGACCGCAAGCAGAAGAAGCGGCAGTTCCGGCGGCTGTGGATCCTGCGCATCAACGCGGCGGCCCGCGAGCATGACCTGTCCTACAACCGGTTCATGAGCGGCCTGAAGGCGGCGGGCGTCGAGATCAACCGGAAGGTGCTCGCGGATATCGCGGTCCGGGATCCCGACGCGTTCGCCAAGCTCACGGAGCTGGCCAAGACCAAGGCCTGACCGGTGAGCGACCGGGCGGCGGAACTCGTCGCCGCGCTCGCCGGCCTGAAGGCGGAGGCGGAAGAGCAGATCCGCTCCGCATCCGACGGCGACGCGCTCCAACGGCTCAAGACCGACTACCTGGGCCGCAAGGCGGGGCGTGTGACCGCCATCCTCAAGGAGCTGCCGTCGCTGCCGGACGAGGCCCGCCGCCCCGTGGGGCAGGCCGGCAACGAGGTGAAGGCGGCCATCGAGGCGGCCCTCGCCGCGGCCGAGGCCGCGCTCGCCGCCGCTTCCCCGGCGCAGACGGCCGACCTCACGATGCCCGCGCGGCCGATCTGGCGCGGCGCCCTCCATCCCGTCACCGCCGTCACCGACGAGATTTGCGGGATCTTCCGCGAGCTCGGCTTCACGCGCGCCGTCGGTCCCGAAGCGGAGACGGAGCGCAACAACTTCACCGCCCTCAACTTCCCGCCCGAGCATCCGGCGCTCGACGCGCAGGACAGCTTCTACCTCGGCCCCGCCACGGTGCTCAGGACCCACACTTCGCCCGTGCAGATCCGCGTGATGGAGGCCTACCAGCCCCCGATCCGCGTGGTGATCCCCGGCCTGTGCTACCGCCGCGACCCGTTCGACGCCTCGCACGCCCCGGTCTTCACCCAGATCGAGGGGCTGGCGGTGGACGAGGGGATCAGCTTCGTGGACCTCAAGGCGGCGATCACCTTCTTCATCCGCCGCTTCTTCGATCCCTCGGTCAAGGTGCGCTTCCGGCCGTCCTTCTTCCCGTTCACCGAGCCGTCGGCCGAGGTGGACGTGCAGTGCCAGATCTGCCACGGCTCCGGGTGTCCGGTGTGCAAGGGCAGCGGCTGGGTGGAGATCCTCGGCGCCGGGATGGTGGACCCGGCGGTGTTCGACGCCGTCGGCATCGACAGCGAGCGCTACACCGGCTGGGCGTTCGGCATGGGGATCGAGCGGACGGCGATGAACCGCTACGGCATCAACGACATCCGCCAGCTGTTCGAGGCCGACATGCGGTTCCACGCCCAGTTCGTGGACGCCACGTGAAGGCGTCGCTGCGCTGGCTCTCCGACCTGCTCGGCACCCCGCTCGAGCCGGGCGAGACGCGCGCGCGCCTGACGATGCTGGGCGCGCTGGTCGAGGGCGCCGAGCCGCTGCACCAGGACCTGGCGCAGGTGGTCGTCGCCGAGGTGCTCGAGGTGGCGCGCCACCCGAACGCGGACCGGCTTTCGCTCTGCAAGGTGAACGCGGGCGGGCCCGTGCTCTCGGTCGTCTGCGGCGCGACGAACGTCGTGGCCGGCAAGCG